>Ga0105239_10000047_pt1 | contig 179834 bp, 135 predicted proteins | sample KBSC44metaG_FD_92761 | JGI IMG/M metagenome (GOLD analysis project Ga0105239, IMG submission 92761) | Corn rhizosphere microbial communities from Kellogg Biological Station, Michigan, USA - KBS C4-4 metaG | ecosystem: Host-associated > Plants > Roots > Rhizosphere > Soil | place: Michigan... | reverse complement strand
TTTTACAACTGTTTTACAATATGATTTAGTCGACAGTCAAGTTGCTGTAAATAAGAGCTTTAGAATAGAGTGCCATATGTTTGTGGTACCGAGGGTCGTGGGTTCGAGCCCCATCATTTACCCAAAAGTAGCTGGCTATAAAGTAGCCAGCTACTTTTTATTCAGTTATCTTAATTTCCTATTTTTGTCTTTCTAACAACTGTGCACATGTAGAATTGCCTGTATATTTTGGCATAAATCCGAATTATGGCGTTTTCGCTTTTATTAATTGAAGATGAGATCTCCCGATATCAATATATTGGTTACGCCATAGAGGAGAAAATCGACATTATCATAGTCCCCAGATTTTTAGAAACTCATTTTTGTAACTATTACCTAAAGGAATTTCATTTTTCTCAACAAAAACCCTATTGCCCTGCAGGCGCGTGACTTTTGATTTGTTAATAATAAATGACCGGTGCACCCTGAAAAAAATATGCGGCGACAGTTGTTTTTCGATGGAGGATAGGGGTATTGTACTTAATAAGATTTCTTCCATCGTAGCAACTTTGGTATTGTTCCTGCTGGCTTCTAAAAATAAGATCTGGTCATAATTTACTTTATGGACCAGCCCGTCGGTACGAATAAATAAATAACTGTTTTGATCGTCGGTAGACTTGGTGATACCGATAGTTGCCCGCCTTTCAATTCGCTCAATTGCTTTGTCGACCGCGACAATAAAACGATCTAGTGAAAATGGTTTAACCAGGTAGTCGCAGGCCGCCAGGTCAAAAGCGTCCGTAGCAAATTCTTTATAAGCGGTTGTAAAGATGACCTGCGGTGGGTTTCTGAGCGTTTTTACCAGGTCGATCCCGTTGAGCATGGGCATGTTGATATCCAAAAACAATAGATCAACCTGTAATTGCTGTAGCTTTTCCCTGGCCTGGAAGGCATCTCCACAGGTCCCTATAACCTGTAGCGCAGGAAGGAGTTTGCAATATCCAAGTAATATATCCCGCGCAACGGGGGCATCATCAACAATAAGGCATTTGATCATAGTTCGTTGGCTTTTAATCGAAGTTCCATGTCATAAACGCCGTTTTCTTTATGCGCATTGTAAAAGTAGTCCTTTCCATAGATCAGCTCAAGTCTTTTGAGTGTATGGTGCAGACCGACCCCTGATGACCCACCAGTCTGCATCTGTTCAAGTGCTACGACATCATAAGAATTCTTTACGGAAAAGTTGATCCAACCGTCGGCAATACGTAGGGTAATAGCGATAAATATTTTATCCCGCCTGGTAATTTTAGCATGCTTAAAGGCATTTTCCACAAATACAATCATCAGCATTGGCGCAATTCGTAAATGGCAATCCGGAATATCGGCTATATCAGTTTCCAATGTAAGCTTATCGCTGACCTGTATTTTTTCAAATGCTATATAGTTTTGTATATACAGTAATTCATTTTTTAGCGGGATGAACCGTTCTCCTGTTTCATAAACCGAATACCGGAGCAATTCGGATAACTGAAGTAGTAATTGAGGTACTCTTTTATGTTGTGTGAGCGAAATTCCGTAGATATTATTCAGGGTGTTGAACAGGAAATGTGGGCTGAGCTGGGATAACAATAACCGGAGCTCGCCCTCCTTTTGTTCTTTTAGCAGGGTTGCTTCGTTCACTTGCTTTAGTAAGCTATTCCTGACTAATGCCACAGCCAGGCCGAAAAAAACGAACAGAATGACCAGTGGAAAACAAATAATGAGATACTCGACAAAATAGCGGGGAATGCTTCCCTTGAATAAAAATGCGGCCCCGGCGGCTCCAATCAGGGACAGTGCTAACGGGCCTAACAGCAGGCTTTGCAGGAACAGGGCCTGTACACCCCCGCTTAACCATAATTTCCCGCACCATCTTCCTGTATAAGTGCAAGCCAAAATAAACAAGCAGGTAAAAAATGCCGAGGCCAGAATCCCCCTGTTGTTGCTGAAAAAGACAGGGATGGCAAACAACAGTACAAAAAACAGGCAGAAAAAGAAATGAACGCCGATCCTGGAGGCGATTAACCTGCCGATCAGTACTTCCAGTTGTTTCATGGCTTAAAGATGAAGAAACCGCTTTATAATTGAAAGTGTTACTGCTCAAAAAGGCTATTGTCATGCCCAACAGCTCAAATGAACGGCCCAGCTGCTTCAGCATGATGAACATACTTTCGGGCGTGTCAGCGCCTGCTTATGTCCGCAGTATTTTAAATGACCAGGGTAATCGCTGAATATTTGCAGCAACAAATTAAATCATTATGCAAGACAAGGACGAACTCATTATTGAAACGCAGTATCTTTCCTTTAGTTTTTCAAAGGGCAAGGCTGTATTAGAAGACCTTAATCTGCAAATACCCAAAGGCGCCATTTATGGATTTTTAGGACCGAACGGTGCAGGTAAAACTACGACGATCAGGCTTTTATTAGACCTGCTGAAACCGGTTAGCGGCCAGGTAAAGGTGTTTGGTGAACCCATCGCCAGTAACCCGATTGCTGCCTTTGCAAGAATTGGAGCGCTGATAGAAATGCCATCATTATATGAGCACCTGACCGGCTTTGACAATGTTTCGATCACAGCAGGCATCTGCAATATTCAGAAAAGCAGGGTATGGGAAGTATTAGATATTGTCCAACTGCGCTCCAATGCTTATATGCATGTCAGGAATTATTCATTGGGCATGAAACAACGGCTGGGCCTGGCGCTCGCCTTACTTTCTTCACCCGATTTGTTGATCCTGGATGAACCAACTAATGGCCTTGACCCAAACGGCATCATCGAAATCAGGGAGCTGCTACTGCATTTAAGCAGGGATCACGGCGTGACCATTTTGGTATCCAGTCATTTACTTTCAGAAATAGAAAAACTGGTTTCCCATATTGGCATTCTCGACAAGGGCAAAATGCTTTTTCAGGGCCCGGTAACACAATTACAGGAAATCAAGCAAGGCAAATCGGTCATTGAAATCGACACCGATCAAAATAGCCTGGCCATGAAGCTATTGGCCGATCATCAACAAGCGGCCAAACAGGGAGCGGGATATATCGAAGTCAGATACCGGGACAAATACCAGTTAGCGGAGGTAATCGACCTATTGGCAAAAGCGGGCCTGGCCGTTTACCGTATCCAGTTGATCGAAAGCAGCCTGGAAGAAACTTTTTTATCATTTATCAATAACTAAGCAAACGTCATGAAATTATTCTATACTGAACTGGTGAAATTAAAAAACACCTTTGCCTTATGGCTTACCCTTTTTGGGGCGCTATTTTTACCCCTGCTTTTATTTACAACATATCTTTTCGAGGCAAAGGAATTTCTCCCCGCGCCAAACGTAAACCCTTGGTATGATTACTTGCTTAGGACTTTTAATGGCTGCTGTTTTTTCTCATTGGGCTTTATTTTACTGATCATCGGGTTGATCCTGAATATTGAACATAAAGCAAACAGCTGGAAACACCTGTTTACTTTGCCGGTAAGCAGGGGGAAACTTTATTTCAACAAGCTGGCGCTGGTCTTTACGGTAATTATTACGTTCTTCCTTTTGTATTTTATTTTCGCCCTCACCGCCGGTCATTTACTCGGCTGGATTGATCCAGCTTTGGGTTTCTCGCGTGCTGCTGTGCCGAATGGCTATATTTTACGGTTTTTACTGGACTTTTTAGTTTCGATCGTACCCATGATCATTTTACAATACTGGATATGCATTCGCCTTAAAAACCTGGTGACTTCTTTAGGGATAGGCTTGTTCGGTCTGTTAATGGGTTTGCTGTTAAAAAACTGGGACCATATCATTTACGTGCCCTACGCTACACCCTTCCAGATGTTGAATTATAAGGAAACCGATGTCCTTAACCGTCAAAACTTCTATTGGGTCAATGCGGTTCATAGCTGCCTGTTCCTTGCTCTGAGCTTTAATGACTTCCGCAAAAGGTTTCAGGGATAATCGCGAAATACTGGCTTGAAAAAAACAGCGTCACCAGCTAAAAAAACAAATTGCTACAGAGACCAAAAAAGATTTTTCAAATACATGTTTGAGAAAATATGTCCAACATTAAGTTCGAAGCAGAATCGGGTATGTTATTGCAGATTTACCAGTATATTGAAGCAATATAGAAAACATCTTAATAAACAGGTTCGAGAACGCCCCATGAACGTCTTCAAATCCGAGCTAGTTTTTGTAAATCAGCTATAAACTGATTCGAAATTTGAACTATGATCGACCCAAATGTAGCTGGCTACAAAGTAGCCAGCTACATTTTTACATAACCCTTAAATCATTCGCTTCACTCAAAAATTGCCAAGTAATTTTAATACAACAGATTTATAACTTTCACCTATTGGTATTTCAGCCGTACCAATCATAATGTCATTCGCGTTAAAAGCAGCAATATTATTTAGGTTGACGATAAAAGAGCGATGAGTACGCAGGAATCCTTTCCCGGATAATTCAGTTTCGATGTCGCTGATCTTATATTTAGCGATAACCTCCTTTTCCCTGGTATGCAGCCTGATGTAATCTTTTACACTTTCAATGTATAAAATATCAGCAAATTCAATTTTTACCTGGTTATAACCCGATTTGATAAAAATAAACCCTGGTTCCGTATTGGGGGGTACAAGGGTTGTATTTTGAAGGGTGCGCATATAGCGTTCAGTCGCTTTAAAGAACCGGTCAAAAGTAATAGGTTTTAACAGGTAGTCTACGATGTCCAGGTCATAGCCATCCAGTGCGAATTCGCGGTAGGCGGTCGTGATAATGGTTTTTGGGGCGTTCCTAAAGGTCTTTAAAAAATCAATACCACTGATATCCGGCATTTGAATATCCAGGAAAAGAAGGTCAATTTCCTGCTGTCTTAAAACTTCCATGGCTTTTGGCGCATTGGGACATGTTGCTGACACTTCCAGAAAGTCCAGTTTGCTGATATGGTTTTCCAGCAGGCTGATCGCCAGCGGTTCATCATCGACCAGTAAGCAACGAGTTTTTTTCATGTTTGTATTTGGTTTGCCTTGAGCTCGATTTGTAAAAATACAGCAAATTGTTTTTCCCTTTGTTCAATTTCCAACCGGTAATTACTCCCATAGATCAGTTGCAGCTGTTGCCGGAGATTATTCAGGCCGATCTTTTCCTGGTTTTCACCAGCCTGGTTCGGGAGGCGGCTAACCGAATTGACCACCCGGAAATTGAAAAGGGTTTTATCCGCCGTCAGGTCAATGGTAATAAACGGACTACCGGAGTCCTTGGCGGCACCATGCTTAAAGGCATTTTCCACGATATTGAGCATAATCAGCGGCGCAATTTCGACATCCTGGTCAGCTTGTACATTAAAAATAACCTCCAACCGTTCATTATACCTTAATTTTTCCAGCCCTATGTAATTATTCAATAAAGCGATCTCCGAGGATAAGAGCACAAATTCCGTATTGCAGCGGTAGAGGATATGATCCAGTATTTCTGCCAGCCTTGCAATAGATGGCGAGGTAGCAGGCGATGCCGTTAAGGACAGGGAATAAATATTATTCAGGGTGTTAAACAGGAAGTGGGGGTTCATCTGGGTCTTCAGCAATTTGAGTTCTGCTTCCGCCTTTTGCTTCTCCAGGGTCAATGCGCGTTTCTGGATGTCTAACTGATCCTTCAGCAGCTTGATGAACATGAAGACAAAAGCGAGGGAAAAAACACTGAAGAAGTACCTATAAAATAATTTGGAAAGGTCAGTTAATATCTCCCGGTTGGTTTCAAATGCTTCAGGCGGCATCCCGGCAAGTGGCTCGGCCACCCTCACCATTAAAAAACGGGCCAATATGCAGATGAGATAACTCCCCACAAAAAAAACGCCCAGCGCAAGGATGTATTTCTTACGGAAAAAAAATTGCGGAATGACCCAATAGGTCAAAAGATAAGAAGCTACGATTTGCGGAATGAGGTACAAGCCATTGCCTGTGAATGCAAAGCCATAAGTAAATTCTTTTCCATCTTCATATTTGCTGAGGTTGACACTGATTAACAGCACAGCAAGCCAGAACAACACATGGCTCAGCACCCGGTTCATCTTTTGATAATAAAATATCTTTTCAAAAAAGCGCATCATAAAACAATATTAACCATTTTAGATATTCCTTTCCCCAACTGTCGATGAACAGGCTGAACTGCCCCCTGAATATCGTTAAAGTCCATGCCCGGCAGGGTCGGGCAGGCAGTTTAGCCTGTCTGCCGATGATGGTCAGCTTTCCGTCAACGAGTATGATTTCATATCCATTATCCTCCGATTATTGGGTAAGAAAAAGAAACCATGAGCAAGTATTTTACCCGTACAGGAATGATCATCGTCTGGCTGCTGCTTTCCGCCAGCCTGATCAAAGCACAGGCTCCGGCGAGCCGGGTGATCAAAGGCCGCATTGCAGATGAAAGAAAAGTAGCACTATCTTTTGCAACCATCGTTCTGAAAAATATGCAGGACACTACCCTGGTGCAATCTACTTTAAGCAGTGACAAGGGTTTGTTTTCCTTAAATAATGTAAAGCCGGGGACTTACCGGATAGCGATCAGCATGGTCGGTTTCCAGACCCTGGGCAAAACTAATATCGTTGTGGATTCCGGCAGCAAGCCGGTTGACCTGGGAACTTTAGTATTAAAAGCTTCGGCAAAGATGTTGGGCAGTGTCACTGTCAGGGGAGAAACGCCGCCGGTGGAAAGGCTGATCGACAAAACGGTGGTTAATGTTGACCAAAATATCACCAATGCGGGTTTAACCGTGTTAGAAGTGATGAAGAAATTACCGGGCGTCCAGATGACGGATGACGGCCAGGTAGCCCTTAACGGAAAATCCGGCATCAATGTGCTGATCGATGGAAAGCCGACCTATTTGTCAGCGCAGGATCTGGCTTCACTCCTGAGCGGGATGCCGTCCTCCAATGTTCAGAAAATCGAGATCATGACCAACCCTTCAGCCAAATATGATGCTTCCGGCAACGCCGGGATCATCAATATAGTCAAAAAACGAAATCACCGGGAAGGTTTTACCGGCAGTGTGAACGGGAACTTGTCGCAGGGATACTATGGCAGCTATGGTGGCGGGGTCAACCTGAACTATAAAACCGAAGCCTATAACCTGACCGTCTCCAACAGTTATACTTTTAACAAGAACTTTGCCAATCGCACGGTAGTAACAGATGCGCTGGATAACAATAACGCGCTTTTGACCGAAGAAGCCTCCAACAACAACAATATTAGCAGCAACCGCAGTTATGCGCCAATGCTGGGACTCGACCTGTATTTATCCAAACAAACTACCCTGTCCTTTACCGGTACTGCGAGTGTGCAGTCCGGCAGCGACCTGACCCTTTCGGATATGAATATTCTGGACGGAAACCGTGCCCTGACAAATACGGAAAGCTTTTCCGCCACAAATAAAGATAAGCCGTTTAATTATACCACCGGCCCGTCGTTGGTTCACAAGCTGGATACCCTGGGAGAGGAGTTTTCGGTTGACCTGGATTATTCCAATTACAGTAATAACCCGCGACAATTCAATTATACCAAGCTAAACGATGCCTCCGGGAGTTTTTTGAGCCAATCCAATGTATTCCTTGATCAAAGCAGGAGGCTTAACATATATGCGGTTAAAGCGGATTATACCCAGCCCTTAAGCGAGAAGGGTCGCCTCGAAGCCGGGTTAAAGTCCAGTTATGTTAAAGCCAATAATAACAATACCTATTATAGCCAGGTAAACGGTCAGAACCTCGTTGATTCAACGCAAAGCGATTATTCCATCAATTCCGAAAATATCAATGCCGCCTATATTAATATCACGAAACCTTTTAAGAAATTAACGGTAGAGGCAGGCCTGCGTGCAGAACAAACCGTCACCAAAGGACAACAACTGCTAACGGGGCAATCGGTCGATCAGAATTTCCTGTCGTTATTCCCGACCACCTTTTTTGACTACAAGTTGAACGATAACAACGGGTTTACCTTTCGTTTCGGCAGAAGAATAGAACGGGCCAATTACCATGAACTGGTTCCGTTCCGTCGCCCGCTAACACCCACACTATATTTTGAAGGCAACCCCAATTTAAGACCGCAGCTTACCTGGCATACCGAACTAACCTGGTCATGGCATAAAGAGCTATCCGTTACCTTCGGCTATGACGTCGATCATAATTACGTGCAGACCCTGCCCTATCTCGACAGCAATAAAGTAACCGTTACGCGGATACCGACCAATATCCAGCATTCTGGTTCCTGGAACCTCGACTTTAACTACTCCAAAAAACTGGTAAAATGGTGGTCCACCGAAAATACCGTATCGTTTTACCGGAATCATTTCAGCGGGCAGGCGGGAGGTTTCAGTCTGAATAATCCTGGGATCGTTTCCGTATATTTTAGTTCCAACAATAGTTTCCCCTTGAAGGATAAATTGTCGGCTGAAGCTGATTTTGAATATAATTCGAGGCGACAGTTAATCACCTCGTCCTTTGGCGCTTACACTGTGGCGAGTGTCGGGATCAGGCAGCAATTGTTTGATGGCAGGGGCTCCATCTCTCTTAACGCCCGCAATATATTCCAAAGTGAAAACCACAACGCGATTGACCGGTATGAGAACTTATACCAGTATTCTTATTTCAACTTTTATACGCGCTCTGTCAGGCTGAATTTCAACTACCGCTTCGGGAGCGGCAAAACCGGAAAGTCGAGAAGCGAATCAGGCTCAGCGGACGAACAAAGGCGGGCTGGAAGTTGAAACCCAGAATAACTTACTGCTATTAACAGCATACCTATTGGCAAAAACTATAAGGCTGGTGTTCTAAACCGGCTGAGAATATAGCCCAATAACTACACAAAGAGCTATTGTTATATTTGAAAATAAATATTTTATAATCGGTTCGATTTTGCCCCATAAACATCCTCAAATTCGAGCTGTTTTTTGTAAATCAGCTACGAATTGATTGGAAATAAGACCTATGATCGACCCAAAAGTAGCTGGCTACATTGTAGCCAGCTACTTTTTTTATCACCTTCATATTAGGGGTTAAAAGAAAACAACGGTGTTTACTTTCTTTAGACTTTACCAATAATTGGTCTTTTATGGCTTTGGTAGGATTGCGTCATTTACCAGCTTGCTGTCTACAAACTGTTCAAACCTTATTATCTTTCCATCTTTCAATTTCCAGACGTGGGCTACCCTGGCTTCAAAATATTTGCCGGTGATTTTGTAAGTACCTGTGTAGGTACCGTAGGCAGCAACCTTATCATCACTTGCAACATAGTCTTCTGGAGTAAACTTATAATCCACCCATTCGCTTCCTAAGCGGCTAAAAACGTTTTTTGTAACGTTTTTCAAACCTATGTAAGTTCCAGCATAAGGAAAACCTTTGGCTTCGGTCCAGGAGATGTCTTCGGCTGCATATTTGATTAAATTTTTGCCGTTTTCTTCTGAAGTCTTTCCTTCATAAGTGCTTTTAATAATTTCAAGATTTGTCATTTTCTTTTGATTTAAAGAACAACCTGACAGCGCAATAAGCATTGTCAGGTTGAACAATATTTTCAATTTTACCATTTCATTTCTCCTGTGTTTACTTTTGCACCTATTTGTAAGGCTATATCAAAAGTAAGTGCAGGGTATTTTTCTTTTACCGCTGCAACCAGCGCTGTTGAAGTTTTGTTCGTTTTCAAAACCTCTTCATAAAATTCGATATAGCTTTTAGTATGTTTTACGGCACTAATGTCAAATGGACTTGTGTTATTGGCATGGGCTGGAATCACGATAGCCGGATGTAATGCTTCAATTTTATCTAAAACATTGATCCATTGCTTACGCGCATCAGCGGTCTGCGCATCCGCCATCCAAAGATTGAAGGTGGTTCCAAAAACGTTGATACCGCCTGCAACTGTTTTAATGGAAGGTATCCATACGAAGGTTTTAGTTGGAAATTCTTCTAAGCCTACAATCTCCAATTTCTGTCCTTCCAGCTCAATGCTGTTGCCTTTTAAAACCTGCGGTAAGATAGCATTTGAGGTTACCTCGTTACCCAATTGCCCACCCCAAACTTCTAATTTCTTTTGAGCAGTTGCTTTGATGTGTTCCACTGTCGCCGGAGAGGCATAAGCAGTTACTTCCGGGAAGTATTTTTTGAAAACTTCCAGTCCGAAATAAAAATCAGGGTCGCCGTAAGAAACATAAATAGTAGTTAATTTTTTGCCGGAATTTTTGATTTCCTGCGCCACTTTATCAGCATCTGCCAGTGTGAATTGTGCGTCAATTAAAACGGCGTCAGTTTTACCGGATATAATAACCGATGCTACACCAAAACTGTTTTCTGATGCATTGTAAACCTGTAGTTTAAAACTGCTTGTTTCAATGGTTTTGAAACTTTGTGCTTGTGTGTCCATTTTGAATAAAATTAGAGTTGTTAATAATGTTATTGAAATAATTTGCTTCATCTGTAAGTGCTTTAAATGATAATGCAAAAGTGCATCCATCAATAGCGCAAAAAGATTGAACAAGTTCAATAAATTAAAAACCGCCTTTATTTTTGACCAGCTATCTTCTTTCTGATCTTACTCAGGAACTCATGGCTGATCCCTAAATAAGCAGCTATCTGCAGGTTAGAAAGGCGTTGGAATAATTCAGGATATTTCTCAATGAAGTCGAGATAGCGCTGGTCTGCAGTTTTACTTAAATTGTCTATCATTCTCCTCTGTAAGGCCACATGAGTTTTTTGAGTCATTACCCGGAATAGCTTTTCTATTTTAGGCAGATTGGTATAAGCAAATTCTTTATCCTTTTTGGAAATCAGTAACACCTCACTATCTTCAATTGCCTCTATGTAAAGTTGCGAAGGCATACCATTGGTAAAACTGTCAATATCAGTAATCCACCAATTCTCAGCTGCGAAGTATAATATTTGCTCAAAACCATTCTGGTCGATATGATAAACTCGAAAAAGTCCTTTGTTAACAAAACCCTCAAACCTGCAAATTTCACCTGCTCTCAGCAAGAAACTTTTTTTACCAATGAGTTTTTGTTGAAATAAACTGCAAAATGCTTCAGTTTCCTCTTCAGAAAGAGCAATATGTTTAATGATATTTTTTTTGATCAGCTCTGTCATCGTCGATTATGTAAACTGGTACTAAGCTACCATTATATCTCTTGTAATACCTCTTTGTAAATGGGCTAACGGTTTTGACAATTAACCCCGTCGTAAGTCAATCAACAAAAATATCACACCTTTTAGCTAATGCATTTATGTGCCCTTTTTTAGTTTCCTTTAATAAGGAACTTTAAAAAATGAACATTCAATAATTTCTAAGTCGGTTCGAGATCGACCCATTAAGGTATTCAAATTCGTGCTGTTTTCTGTAAATCAGCTATAAACTGGTTCGAAATTTGCACCATGATCAACCCCATTGAATTAGAAGCAGTCTTAGAGGACTGCTTTTTTGTTTTCCGGATCGCTGTCAACAAACTATGTCCCATTACTCTGATTGCGTGGGATAACGAAGTCAAGGACAGGTGATCAGTAACCAAAAAAGATCGGTCTTTTTTATCCTAGCCTGGGCTATCTTAACAGGAATGGCTAATATTTAATTCACACACTCCAATACGACAAACAAAGGACCAACTTTCTTTAGTGTTATCTTAAGAAAGGTAGCCTGTATAGCTTATTCCAGGGTTGCTAAAATCCAATATAGCCACTTCCGGGCGAGCAGTGTTATTTCAAAAACGGACATCCCTCCGTTCGTTATTGGTACGCTATCTATTTTAGTATGTTATTAATGCGCTATTTGTCAGTATTTTATAAATTTGGAACAACGATTGACTGGATTCCTTTGCTTGAGATTCTTTACATTCCATATCAGCCCCTATGACCTAACCTCCCTGGGAACCTTGTTCACGGGGCTGACACTTGCGCTGCTTTTAGGATTCTCTAAAAGGATCGGCCAGACAGGCAACCTGTTTTTAAGTTCTGCCTTAACAGTAGTCGTACTTGACACCGGTGGGCTTACATCGCTTTTTTTACCGGCGCTGGGGCCGCTGTTGTATATTTATACAAGGCAACTAACATCCCCGGACCAGCGGTTCAACCGGAAAGATATACTACATTTTTGCCCCTTACTTGTGGGGCTTTGGATGCCAACCTGGGTGATTGTAATTTCGGTCATCATCTATTTGTACCTGTCTCACCGGAAGATACAGGATTTCTATAGCCGATTACGCCCGGTGTTGATGGATAGATCGCGTTTTGCTTTCCGGCGGCTTGAGCGTGCATTTGTTCTGCTTGGCTTATTCTGCGTTTTTGCGCTGGTTAATGATGTTTTTTGGTTTGCAGTTGCCTTCGTTCTGATCGGGATTACTGTAGAAGCAATGCTTAAGCCGGATATTGGCGCTCAGCTGACAATGCCAATAACTGATCGGTCGGATGCAAGGGAGAAAGGACGGAGGCTAAAAGAAGCAGTAGCGGCAAACCGTATTTACGGGGATGCTGAACTGACATTGGCCACATTGGCGGTGAAACTGATGATTCATCCGCATGATTTGTCCCGTATCATGAACATTGGACTGGAAAAGAACTTCAGTGACTTTATAAATGAATTCCGGGTTCGTGAAATTGCCCAGAAAATGCGGGACCCCGCTTACGACAGGCTGACACTGCTGGGTATCGCCTACGAGTCGGGGTTTAATTCTCAAAGGACTTTCCATCGCGTTTTCAAAGAGATGACCGGCAAAACCCCTTTGGAATACAAAAATAGCCTGAGGAAAGAACTGCCAATTGATAAGTTGGCAGTCCCGTCACGAATACGGCCGGTAATATTGCGTTCAGAAAGCCCCTTACATTGGGCGCCTGAAACATTAAAACGTAATATGATGATACGGAATTATTTCAAGACAGCCGGGCGCATCCTTTGGCGCAACAAAATCTATACTTCCATTAACGTCCTGGGGCTTGCTTTAGGTATATGTGCCTGCGTTGCGATTCGCCTGATAGCTGGTTACGAGCTCAGTTTTGATACATTTCATCCCGACGGGGATCGCATCTACCGGGTAATGACCACTATGCATTTTGCAGCCGGGGATCAGGATGTTATGAGTAAAGTGCCTTTTTCCTCGGTGGCAGCTGCCCGCAGCGAGGTTCCTGGCGTGGAGGCAATTTCCGCAGTAAGCATGTACTACGCTAAAATAGGTGTGCATGATGGCAATAAGCCGATCAAAAAGTTTGACAGTTCAATCGATGGTGCTTACTATCCGGGCACGATAGTGGCGGAGCCACAATATTTCAAAATTTTTAGCTATCACTGGCTTGCAGGAAACAAGGAAACCGCTTTGAATCAGCCTTACAAAGTAGTGCTTACCCTTGGCCGGGCACAAAAATATTTCGGTAATGCTGATCCGGGTAGCCTGGTCGGCAAGGAAATTGTCTATGACGATTCGCTTCGTGTGCAAATCTCAGGAATTGTTGAAGACTGGAAGAAAAATACAGACTTCGCTTTTACCGATTTCATCTCTTACAGTACCGTTCAGAACAGCTTCCTGAAAAAGGCTTTTGCAGACGACTGGAACCATATGTCCACCCAGGCTTTTGTTAAACTTGCTCCGGGCACCAGCCAGGACAAGGTAAATGCCGGGCTTGCTGCTATTGTTAAAACCTATGCGCCCAAAAACCCGGATATCAAACTCAACTTGTGGCTTGAACCTATTACCAAAGTACATTTTGATGCCGATGTAGTAGAAAACCAGATCCGTACCGCTGACCGTCCCATTGTATACAGCATGATCGGAACCGCTGTATTTATCCTGTTGCTGGCTTTGGTCAACTTCGTCAACTTAGCTACTGCTCAATCCATTCAGCGGGTCAGGGAAATGGGAGTCAGGAAAATAATGGGCAGCAGCAAGACCGGGATCATGATACAGTTCATGACAGAAACCTTCCTGGTCACTTTTTTTGCCCTGATCATTGCCCTGCTTTTGGTTAACCCTGCGCTTACTGCATTTAAGGCATTTATTCCCCAGGGAGTCAGTTTCAGGCTATTGGAAAACAATACCCTGCTTTTTACATTAGCGATAACGCTGATAACCTGCTTATTTGCAGGTTTATACCCGGCAAGGGCTTTGGCTGCTCACGCTCCAGCGTTGAGCCTGCGGGGTACTGCAACCCCTGGTGGCGGGCATTGGTGGCTTAGAAAAGGACTAATAGTTTTTCAATTCACCCTGTCGCTTGTTTTTATTATCGGTAGCCTGGTTGTCCATCAGCAATTAAGCTATACTCGTGGTAAAGCGATGGGCTTCAATACCGATGCCATTGTCATCCTGCCAACCAGCCGCAAAGCTCCTGCAAAACAAATGAATGTGCTGGCGCAGCAATTGAAACAAATCCCCGGCGTTAGTAACGTTGCCAGCGAGCAGTACACGCCTATGGATGGCAGAGATGGCAACATCGCGCTGAAATTGAATGGAGTAAACGGAACAGAAACCCGTATACCTGAATTGTCGGGGGATGAACACTATTTGTCCCTATACAGTATAAAATTGCTTGCCGGACGAAATCTTCTACCGGCGGATAGCTTGAAAGAGTATGTTATCAATGAAACCTTTTTGCATCTCCTTGGTCTTCATGAACCACGGGAAGCTATCGGCAAAATGCTGCTTTATAAAAACAAACCTTATCCTATTGTGGGCGTAGTTGCTGATTTTCATGAGAAGTCCTTCCACGAAACCATCAAACCGGTCTGCATTGTAAATATCCCAAAGATGCAGCAGGATATTGCTGTTAAACTGGCAGTCAGCGGCAAACAGGCTGCTGCGCTGAAAGTAACCCTGGCGCACATTGAAAAGTCATGGAAGGCTATGTATCCGGGAGAGGTTTTTGACTTTCGCTTTTTTGATCAGTCGATAGCGCTTTTGTATGAAAAGGATTACCGGACAGCAAAGCTGATAAACGCAGCAGCATTCATCGTTATCTTTATTTCCTGCATTGGGTTATTTGGACTGACCATATTCACCACCAAAAGAAGAACGGCAGAGATTGGCATACGGAAAGTGCTTGGCGCAAGTGTATCCAATATTACCCTGATGCTCTCGAAAGATTTCGTCGTCCTGGTGCTGGCGGCACTAATCGTTGCTTCTCCCGTTGCCTGGTATCTGATGAACCGTTGGCTGGAAAATTTTGTGTACCGCATTGCGATAAGCTGGTGGATGTTTGCCTTGTCAGGTATACTAGCAATCATTATAGCCCTAATTACCATCAGCTTTCAGACTATTAATGCTGCCATAATGAACCCTGTTAAAAGTTTAAGGAGTGAATGATCGGTTGTAAATAAATAGAATCAGAACTTAAGCTTTCAGGCGCTGTGAATGTATGCCGATAGTGTTTGCATGTAACATTGACCCCAATATTCGTGTCTTATACTAAACCTTCTAATATGAATTTGAATGACAGTATCGTAGCAGCGCGCAAGGCGAAGGGCCTTACCCAACAGGAACTCGCTGCGCTGACTAAAACCGACCTGCGCACCATTCAACGTATCGAAAGCGGCAAAAGCAGGCCGAGGGCTTTTACACTCCGTGCCATTGAAAATGCACTGGATTTCCGGGTCATGTTAACGGTTCAAGGCAATGAAACACCAGAAGAACCCCAAGACACCGCCCACTTCCTGCACTTGCTTTGCCTGTCTTGCTTCAGCTATCTGGTCATACCTTACGTACACTTTCTCGTTCCCAATTATTTGTTAAAACGCAGCAATCAACAAAATCCGGGAGTCCGCCAGTTCGCAAAAAAAGTCATCCGGAAACAGATCCATTGGGTGATCGCTACGATGCTGGTTTTCCTGTTTGTGCTGCTCCTCAATTTTCTCCTGCACGATTTCCTGCACAGCGTTCACTATATCAGCTATTTCCTTCCTTTTTTTGGCATGTATGCGCTGAATGCCATTCTGATTGGGGCGAGTTTGTACCGGGCCCGCGCGTTCGCCGTGCAAATGCCGTAAGATTGCCGCCTGTTGTGCTCCTTTGGACACTTTAGTTTTGCGGTATGAAAAAGTTATACCTTATTTTTGCAATGCTGATCGCCGCAGGCGCTTCGGCGCAAATCAAAATCCCGACCAACCCAATAAAAGTGAAATTCAGCTGGCTCCGTGATACGGTCAATCACCGGTCCGAACCCTATTCGGCTATGCTGATCCCGGTTAAACTGGAGGGCTGCCCGAAAGTATTTTACATGCAGTTCGATCTCGGCGCTCCGCATTCCATGTTTTACACGAGGCAAACAAAAACGATCCTGGCCAAATATCCCAAAACCGATACATCTGCTTTTATAATTGCGAAGGGACATGACGAGCACCCGGAAATCATCGGTACCCTGGGCGAAGACCTTATCGACGGCAGAACGCTGGTGATCGACTATCCGCGCCGGGTATTGACAGTTACGGACAGCCTGCCTGCAACGGCTCCGTCTGCGCAAATGAGCTCGTTTATGCTGATGAAAGGGAGCATCCTGTTACCGGCCCTACTGCATAACAAGCAAGCCATCCTCTTCTTTGACACCGGTTCCAGTGCCTTTGAACTCTTAACCAGCAAATCAACGAGCGATCAGCTGGCCGTTCCGAATGCCGCAACCGAATCCTATTCCGTCAACTCCTGGGGCAGGATGCTGACGGCAAACACCAGGCCGACTGGGGACAGCCTGACCATGGCCTCCCTAAAAATCCCCATCAAAAAAGTAACCTATATCGAAGGCGCCAGCGACAGCCAGGTGCAACAAATGCTGAAGCTCGGCATCGGCGGCATGATCGGGAACAAGCTGTTTATAAGTGCGGTGCTGGTCCTGGATACGCGGCATAAAAAAATGGCGCTGATCGCCCGCTGAATGGGAGCGGACAATGGATGTATCGTAACTATGCATTTATTGTTGCTTTTTTTTATATATCGTTGATCATGAATTATTTAAATTGGTATAATTTTTAATTGCCGTCTGAGAACGGAGTGAAATCAGATGATTGTATATAAAAAAAGGCAGTTATGCAGGTTCACAGCTTCAGCAGCGCAGCCAGTACGGGTTGATAGCCAAGGCTAGAAAAATAAGTGAAAGTATTATTGCAACTTTATCGTCGGGAACCGGTCTCATCAATCAAGTGGGTCATTATTTGGAAAATCATGCGGCGGATAAGGAACTGGTTGAAGAGGTTTTGGCCGGTGACCGCTATGCTTTCGGCTTGATCATCAGAAATACCGAGGGGTTGGTGGCGATGATCGTCTTTAAAATGATCGCTAACAGGGATGACCGGAAGGATCTGGTACAGGATATTTACCTGAAAGCATTTCATGGGCTGCCAAACTTTCAGTTTAAGTCCAAACTATCCACCTGGATCGGACAGATCGCTTACCATGCCTGTTTGCACTACCTGGAGAAAAAAAAATTGCTGCTGCTGGACCAAACGGATAACGGGGAGGAATCTACTGAACATACTTTGGAACAGCTCAGTAACCGCAATTTAAGTGTTTCCGGTAATGAGATTGAAATGCAGCTGAACAGGAAGGAACTGAAAAGTATCCTGGAGAAGGAGATAGATAAGCTTCCGCCTGTTTACCGCACACTGCTGATCTTATACCGCGAAGAACTGAGCAACGAGGAAATGATGCAGATCACCGGCCTGCCGGAAGGCACGATAAAAAGCTACCTGTTCCGTGCGAGGAAAATATTAAAAGAAAATATATTGACTAACTATAAAAGGGACGACTTATGAATAAGGATCATTTGAGCGAAGAGGAAATTCAGCAATATGCGCTGGGGAAGGCAGATTTAAATACCAAAGAACATATCGGCTCCTGTGCGCTCTGTGAAGCTAAAGCAGCCAATTATCGGCTCATTTTTTCAGAAATGGACCAATTGTCCCCACCGGCTTTTGACTTTGACGTGGCCGGCCTCGTGCTGACGCAGCTGCCCCAGCCTGAAACTGCCCCGGACAAGGACGAGCGCTGGTTTTATCTGCTCATTTTTGCCGCACTGGCTTCTATCGGCATCCCGGTTTATGTATACCGGGTGTACTTTTTTAAAATATTCACCGGTATTTTGCCGGCGGCCATGTACCTGGTCATCCTGGTCGCGGTATTTATACTCGTTTTTCAGGGCATCGAAATGTTCCGTAAGTATCAAAAACAGCTAAATATCTTAAATTATAAATAAACTGCAACTTTAAAAGTAGCTGCCGCTCTAATATCCTATAAACAGCATTAGAAAACAACATGAAAAAAATCATCATCACTATAAGTGCTGCGGTAGGCACATGGACCGTCGCAGCAGCGCAAAATTCAAACGCTGTTGACTATAACTTCAAATATGATGCGCTTCACACGTCCTACACGATACTGACCATCGTGGTATTTGGCATAATGATACTCACCTTTATCAGATGGCTGCTGGACTACCGGCTTAAAAACAAGCTAATCGAAAAGAGCGCGCCGGACCATGTGGTATCCCAGCTCTTACAACCGATTACCAGTGACAATAAGAACGTAACCATCAAATCGTTTGCCCTGTTAATGGGCCTGGGGACGGGGTTGTCCCTGGTGGACTATTTTGAGCCCCTCGGCATCCATTCCCTGGCGATCATGTCCTTCAGCCTTGCAGCCAGTTTCCTGGGCTATTATTTTTATATCAACCGCAGGGAAAAGCCATAACTGGTTCGGTAAAATATTGAAACAATCTTTTTAAAAAATACTGCTCTGAAAACGGGCCTGGAAAAATACTGCCTTAATTTAACCTTAAATGTATATGAAACCAATTAAACGATATACCATCAAACCCATTTGCATACTGCTTTCTGTGTGCTACCTGCTCCTCCTTACCGCGTTGTTTTCCCCGGTTTCGGCCCAGGACCTCAAATCTGCCTTCCCCGTAAAAGGTTACCGGGAAGCCGCCCCCAAAGTCAATGACCTGGTGCATACCATACTCAACATTCGTTTTGACTATAAAAAACGTTATTTATACGGACGGGAATGGCTGACCCTGCATCCTCATTTTTACCCGACCGACACCCTCCGGCTCGATGCCAAAGGGATGGATATACGCACGATCGCAATTCTGAGAAATGGTAAAAACACGCCCTTGCATTTTTCTTATGACAGCCTGAACTTAAATATCAAACTGGACAGGGTTTATCAGCAGACCGAAAACTATACTTTGTACATTGATTATATAGCAAAGCCGGAAGAATTGAAAGGAAGGCGTAACAACGAACATGGCTTGTATTTTATCAACCCGGACGGTACCGAAAAGGATAAACCAATACAGATATGGACGCTTGGCGAACCGGAAAATAATTCTTGCTGGTTCCCTACGATAGACAAGCCGGATCAAAAAACCACCCAGGAGATCAGCATGACCGTTCCCGGCAAATATGTGACGCTATCCAACGGCCGCCTGGCATCACAGAAAAACAATCCTGACGGCACCCGTACTGATACCTGGAAAATGGAACTTCCGCATTCGCCCTACCTGTTCATGATGGCGGTAGGCGACTTTAAGATCATCAAGGACAGCTGGCACGGAAAGGAAGTGAGCTACTACCTGGAGCCGAAATACGCCCCCTACGCGAAAGATAATTTTGGTGTTATACCTGAAGCCATTGATTTTTTTTCCAAAACTTTGGGGGTTGATTTCCCCTGGAACAAATATGCGGAGGTATCCGTTCGCGACTATGTAGGCGGGGCTATGGAAAATACAACCGCAGCTATATTCGGTAACGTTTCGACGAGAAGGGAACTGGCGGACAGTTATTACAATCCGGGGATGGAGCATGAGCTGTTCCACCAATGGTTTGGTGACTATGTGACTTGTGAAAGCTGGAGCAATATCACCCTCAATGAGTCCTTTGCTGATTTCGGAGAATTGATCTGGCTGGAGCACAAGTACGGCAAGGATGCAGCGGACGCCCATCTCCAATACGGCTTGCAGAATTACCTGGATAGCCGGGATGCCCGCACCGAAAACCTGGTTACTTTTTATTATAACAATCCCAAAGACCCATTTGGCATTACTTATTCCAAAGGGGGGCGCGTTTTAAATATGCTGCGGAACTACCTGGGTGATGCGGCCTTTTATAAAGGCCTGCATCTTTACCTGACTACCTACGCCTTTAAGAACGCGGAGGTACCGCAATTGAGAATGGCGCTGGAAGAAGCCAGCGGCCTTGACCTGAACTGGTTCTTTAACCAATGGTACTATGGCGCGGGACATCCGGTGCTGGATATTCGTTACCAATGGGACGAGGTAACAAAAACACAAACGGTTTTTGTGCAGCAAACGCAGGACGGAACACCCTTTACCTTACCAGTTGCGGTAGATTTGTATGCGGGCGGTGGAAAACAACGCCACAAGGTCTGGCTCCGCAGTCATTCAGATACCTTAACTTTTAAAACATCCTCAAAGCCCGACCTGGTGAATGTTGATGCGGATAAAATATTGGTTGCTGAGAAGACCGATCATAAGACTCTGGCTGAGCTGGTTTACCAATATTTCCATGCGCCGCTTTACCTCGACCGTTATGAGGCCATGGACTTTGCAGAAAAGAACATGGACGACCCTGAGGCGCAGCGCGTGCTGATCGCTGCTTTAAAAGACAGGTTCTCCGGCCTGCGCCGGAAGGCGATCTGGGCACTTAACCAGAACAAGGAAAATATCCGTAATATTAACGCCGGCCTGCGTAATGCCGCCCTCCCATTGCTGGCTGATCTTGCCCGGACAGACCCGAATACTTTGGTACAGGCAGATGCGATCAATACCCTGTCCGTTTTAAAAGACCCGGCCTACCTTGACCTGTTCAGGCAAATGCTTAACAGCCCATCCTATTCGGTATCCGGCGCGGCACTGAACGGCATTATCCGCATAGATCCGGCATTGGGTTTGAGTTTGGCGAAACGATTTGAAAACGATAATGAAGGACAACTCACCCAGGCCATTATCAGCGTTTATGCTGATCAGGGCGGCGATACCCAGTGGCCCTTTGTTTACCAGCGCTATCACGCGGCCGAAATACAGGGCCAGATACACCTGGCTAAAGGATTCTCCGGTATGATTGGGCGCTTAACCATGCAGGAAGCCGTTTTGCAAGGTGTTGATGAAATAAAGCAAGTGGCTATCCGGCACAAGCTCGACGGCGTAGCGCCTTTCATGATCAAGTTGCTGGACAGTATTAAGGAGCAACGAACGAAGTTAAGCGACTCTGTAACTGCGAAAGCAATCACCGATGCCATTCAGCAGATCAATGACGCCAAATAATAATCATCCCCCAAAAAAAAACCGATGAAACTCAAACCATTAATATTAGCATTTTTGCTCTTCTTATTCCTGTTCCAGGCCGCTTTTGCGCAATCAGCAAATGATCTATCCAAACCGGTTGCGCCCGAACTGCTGCAACAGGATTTCACCGCGTTGCGCGACACGCTGCAAAAAATACACGCCGGGCTATACCGCTATAAAAGCAAAGCGGAAATGGACAAGCTGTTTGATCGCTATTTCAAAGAGCTGGACCATCCGATGAGCGAAATTGCTTATTTTGCAATCATCAGCCAGCTGATCAGCGGTATCGAAGACGGGCATACCGAATGCTTTCTGCCAAAAGATTTTATCAATGAATTTATAACACAGGTCAAACTGTTCCCTGTTCAGCCCAGGTTCATTGGTGAAAAGGCTTATGTGCCCTGCGATACCCGGGAGTTTCCGGCAGGAACGGAGATCCTGGCTATTGATCACAGGTCTATAAGTACAATCAGGAAACGGCTGTTTGAACACTTGTCATCCGATGGTCGTATCGAAACAGAAAAACAGGTCAAGATCAATGACGGCCATGATCCCTTTGCTTACCTGTATGACGTGGTTTACGGAACCCAGAAAAATTTTGAAGTAAAATATAAAACAAGCGAGGGCACCACCAAAGTGAAGACGATAGCGGCGGATTACTTCAGAAACATGGAATGCCCTCCTGCCGGGCGAGTGATCCCTAATCGTTACCTGGAGCTGGCTTATCAGCCAGGTAACATTGCCGTGTTGACCATCCGGACATTCGCCAATGAATACCTGGTTCAAACCGAAGAAAACCTCGCTGACTTTTTAGCGGCATCTTTTAAGGAACTGCAGGATAGAAAAACAGGCAGCCTGATAATTGACCTGCGGGAAAATGGCGGCGGTGACGACAGCAACGGTGCCTTACTTTACAGTTACCTGACGGATCAACCCTTTGCCTATTATGCCTCCCTGAGCTCAACTACTGCTGCTATAAAGGATCATCCTGACCTCGTAGCATCACAGCAGCCGCAAAAGATTAATTATAAGGGAAAGGTCGTATTCCTCACCAGTGGCAAAAGCTTTTCCGGCGCAGCTGAATTTTCATCGATTGCCCGAACAAATAATAGGGGTGTATTTGTCGGCGAGGAAACAGCGGGCGGATACTACGGAAATACCTCTGGAAATAAAATAACTTTCTTCCTGCCAAACACCCGGATCAAGGTAAACATCCCCTTGTTTAAATATGTCATGGCCGTAAAGAAAGCCAAATACAAGGACCGCGGCGTCATACCGGATTATTTGATCGTACCTTCTATAAATGATATACTTCAACGACAAGACGTACAGATGGAATTCGCGCTGAAACTTGCGGCTAAATAATCAAGCCCGTTCGAACTTGCACCATAAACGTCCTCAAATTCGGGCTATTTTTTAAATCTGTTTATGGTCTTCAAGAATGGTTTTATCTTTTAATAGTGAACCAAAAAGGTTTATTACGGATATCAAATCGCTATTTAAATTCAAGATTTTCCTGTTCAAAAAAAAGTTTTTTCAAATTCCCTGTAACATAATTTTTAGCTCCCGGTCTTCAGTACTATAAAGCAATAAATAATAAGCCGCTTGGATATACTTTCGGATAATGCTTTAATGTTGCAGGTGAAAGCCGGCGATTTGGAAAGGATGAGTTTGCTTTTTGAGCGGCACAACAGGGCGTTGTTTGGATTTTTGTATCACTTAACCCAACGGCGCGAGGCCAGCGAAGATATGGTACAGACCGTGTTTTACAGGATGATTAAATACCGGGCTTCGTTTGGCGAGGGAAGTAATTTCAGCGGCTGGATGTATCATATCGCCAGGAATGTTTTGAAAGATCAGAAATTTGGTTTAGATAGTCGATATGACCCGGTATGCCTTCATGAGGAAAAGATAGCCGGTGGCACCTTGGCGGATGAAAGATTGGAAAAACAGCAATCGCGGCAGCAATTATATGATGCGATGGGTATGCTGAGTGAGGGCGACCGGGAGATTTTGATACTGAACCGGATGAAGGAGTTGAAGTACCCGGAGATCAGTCAAATCATGGGTATCTCTGAAGGTGCGGCCAGGGTCAGGGTGTTTAGGGCCGTTGAAGAACTGAAGCGCATCTTTATTAAAAAAGGAATCAAAGGAGGGCTTGAATAATGAAATGCGGGCAATGCAGAGAACGTTTGACGGACTGGTATACGGGCCGGTTGGAAGTTGCCGGGAAAGCGGAAATGGAGCGGCACTTCGATAGTTGTGAGGATTGCAGGACAGCGTTAGCGGAGACACAATTTGTTTTGGATAGTATTGACAGTCTTCCGGACCCGGAACCATCGCTTCGCATGAAAGCCAATTTCCGCACGATGCTCGACGACTTTAAAGCGGCCGAAGTAAATCCTGTTCCAACAAATGTTTTTTGGAGGCGATTGAAGAGAGCCTGGGCTTTGCAGCCGCGTTTCCCGCTAGCTTATGGTTTAACGGTACTGCTGATCTGTGTGGGCGTAGTTTATTGGCTTGGCCGGAATAGCGAACAGGAAGCTGATGTGCGCGACTTGCATGCGCAACTGCATGAGCTAAAGCAAACAATGATGCTGGCCATGCTGGATAATCCTTTAGCATCAGAAAGGATCAAGGCAGTGAATTATACCGGTGAAATTAAACATGTAGATAAACATGTGATTGATGCTTTGCTGGCCACATTAGACACTGACCCGAATGTGAATGTAAGGCTGAGCACATTGGAGGCGCTGGCCCAATTGGCTGGTAACCCCGAAGTGAGGCTGGGGTTGATATGGAGCATCACGAAACAAGATTCACCCGTGATTCAGTTAGCAATTGCAGATGTGATGCTAAAGCTACAGGAAAAGCGGTCGGTTAACTCTTTTAAGGAGCTTTTGAAACAAAAGGGACTTGATGATGAGGTTAGAAATAAAGTAAAGGAAACGATAACAAAATTGATTTAAGCAAGGGATATGAATAAGTTGGTGTTGGCTATAATTTTGCTTTTTTGTAACAGCCTACCGGCGATTGCGCAGGACAACAAGCAGTTGGTGGTACATTTGACTGAACCGGGGAAACTTTTTACGTTAAATGTAAACATCGGAAGAGCGGCTATAAAGGTGACGGGCTATAGCGGCAAGAACGTTATTGTAGGTGTGGAAACGGATGAAGCGGTCGGCCGGATAGGAGCTATGGTGACTGCCCGCGAAAAAAATAATGAAGTAATTGTGGAATCTCAAACCAGTAAAGCCATTAAGCTCGACATCAAAGTACCGCAAACTAGCGGCATCTTTAAGCTAAGTTCTGTTAACGGCGGGACGATTGTGGTAAGCGATGTTAAGGGCAACCTGGAGTTACAGAATAAAAGCGGCGGTATCAGCGCTTTGAATATATCCGGTTCGGTTATTGCCGGAACGCTCAGTGGCCGGATCACAGTATCTTTCAAAAATGTGGATTCCGGAGTACCGATGGCTTTCAGTACCCTTAGCGGTGGCATTAATGTCAGCTTCCCGACCGCCCTTAAAGCCAATTTAAAGATCAAGTCTGACCATGGAAGAGTATACAGTGATTTCGACCTGGCAGAAGATCCGGGTCACCCGAAAGCGATCAGGAGCGGAAAAGACGGTGTTTACCGTTTGTCAATAGATGACTGGATCTATGGCCGTGTAGCAGGCGGCGGGCCGGAGTACTTGTTCAAAATCACAAGCGGCGACATACATATCTACAGAGCGCAGTAATTCACCGCAATCCCGAAAATCGTAAAAACAACGACTGCGGTTTTAGCCACCGCCTGGCTTTGCCTTGTCCTAAACTGACCGAATCATCAAAACAAACAAATATTCGAATTCAATGAAAAAAATAATCCTAACGCTAATGCTGTTACAAAAAGCTTTTTGCGGCAGTTGTCAAAACCAAACGGGGCAACAGGCACCATTAAAATACAGCCCAAAAGAGCTGCAAGAGGATTACTCCATATTCAGGAAAGCTTTAGAGACCACTTATCCAAGTCTTTACCGGTTTACGGATAGCTTGATTATGACCAAATACTTAGATGATAACGTCAAATTATTGAACCAGCCTGAGTCAGAGAAGGAATTTTACAAACTCATCGCAACCACCTGTGCAAGAATTAACGATGAGCACCTGATTCCAAGGCCATCGAACGCCTATTACCTGTCGTTAAAAAACACACATCATTATTTCCCCTTTTCTTTAAAAATTATTAACCGGAGATTTTACGTTCTCACAACAGCGCAATCAAATAGCGCTATCCCTGCCGGATCTGAAATTATTTCAATTAACGGAAGAACTGTTGAAGAAATTCTAAATACCTTATTGCCCACTATCCCCTCTGACGGGTATATTCAAACCTTTAATATTCGTCACCTGGAAGATTATAGCATGACTGAAGAGGAAAATCTTTTTGATCTGAATTACCCGATTTTTATAGAAGACACAGATTCCTATCGCATAGAATTTATAGACGTTACTGATCGGTCAAAAAAGAAAATAACAACAGTTACTGGTCTTGATTATAAATCGTACGAGAACTTTTTCTATAGCAGAACAAAATTAGTAGCGCCGTTAGAATTTAAATATCTTAAAAAAGACGTCGCTTATTTGCGTATCTCTTCATTTTTGAAATGGCACAGAACTCGTTTTAAACAAGACTTTTATAGTCTCTACAATAGTGTTTTTAAAGAATTAAATTCAAAGCATACCCCTAATTTAATTTTGGATTTGAGAAATAATGAAGGGGGAGACGGAACGGGTGAAAAACTGCTCACTTATCTTTTGACAAAGCCATATAAACATTTTGAATCTGCCGAACTCAAATTTGTGGGGTACCCGCCTGTAGTTGATTACCTGGAAGACAGCAAAGACCTGTTTTTTGCAGATTCGCTGGTTTATCGAACAAATACCGGGATGTATGGACTTAAAAAAGTGTATTTGCCGCTGCTTGGAGAACAGCAGCCGGACAGCAATAATTACAAAGGAAATTTATATGTGCTGATTAATGGCGCGTCAGGCTCAATGGCATCTGTAGTTTCAAGTTTTCTGAAAGGAAACGGAAGGGGTATATTTATTGGCGAAGAAAGTGGTGGGGCAATGGAGGGTGTTACGGCACGTTACGGCGCTACGCTGGTTTTGCCCAATTCTAAAATAAGGGTTTCAATAGGTTTGTTAAAAACGACCAACGCTGTTGCCTTTGCTAAAGGTAGAGGGGTTTATCCGGACTACGATGTAACTCCTGAAATTGATGATATTTTAAAAGGCAACGATACAGAATTAAATTTCGCACTTAGTTTAATTCTATCAGGGAAATGAAAGTGAATTTTATTTTACTTCCGGATCGGGGAATTGTAGATCAGCGATTCTTTGAAAATTCTCAATAAAGTGGTCAGACATTAGCACGATAATGACCCTAAACGCCTTTCATGAAAATGAGGGGTGTTTTTTGCTTTATCCTGGTTCCGGAGCGCCGGCTTGTATGAAACCAACCTGATTTCTCCCTGCATATCTTCAGATTTAATGCTACCTTTAATAAATCAAGTAACCTTACATATCATGAAAAGAAAGATACTCACAACAGTGGCTTTGCTTATTTCATTTGGCGCAGCATATGCCTATTTTGCCGGCATTGATGGCAAATGGTCGGCCATGCTAAAAGGGCCGGATGGCAATGAATTCCCGATTACCTATACGTTTAAAACCGACGGCGCAACGCTAACGGGCACATTGACTTCGTCGATAGGCACTTTTGATATTGCGGATGGGATGATAAAAGGGGACAGCTTATGGTTCACTGCTAAGGTTAATACCATGAATATAAAAAACAAGGGAAGGTACTATGCTGATGGCGACTCGATAAGCCTAAGGGTAGGCGCAAGGTCGACGCATACTACGTTGAAGAGGGACGGGAGTAAATGACGTTTTTCAGTAGTGATTTATACCGTGGATAATCTTATGCGGCCCTTATAAAAACGAGGGCTTTTTATTTAAACAGCATTCATCACCACTCCACCACCGTATAATTCTTCAGCAACACCCCAAAAAACGATTTATCGCCGTTTATCACTTCCTCAACAGGATGGACTATCCTGGCAGCGCCATCAACGGGGTCTAAAGGTGGAATTTTAAGGTCGGCGAACTGTTTTTCGCGTTTGTTTTCTACAGCACCGGTGGAAACCCAGCCGACGTCAACTGCGGTCATAAAAATGGAATCTCTTATAAATTCCATTGCCGAGGTACGGGTGAGCATATTTAACGCCGCCTTGGTCATGTTGGTGTGCGGGTGGTAATTGGTTTTAAAGGGATAGCTAAACTGTCCTTCGGACGAGGTGACGTTAATAATAAAGCGCTCCTTTTTATCACTCTGCATCATCAGCGGCTTTAAGCCGCCGATAAGCTGGTAAGGCGATATGTGATTGATGAGGTTTACTTCCAGCAACTCCTCCAGCTCAATATCAGTAAGGGTTGAATTCCAGCTGTTTTTATCGCGGTGGTCCACAGGCTGGCCAAAGCGGTTAATGTCTGCATGGCGTTCTTCGCCCGGGGGCAGCAAATGGTCTTCGCGGAAGGACAGCGGCGTTTCGTTCCGCAGCAGTTTGTTGCCTTTGAAATTTAGCAAAAGCTGGTTTTCCCGGCCTATTAACGGACGGTAATAATCAAGCGGGTACTTTATAGTTTGCGCCGCGTTATTTACCAGTATATCAAGATAGTTAAACTCGCGGTTACAAAAGTCTATAAATTGCTGCACGGCTTTCAGGTTCCGCAAGTCGAGCCCGTAAACAGTTAAATTGTCTTTCCAGCTTTCGTAATCGTGTTCCCGGCTTAGCTCGTTGAGGGCCAGCGTCGGGAAACGCGTGGTTAAAATTACCCTTGCGTTGGCGCGCAAAAATTTTAAAACGGCAGCATAGCCAATTTTAACGCGCCCGCCGGTAATAACCACATTGTAACCGGAAAAGTCGTGCGTTTTATTTCGTTGACGATAATTGAAATCGGCACAGGCCGGGCATAATTTGTGGTAAAAGAAATGAGTTGTGGTAAACAGTGCGTCGCAGCAATAACATTTTTTTGCATTGTTTAATTCGCCGGGGACAGCGTGGGGGACATCGATATGAGAAAAATGAGTGGTTTTATTTTGAGCATTCGCTACAATAGAGATATTGCTGAGCAGTGCGTTATCTTCACTTTTCCTGGCATCGCCGGCCTCTTTTTTATTGAGCTTTTTTGCCTGCTTATAAATCGAGGTAATTAAAGTTTTGAAGCTTTGGTTATCGGGGTTTTCGAACGGGTTGTCTTTTAAAGCATTTAATACTTTCAGGCACGTTTCCCATTCCTCCGGACTAAATTTTTGTTCCATTAATTATTGCTGAAAAAACGCCGGGGCGAGGAGGGCATCGAACCCCCATCCGCACATTGGCGATGTGCTGCTTTTCCGTTAAGCTACCCGATCCTCCGGTCCGATAAAAATAGGAAAATAAGGAGGATGTTTAGGCTGTTGCAGCAGAAATTAGTGGAGGGACACCTGTATTGCCGATTTCTGTTTCGATGAAAATTTGGAGTAAGAAGAGGGTGTCGAACCCCCATCCCCGGATTTTAAGTCCCGTGCTTTACCATTAAGCTATTCTTTGCTCCGTTTTGTGCAAAGGTACGGAATTATAAAAACCGGCAAAGATGTTACTTAGAAGCAGCGGGGGCGTACAAAACGCGTGATCGGGCAGCCATTAAATGTATGAAAAGGCTGGAGAAGAAAGGTGTTTCGAACTCTTATCTACTGCGTGACAGGCAGCCGCTTCTCCAGTTAAGCTATTCCTTCTTTATCACGATAAAATTATGAAAAATAATGCTGACGAGCCATGCGCATTAGGGGGAATGGAAGGCCGTTTATATTGGCCGATGTTTTTTGACGGTAATGATGAAGGGCGAAACGGGCGTCGAACCCATATCTGCTGCATGCTTTTGAGCCGCTTTTTCCTTTTAAACTATTTGCCCTCCATCGGTGCAAAAGTAAAAAATAAAATCAGTGCGGCGATTAGAGCGGCCGGGCTGGGAAATCGTTTTTTGGCACAAGCCTGCGACCTGCGCCAGAGAATGTCGCCCCCGTTGGGGCTTTTAAAAAATACATCCGGAGATTATAAAAATGAAGAAGGCGACCTGTTAGAACACCTCGATGAGATTGTAGATGTTATAAGAGATATTCTCAAGAATTAAGAATAAAAAGCCTGTTCAAATTTCTTACAGATTTTCGCGATAACTTTGCGCAAGCTTTTTATTTATTTGCAGGGATGGTTAAAAGGATTGCAGCTTTTTGGATGATGGTGCAATTGCTCTTTGGCAGCATTGCTTTGCCATTGGGTGATTATTCCATGATTAAAGAATTGCCCCGGATGTACCAGGCATACGAAAAGGTAGTGTCACCTGATGAAAAAGGCATACTGGACTTTATCGGTGATTATGTATTGAACGGTAAAGAGCTGTTAGGCCATAACCGGCATGATCAGTCGTCAAAACCCGGCGGTTTACAATTTCAGGGTAGCCCATCCTTTGCAGTTACCGTACAGCCATCTCTTACTTTGACCCAGCCGCTGTTGCTGAAGTCCAGCACAACGCCATCCGGGCACCACTTTTCTGCCGCACTAAGCGATTACCATCCTTCAATGTTCCGTCCGCCATTAGCATAAACGTATCCCCAATTTTATTCTTTTAACTTTTTACGCTAAATGCTAATTTTTCATGCGCAAACTTTTATTATGGGTTGTGCTGTTGCTTTCTTTTTCAGCACATGCACAATATACGCTACGCCTTGTCGTGAAAGACGACGGGAGCAAATTGCCCTTGGCAGGAGCCACGGCTTATATCATTGATCTAAAGCGTGGAAATGCGTCGGATACCAGTGGTAATATCACGATCACCGCTATTCCGGCCGGTAAATACGAGGTTAAACTGAGTATGATCGGTTACCTGGCAGTGGATAAGACATTTATAATACCCTCAAAAAACCCGGATCAGCTTAATGAAGTATATCTCGAGCCGATGTCAGGCGAACTGGCCGAAGTGGTGGTGCAGACCAATCGCACCGGACAGAATCGGAGCGATATTCCGACCAGAATCGAAGCGCTGCCGCAGGAAGAACTAGACGAGAAAAGTACAATGCGTCCCGGCGACATCAAAATGCTACTGGGCGAGATCACCGGGATTCATGTTCAAGCGACATCTGCTGTTAGTGGGTTGGCCAGTTTCCGTATCGAAGGGCTTGACAGCCGCTATACCCAATTGTTACAGGATGGCTTGCCCACTTATGGCGGTTTTTCAGGCGGTTTAGGTTTAGTACAGGTTTCACCGTTGAATTTGAAACAGGTGGAGATCATTAAAGGTTCAGCCTCAACTTTATACGGCGGCGGTGCTATTGCAGGTTTGGTAAACTTAATCAGCAAGGCGCCCGGTAAACAGCCGGAACTAAGTTTTCTGCTAAATCAGAACTCGGCAAAAGGTACCGATGCCAGCGGTTTTTACAGCCAGCTATGGGGCAAAATCGGTACTGCTATTTTTACAGCTTATAATTACAACGGGGTTTACGATCCTGGCAATACCGGTTTTTCAGCCATTCCTAAAACCAACCGCTTTCTGCTCAATCCCAAGATTTTTTGGAAACCTGACCGCAAAGATTCTTTGTGGTTGGGAGTTAATGTCCTACACGAAGATCGCCTGGGTGGTGACATGCAAGTGATCAGCGGCAACGCCAACAGCCAGCACCAGTATTTTGAACACAATATCAGCGACCGTTTATCCTTGCAGGTTTCCTACACGCGCAAGATCAACAGCGTCAGCCAATTGAACCTCAAAGGCACGATTGGCTATTTCAACCGGACGATAATCCAGCCACAGTTCGAATTCAAGGGTATACAGGTTTCATCCTATGCTGAAGCGAATTATGTGCGTAATAGCAAAACCACCAGTTGGGTGGCTGGTGCCGATGTATGGACGGATCACCTTACACCAAAAAATGGCAGTTCCGACCTGGGCTATGCCCGTAATACGTATGGATTTTTTGTACAGAATACCTGGAAACCGGCCCGATGGTTCGCTGTAGAAAGTGGGTTGCGCTTAGATGGTAATTCGCCATCACCAGCTTCGCCGGCAAATGGCTGGTTTTTATTGCCGCGTATAAATGCCTTATTTAAAGTAAATGAACATTGGAGCAGTCGTTTGGGCGGCGGGCTGGGCTACAAAATGCCTGACATTTTTAATGATGATGCCGAAGAGCAAGGCTACCGCTACTTGCAACCATTAAATATTGCCGCAACTAAAGCCGAACGCTCAGCCGGTGTGAACTGGGACTTCACTTATAAAGGTGCTGTAGGTGACGCGTTCTTACAGGTTAATGAATTGTTGTTTCTGACAAAGGTAAATGACCCTTTGATCTTACAATATAACGCATTTGCCAACGCACCTGGTTATTTGATTAGCAAAGGCGCTGAAACTAATGTGAAATTGCTGATGGATGAACTGGGCATATACCTGGGTTACACCTATAACAATGCGCAGCGGAATTTTAACGGACTGAGCAGCGCGCAGATATTGACACCGAAACATCAATTGAACGCTGATCTTACGTATGAGGTTGAGCATAGTTTCCGCGCAGGTTTAGAAGGATTTTATACCAGTGAACAACTATTGAGTGGAGGTACGACCGGGCGTTCCTACTGGACATTTGGCGCATTGGTGCAGAAGATGTGGAAACATATTGACGTATTTATCAATGCCGAAAACCTGACGGATCAGCGGCAAAGTAAATGGGGTGCGTTATACACAGGAACCGTAACCAATCCTATATTTAAGGACCTTTATGCGCCAATAGAAGGGATAGTGATCAATGGCGGCGTCAGGATAAAAGTGTTTTGATATAAATGAACTTTAAATAAAAAAGTCGAGTAGTTTGAAGTACTATTCAACTTTTTCTTAAGCGGGCAAAAAAGGATTCGAACCCCTATCTCCGCAAGGTTAGCAGCGGCTTTTCCAGTTAAGCTATTTACCCTTCACTGCGGTAAAACCATATAAAAGAAAATAAATTGAGAGGAGCTATCGCTAGCCAGGTACAAAGGCTGTTTTAAAAATGATGAAAGGTAAAAAGGGCTTCGAACCCTTATCTCGAGTTAGCAACGCCGCACTTTTCCATTTAAGCTATTTACCCTCCATCGCGATAAAATTAGAAAAATATTACGGTTCCAGGTGTGTTGGGTTAAAAGAGCTGGATTAGAAATGTAGTGCTCATTGATGGTGAAATAATGGCGGTCTATACTATCTCCAAATTTTTTGTATTTTGCAATAGCTTAACCACCCTATGTTAAGCCCCTCTTTTTAACCATTTAAACTATTATGACCAAAAGCCACGCTTACCTTGAATCAAAAAGTCATTATTCCATATTAGACGGCCTGCGCGGGGTAGCCTCTGTGCTGGTTATCGTTTTTCACGTATTCGAGACCTTTACCGGCGGTAACCGTTTTATTCAAATAATTAACCACGGGTACCTGGCTGTCGACTTTTTCTTTTTGCTTTCGGGTTTCGTGGTAGCTTATGCGTATGATGACCGTTGGGGCAAAATGACGTCATGGGATTTTTACAAGCGCCGGTTAGTACGCCTGCAGCCGATGGTAATACTGGGTTCTGTTATAGGCGCTGCACTTTTTTATTTCCAGGTTAGTCCAACTGCGTTTCCAGGTATAGCCGGTACGCCGGTGTGGCAGATGCTGCTTTTAATGGTGATTGGCGCCACGCTGATACCTGTGCCTATCTCGATGGACATACGCGGCTGGCAGGAAATGCATCCGTTAAATGGTCCGGCATGGTCGCTGTTTTTTGAGTATATCGCCAATATCCTTTATGCGGTTGTTATTCGCCGTTTTTCAAAATTGCTCTTGTCGATTTTTGTATCGCTGGCAGCTTGTATGCTAATCGGCTACCTGGTTTGCGGCCAGCAGGGCGACCTTATCGGCGGATGGTCTATTGATAAGCTACAGCTGTTTATCGGGTTTACCAGGGTGCTTTATCCATTTTTTGCGGGTGTGCTGCTGTGTCGCTTAGGTAAGCTTATTCGTGTTAAAAATGCGTTCTGGTGGTGCAGCCTACTTATTATAATCGTACTTGCCATCCCGCGTATTGGCGACGATAAGCATGTATGGATGAATGGTATATACGAGGCTGCGGTTGTAATTTTTGTGTTCCCGCTCATCGTTTCAATGGGCGCGGGCGGTGAATTGCACAGCCAAAGGTCGACGAGGATTTGCAAGTTTTTAGGTGATATTTCTTACCCGCTTTATATCACCCATTATCCGCTCATTTACGTGTTTACAGCATGGGTTGCAAACAATAAAATCGCCTTAGGCGCGCAGGGAATGCTGGTTGGCTTACTGCTGGTGGTTACGAGTATTATTATAGCATACGCATCGCTCAAACTGTTTGACGAACCTGTTCGCGAGTGGTTGAAGAAGAAGGTTTTGTTGAAGAAGGGGTGAAGTTGGGTAGAGAGCCCGTTGCGAAGCGCTTTTTTTATTTCGATGATTTGCCTTATTTTTATAAAAAATATTTTATGGTAACCGCTGAAATTAAAATGCCTGAAAAAGATGCCGAGATGATATTAAGGGTGATATCTAAACTAGGCGGAAAAATTAAATTGATTGATTCAAGTCAGCCAAAGCTTTCTCCGGCAGCAAAAAAAATGAAAAATGACCTCGAGCAGGCATTTAAAGAAGTTAAGCTGCATCAGGAAGGTAAAATTCAATTAAAAACTGCCAGGGAACTACTAGATGAGCTTTAGTATAAGTACTTCGGCCGGTTTTGACAAGTAATTAAAAAGATTGTCGAACAAATATCCGTCCATGAAAACAGATTATGCCGGTTTGTTGGACGAATTAGAAATTAATCCCAGGCTAGGCACACCCATAGGCAAAGATTCCTACAAAGTCCGTTTGCAAATAACCAGCAAAGGTAAGGGTAAAAGCGGCGGTGCCCGCGTTATCAGTCACCTGATAGTTAACATTGAAAATGAGACGCTTTACCTGTTAAAGATATGCGATAAAAGCGAACAGGAGACGATAAGCGACGCTGAACTCAAAACCCTTTTAGCTTCTGTTCAGCGTTAATAGCGTGTATGTTAATTATTTCACATGCACGCAAACATAAAACTGCTTGCCGCTTTCCAACTCAATCACTTTAGATTCTTCTTTCCTCAAGTTGTTTTTAGCCATAATTTCTTCAAAATAGCCAATATCTACCAGCTTCATTATCCCGCCGAGCTGGTTAAGGCTTGTAAACTTAGTTGCTGAAACCGCCGAAAGTTTTTTGTTCGGTATTTGCAAAACGGTTACAAGCCTGCCGGCGGGTTTAAGCCATTTTTTAACATTACAAATCGTTTTTTCTACGTCAACATACTCAAAAATCAATGCGGCGTAAATAAAATCGGCTGCCGGATTGTTTAGCGTTAAAGTTTGAATATCCCCGCATACCGTGTGAAGATTTGCGAGGTTGGGTAGCCTGCTTTTCAATTCCTGCAGGTATTCTTTATTAATGTCGATAGCTGTTACACCGTCTATGTCCTGCTCAATATTTTCGAGTCCGTTCCCGGTCGTCGCTCCTAGTACGATGACGTTTTTAGGTTGACATAAATCGAAGTAATATTTAAACGTCGAGTTAAGCAGCTGCGACTGGCCCACCGCTTTCATGTGGCCTTCGTAGTCATCAGCAGGGATATTTTGCCATGGGTTTTTCACGCGGATAATCTTTGAAATAAAATTGATGCAATCCGGCCGCTAAAATAAGATAATGTGAGTTATGACAGCTTCTTTTTGCCTATGCAATAATAAAGGCAACCAATAACAATCAGGTAAGCGACAAAAGACGGTGCTGTAGATTCAATTCCGAAGTTTCCGCCGGTAAAAATTAATTGGTTTGTGAGCAGCTTAAAAGGAATAATGATGTGATTGGCATCCGTTTGCGACGATGCCAGGGCAATGACTTTGCCTATGAAGAATACATCCCAGATAAAATGTACAATCGCAGCCAGCCATATCACCCGCGTATACAGGTAAATAAGCGAAAACATAACGCCGGCTATAATTCCTCCCGCAACCACAATAATGGCGCTCACCACGTCAAAAGCGCTCAGCATAAATATGTGCAACAGGCCGAATATCAGCGAGGTTATAAAAACTGAAAGTGCTGTTGAGTACCTGCTTTTCATGATCAAAAAGAGGTGTCCGCGAAATAGCACCTGCTCGGTTAAGCCAGCGGTAAGCGAAACGGATAGCCACCTTATGATTATGCCGGCGGTTTCGCTGCCCGGCAAAGGGACTGTGTGTTTGAATGGAGCAATCAGGTGAGCGCAATAATAAAATCCCCATACCGAAAGGGGGAGAGCGAGGCCGATGCAGGTCCATTTAAGCACAGCCGCGACGGTTAGCTTGCCATATATAGCCGACGGGTTATATACTTTAACGACTTTTTTTGCGAATAAATGAAGAAGGTAAATAGTTAGCGGAGCCCTGAGCAATACCTCGCGGATAAATACTTTAAGCGGATTGATACTGATCCAGGTCGTTAGCAGTTCGCAAATAACTGCCACTACAATAAAAATAAGGATACAGGCTACGGAAAGAAATGCGGCCTTCATGAGTGATAACCGGCCGGTTGATGATTGTGTTATGGTGTTCATAAAATGATTAATTTACATTGTTATAGATTATACATAGCATAGCAATGTATATATAGATAAAAAAAGCTATTCCTTTCTCAATAAGCGAAATAGCAGTGTGTTTAAAAAATAAAAGACGCCCATAAAAAAGAATACGGTCGGTATAAACCAGCTGCCGAGCAATTCGGTTAAGCCGGGTTTTAATTCGGTTACATATCCGAAACCAAAAAAATGATCATTCCTGATAAACAGGCCGGTTTTCTCCGGGTAAATTAGCTTTAAAGGTATTAGCAGGCCTAATACCACTATTAATAAATAAACCAGGCCGAATATTATAAAACCGATGCCGTTATTAATGTTGAGGTACAAAGCTTGTATAATATGCCCCGGCCTGAAAGACCGCGTGGCCTGCAAAACTTTTTTATTGGCAACCAAAGGCTGTAAAACCTCTTCAGGTGCGCCTAATTTTTCGAGCGTGTTCAGCAATTGCTCTATTTCCTGGTCTGTCGGCACACCTTGGGTTGCTTCATAAATATGGCTGTTTATTTCCATCATTATTTCCAGCCGGTCGGCGGGCGGTAATATGGCTGTGGTTCGTTCTACCCTTTTCAGGTAGTCGTCGTATATTTTTTGGGCTGATGTATTTGTAAACGTTATTCTTTTCATTTTCCTAATTTTTGAATGGCCGATTCTAAATTTCCCCAGATTTTTTTCATTTCAGCAAGCGTGTTGCGTCCCTCAGCACTAAGCGTGTAGTATTTGCGCGGAATGCCGGTTTCCTGCTCCACCCATTTAGAGTTTACAAGGCCCTCACTTTTCAGCCGGTTTAACAGCGGGTATAAGGTGCCTTCCGCAACTTCCATGGTGGTATGGCTTTTTATCTCCTGTACCAGCTCGTAGCCATAATATTCCTTTTCGTTGAGAATGATCAGGATGATATAGGATAGCGTCCCTTTCTTCACCTGCGAAAACCAATTCTGCACAAATTCAACATTCATGCTGCAAATATAATACATTGTATTGCTATGTAAAATACTTTGCTATGTTTTTATTTTTTTTGCTATTTTTATTTAAAATCATCGTAATCCTGCTGGTTAGATGGTTTTTTTGAGCTACCCGTCCATCAGAAAGGTAAGTAAATGAATTGTCCTGCATCGGAAAGCTGGCGAAGGGTAGCCCCTAACGGGCACAATAAAGGGGGTATTTGTTGCTGCAAAGGCGATAGTCTCTACGGGACAAAGAAAAGTATTAGTTGAAAAGATGTGGATAGGGGGTAGGTCTGTAACTGTACTTAGTGCAATAATCAAAACTAAATATGTTTTTCTGCCAATAGCATCAGTCCCGCCATAAAAATAAAAATGGCGATGTTTTTAAAGTGCAGCCGTAAAAACTTCAGCGCATGGGTTATCTGGTTTTCAACGGTGCGTTTGGATACGCCAAGGTGCAGGGCTATTTCATCATTGGTCATCTGCCGTATTCTGCTTAGCAGGAAAATTTCACGGCAGCGTTTTGGTAATTGAAGCAAATGATCTTCTATAGAATTTTCAAGGTCGTGGCACAATAATTTTTCTTCTCCTTCGTTGCCGTTCCTTACACTAAGCTCGTCGTTGTAATTTTCAACATACAGCACTGCCGAGGCTTTTCGTTCGCGCAAACATTTGTAAACATGGTACCTTGCCGATGCGGTGAGATAGCCTTTTAATGAGTTAATTTGAAACTCTTTTCGCTTCTCCCAGATGTTTAAAAAAACGTCGTGTACTACTTCCGTGCTCACTTCAGCATCCCGCAAATAGTTATATGCTGATGTGTACATGGGCGACCAGTACCGTTCAAAAAGCAAATCGAAGGCTTTTTTGTCGTCAAGTTTTATCCTTTCCCACAGCTCAATATCGGTATATACAAGTTGGCTCATTGCTAAAATGTTGCTGTACAGACCCTGTCGGGGGACGTTAATTAATTAGAACCGGAACGTTAAAATCGTATCAAAAATTGGCGATTTAAAACTACATCTTTTATCGTGGTAAAAAAATAATTAATAAAATATTAATTTTTATGTGTGTGCTGCCCTAAAATTTGCTCTATTACAGTATTAACCAATTATTATTTTCATGACGAGAGAGGAATACATCCTGCTGTATGAAAAATGCCAGGCGGGCGATTGTTCACCTGACGAAACTAAGTTATTAGAAGACTACTCCGATCGTTTTGAACTAACCGATGGCGAATGGACCGCCGGCATGGGCGACAAGGCCCGGGTACAAGCAATAATTTACGACAGGCTACAAAAGAGTATGTCGGATAAGCCGGAAAAGAAGCCGGTGGCTAAGTGGTATTGGATGGCCGCAGCCGGCGTTGTCCTGGTAGCATCGGTAACGCTAACACTGCTTAAAAACAAGCCGGAAGAGCTTATTGTAAAAAGTACACCCCGGAACACTAAGGGTCGTATAGTTCCTGGTAGTAATAAGGCTATTCTAACCTTATCAAACGGCAGTAAAATTAACCTGGACGACTCCGGCAAAGGCACGCTGGCCCAGCAGGGGCAATGCACCGTGAAAAAATTGAGTAACGGTCAGCTGGTATATACCGTAGGTGGTAAAGTAACTGATGCTCCTTTAGCTTATAATACCGCCACCACGCCGCGCGGAGGCCAATATAAGGTCGTCCTTTCTGATGGAACACTGGTATGGCTTAATGCAGCCTCTTCGCTTAAATACCCGGTTGTTTTCACCGGGAAACAAAGACATGTTGAATTAACAGGCGAGGCCTACTTTGAAGTCGCCAAAAATAAAGAAATGCCATTTTCTGTATCGGTAAAAGGAACGAGTATCGAAGTTTTAGGTACTCATTTTAACGTGTCAGCTTATGATGACGACAATAATTTGGTTACGACGTTGCTGGAAGGATCGGTTAAGTTGAAAAAAGCAGGTACAGAAGCAATGCTGAAACCTGGACAACAAGCGGTTATTGGCAACACAAGCTCATCCTACCAAATAGCTGAAGTAAATACCGATGCGGCGGTAGCCTGGAAAAATGGCTATTTCGTGTTTGACGACGAAAATATCGAGAACATTATGAAACGGGTATCGCGTTGGTACGACGTTGATGTGGCATACAAAGACGTAACAAAGGACCAGAATTTTGGAGGTACCGTCTCGAAATTTTCCGACGTGACTGACCTGCTGAAGGTATTACAGATGACTGGGACCATTCATTTTAAAATAGAAGGGAGGAAGATTACGGCAATGCCCTAACGAGCCCATTAACCTATAACCTAAAAAGCCGGAAGTGTACCACCACTCCCGACTTCGTACTGCCAGGCAGTACCAGGTAAATAAAAAATTGCATTCTACATCAATTATCATTAAACCCTTAAACAAATGTATAAATTTTACACTGTATTTATATGCAGGTATGTGCCTCGCATACAACACAATATTTTGCTCGCTATGAAGCTCACCGTGGTCTTACTGATAGCAGGAATCTTGCAGGTCAGCGCCGCTACTACATCCGCCCAAAACGTTAACTTATCTGTAAAAGAGGTATCTCTCAAAAAGGTTTTTAAGGAATTAAGGCAGCAGACCGGCTACAATTTTCTGTATAACTCGAAAATGCTTAACGAAACATTGCCTGTAAGCATGTCTGTTAAAGATATGCCTTTCAGCCAGGTGCTCGATAAGTGTTTCAGCAACCAACCTGTAACCTATGTTATTGCCGAAAATACGGTAATCATAAAAAGAAAACCCGCTGCGCCGGTGTCTGCAGTTCAGCAGATTACGGTAACGGGAACGGTAAAAGACGCGAAAGGACAACCCATCCCGGGCGTAACTATTAAGCTAAAAGGCACTAGCGTCGGCACAGTTACTGATACAGACGGTAAATACCAAATCTCCTCTCCGGATGGTACCGGAACCCTGGTGTTCAGCTTTATCGGCTACCAGACACTGGAAAAAGCCATCAATAATGAAAGCTCTATCAACATCATTTTACAGGAAGCAACCTCGGGCCTTAGCGAAGTGGTTGTAACCGCTTTGGGTGTTAAACGCTCTGAACAATCGCTTAGCTATTCAACGCAGCAGGTAAGCAGCGAACAGGTAAACCAGGTAAAAACCGATAACCTGATGAACGCGCTGAGCGGTAAAGTTGCTGGCTTAACCATTACGCCAAGCGCTTCAGGTGTTGGCGGTTCGAGCAAGGTAATTTTGCGCGGCAGCAGGTCGGCAAACGGTAATAACCAGCCTTTATATGTGGTTGACGGTGTGCCTATCCTAAACTCGGGCAACGCGGTGATGCAGCCTACAGGCACATTCGGCGGTTCGACTGATGGCGGCGACGGTATTTCTAACCTTAACCCTGAGGATATTGCTAACATTTCCGTATTGGAAGGCGCTTCAGCCGCGGCACTTTATGGCAGCCAGGCACAAAACGGCGTAATCTTGATCACCACCAAAAAAGGAAAAGCAGGCAAAGCCCAGATAGAATTATCATCAGGTTATTCTATCGACCATGCGGCTTATCTGCCTAAATTTCAAAACCAGTACGGACAAACGCCAGGCTCGATCAGCGGCGACGTAACCAGCTGGGGGCCTGCTATCTCTGGCGCTCCGGATAACCTGAAATACTTTTTTCAGAACGGTACCAACTTTACCAATGCGGTTAACTTATCTGCCGGTTCAGAAATTGCACAAACGTATTTCTCCTATGCCAACACACATGCTACAGGTATAGAACCAACCAATAAAATCGACAGAAATAACTTCAACCTGCGCGAAACAGGCAGTTTCCTGAATAATAAATTAACCGTTGACGGAAGCGTTAATTACATCAACCAGATTGTAAATAACAGCCCGCAAATAGGTATTTACTCAAACCCGTTAATTTCATTATACACATTCCCCCGCGGTGTAGATATTCAGCCTTATAAAAACCAGTTCGAATTCCCGGACAATGTAGGAGCAGCCCGCCAGAATTGGTTGGTTAACAACAAAGGCGATTTTCACCAGGACAGCCCGTGGTGGATTATCAACCGCGAACCAAACGTGGCCCAGCGTAACCGCATGTTGTTAAATGGAAGCGTGAAATACGAATTCAGCAAATGGTTAAGTATCCAGGTTAGGGGAAGCCTCGACCGTATTTCGGATGATTTTGAACAGGATTTTTATTCAGGTACAAACTCCCTGTATAACTCAAGTGAGACAGGGGCAATGCGCATAAGCACGCAAACGCTTACCCAAAAATACGGCGACGTATTGGTAAACTTTATGGTGCCGATACCAAAATCTTCCCCATTCAAAGTAAACGGCTTAATAGGCGGCAGCATTACCGATAACGAAACCAGGGGTTATGCCTTTGGCGGTAACCTGCAAACTCCCGACTTCTTCAGCCCGGGTAACATTATATCAGCTTTAGGTGGCAGCAGCAGCAATAGCACGCTTAATTCAATTTCGAACCCAAGCTTTGGTGTAGCGCCGAACCACAACCAGTTGCAGGCGTTATTTGGCAGCGCAGATTTCTCCTACAAAAACTGGGCTTACCTAACAGTAACCGGAAGGAATGACTGGTCGTCAAACCTATCGTACACCAAAAATGACTCTTATTTCTATCCTTCGGCAGGTTTGTCTGTAATATTGACCAACGCGCTTACTTTGCCGCAGGCAATAACCTACGCTAAGGTACGTGCAACTTATGCGCAGGTAGGTAATACTATTCCTAACTACCTCACCAATATCCAGAATACACAGGGTGGCAGCGGTTCGTTAGTGTTTAATACCGCCCAGGCGCCAAGCACATTGAAGCCTGAGAAAACCAATTCGTTTGAGTTAGGTACCGACTTGCGCTTTTTAGATAACAGGCTTACCTTCAGCTTTACTTATTACAAAACCAATACCCTTAACCAGTATGTACCAATAGTTCCGCCGACACCGTCGCTGATTTCTATCGGCTATGTAAATGCCGGTAACGTACAAAACACAGGCATTGAATTTGTTATTGGTTACGATGTGTTGAAAGGCAGCGGCTTAAACTGGAGTACCTCATTTAACGGCTCGAAGAATAACAATAAAATAATTGATGTTGATTCGAAAGACAATATCAATACATTCTTCCTGACCAATGATGGTAACGGTTACCAGTCTGAGTTGGTAAAAGGCGGCTCTTATGGTGATATTTATGCACCAACACTTGTAAAAGACGCACAAGGCAGGGTGATTTTAGCCGGCGATGGCACGACAGCTCATCCTTATACGCCGCAGAAAAGCAATACTTCAAACTTTGTAGGTAACCCTAACCCTAAATTCCAGTTGGGTTGGAGCAACACGCTTAGCTACCAGCGGTTTAGCCTTAACTTCCTGATTGATGGTAAGTTTGGCGGCAAAGTAATGTCAGTAACACAGGGATTCTTGGATGAAAGCGGCGTTTCGAAAGTTTCGGGCGATGCGCGTGCAGCAGGCGGCGTAAAAGTGAACGGCGTTAACAGCACCGGTCAGGCCGTTAGCAGTGTTGATCCGCAAACATGGTATACAACCCTTGGTACCCGCGGCGGTATAACCGGCGAATATATGTACAGCGCTACTGTAGTACGCTTGCGCGAAGCAGCATTAGGCTATACATGGCCGGTAAGCAACAGCGCAATTAAAAGTGTGAAACTTTCATTAACGGGCCGCAACTTAATCTATTTCTCTAAAAAGGCTCCTTTCGATCCTGAGTTGACTATGTCGACAGGTAACGGCCTTGCAGGGATAGACGTTTTCAATCAGCCTGCTACACGCAACGTAGGTTTAAATCTTAATGTTAGTTTCTAAAATCATCTATTTTAATTTTTTTGAAAATGAAAAGGAATTTAAAAACAATGCTTGCAATGGGGCAGGGCCGTATTGCAGGTGTTTTCATCATAGCAGCTTCACTGGCATTTACGGGTTGTACAAAAAATTTCGAGAAATTTAACTCTAACCCAAATTCATTATCGCCGGGCCAGAGTATTTCTATCGCATCAACCGCTTTCGGACCTATCGAGCAAGCTATTTACAGTAACTATCAAGTTGCACAGAACCTTAGCGCCGATGCCTATGCAGGGTATATGATGTCGCCTACCAATTTTCGGGGGGGGCTTAATAACCTGAAATATAGCCTGGTTGACGGCTGGAACCAAACCGGTTTTAACGACCAGTACAGGCTGGTGATGGCGCCTATAAGCAAAATAGCCAGCGCCGGTGCAAGAACCAAGTCGCCTGATCTGTGGGCGCTTGCATTAGTATTGCAGGTAGAAGCCATGGATAGGGTAACCGACCGTTTTGGCTCTATCCCGTACTCTAAAACAGGTACATCATTAACCACTATACCTTATGATGATCAGAAAACTGTTTATCAGCAGTTTTTTAAACAACTGGATACAGCAGCTACAAACTTGCAGGCTTACATAGCTGCCAACCCGGGTAAAAACCCCATTGGCGGTGGTGACCTGGTTTACGGCGGCGATTATACCAAATGGCTAAAGTTTGCCAACTCGCTGCGCCTTCGTTTAGCTATGCGCATTGTAAAGGCTGATCCGGCTACTGCTCAGCAGCAAGCCGAAAAAGCAATGGCGGCTCCGGGCGGCCTGCTTTCAACTCCTGCGGATGATGCAGCTGTTGCACAATCAGGCGGAAGAAGCAATGACTTGTGGGTAGTTACCATTTCGTACAACGGCGATAATCACTTAAATGCCGCAATGGGCACTTATTTAACCGGCTATAACGACCCGCGTTCAGCTGTTTACAGCACACCTGCATCGTATGCCGGTATCAGCGGTAAATTCACAGGTATCCGCCTCGGCGCCGATGTTACTAAAGGTGATTACTACAGCTTTGCCTCTTATAACGGCCTTAGTACTTTCACGCAAACTGCATCGCAGTTGATTTTAACTGCAACAGAAATGTGGTTTTTGAAAGCTGAAGCTGCTGTGCGTGGCTGGGCGGGCGCAGGTGACGCGCAAACCGACTACCAAACAGGTATAACTACCTCAATGGCGCAATGGGGCGTTCCCGTAGGTTCTTACTTGAGCGACGCAACCAGCAAACAGGCTGATTATGTTGACCCTATAAATACGGCCAATAACACGCCGGCGCTATCAACCATTACCATTAAATGGGACCCTGCAGCTACCAACGAACAGAAACTGGAACGCATTATCACCCAAAAATGGATAGCGATATTCCCTGACGGACAGGAAGCATGGGCTGACTATCGCCGCACAGGATATCCTAAATTATTCCCTGTGGTTGATAATTTGAGTGGCGGTACTATCGACTCTCAAATTCAGATTCGCCGTATCCCTTACCCAAGCACCGAATACAACACCAATAAGGCAGCTGTAAGTGCTGCTGTATCTGGCCTTGGCGGCGCTGATAACGGCGGTACCAGGCTTTGGTGGGATGTGAATAAGGGCAATTTTTAACCGTTAAAACAATTCCGGTGATTGATGTTATCTCATTTTATAACATCAGTCACCGGTTATAACCGATTGGTTATTTGCCGCGAGTGAGATTGAGTGAAGTTGATTGATTTAAGATGACCATGGGATCCCTTCCAGGAAGGGATCTTTTCCAAACCTAAGCCAGTTCATATACCCTGATTTATTTAAGACGCTAAAAAAATTCTACGGTTTTTAATGGCAGCCCCTATGCCTTATTTAATCGCCGATTTTGTTGTAAATAATTTGTAATCAATTATTTATATAGATATATGGCTTTTTGTGCCAGCTTGAATTTAATCCGATTTTAAACTTAAATGATTTGCCTATGATAAAATCGTCCAGCTAAACTTTTAACCAATTAACAATTCAACAAACAACTAAACTTAAAAAACCATGAAAAGAGTAATTTCCCTAAAAAATTGCCTGCCGCTTGTTTGCGGCCTGGCATTATTGACTGTTCAGTCGTGTAAGAAAGATGCTTACCAGGCTACCCCAGCGCCGGAGGCAGGTACTTCAACGGTAAGCCGTGCAGTAACTAAAACCGGGCCCCTTACGGTTGGTTACATCGAGGTTAATACCAACAGTATATTGGATGTAGGCAAGTACACCCTGGCCAGTAACGGGGCCAATGTATTTGATATAGGTATAATTTTCGCCGCTAATATTAATTACAATACCACCACGCAGCAAGCGGTTTTGTACTTTAACCCGCAGGTGACTACCACGCTTTCTAACTATACCACCACTATACAACCGCTTCAAAACCAGGGTATAAAAGTGTTGTTGTCGATTTTAGGTAATCACCAGGGGGCAGGCATCTGCAATTTTCCCTCGCAAGCCGCGGCCCAGGCTTTTGCGCAGCAACTGGCCAATGCGGTAACTACCTATGGGCTTGACGGGATTGATTTTGACGATGAATATGCCGATTATGGAACCAATGGCACTGGTCAGCCAAATTCGTCCTCGTTTGTTTACCTGGTTACGGCCCTGCGCTCGCTGATGCCTACCAAAATCATATCTTTTTATGATTATGGTCCGGCAGCTTCCGAGCTCTCTTACGGCGGTGTAACAGTGGGTTCGAAAGTAAATTATAGCTGGAATGCAATTTATGGCTCATGGAGCGTACCAAACGTTCCGGGTTTGACTAAAAGCCAGCTGGGGCCCGCTGCTATCGATATCGGCAGTACCAGCCAAAGTACCGCGAACTCGCTGGCGACTCAAACAGTGAGCAACGGCTACGGCGTTTATTTGACCTATAATTTAAGCGACGGCGACCACAGCAGCTACGTTTCCGGCTTTACCAATGCATTATACGGCAGCGCTGCGGTTTATAATGGCGGCTCCGGCGGAAGTACCGGTGCCGTGTTTTATCAAAACACCAACTATGGCGGCACAGCCACGTCGGCCATTCCGAAAGGAAGCTACACTTTAGCACAATTACAAGCTTATGGCTTTGTCGACAATTGGGCCTCATCAGTTAAGCTGCCTTCCGGATGGAAAGTGATTATGTATAAGAACGATAGTTTCGGTGGTACATCGTGGACGCTTACTTCCAGCAATACCAACTTTACTACGCTTAGCCCCAATGCTAACGATGTGGTAACATCGGTTAAAATTCAATAATCCTTATGCGCTGGGGTAGTAACATCTCAGCGCATAAACTATTTAACAATACGGAGTACTGTGTAAGTTATATAATCTTAAAATTATAATTTATGAAAAATCAAATCAAAATATTCCTTCTTGGTACAATTGTGTGTGCATTGGTTCTCTTTCAAATAGCCTGCAAAAAGAACGAAGCCCAAAGGACAAATTCATTAAATGCGAATCCTGCAATGTTCTCCCGTTCGCTAAGTTCAACTTCGGACAGCGCCCTGGTTGCCTATAAAAAGACAACCCATGAAATTACCGCCGGTTTTTATAGGGTACAAGGCCCATGCTATGGACCCGGAGTAAATGGCTCAAATTTTTCCACGGTCCCAGATAGCCTTGATGTGCTCATCCTTTTTTGCTTCGATAAAAGCTCTCCTATTATAAGCAGTGTTCCCGGATGGATTAGCGCCCTGCATGCCAAAGGCACAAAAGTGATCCTTACCGGTAATTTAAATATCCCTACAGGGGTGCCGCATACTACAGCGGGGTATCAAACAACCGCCAAAATGATAATGGACAGCACCGTTAATAAATATGGTTTTGATGGATATGATATTGATGTTGAAAGCAATCCTTCAGGCAGTACATTAACAGATATGGCGGGAGTTTACACAGCACTTTCTGCCTATCTCGGGCCAAAGTCAGGAACCGGCAAACTGCTTACTTTTGACACAAACCAAACGGGCAGCAACAGCCTTTTTCAGCAAGTGTACACTATGGTAGATTATGTATGGCTGCAGGCCTATGGCAGGGGTGCATCTACATTACAGGGTACCTGGAATACTTTTTCGCCCTACATCGCATCAGGCAAATTTGTGCCCGGATTTTCATTTTATGAAGAAAATGGCTATCCCAGCAATTATTGGGATGACGTTACCTATCCGGAAAATGGTACCGGACACGCTTATGACTATGCTAGATGGGAACCGACCAGTGGTAAAAAAGGCGGGGTTTTTGGCTATGCGATTGACAGAGATGCACATCTAACTTCGATGCATGATAATACATTAAGGGTTCCTGATTACAAAGTTACCAACGACCTGATAAAAATTATGAACCCGGTAGGCACAGGCGGAGGTACAGGCGCAATATTTTACCAGGATATTAATTATGGCGGTACAGCCACAACTGCTATCCCGAAAGGAAACTATACGTTGGCACAATTGCAGGCCTATGGCTTTGTCGATAATTGGGCTTCGTCGGTTAAGCTACCTACGGGATGGAAAGTGATCATGTATAAAAACGATAGTTTCGGTGGTACTTCGTGGACGCTTACGGCGAGCAATACCAATTTTACTACGCTTAGCCCTAATGCTAACGATGTGGTAACGTCGGTTAAAATTCAATAACGTTTGCATTTAGTCTCCGTGCACTCTGTGCCTTCTCTGCGAACTCTGTGGTAAGAAATAACCACGGAGATAACGGAGAAGGCACGAAGAACACGGAGTTTGTATATTTAAGAAAGGCTTTTTGGCTGATATTTACTTACACCAGCACCAATCCTTCAACCAATGCCTTTTCATACACCTCATCATTAAACTGGTAATAGGTTGGCGCGCGGTGTGCGCCGATGTGTTTTTTCTCCTCCAGTTTAGAAATCAGGTTGAGTGAAATCAATTTGTTGGGGAAATTGGTGGGATTTAGTGTTTTGCCTGATAATACTTCATACAGCAGCTTAATCTCTTTTAACGTAAACTTCGGCTGCAATAGGTTTTTACCTATCGGGAAATGGTAAAGGTCGATGCGCATGGTAAATAGGGCCTCGTGCACCATTTCGTTATGGTCGAAGCCAAGTTCAGGCAATTCATCTATCGAAAACCAGCAGCATTCGCTCGAGATAAAATCGGCCCTTGGTTCCGCGTGTACAATATCAGTTATCGCATAAAAGCCTACAGAAACTGTCTCGCCCAAAAGCCAGTTATCATCTTCGAACCGGAGGCCCGTTAGCTCAAGAAATTTTTCTTCATCAAAAATACCCTGCGAACTGCTGCGTCCGGGATTGCCGAAAGTTTTGAATTGTTTCAGGAACAAGTTGCCGATACCTGCGCGTTCGGCAGTTGTTCTGGCTGCGGCGGCGTACAGGTTCTCGGATTTTTTTACAAAGCCGCCTGGCAGGCACCATTTGGTAATCACTTTGTTTTTTACCAACAGCAGTTTCAGCCCACCGCCATGATAACCGAAAATAGCGCAATCCACGGTTAGGTTCGGACGGTAATCGATATAACCCTCCTCAAAAAAATGCCTTAAATCTTCCAGTGTTTCCATTAAGACCGCAAGTAAAAATTTATTTATTAAAATTTAATAAATGTATAAATAAAAATACATACCTTCATTTATTATATTTTAATAAATAAACCTTCGAGGTCACGTTAGAAAATAATAACCACTTAATTTAAATTATAGACATGAAAAAAATTACCCTGTTTTTATCCGGCGTATTTGCCTTTTTATTGATTTCAGTAAGTGCATCAGCACAAACCGCCCCCAGCTTTTATGCCGGCAAATGGGACATATTAGTAAAAGGGACACCCAACGGTGATGCCCACCTGATGTTTAACCTCACAGAGAAAGACGGAAAAGTTGACGGCACCTTTACTGATCCAGAGAGCAAAAAAGATGTTCCGTTAACCAAAGTGGAGACCGCAGACGGAAAAATTACCCTGTATTTTACGGTTACAGCATACGATGTAAATCTGACACTCGAAAAAGTTGACGATACCCACGTTAAAGGCAGCCTGATGGCCATGTTTGATGCTACCGGCGAACGTGTGAAGGATGATGCGGCTAAATAACTTATAGTGATGATTGTTGATTGAGAAAAGCGGGTTTTGGCCCGCTTTTTTGTTAGAAGAACTTCTTCATCACTTTCACCAATTCCCCCGCGATTACTTCATTTCCCTTATCTGATGGATGCAGCCCGTCAAAAGTTACGTTAATGGCTTCGGGAGGGTAGGGGTATTCGTCATTTTTTGAGTCGAAAGGTATGCTGGTTGATTCCGGGTAAGTGAAGTTTTTGTATTGGCCGGTTTTCGGGTCTTTTAATCGTTTGAAATTGACGAGGTTTTTTATGCCGAGCTTGTTATTATGATACAAGTCTACCACCGGGATTTTTTCATAAGCCGCGATGGAGTCAACTGCATTGGCAACGGCCTCTAATGATTGACCGTTTTTTTCTTTATATGAGCCGTACGCATTGTTATTATGGTCGGCGATATAGACAAAGTCGTTACGCTGCATCGGTGTTATCAAAACGATTTTAGCTTCCGGGTTGAGTGCGCGCAATTTGTTGACGATGATACGGAATGAACCGTAAATAGTATTGTTTCCTTTGTTGTTGGTGTAGTCATTTAATGTTCCGATTGGCCGGCCTCCCCACCAATCGTTGGTGCCAAGGAAAACGGAATATACGTCAGCCTTCACAATACCGAGCGTTTCTATATGCTCTGCTATGCCGCCGGATGTCCAGCCATTGTGGCCCTGGTTTACATAATGAACGTTTGGCAACTTTTCGGTAACACGGGTTAAATAGCCTTTTGTTACGCGGTTGCCGGTTTCATCCAAATGATCATTGAGGTAGGTAATAGAATCGCCGATGGCTACCCAGGTTATTTCCTTTGGTTTGAAGGATGTAAGCAGGCATGTGGCTATCAGCAGGTATAGTAGTTTTTTCATGATTGACGAATTTATCGATTATTATTGAGGTGGTCGTCCTGTACCGTCTACATACAGACAGTTCATGATGGTTTTATAAACCTGCCGGATTAGCTTAGCAATGTAATCCTGCATTCAAACAATAATTCCTTTATACCTGATGAACGTTAACTATCGCCGTATTGCCTGTTCCTTGTTGATGATTTGCCTGTTGCTGGCTTTCGCTAAAGGGACACCAGTCGACACCGCCCGTACAAAGCGTGCACCTAATACCTTTCAGCGGATAGAACGAAATTTTGCCCACATCCCAAACAGCGTGCAAACCAGCGTTTACTGGTACTGGATATCGGGCAATATTTCCAAAGAAGGCGTAATCCGCGATTTGGAATCGATGAAAAAGGTAGGCATTAACAGGGCATTTATCGGCAATATAGGTTTAAGCGATATACCGTATGGCAAGGTAAAGCTGTTTTCAGCCGAATGGTGGGATATTATGCATACGGCATTGAAAACTGCTACGCGCTTAAACATCGAGATTGGCATTTTCAATAGCCCAGGTTGGAGCCAGTCTGGCGGGCCGTGGGTTAAGCCAGGACAGGCGATGCGGTATCTTGCATCTTCGCAAACAACCATTACCGGGCCGCAGCTTGTTAACCAAAAACTCGCGCAGCCGCAAAAAGATTTCCAGGATGTGCGGGTTATCGCCTACTCGGTGCCGGATGATTATGGAACGGATATCAGTAGCGCTAATACAAGGCTAAACTCGACGCCATCTGTACCTAACCTTAATAACTTAACCGACCATAACGAGCAAACCGGCATAACCCTAAAAGAAAAACAAGATTTTACGCTGGATATATCTGCATCACAACCCTATACTGCACGCAGCCTCACCATTATCCCCAACCAAAAAGCGATGAGCTTTGATGGTAATATACAGGTAAAAAATAACGGCACTTATCAAACTATCAAACACTTTACAATCGACCGCTCGAACCCGGCCCTGAATGTTGGTTTTAGCCCTTATGGCCCGGCAGCTATATCCATACCCGCAACTACGGCGACGGATTACCGCATTGTATTTACCAATGTATCCGGCGAAGCAGGTATAATGGAACTCAAGTTATCGTCGACGCCGGTTGTTGAAAGCTATATCGAGAAAACAGAGGCCAAAATGTGGCAGACGCCATACCCGTACTGGGATGCTTACCAGTGGCAGCGTCAACCGGTAGTGGACGACAAAAAGTATGTGATTGACCCGGCTAAAGTAATCGATGTCTCTAAATACATGGCCGCAGACGGCACGCTGAAATGGAACGCGCCTGCCGGTAAATGGATTATAGAGCGTACCGGCATGACGCCTACCCAGGTGCAAAACAGTCCTGCGCCGCCAGAAGCTACCGGGCTTGAAGCAGACAAGATGAGCAAGAAGCATATCAGGGCCCATTTTGACGCTTATTTAGGCGAGATTTTGCGCCGCATACCGGCAGCAGACCGTAAAACTTTTAAAGTTACCGTTGAAGACAGCTACGAAACCGGCGGCCAAAACTGGACTGATGACCTTATCGGAAATTTTAAAACAGCTTACGGCTACGACCCAACACCTTATATGCCCGTATTACAGGGGAAAGTGGTTGGCAGCGAAGACCAAAGCGATAGGTTTTTGTGGGATTTGCGGCGTTTTGTAGCTGACAATGTAGCCTATCAGTACGTTGCGGGCTTGCGAGAGGTGAGTCGCGAGCATGGTTTGCATACCTGGCTGGAGAACTACGGACACTGGGGTTTTCCGGGAGAGTTTTTGCAATATGGCGGGCAGTCCGACGAGGTAGGCGGGGAGTTTTGGAGTGAGGGCACCCTGGGCAATATCGAAAACCGGGCGGCATCATCAAGCGCGCATATTTATGGCAAGACGAAGGTGTCGGCGGAATCCTTTACCTGCGCAGGTGCATTATTTTCGCGTTACCCGGCTATGATGAAACAGCGCGCCGACCGCTTTTTTACTGAAGGCATTAACAATACCCTGATGCATGTATATATAGAACAGCCTTACGAAGACCGCTATCCCGGCGTAAATGCCTGGTTCGGCAACGAGTTTAACCGGCATAACACCTGGTTTTACGATATGGATATTTTTCTGAAATATATAAAACGCTGTAATATGATGCTGCAACAGGGCAGGTATGTTGCCGATGTGGCTTACTTTATCAGTGAAGATGCGCCAAAAATGACCGGCACGCAAGACCCGGCACTGCCACGGGGCTACTCTTTCGACTATATCAATGGCGAGGTAATCAAAACAAGGTTGACAGTAAAAAACGGAAAGCTTGCCCTACCTGATGGTTTAAACTACAGCATATTGGTATTGCCAAAACTGGAAACCATCCGCCCGGAATTACTGCGTAAAATAAAACAATTAGTGAGTGAGGGAGCAGTGGTGCTTGGGCCAAAGCCATTAAGGTCGCCAAGCCTGCAGAATTTCCCGGCTGCCGATGCAGAGGTTCAAAAGCTGGCTGCTGAGCTGTGGGGTAATATCGACGGCAAAACTACCAAAGTAAACAGGGTAGGCAAGGGAATGGTGATTGACGGCATGGACTTGCAGGAAGCGCTTAACCTGGTGAAAGTTATCCCGGATATGAAAACACCTGCTACGGATTCTGTGCTATTTATCCACAGGGCGCTTGTGGAGGGTTCCATTTACTTCGTCTCGAACCAGACCAACAAAACTATAAGCATCAACCCGGAATTTCGTGTAGTTGGTAAAGACCCTGAGCTGTGGGACCCTGTTTTCGGCAGTGTACGTAGGTTGCTGGTCCGCCGGAGTAACGAAGGCAGCATAACAGTGCCGCTGCAACTATCGGCCATGGAGAGCACATTTGTGATTTTTAAGAAAGATGACAAAAGGTTAGCCACTTATCCGACAAATTATCCTGAGCCATCAAAAACTATAGCCGTTGATGCACCATGGTCGGTTTCTTTTGATACAAAAATGAGAGGGCCGGCAAGACCTGTAATCTTTAGCACCTTAACTGATTGGAGCCAAAACCCGAACGACAGTGTGAAATATTATTCAGGTTCTGCATGGTATCATAATAATATTGATGTAGCGGCGCTAAAAGAAGGTGAAACCGCATTTATCAGTTTAGGCATGGTAAGGGGAATAGCCAAGGTAAAAGTAAACGGTATGGATTTAGGCGGCGCATGGACTGCGCCTTATAAAGTGGATATTACCAAAGCACTTAAACCGGGTAAGAACGCTATAGAAATAAAGGTGGTAAATACCTGGGTAAACCGTTTAATCGGCGATAGTAAGCTACCGCCCGCCGAAAGAAAGACATGGACAAGTACCAATTCTTACACCCCCGAAAGTAAACTGGAGGAATCTGGTTTGTTGGGGCCGGTGAAGATTGAGATGGTGAGGTATTGAACGTTCGAATAGTTAATAAAGAGGCTCGTCATTGCGAGGCTGACTACTTATAGTCGGCTTCGAAGCAATCTCTGCGCAAGATGGTATCAGACCTAAATACACATGGTTATCGGGATGCCGGCGGACAGGAAACCATGATATTTACCGCTTATATGCAGTATGACGCAGAGATTGCTTCGTACGCGTCTGCAAGCAGACACGCTCGCAATGACGGGTTGGAAGACAACGCTGCAAAGAGGAATGTTTCTAATGTCTTGGTTCTTAACTCTTGATTCCTGGCTCTTTTCTCTACCACCACTTCAGTGGAAACTCAATCGCATCTACCGAGCTTACTATTAAATCCGGTTTAAAGGCGTAATGGCTCAGCTGTTCTTTTTGGGCGATGCCGGATAATACCAAAATAGTTTTATAACCCATCTGCACGCCGCCCTGTATATCCGTTTCCATGGTATCGCCTACAACGGTGGTTTCGGCGGTTTCAAGGCCAAGGTATTTGCGTGCGGAGCGCATCATTACCGGGCTTGGTTTGCCGGTAACAAATGCCTTGCGACCGGTGGCCTCTTCAATCATGGCGGTGGTGGCCGCTATACCCAGGTTATTCCAGCCCGGTTTTTTGGGCGATGGGTCGCGGTTGGTGGTGATGAACTTGGCGCCGCCAAGTATCATATCTACAGCACGCTGTACCGATTCTAAGGTAAAATTTCGCCCCTCGCCAAGCACTACAAATTCAGGGTCAGTGTCCACAAGGGTGATGCCGTTTTCATGTAGGCTGGTCAGCAAGCCACCTTCGCCTAAAACAAAAGCTGTTCCGCCCGGGCCCTGGTCGCCGAGAAATTTGCCGGTAGCCATGGCGCTGGTGTAGACGTGCTCTTCGGTAACTTCAATGCCCAGGCGCTTGAGCTTACGCACCGCTTCGAGCCGGGTGCGCTGGCTGTTGTTGGTCATGAAGGTGAAGGGTATATTTTTTTCTAATAGCGTGGCGATAAATCTGTCGGCGCCCTGTATCAGCTGTTCGCCGCTGTAGATTACACCATCCATATCTATTAATAGTCCGTGTTTCATAAGTTGTGAGTTTGACAATAATTTATCCTCATCACCAAAGATAGAACAATGCGCCGTTTATGCCTAACATCACTATAAAATTCACCCTGGGTTAACAATCAGCTGCGAAAAGTTAAAATGAGTTTTGCCATGGATGTATTTGCAAAGGGTTTACAGGTGTAAACCCTTAGTTTTATAATGCTTTGAATATCAAGATGTTATCACTGTGCCGGGTTTGCAGGTGTAAACCCTAAAGTAAGTATCTGGTTATCAATGTGTTGTAAGGTATAAAAATGTATATTGCTGATAATCAATGTTTTTCATAGCGTTCGCGGTGTTCCGTGCAGAAAAATGGAACGCTTTGGCAGCTTTAGCAGGGGGATTTTTGGGTGGGTAAACTACACTTATATATAAGTTCCCGAAGCGCTTTTTTAAAAGGTACGAAAAATTTTCTACATAATATTTGCATCGTACGAATTTTTTTCTACCTTTGATTCGTGATGAATATGAAAGAGCAAAATAAACCGGTGGAACCCACCAAATCGGAACTTGAAATACTGCAGGTGCTTTGGCGGCTGGGTCCTTCAACAGTGCGTGAGGTTAACAATGAGCTGATAAAAGTTAAGGACACCAACTACACTACTACACTCAAGTTTATGCAGCTGATGACCGACAAAAGCCTGTTAACCCGCGATGAAAGCCAGATGAAACACGTGTATAGTGTAGCCGAGGAAGAGCAGAAAACCAAATCGCATTTGCTGGATAAGTTCGTCGATTCGATGTATAACGGTTCGGCTAGCAAGCTGGTAATGCAGCTCATCGGCAACAAAAAAACATCGCTGCATGAATTGCAGGAAATTAAAGACCTGTTAAAAAATTTAGAAGATTAACAACCATTAAAGCCACAACGCCATGGAATTTTCGATTGTAAAATTGTTCCCGGATAACCTGATACAAGCGCTTTGCAACACCCTAATTCATTCGTTATGGCAGGGCGTAATATTATCGGTGGTAACCGCGGTTATTATCGTATCTACACGCAAGTCGTCGCCCGCCAGACGTTATAATTTGCTGATAGCGGCACTGGTATTATTTGCGGCGGGTACCATTGTTACTTTTATTATATCGTTAAAACATAAGCCGGTATACGTTACTACTTCGGTCAAATATAATGGCGGCGTTATTGTAAATACCCCTTCGGTGCCTGTGGTTGTCTATGAAACAGCGTTACCCACAGCTACTTTTAAAGACAAGGCCATCAACTATTTCAACAGTAACTCCGCAACAATAGTATTGATATGGTTTTTGATAGTTTGCGCACGATGCCTGCAACTGGCAACCGGTTTGCAGGGTGTGTACTATCTGCGCCGCAGGAGCTTATTTACAGCAGATGAGCTATGGCGTAAACGTGTGCAGCAGCTTGCCGATGAGTTGGGCATCCGTCGTGCAGTAAAAATAGCTGAATCCGGGTTGGCGAAAGTGCCTATGGTTGTTGGTCACCTTAAACCGTTGATATTGATCCCGGTTGGGTTGCTCACTGCCATGTCTGCCGAAGAAATTGAGGCTATTCTGGTGCATGAGCTGGCGCATATCCGCCGATCGGATTACCTGGTTAATCTGCTGCAAAACTTGCTTGAGATTATATTTTTCTTCAACCCTGCGGTATTATGGCTATCATCACTCATTAAAACAGAGCGCGAGAATTGCTGTGATGATATAGCCGTTTCGCAAAGCAGCAACAAGGTAAATTATATTAAAGCGTTGGTGGCCTGCCAGGAATATAACCGCCAGCCGTCTTCAGCATTGGCAATGGCTTTGAACGGTAAAAACACGCCTTTAAAAACCAGGGTTACGCGCATTATATCGAACAATAACCAGTCGCTTAACCGCATGGAAAAAGCATTCCTTGCAATTTGCCTGGTAACTGCCGGTTTGTGCACCGCCGCTTTTACCAATGCCGAAAAGATAAATAAGCTGGTAGCTAACACAGCCAAGGCTATAAAAAAGGAAATATTACCCGAAAATAAACCGGGTAAAGTAAATGAATTAAAGACGCCCGCGCCTGCTGATACAACCAGTAAGCATGGCCCAAAGATATATAGCTCAAACAAGGTTGGCGATCATACCTCCGTTACTTTTCAGAATGGCGCTTATACTACCAAACTGTACAAAGAGAAAGGGGTACTATATCAATTCAACTATCGGAAAGGAACCTTGGCATCGATGCAGGTTGATGGGAAAAACATTCCTGAAAAAGATTTTGCAAGGTATGAGGCTATTATCGACCAGGTTCCGCACGATACGCAGACACAATACGGCGAAATTCATGACGCTGCGGACGACCGCGCAAATGTCGCCGATAATCATACCATGTCGCAAACTGATTCAGCAATACAACTTTACAAAGCTTCGGCTTCCCTCGGCAAGCTTGATGGTAAGTTGGACAGGCTTGATGTTCAGCAGCAAAAACTTGCCCGGCAAACTTTATTCCGGACTGACTCAGCCGGGGACAACGGCATTTTTGCAAAAAAGCCTGTCGGTTACAAAGCGCAACCTATACCATCAAAACGTGAGAACAGGGACGAACGCATGATAATGGAACTAATCAGCGACCGTATTATTAAATCGAGAGATAAGCTTTCATTCAAGATCAGCACTAAAGAATTTATAGTAAACAGCAAGAGGCAACCGGATGATATTTTCCAGAAGTATAAAGCCGAATTTGTGCAGGAAATAAGCAATGCCAACGGAAGCTGGGCATGGATGTATAACTTTGACAGTGATGCCAAAGTAACGGATGCCACACCCGCATTATACGACCAGCAAAAAAGTCTCTATTCCCGGAAGGCGATAGATTATAAATCATACGTATCGTTAAAAGATGACGAAAGAAGGGATAAAATGATCAGCGAATTAATGATTGATGGGATCATCGGTTCAAAAAATAACCTTTCATTTAAAATAAGCACTTCGGAATTTATTGTGAACGGCAAAAAGCAGGCGGACGATGTTTACCAGAAATACAAAAGCCGTTTCGTTAAAAATACAACAGGCGTATGGTCATGGACTTATAATTATGACGATGCGGCCAGGCGTGAATCAAACACTGTTGTAGACGAACCGAACCAGCACTAATCCAAACAGTATATATAATAATTTTATTCACCCTGACAGGTGGACCAGGCTATCTATGTTCTAAAAAAATTACAACAAGCACTTAACCCAAAAACATCCGTAAAATATGAAACTTAAAATAACGGCTTTTTTAGCCGCATGGCTTACTATTGCCTCAACTTTTGTATACGCCCAGCAATCCTTCAAAATAACCGGTAAAATAACGGGAGTGGATAGCAAGCCGCTGGAAGGGGCGACAGTTTACCTGAAACGTGCTGCCGACTCCGTGCTGATAAAAACTGAATTGGCAGATGCATCGGGCAACTTTGTTTTTAACAATCAGAAACCAGGCGATTACCGGCTAACAATAACCATGGTTGGGTACGCCAGCTATAAAAGCGATGTTTTTCAATTAAATGCCGACAAGAGCCTGCCGGTAATAAGCCTGGTCCAAGCCGGAACTGCATTGAAAGAAGTGACCGTATCATCGCAAAAACCATTGATAGAGCATAAAATTGACCGCACGGTTGTAAATGTAGATGCGCTGTTAACCGCAGCGGGTTCTACCGCCCTCGATGTATTGGAGAAAGCGCCGGGCGTTTTGGTGGATGATAACGGGGCCATCAGCCTGAAAGGCAAAGGCGTAACTATATTTATAGACGATAAGCCCACTTACCTGAGCGGCGAAGAGCTGGAAAGTTACCTGCGGTCGTTAACCTCGGCTAACATCGACCAAATTGAACTGATGACCAACCCGCCTGCCAAATATGATGCTGCAGGGAACGGCGGTATTATCAATATCCGCACCAAGCGGTCGAAAGTGAAAGGATTTAACGGCGCGTTGAATTTGGCTTATGCACAGGGCGTTTATGCACGCACCACTAACAGCTTTAACTTTAACTATCGCAACAATAAAATAAATGTTACCGGTAACTTAAGCTATAATACCAACAATGGCTACAACGACCTGGACATTAACCGCCATTTTCTAAATCAGGATGGCAGCCTGGCTTCAAATTTCCTACAAAATTCTTTTATCCGCCGGACCATGCAGGCCTATAGTGGCAGGGTTGCTGTAGATTATTATGCATCAGACAAAACTACCTGGGGGATAGGTTTGAATGGACTGTATAACCCGAGCAACAGAACTACCTTGGCTACCAGCAAACTCTCGGACGCACAATATCAGTTGGATTCGACCATAATCGCCAACAATAAAGACCACCCATTATTTAAAAACGGAGGCGTAAACTTTAATTATCGCCACCAGTTTGACAAAAACGGCAAGGAATTAACAGCAGACCTTGATTACATTAAATATAATAGCTCGAGGGTGCAGTCATTTGATAACAGAACTTACCTGCCGGATGGTACGATGACGGCCGGCGACTTGCTGACGGGCAGTCTGCCGGCCAACATTGATATTTTTGCCTTTAAAACTGATTACACACATCCGCTAAGCAATGGTGTAAAATTGGGCATCGGCCTTAAAACCAGCTACACCAAAACAGATAATATCGCTGAGTATTTTGATGCCGTAAATGGTATAACTACACCCGACTACGATAAAACCAACCACTTTTTATATAACGAGCAGATAAATGCCGGGTATATTAACGCTAGCAAGGATTTTAAGCGAATTTCGGTTCAGGCCGGCCTGCGTTTTGAAAACACCATATCTAACGGGCATCAACTGGGGAACATTCAAAAACCAGACTCTGTATTTAAGCGGAATTATAATGGATTATTCCCTACGCTATACTTTCAGTACAAACTTGATTCAGCGGGAAAACAATCAATTACCCTGGACTACGGTCGCCGTATCGACAGACCGGCCTACCAGGACTTAAATCCATTTTTATCGCCGATAGACAAATTTACTTACTACACCGGCAACCCGTTTTTAAAGCCTACTTACAGTAATAATATAGAGCTGAACTATACATGGGGGAACTTCACTTTAGGCCTGGACTACAGCAAGACAAGGGATGAAGAAAACGAAACCATCGAAATAGTAGACGGCATTTATTACAGCAGGCCGGGTAATCTTGGCTCTGTTGTAAACAAGGGTATTACACTGGATGGGGGATATGATATTACCAAATGGTTTAACCTGCACTTTTTCGGCATGGTGCGTAATATACATACCGCAAGCGATTTTTATACCGGCCCGTTAAACACGAAGGGCACATTCTTTTTCGTAAGGTCGGCCGCAGAATTTAAACTGGGGCACGATTGGACGGCACAGATTGAGGGCAGTCACCAAAGCAACGTTACCAATGCGCAGTTTATCAGCTTCGCACGCACCAGGTTTAACACGGCAATTTCTAAAAAGCTATCACCTTCCACCACGATAAAGCTGGTGGTTAACGATGTTTTCCATCAATTTGTAAACGCCGGCCAGATAAATAACCTTGCCAATACGCTGGCTGATTATCGAAATATCAGCGACTCACGTTTCGGCATATTGTCATTAAGCTATCGCTTTGGCAAGGTTATTAAAGACCAGCGCAAGCATAATGAAAATGCATCGGAGAGTGAGCAGAACAGGGTGAAGAATTAATGTTAGTGATTAGTTGATTGCAGAATAGAGATTAGTTAAACCGGAACCGGGATTGAGCGGATTTTAGGGATTTTTACGGATGGCGCGGGGAGATAGAACCTCTGAAATAAACTGCAAACACAATTACTATTAATTTTTAAACGCGATAAAATGAATAACAAACCACTTTACTTCTTATTGTTGTCGATACTGTTTTGCTGCCTTTCACAGCTTTCCAGGGCGCAGGAACGTGAACGAGCGCTGGAGAAATTCTTTTCGGAAATAAATAAAAATGGCGACATCAGCGGCAGTGTATTGGTAGCTGAAAATGGAAAGGTGCTTTATGAAAGATCTTTTGGGTACGCTGATGCTCAAAATAAAATTCCCAATACGCCGAATACACTATTCCAGATCGCCTCGGTATCTAAGCTATTTACGTCTATTGCTGTACTTCAGCTATACGAGCAAAAAAAATTCAATTTAACCGATAAGTTTTCAAAATATATACCGGATTTCCCGTATCCTGATATAACTGTATATGAGCTGCTTGCGAATACTTCGGGCGTTCCGGATGTTGGTGACATATTTGTGCCCCTTTGGAAACCGCATCACGATACTGTTTTCTATTTAAAAGACATCATCCCTGCGCTTAGATCGCAAAAATTGCAACCAGGTTTTACGCCCGGCGAAAACTGGGATTATTCCAATACCAATTATGCTTTACTGGCATTATTGGTAGAAAAAGTAAGCGGCGAAAGTTATGGGGCTTATTTATCCAAACATGTGTTTATACCCGCAGGTATGAAAACTACTTTTCAAAAAACATCCGGCACGAATCCCTACACACGCTTAAATGTAGCTTGTAATTATGCCTGGCCGTCTTTATCTGCAATGGCGTCCGCACGCGTAGATTCATTTGCGACCAATGACTTTAAAGTGCATTATCGTGCCTGGCCGTCAGAAGGAGACGCGAATATCTACACATCAGTATCCGATTTGAGCAGATTTGACCAGGCACTTTTTGCAGGCCGCTTACTAAGCCCCCAAAAATTGAAATTACTTTTTAGCCCGACCGTCCGGAATAATGGAAGAAAGACCATATTGAACGGCGTAGCGTCTGACATTGGAACGATCGGTGATTTCTACTGGGGCTTCGGCAATCGAATCAGCCTTGATACTACGATGGGCAAAATCGTATGGGAAAGCGGCGGTTTGCCAGGCTGCTCAGCCAATATTATGCAAAACCTAACCAAACATCAATTAGTGATCTGGCTGAATAATAAAGAAAGCAATGCCGCAATGGATAATATGTTTGTCGCCCTGGCACTGCTTAATGGCAAGGAGGCGATAGTAAAAAAAGCGAAAAAACAGGCTGCCCCGATATTCGCGCGTTCATTGATTGGGTTTGGCGAGGATCAGGCGTTTGCCCGGATGGTCACCATGGCCGCCGACACGGGAAATTACACCGTTGCAGAAAATGATCTGAATGATTTAGCTTATGAATTTTATAACAGCCCAAGGAGCGAACTTGCACTACAAACGCTTCGTGCCGCAGTAGCGATATTTCCTGGCAGTGACAATTTGTTTAATAGCTACGGCGAGCTATTAGCTAAATCCGGCAAAAAAGAAGCAGCTGTTATGATGTACGAAAAATCACTTTTGCTTAACCCTAAAAATGAAGATTCAAAGAAAGCTATAGCAAACCTTTTAAGGAAATAGCCCGCGGGGGATAGGTAGGAAGACTTACGAAGTTTTTAAAACTTCGTAAGTCTGGGGTTATCTGACGCAAAAAATGCTCGCAGTTTCCTGTGGGCATTTTTTATCATAGAATGAGATGCTTAATTTTTTGGCACTTCATCACCCTTACCGATCAGCGTCATAAACTGATCTAGCTTAGGTGTGATGATAATTTGGGTACGCCTGTTTTGCGATTTACCCGAAGCACTGCTATTATCGGCTATCGGGTTAAATTCCCCACGTCCTGAAGCACTCATACGTTTCGGGTCTACGTTATAGGTGTTTTGCAACGCCTGTACAACAGAGGATGCCCGCAGTCCGCTCAAATCCCAGTTATTACGGATGTTGGTTTGTTTAATAGGCACATTATCCGTATTGCCCTCAACAACCACGTCGTAGGTCGAGTAGTCGTTTATTATTTTAGCAACCTTAGCGAGCACCTGGTTTGCCTGTGGTAAAATTTCATAACTGCCCGATTTGTACAGCATGTTATCAGCCAGTGATACATAAACCACGCCTTTAAGCACCTTTATGTCCACACCCTGTGCCTCAGCCGGGCTAAGGGAACGCGTCAGGTTATTGGTAAGTACCAGGTTAAGCGAGTCGCTTTTGCTTTTCAATTCAACCAAATGGCGGATGTATTGGCTAGACGCTGTAATCTGGTCGGCCAGTTTGGCGATGTTTACATTCCCCTGGTTATTACCGGCCAAACATTTGTTCAGTGCATCCTGCAGGGAAGCCTGGGTTGCTTTGGCGGCTGCAATTTGCTCTTCAAGGCTGGTTACTCTTGCTCGTGAGCCCGAAAGCTCCTGCTGGGAAACCTGCCAGCTTTGTTTTATTTTGGCGTTGCTATCCAGCGATTTATTATAATTTGCTTGCAGCTCGGCATATTTTTTATTGCTTACGCAACTACTTTGGGCTAAAACGGCTGCCAGAAGTATTAAAGGCAGCAAAAACTTGATTTTCATAGTATGTAGATTTATTGTTTTTGAAAAGATTATAACCCGTTTATAATCAACACCCTATTAACAATGCATTTTTGCTATGGTTTTAAAATTTTCGGTAACCGGTATTCAATAAGATTTTTAGAACGCGGTTTCATCGTTGCTAAACCGCGCGGAAATCGCTAAGTACCAGGCGCAAAAATGCCGCGGAAAGGGCAAAAAAGCAGATATTATTAAACTATTCTTAATGTTGCAGTAACACTAAAACTGTAGCATCGTAAGGCCTTAAATTTTTTTGTAACATATAAGCGCCCGGCCCAATTTTTTGGCCGTTCCTTCTTAATAAAAGCGTAAATTTGCGCATAATTTACAGGTGCATGGATAGCCTTCACAATAAAGATATCGGAACCAAGCAAAAGGCGCTCGCTATCAATCTCGACCCCGAGATTTATGGTTCGTTTGCCGAAATCGGCGCCGGACAGGATGTTGCAGCTAATTTTTTTAAAGCCGGAGGTTCGTCAGGCACCATCGCTAAAACCATGTCGGCTTATGATATGGTGTTCTCCGATGCCATCTATGGCACCCAAACAGGTCGTCGCTACGTAAGCGAGCAGCGCCTTATAGCCATGCTGGACCACGAATACGGCTTGCTGATTGAGCGCCTGGACAAGCAGCGTGGCGCCAATACCACTTTCTTCGCATTTTCTGATACCTGCGCTACCATCAATTACCAGAAAACCAACGAGGGCCACGGCTGGATGGGCGTTCGCTTCCAGTTGGAGCCAAACGGCGAGTTTAACGATGTGGTACTGCACGTAAAGCTGGTAGATAAGGACAACAACCTGCAGCAGCAGGCGGTAGGCATTTTGGGTGTGAATTTGATTTACGGTTGTTTTTATTACCATGAGTATCCCTCTGTGCTTTTGCTGTCGTTGATGGATAACCTGTCGACCGACTCGGTGCAGATAGATATGATACGTTTTGAGGGGCCGAACTTTAAAAAGGTGGATAACCGGCTAATGAGTCTTCACCTGGTAAAATATGGCTTCTCGGATGCAGCAGTGTTTGGGCCGGATGGTGAAAATATGCAGCCTTCTGAAGCATTGTATAAAAAGCATGTGATGGTGGTGCGTGGGCGGTTCCGTCCGCTTATCAACGTTCATATTGATATGCTGGATACCGGTGTAAAGCAGTTTTTGCAGGAGCCGGATGTTGAAGCGGATAAGGTGATGGTGGTGACCGAACTTACACTACAGGCTTTGAAGGAACGTGATGCCGGCGAAGGCGCCGAAATAGACGAAAAGGATTTCCTGGAGCGAGTGGATATCCTTTGCTCGCTTGGCAAAACTGTAATGATATCCAATTTTCATGAATATTATAAGCTGGTAGCCTATATCTCCAAAATTACAAAACTGAAATTGGGTGTTGTTTTGGGTTACCCGAACCTTGAATATATATTTTCTGAAGAGCATTACCAGGACCTGCCGGGCGGCATCCTTGAATCTTTCGCCACACTTTTCAGCCGTAAGGTAAAGTTGTTTATTTACCCAACACTGCGCGACGATATCATTTGGAATTGCCTGCGTTTTCAGCCACCGGCACACCTTATCGACCTGTACCGTTACCTGATTGCCAACAATAAAATTGAGGACGTACGCCATTACAGCGAGAAAAATCTCCATGTACAAACTGACAAGGTACTGCAGCTGATAAAAGAAGGCGTGAACGGCTGGGAAGAATATGTACCCGACGAAGTTGCTGCGATGATAAAGGACCGCTGCCTGTTTGGTTATCACTGCGCGGTTGAAAAGCCTTCTAAAAAGATAGATATCGCAGAAGATAATTCTGACGTAAAGCTGGAAAAGGCATAATCCGGGGCGTATTTGTAACTACTATTATTTAATCAAAAAACCAAGAATAATCTGTGCATACCATCGCGCCAGGTAATCATTGGGGTGGTTCACGTTATTGCCGGTCATGTCCTGGTATATTTTGTGTTTTAATAGTTCGGCGTGTACACCGGTCATATCTGCTACGACAATTCCTTTTTTTGCTAATTTATCCAGTTCAGCCTTGTATGATGATTGAATGCCGCTTTGAACAGCATCCGGATTGGGCAGCATCGGCGCTATCAAAATGAATTCAGCGTCAGTTTTTTGAGCCGTAACTGCTTTAATAATTTCATCAATATTAGCCCTGAACTTATCGACCGGGATGTTAGCCGAGCCATCATTCATGCCAAAACCGATAATAACCAAATCCGGCTTTTCAGGTATTACTTTGGTTGATACTTGTTCCACTCCCCAACTGGCCAGCTTACCCGCTATCGCCTGGTTACTAAACGTAATTTGCGGCCCATATTGTTGGCGCAGGTTATAAATTATCAGTTCCGGCCAGGTTGGCATATAGGGTGCGGTATTCATCAGGTTGCTGGTATTGTAACCAGCTTCAATACTGTTGCCATAAAATACTACTTTCAGGCTCTCCCTGTTGTTTAGCTTCGCGATAGTGTTTGGAAGACTATTGTTTGCGAAAGAGGGGATGGGCCCTTGCCATTTTTCTTCTTTGGCCTTGACATAAGTTACAGCTATCTGCAATCCGCTAAAAAAAGGCTTTTCAGTAAACAGCACGTAAGTTCCCTTCACCTTGCCATCCATCGAAAAACCTGGTTTATAAGTTTTGAAAAACAGGTCTTCTTTCTTTATGAATGGAATGGTTGATTGCGGCCCAATTACCAACCGTCCATCTTTAAAATCCCAATCCTCCCCGCGAACGAACTCCTTAGTAAAGTTTGCCGCCTTAACGGATAGTATGTCTTTTGTTTTAAACAAAAGCTTCCCGGTCAGCAAATCGTTTTCTTTAATAACCTGCACAGTTTCATCAACTATCGTATCGGTCTTCCAGAAAGGCTTGTTATATTTTTTTAGGTCGATGTATTTTTGCCAGCGCGATGAAATGGTACCACTGCTTTGTGCTTTAACCGCTTCGTGGCCGAATGCGCAGATAAGACCACAAACAACGACTATTCTATAAATCCGGGTAGCAGCTGTCATTTAATATATCGTTATTTAAACTTATGCCTTTTTTATTCGTGCCAATCGAAGAATTTTACTAAGCTAAATACGGGAACCAGTAAAACCATCATGAACTGTCTGTAATAACGGACTCAGATGACCATCGTAAAAAAAGCGTGCTGTGAGGACACAGCACGCGGGTGGAAGTGGGAAAACTTACGAAGTTTTTAAAACTTCGTAAGTTTCTAAATATCAAGCTTATTTAGCTGGCGCTAATGTTGCTGTTACCTTGCCGCAAGTAGGCATCTGACTACCAAAATACGGGTTTTTTATCTGCTGACTTTCGCTTAACCAATATGCCTTTTTCATGGGGCAATATTGCTCATAAAGTGTGGCTGTGTTTGATTTTAGGGCCTTCAGCAATTCGTACATATTGTTCGACAGGCTGGCGAAATGTTCCCGCTGATGGTCGACGGTGTTTACCGAGCTGATATGCCTCGCATCGAATAATAATTTGTCACGATACTTTGCAAAAGTTTTTTCCTGGTCTGCAGATAGCGTATTGGCTGATAATGCGGCAACCAGGTCTTTTGCTTTTGTTTCCGCAACACTGCCGTTGTCGCTTGCCAGCGCGTTTTTAACATCTAAATATGCATTTACTATTTTGTCTACAGGGTTATCTGCCAAAATGGAAGCTTTTACTGCTTGCGCACCCATGGCAAGCATCAGCATAATGGAAAGGGTTTTTAAAATTTTCATATTGGTATTACAGTTGATTAATTAGTAACGTAAAATTAAAATATCTCTTATCATAATCGTGGATAAAGTCTTAAAAATACTTCACCACCCATCGGGCCGGAGCCATAAAGGCTGGTCAGTTTATTTGCCACACCGTAATAAGTAAGCTGTCCGCCGGCCGCCAGGTTAAGGGGGCCAATCTTCAATAAATCATAATTCAGACCGAGCGTAATGGCATTTACCGGAAAAATGGTATCATCGCCATACGCAATCGGGTTTAAATTAAGTTCTTCAGTTGTTTTCTGTACAAACTCAAACCGAGTGTATACATCCAGCTTTTTGATGCGGATATCACCCTCAAGTAAAACGGAATTATCAGCAGCATGGCCGGCGGTTTTATTCATTCCCCAAACGGCGGTCGCATTGAATGTTTTGCTGTTCCCGAAAGGTAAACTATAAGTTGCTGATGCGGTAGTACGGTGCACATCCTCGTCAGGCATTAGCCCTTCCGGGCTTTTGATAAACCCGTGCGATACCTGCAGCGCCCAATTCTCCGACGGGTTATAATCGAGCCTTGTACTCCATGAATCAAAACGCGGCTTATCGAAGTCATAACGGTTTTCATCGGGTTCCCGACCTGTGAATATTGAGCCTTCTATTTTAAACTGGCTGTACCGGAAGCCAACAGTAGCCACGCCAAACGTTATGTGTGTCGCGTCAGACCAGTGGTGACTCAGTGGTGCATCGGCATTTGCCATTGCGGATGGCCGGTGCATGAAGGCTACCGGGCCTAAAGCAGGTTCGCCCGGGTAGCCCAGATAAAAGCTCAGGTCTGTTTTTTTTGAGAAGGCATAGGTGTAGGTAGCGGCAAGCTCAGCAAACAGGTCGTGCGGGTGCTGGTGGTCAACCAATGGTTGTCCTTTCCAACTTTCGCCGGTTTGAAACAGCAGTGGGTAGCCCGCGCCATGGTCAGTCAACGGGTCCAGCGACATCATCAGGTTAAAGCTTATCAGCCCGTTTTTGCCGACAGGTCGCTGGGCCATACCCATAAACCAGTTGGGTGCATCCACCTTGTGCCCGCCGCGGCTGCCTTTATTGGTAAAATCCTGGTTGGTATACCGGAAATCGATATTGCCGTGCAGCATGTACATCCATTCCTTGTGGTGAAACATCATACCGTACATTGGCGAGGCATCCGGCAGCCAGCTGGTTCCGGAGCCATTGCGCTCCATCGGCAGGTTTTTTGATTGCGGGCTGCTCATCATCATATCCATGCCGCCCATTGGTTTGTCGCCCATATCCATTCCGGGCATTTTTTTGTTTTTGGAAGTATCGCTCATATCCATTTTCTGGGCAGATGCATTAAGCATCAATCCGCAAAAAATGATTGCTAAAAAGTATTTCATAAAAAAGTAATTGCAGATGGTAAAACCATCTTAAAAAGATAAATAGTGAATTAAGACATCGGACAAAAAATGCCCATACCGCAGAGAAATGCGGCTATGCCTGATCAAATAAGAAAGGAATGGTTTTGAATAATAATGGCCTTGCCCGACTTATCAGGAGGCGCTTTGGTTTGCTGTGGTGAAGTAACCTGCACAAATGGAGCAGCTACGATAAAGTCGCCTGATTGTAATCGCGGTGCGGGTAAAGCTGTTTGAGTGAACTGTAATTCAGTCGCAGGCTTTATGTTCTCCTTAACAACAAAACTTGCATGTGTTTTAGTGCAGTCTTTTTTGCTTTGTTTACAGCAATCCATGCCATGATGGCTCATAGGCATAGTCATGGCCATTTCGGGCGCGGCTACAACATTTTCGGCAGTACAATGTACCAGGCATACAAACATACCTGTTGTTAGTAACAGATAAAATGCGGTGATACTTAATACAGCAGCTTTTTTCATGCAATGGCAAAGGTATAGAATAATAATTGCACGTTTATATAATAGTGTTTAAATGATGTAAAATTGAGGTTACCACGCAGCGAATACAGCAAACGCCTTAAAGATTTCTAAACTTAATTGTCTTACCATCTTCCCACACGCAAAATGTTTTATTACCCGGCAATTGAGCAGATTTTAAATAACCTCCGTTACCAACGGTTGTTACATTTTTGTTTTTAATGGATACGAGTTTAACCGTGTCGTTATTTTGAAGTGATATTAACAGATTAGAACCGGTGCCTGCAATACCGGGGTTGCGGCCGTTCGCGACGAATACTTCAGATTTGCCCGGCTCGGCAAAATAAACCATCCCTTTGCGCTGCCAGGTGGTTTCGATGTTATTATTGTTATCGATATACAGGCTGCCGCCATCCATCGGGCAACCATTAAGTTTCCAGGTATCACGCCCCAGTTTTTCGGCCGCAGCGAAGGTTTTACCTCCATTGGTTGACTTTGTTACATACAAATCCCTTGAACCACTCAGCCAGTTTCTGAACATGATAGCAACTTCTGCGTTTTTTACGGCGATATTGGGTTTGCAGCATTCGCAGGTGTGTCCGTCAGGGGATTGGTAAGCCAATATATTTTTCGACCATTTACCTGTCCTGGCCGGCAATGACGAAAAATAGATTTCATTTCTCCCACCAGTTCTTGTGTCAAGCCACACGGCATAAAAATTGTCCTTGTCGTCAGCGGCTATACTCATCAAACCCTCGGGGGCGGATTTGTCGAGGTCGTTAACCGTTCCCATGCGCTGCCATTTACCGGATACTCCATTGAGCTTGAACCAATGGATATTACCAGCTTTATCCATGGCAGTAATTATAGATACGCCACCCGAACTTGCCAGCTGAGGCCCGCGCGACATGCCTAAATGCATGCCGGGGATTGTAGCCACCAATACAGGGTCTGAAAAAGTATTGCCTTTATCAACCGAGGTGGCACAAAATACCTGTTCCTGCCTGCCGAAAACCACACGTATTACTCCCTTTGCATCAATTGCCAGCTGCGGTTGTTCTCCCTTTGATATTACGTCGGTTAAATTTGGCGACGATGATACACCGAGCAGGAAAAAAGCCGTTAGCACTACAGCTGAATATATTTTTTTCATAGTAAGCAAATATAAATAGCAAGCTAACTAATCACCAAAATATATCGGCAGCTATTTTACATCATCCACGTTCCAACCATTCACTAAAAAATAAGGCTCTCCACTTCCCGCGTCCCTGGCTTCATAACTGCATTTAATGGTACGGCTTTCGCCTGGTGCAAGGCTAATGTAGTTGTCGCCAAATATTACAGGTAATATATCCTCGCCGCCTTTTTCTTTCAAAGCGCGTATGTGCACAAAAAATGCAACTGTTTTCCCTGTGTTTTTTATGGTAATTTGATGGCCTGGCATCGCTTTATCACCACTGGCGGTGTGCGCTACACTTAACGTAGTTTTAAACATCCCGCTTAGTGGGCTATAATCGGCAAATGCAGATTGCGGGGTGTAATACCATGTCGATTTTTTCCAGTTCAGCTCGTCTTTTTTTGATGACAACCAGTACCAGTTGATACTTTCCACTTTTCCTGCTGCACTCTTTAGCTCTAATCTAACAAAATAAACATCGCTTAAACCACTGATGGAAGGAAGAACAAAGCATTGCTTAATGCCGTCGCCGGCTACGTTTGATGTTACTTCTTTGCTGAATTTTTGACTGCCGTCCATGTTATAAATGGTGGCTTTAACTTTTAAGCCGCTATAAGCTTTCAGCATAGAGTTGATGATATTCACGCTGTTGGTGTTGTAAGAATACATCACATGCAGCGGCTCCATCGATTTCTTCATACCGAAATAAGTGCCGGCCGGGTACAGGTAATAATCGTAAGTATGCCAGATAAGGCTCGGCCATGGGTTACTCAGCATCCATTGCACCACCCCGGTAGCATTATTGTATTTCTTTAAGCCATAGCCTTCCATCATAGCGCGGTGGCCCTCGTAATTTTGCAGCTGGGCTTTATTCAGGTAATCCATCATATCCGCAGGTTTGCCATAACGGGCATATAGCGCAGTATCGAAAATTTTAGTGTTGCCAAACTGCATAGTGCCGCAATGGTACAGCCAATCCAAACTTTTATTATTGATTGAATCCTTTGGTAAAAATTTAATCAAGCTTTCGTAGGGTGGGATAGAGGGCCCCGGAGAAATCTCCGTAGCAAAGCTCCATGCACCACCATATTTGCCGGTATCAGCCTCCCAGTATGCTGGTGGAACCCAGTCGTAAGGCCCCGCCATTTTTACCCCGGTAGGACCTGATACTTTTGATGCGGTTTCATTGGCACTGGCGATGGTTGGATTAGGCCATTTTAAGTCAGCCTCGATAGCGAGCCAGTCGGCTTCCACCTTTTTATCACGCGGGGGCATGTCGCTGCCGTTGAGCCAGGTAAGCATGGATGGTTTATTACGCAGCCAGTACATTACACTACTGTCCGACGCCATAGCCACGCTTCGTTTGGCGGCATCCCATTTTTCAGGATATTGCCATGCGCCGCAGCACATCCAGCCGGTCATCACAAGTAAGCCTTCGCGGTCGCAAATCTCATAAAAACTATCATCCTCCAGCTTACCTTCCGAGCGGACGACGTTCATATTCATATCCCTTACCAACTTTAGTTCCTGCTCCTGGCGCAGCCTGGAGCGTCGCTGGAAAATATCCGGAGACCATGCTGCGCCACGCAGCATTATCGGCTTGCCGTTTATCACAAATTTACGCGCCTTATTATCATCAATCATAACCGACGAAACCTGCCTGATGCCAAAATTCTCGCTTAACTGATTGCTCAGCTTTCCATCGGCATGCACGGCCAGCTCAATGCGGTTCAGCTCGGGCTTGCCATATTCCCACGGCCACCAGATTCGTGGGTTTTTGATATTTAGCTGTGGATACATCGTTGAGCTAAAAGTAACCTGTTTCTTTTCACGCGGTTTAAGGTGCACTTTTTGTTCAAAGCGCACTGTTCCGTTTATTTTGCCGCTAACTGTGGCATCCTGTGGCTTATCGGTATAGTTAACGGCCATGGCGTCAACTTCCAGGTGAGCGACTGCCAGCGATGGTAAATCAAACTTGGTTGTTACCAGCGGATATTCAACACCAACTTTGTGGAAGGTTTTTATCTCGACATTATTGATGATACCATTATTAAAATCGGGCGGATAATGTATCCAGTCGGCATAATCTATAGCCAGGTCGCCGCCGCGCTTATTGGGGTCGAAGGGGCGTTTAACCTCGACGGCTAATACGTTGTCGCCGGTATAATTTATGTTTTTGGTGATATCCAGCTCGATAATACGGAATGGCCCCATTACCTGCGTCGAGTCGGCAATTAGCTTGCCGTTGAACCAAACATTGGCTTTGTAATTTATGCCTTGTAATTTCAGCACAACGTTTTTACCGTTTTCGGCTGCAGGTAGCTTAAATTCTTTGCGGAACCACCAGGGTTTGTCCAGCCGGCTGTCATTCAGCTTTTCGAAATTGCGGCCAAAAAACGGGTCGAAATCATATACCTTATTAGCCAGTAAGCCGGCAATAACGGTGGTAGGGACGCTGACTTTATACCAGCTGGCGGCGTTAAAATCTGTTGTTGAGATTTTGCCCCCAAGAGTGACATCGGTAACTGCAGATTGCATATTCCAGCCATCTTTTAAAAACTGACGGTAATTTTCGGTGGCTTCCTGCGCAAACGAATAACGGCCTGCTAAGACAAGCAATGCTAAGAGTATAACTTTTTTCATCATAAATGATTTAAGGCAACCTGTGTTGCCAATACCAGGTGGATATAATCGGGTTAACAATTTTAACAAAATAATACGGTAAACTTTAATCCATAACATACTTTTTACGACCTTCGCCCCTACAAAAGCACTACTTATTATGAAAGCGATTTGCGTTTTTTGCGGAGCCAACTTTAATGGCGATAAAGCGTTGGCCGAAGCTATTGAACAACTGGCCGAAGTGATGGTAAGCCGTGGGATTACGTTGGTTTTCGGCGGCGGCAGGGTAGGTGTGATGGGCCTGCTGGCTGATGCTGTTTTAAGCCGCGGCGGTAAAGCCATCGGGATTATCCCGCAATTTTTGATGGATAAAGAAGTCGGCCATACGGGTTTGACCGAGCTGCACATTGTTGATAATATGCATCAGCGCAAACAACTGATGAACGACCTTTGCGATGGAATCATCATGCTACCAGGCGGTTTCGGAACTTTGGAAGAATTTTTCGAAGTATTAACCTGGCTGCAGTTGGGTCTGCACAGTCATCCGGTAGGTATTCTCAACGTAAATGGTTTCTATGACTTACTGTTGCAGCAAATGGATTTGATGGTTGAGCAAAGATACCTGAAACCTACCAACCGCGAATTGGTATTAAGCTCTGGTGACCCAATTGAGCTGGTCAACCTGATGGATAATATTGAGATAAAGCCGGATGAGGTTTGGTTTAGAGATAGGAATTTGACTTAGGAGGATGACGGAAAATGATTTCCTCGTATCTCTACGAGCCAGGATTTTGAGAGATATATCTATACAGTATCCAATATCCCACCCCCGCCACCAAACTTAACCCGCACAAAGCCCACCACAACAAGTTAAACCCGCCATACGCTATTATCACGCCGCCAAGCACCGGCGCACAAATCTGCGCTGCCGACCACGACATGGTGTACAACGCTGCATATTCTCCCCGGTTATATTCATTGCTCCGGCTTATCCAAAATGTATTTAAAAACGGCATGCTTAACATTTCGCTAAAGGTTATTAGTATAACAACAATTAGCGCGGCTGCGATGCTTCCGGGCAAATAAATCAACAATACAAAACAGACAGCGCCCAGTAATACACCTGACACTACGTAAATCAAACCGTGCTTTTTCCCTTCCAGGTTATGTACCAACAGCATCTCCACCGCCACAATCAGTACGCCGTTGAGCGCCATCAGAAAGCCGATGAAACGTTCGCTAAAATGCCAGTTCAGTTTATAAAAAACAGGTTCCATAATAAAGAACTGGAAAAAGCACATGCCAAATAAAGCAGAGAACAGGGTAAAAAAGAGGTAGGGACCGTCTTTGTAGGGTGATATTTTTTGGATTCTTTCTTCTATTTTTTTGATGGTGTTTATCACGCTCGCCCTCGGCATCAATTTTAATAATAACAGTGCAGCCAGGATATTGGTGATACCGTCAACCCAAAACAGCAGGTGGTAATTGACAGACGCTATAAACCCGCCAAAGCCCGCTCCAAACGCCCAGCCCAGATTTATGGCCAGCCTGTTAAGCGAGTAGGAACGTGTTTTATTTTCGGGTGTGCTGTAATGCGCAATCGCTGTGGAGTTTGCCGGTCGGAACGATTCATTGCAAAAGCTTAAAATGAATGTAACCAGGCATACGGTAAGGAAAGTATGCTGATAACCAAGCATAATAAACAGTACGCCACCACTTAAAAGAGCCCCAACCTGCAAATCGTAAAAGCCGATTTTATCCGTCAGCTTGCCACCGACGAAAGCGCCGCTTATAGAGCCTATACCAAACATGGTCATCACTATACCTGCCTGTACGATAGTAAAATGCAGCTGTTTTATACAATAAATGCTCATAAAGGGCACCACCATTGTGCCGCTACGGTTAATGAGCATTACCGCGCTCAGGTACCAGCTGTTGCGCGAAAGACCGGTGTAGGCATTTTTATATAATTGAATAAAGGAGGCCAGCATAGCGGGACAAAGATAATGTGCGGATGTGCAAATGTGCGGGTGTGCGGATGGAAAAATGTTTTGAGGGAGATAATTAGACTTACGAAGTTTTTAAAACTTCGTAAGTCTGGCACGGCTAATCACTTACCTCAAAATCAATCGAATTTATCAGATGCTCCCTTTCATGGAAGTTGATAATGCGCTGGTCTAAAATAATATCTTCCCGTTTGATGTCGCGTTTTAAGGTGATGCCTGCTAACGTACGGCAGCGGCTGAGTGCGGTGTATAGCTGCCCGTTTACAAATGTGCCGGTGCCCGTATCAATGATTGTTTTATCGAAAGTAAGACCCTGGCTTTTGTGGATGGTTACCGCCCAGGCGAGCTTGATAGGATATTGAGTAAATTTGCCTTTGGTTTCCGAGACGATACGCCGTTTAAATTTATCGTATTGAAATACGCGGTTTTCCCAGGTGGCCGGTTCCAGCTTATGGATGCTGCCGTCCTGTAAACGGACTTCTATAAAGTCATCTGCAATAAAATCTATTTTGGCAATGGTGCCGTTGACCCACCTGCCGCCGGAATCATTTTTAATGAAAATAACCTGGGCATACTTCTTAAGCTCTAAAACCCTGTCGGTTGGATATTTATCCTGCTTGAATTCGTTTTCAATCACCGCCTCAAACTTGAACGAGGTGTAGGGTAGCTCGTAAAGGCGACGGGAGTTTTCGTTAAAGGCTATCATATTGTTCGATGCCAGCGTGATAACAAACTCGTCGTTTTTAGGAACATATAACGGATTGACCCGCATGTTTAATGCGCCAATTGTTTCCGGGTCGGTGTCACAAACCCTTATTTTATCCAGTAGTTCAACAAATTTCAGATCCGATCCCTGCCTGTAGGAAATTTTAAACTCGAAATAAGTAGGATTCAGTTTTCGATAAGCAAGAGAGTCAAAAAAGTAGGGGCTTTTGTACTCTTCAGTAAAGAGCATGTTTTCTAACGTCTCGCTTAAATTGGCCACCGGCGGCAGCTGGAAAATATCCCCCACAAAAATTATCTGCTTACCGCCAAACACCTTGTTTGGATCGCCGCCGTTAATCCTCAATGAGTAATCGATAGCTTCAACAATATCAGCACGCAGCATAGATACTTCATCAATAATGATAGTATCGATTTCCTGTATCAGTTTATATTTTTTTGACCACGTGTCAAACTTTGTGATCTCATCATCTTCGGGCATCAGCGGCTTAAGGGGGAACCTGAAAAACGAGTGTATGGTTTGCCCGCCCACGTTGATTGCCGCTATGCCGGTAAAGGCGCACATCAACAACTTTTTGCGTGTTCGCCTGGCAAAGTATTGTATAAAGGTGGATTTCCCGGTACCTGCTTTACCCGTAATGTAAAAACTTTCTCTGCTGTCCTCCAGCTTCCCGAACAGTTGTGCCACAATTACATTCTTCTCGTATCCCTCCGGAAAATTGGTGAACCTCCTGTAAAGGTCGGGCAGGTATAAGGGTTCGTCAAAAATCTTTAATTGTATTTCCCCGCATTCAATGCGCAGCAAAAAGTCTATCTCGCGGAAGATATCTTTAAAAGGATTTGCCAGCGTGAGCGTTTTGCCGTAGCGGGCAATAGTTTTCAGGATGTAGTAGCACTTATTTACAAAGTTTTTATACTCATTGGGATTGCCTTTAATGAATTCCTTTAACCGGTCGCCATTTAATTGTATACCAATAAAGCCCAGGTACTCGCAGCATGTTTTCAACACAGGCTGGATATCTAACGATGAATGAAGATTATAATAGCTGTTAAAATCAAACAGGAAACTCTCCGGGCAGGTGCTTTCTTCCGATTTACCGTAGAAGAATTGGAATGCAAAATCGCCATTGACACCTTCTCCGTCAACCAAAGGCGATTTGCCAAAATTCTCAATCCATTTTTTCTCTACGATGCTTATGTTAGACATTTAATGGGAAATACAATTATCTAACAAAATTAGCAAAATTTGGCGGGTTTAGATTTGACAACTCTCAAAGAGTTGTCAAATCTGCTTAGCCTAATAAGGTAAAACCGGCGGCATTACCGCATTCCTGTTCCTCAACCAATGGTCAGCAACCACCAGCGCAGCCATCGCTTCCACAATCGGGACTGCACGGGGCACCACGCAAGGGTCATGGCGGCCTTTGCCGGATATTTCGGCGGCATTGCCTTGGGAGTCAATCGTCGCCTGGTTGTGCATAATGGTGGCGACAGGTTTAAAGGCTACCTTAAAATCAATCGGCATACCGTTGCTTAAACCGCCCTGGATGCCTCCGGAATAGTTGGTAAGCGTTTTTACTTTGCCGGCTTCATTTTTTATAAACACATCGTTATGTTCAGTCCCGCGCATCTCGCTGCCTGCAAAACCGGAGCCATATTCAAAGCCGTGTACAGCGTTTATGCTCAGCATAGCCTTACCTAAATCGGCATGTAATTTGTCAAAAACAGGTTCACCAAGGCCTACCGGGCAGTTCAGTATATGGCAGCTTACCTTACCGCCCACGGTGTCGCCATCTTTGCGAACCGAGTCGATAAATTCAATCATTTCTTCCGCGGTAGCAGGGTCAGCACAGCGGACGATGTTTTTCTCGCGCTCGTCTATAAACTCCTGCGCGCTTTTTATTTCTACGTTAGGGGCATCAATTTTACCGACGCTGCTTACGTGAGCAACTATTTCAATGCCCTGCGTTTTTAATAGCAATTTGGCGATTGCCCCGGCAGCCACACGTGCCGCAGTCTCACGGGCTGACGAGCGGCCGCCGCCGCGGTGGTCGCGGATGCCGTATTTAGTTTGATAGGTGTAATCCGCATGCGATGGACGGAAAACGTCTACATTATGCGTGTAATCTTTAGATCGCTGGTCTTCATTCGGTATCAGCATAGCAATAGGCGTACCTGTAGTTTGCCCCTCAAACACGCCCGACAAAATTTTTACGGTATCGCTTTCTTTGCGTTGCGTGGTGATTTTAGATTGGCCCGGTTTGCGTTTATCCAGTTCGCCCTGTATATAATCTAAATCAATTTCCAATTGCGCCGGGCAACCGTCAATAATTACGCCGATAGCCTCGCCATGCGATTCGCCAAAAGTTGTTATTCTGAATAATTGTCCGAATGAGTTACCTGCCATTTTTTTGTGATTTCACCGATTGGAGAATGATTTCACCGATTGGTAGTTGATTATTTTTTGTGATTTCACCGATTGGAGAATGATTTCACCGATTACACTGATTTTGCGTGTTCAGACTTACGAAGTTTAATAGCACGTTTGCAAGTAAACTTCGTAAGTCTTGCCGGGGGGCGCCTTTTACCTTATCCTTTCACCTCTCCCACAAACCCGATTTCCTCCAAATCTTTCCAAAATGCCGGGTACGATTTCTCTACCACATCAGCATCCTCAAATTCAATTTCGGGCACTACCAGCGCCAGTGGGGCAAAGGCCATAGCCATGCGGTGGTCGTGGTAGGTGTTTACAAATATACGGCTGGGGATCTGTTTTTCCCTGCAATCAAGCTTATAAACCTGGCCTTTTTCAATCAGCTTTACGCCGATCTTTGCCAACTCGTTTTGCAATGCGGCAATTCGGTCGGTTTCTTTTATTTTCAGCGTTTCAAGCCCGGTAAAGGTAGCCTCATGGCCTAATGCTGCACAAACCACGATAACGGTTTGGGCTAGGTCAGGGCATTCCTTCATATCGAATATCTTGCGGACAACCGGCTTAACTTCTTTTTGTAAGTATACACCGCCATCCTTAAACTGCGAGGTGATACCGAAGTTGGCCATTATCTCAGTTATAACGCTGTCGCCTTGTAAGCTATACTGCGTTAGGCCTGGTAAAAATAGCTCCGCCTCATCAGCCAAAGCTGCTATAGCGTACCAGTAGGATGCGGCGCTCCAATCCGGTTCTACATGGATAGAGGTTTCAGCAAATTCCTGTTTTGCTATCGCGATGACGTTGTCACTCCATGTATGCTGTATGCCTGCGCTTTGCAGCATGGCCAGTGTCATCTCTACATAGGGCTTGGATGTTAAATCGCCCGCTATATGCAATTCCAAACCCAAAGGCAAACGGGCTGCAATAAGCAATAGCGCTGTAATATACTGGCTGCTGATATCTCCCTGTATGGTAACCTTGTTTGATTGCTGCACCAAACCGCCCTTTATATTGATAGGAGGGAAGTCCTCTTTTTCAACATAATTTATCCGGGCGCCGATTTCGCGCAGGGCATCTACCAAAATACCTATCGGGCGCTCCTTCATACGGGCACTGCCGGTTAATATCACTTCTTCGTCCTGCAGGGTTAAATAGGCCGTTAAAAAGCGCATGGCAGTGCCTGCAGGACCGATGTTGATTTCGGTAGCCGGAATTTCGATTTCCGAATCATCGTGTCCGCTAACGGCTAAATGTTTATCCGCCCGCAGGATGCCTGCCAGCAAAACCGCGTCAGCAGCGTCCGAGATATTATCCACTTTAACCTTACCATTGCTTAACGCCTCGATAATAAGGGCTCGATTACATTCGCTTTTTGAACCGGTGAGGTGCACCGTGCCTTTTGCAGATTTATCGCTTTTGGTAAGGATGATGTTATGTTTCATTAGTAATTTGTTTAGAAACGCGAGGTATCGCGTGTCTACAAGATTTCATTTTAATTTTTGGCACTGCAGTGTACGCAATTACCCTTTGCTACGTGACCCCATCGGGGTCAAATATTGGTAGCGAAAAAGCCACCGCGCATTTCGTGCCGTAGGTACGAAACACCGCTTGCAATTGTTAGAGGGATAGGTTGCGTACCTACGGCACGCAATCCTGTCCTTTATTATTTCTACCAATATTTTGCACCTACGGCGCATTTTCCGTTAGTCCGACAATGTTCCCCGTAGAAACGAGGTTCGTTGCGTCTCTACTGCAACACGCTAATAATTATTACGCGTGCGTTAATTTCTCTGCAGCCTGGCCAGCTTCGTCCTTGTTCATTATCTCGGTTTGTTTACGGATAGATTCGGCGTGGATTAATTCCAGCAATTTCTCGGTAAACTCAGTGCTTAATTTAAGGGCTTTGGCATAGCTGGTGCGTTTTTGCAGGATATCGTCCCAACGGTTAACCTGCAAAATGGTGATGTTGTTATCTTTTTTGTAGTTACCAATCTGCTCAACAATTTTCATACGCTCAGCCATTTTCTGGATAACCAGGTCGTCTATTTTATCGATTTGGTTACGCAATTCCTGCAGTTTGTCCTTCACATCAGCATTGCGGATCTCAGGTTTACGCAGGGTAAGGTGTTTGATAATGTCAACCAAAGCATCAGGAGTTACCTGTTGCTTAGCGTCAGTCCAGGCAACAGTAGGGTCAATGTGGCTTTCTATCATCAGGCCCTGCATATCCAGGTCAAGTGCTTTTTGCGAAATGTAGCCAATCAGGTCGCGGTTTCCGGTAATGTGGCTTGGGTCATTAATTAAAGGCAAATCAGGCGCCAGTGTTTTAAGGCTGATGGCCAAATCCCACATCGGCTCGTTGCGGAAAGCGCTTTTTTCGTGCGATGAAAAGCCGCGGTGAATAGCAGCCAGCTTAGTGATACCCGCATTGTTTATACGCTCTAAAGCGCCAATCCATAAAGATAAATCAGGGTTTACCGGGTTTTTAACCATTACCGGTACGTCAACGCCGCGTAATGCGTCAGCAATTTCCTGAACGGTGAAAGGGTTAACGGTTGAACGCGCGCCAACCCAAAGAATATCAACGCCGGCAGCCAAAGCTTCTTCAACGTGTTTTGCATTGGCAACCTCAACAGCGGTTGGTAAACCGGTTTCCGCTTTAGCGCGTTTCAGCCATTCCAGGCCGATGCTGCCAATGCCCTCAAACTCGCCCGGACGGGTACGTGGTTTCCAGATACCTGCACGTAAGGCAGATACACGACCGGTTTTTGCTAATAAATGTGCAGTGGCTACCAACTGGTCTTCAGTTTCGGCGCTGCATGGTCCTGCAATTAATAATGGTTCGCTGCCCGTTTTAATCCAGGATTCTAATGGCTGTATGTTTAAATTCAGTTTCATGATTTTTTGTTGTTAGTCCGGAAGTCCGAAAGTCGGAAAGTCCGAAAGATTTTTTTGATTATTTTAATTTGTTTTTTGGCTCTTTTAATATTTATAATTCTTCGGATTTCTGACTGTCAAACCTCCGACATCCTTTCGTCTTTCGGACTTCCGGACTTTCCCGACTTTCGGACTCCCCTTAGCTCATCTTCTTCATTTTAATATACTTCCTCGGTACCCGTTCGGTTGCTACCTCTTTTGGCAGGCTGCCTTCATCATCATGGCGCTCGTATTCGCCCAGTATGTTGAAGTTTTGTGTGTATTTCAGAATCTGCCGGATAGCGGTATCATATTGTTTGGTATCGTTCCACTCCACGTCTACATAAAAGTTGTATTCGTGGCGCTTGCCTAATACCGGCATGCTTTGAATTTTGCTCATATTCAGTTCCTGCTCTGCAAAAATGTTCAGCACTTTGGCAAGCGCGCCTACCGTGTTGCTCACCTGGAAACATAGTGATGCCTTATTATGGTTCTTTTTTGGCGCGTTTTCATGATGGGTAAGTATCAAAAAACGGGTGAAGTTCTTTTTGTTCGATTCGATGCGGCGTTCCAGTACGTCCAATCCGTAAAGCTTTGCAGCTAAAGAGTTGGCTATAGCCACGGTGTCGGTTAGTTGCTCATCGTGGATCCGTTTAGCGCATGCGGCGGTGTCGTTGCTTTCCACAATGTTCAGTTGCGGGTACTCATCAATAAAGTCGATACACTGGCGGATGGCGATAGGGTGGGAGGTCACATATTTAATATCCTCGAATTTTACGCCTGGTAAAGCCATCAGGTGCAACTGTATGGGCAGGTAAATTTCACCAATAACAGGAAAACCATAGCTAAGCAGCAGCGAGTAATTTGGCAAGATACTACCGGCTATGCTGTTTTCAATAGCCATCACCACGTAGTCGGCATTTTTGTTTTTTAGCGCCTCGAAAGTCTGCTTAAACGAGTTGCATTCAATGGTCTCAATATTTTCACCAAAATATTTAAATGCGGCCTCTTCATGGAAGGAAGCGCGTATCCCTTGTATTGCAACTCTTGGTTTGTCTTGTTTCATAAATATGTTAAAGCAAAAAGTCCCGGCTCTTTCGGGCCGGGACTTTTCAGTTTCTTATATGTTTGTTAGTGCATATTAGTCCCGGCTCTTACTGGTAAAGTAAAAGTAGTAACCGTAAAAATATGCGCTGTTAAATTTCATTTCTTTTTGTTTGCGATGTAAATGTACAGGTAAAAATGATATTGTCAATAGAAAATTTTATTTTTTTGAAAATAGAGGGGGTAAACAGAATATTATTTGGCGATAAACCGCTTTATGGCTTTATGTACGGCGAAGTATCCTTTAGCGTAGTCAATTTTTATATCACAAAATTTTGCTATCAGGTCATAACGTCCAATTAGCATTTCGGGGACAACTAAAGCGCTATTATCAGCGAAAACTATCTCGGAAATTCCCACAAGCCGGGAGGACCGCCCGCCCCCATAAACGGTTAGGCTCGCTACATCTTTTTTATGATAGGTTTTAAAATCGTCATCGGTGCCGCAGGTAAAACTCTCGCCGCCACTCCTGATATTTATAAACATATTTTTTGCTTTTAAATACATCCAGAATGTAAAGTAGAGCCGCTGGCAAAGCAGCACACAAAAAAGTAATGAAAAGATGCCAACCACCCGCATCGGCCCGCTTGTAAAGCAACAAACTATAGAGAAAGCAAGATAAACCGTCGAAAACACGGCCCAAAACAATATTGTGAAAAAAGCAGTAGTTCTATTTATCCGGTACTCAAAACTCCGGGTTTCGAAATGACTTTTTGCGCCGCTGCTAAATAAATGTTTTTCGAAACTTTGCAACGGTACCCGGCCGTCGAAAAATTGCGTAACGATGTTGCACGCTTCATCTAATTCCGATGTATGGTATTCATACAGATGGCCGTCACTGTCTAAATAATACAGGCAATATTTACCATTGAAAAATAGTGCTACTTTTAAATAGTTGCCGTACTCGTCTTTTATAGTAATTGATGGCCCTGTTAATTGAACATCCGAGCCACGCTCGTTATCCCAGGGAAAGCTTTTTATCAGTTCGATGGTCTCGTTAAGGTCTCTCGCTTTTTCATCGGTGTATTCACCTTTTTCGTAATACTTGTGCTGCAGCTTAGATATAAATTCCGGCATCGGGGTATTGAATAATTGCCTAAGCTAATAAATATTCTCATTTCAAGATTATCGGGTAATCAATCTCACTCATTTAAGCCGATGGGCACATCATTTAAAAAATACCGCTCCCGGTTGAAATTCTTTTAAGGTAAGCGCCGGATGAAATAGCTTTAAAATAAAAAATGAAATTTAAGTCCCTTTCCCTGCTGTTTATCATAATTGTTTTACATTGCGATGCTCAAAACACTAATAACTCCGCTGCAAAAAAAATACTGGAGAAATCGATACTTGCCACGGGCGGCGATGCCTGGAAAAAGGTAAACACGTTCTCTTTCGATGGCTATGGATATGCCAACCTGGTCGACCAATCGGAAAGGCCGGAAGGGCCATCGATACCAGTACAAGTTTCAAGACACATCCTGAAAAATCTTTCTGAAAATACTTTTGCCGTACGGTTAAAGGAATTGAACTATGATTTTGGGAATGAATATACGCTGCTTTGCAACGGCCAATTCAACGCTATAAAGATCGGCGATAAGATTACACCAACACTCCAGGGTGATTTATTGAACGACGAGCTAAACCTTGCACCTGAGTTGGTATTGACCAAAGCGCTGGCCGCACCTGATTTACGCTTTGTGAAAGACACCGTTTACCAAAAAGCCCAGCATAGCATACTGGCTTTTACTTATGGGCGTTTCCCCGTGCGGTTGTTTTTAAACCAGGAAACTGATTTGCTTACCGCCGTTGAAGTGACCAGGCCATATAACGAAGGGTTTTCGGCTATCTGGGGCGATGTTCGTAAAACGGTGATTTATTCATTCTGGATGCTGTTGGATAAGGGGCTGCATTACCCTTTGCAGCAGGATACCTATTTTAACGGCTGGTACCTTAGCAGTTTTTTGATAAATAAATGGCAGGTTAATTCTTCTGCGGCGACTGATTCATTAAAAATACCTCCCGCCGTTATTGAACAGGATAAGGCGCTCGCCAAAAACACCGAAACGCAGCTTGCTACACAATTGGATAAGGCCACGCAGCTTGTTCCGGGAATCTGGATGCTGCCCGGCTATTGTCGAAGCACGGTTATAGAACAGCCTGATGGCATTGTGGTGATAGAAAGCTCTTATTCATCTGCATTTGGTGAGGCTACTATTGAAAAAGCAAAGAAACTCTTCCCTGGTAAGAAAATAAAGGCGCTGATAAGTACCAGCGATGCATGGCTGCATATTGGCGGGTTAAGGGCATTCGCGGCTATTCCCGGTATTAAAATTTATCACCCGGTGCGTAACCGGGCTATCCTCGATAAACTGTTGAAATCTTCCTACATCACCAGTCCTGATAAGCTGGCGGGCATTGTAAAACTCACATACAGCCTGAATGGTGTAACCGATACCTTAGCGTTGGGAACAGGTGATAACCGGCTTGTGATGTATGCCTATAAAACCGAAACGGGTGACAGGCAGATGATGGTGTACTTCCCTCACCATAAAATAGTGTACGCCAGCGATCTTTATCAGCATAAAGATCAGCAAGGCAAATACTGGAACCCCCAAATTGCGTGGGAGGTTTATCATTCTATAAAAACACGGAAAATTACCGTGGACAAGTTTTACGCCATGCACTCTGGTGTTTTGCCTTTCAGTGATTTGGAAAATGATTTTAAAGGAGAATAATCAGGCTATGTTTTTATAACGTTCCTTCAGCAAATTCATCATATACACATTGATGTCCCACTGGCTGGCAACCGGCATTTTAGTGTAAGGTAAGGCCGGCATATAAGGCGCGGGGCCAAACTCAGGGGTGATGGTTGTTAGCTGAGTGCCGCTTTTTAAGCGGTGTTGTACAATTTTATCCCACCAGTTGAGGTGCGCTTGCACTTCGGTGGCCCATTCCGGTGCACGCGGGTCGTTTACCTGGGCTGATTCAGCATGACCAACACGGGCGTGGATATGCAGCGTTCGGCTTATGGCAGCGTCAACAGCTTCTTCCTGGTCTTCCAGTAAACTTTCCGATACATTACACCAGTGCGAAAAATCGGCGGTGATAACTATCTCCTGGTTTTCATCCAGCAGTTGTTTGGCAACATGAGCTGCAAATAATGCTTTGTTGCGATGGGTTTCATGGGCTACCACTATACCGGTCTGTTCTGTAAATTCGGTTGCCAGTTTAAATAACTCGCTGTTTTGCGCGGAGGTAAAATAATCTTTACCGGTTTGTGAATCGATAAAGATTGGCTTTAGCCTGCCAATGCTTTCCAGGTGTTTTTTGTAGCTCTGCTTTTGTAGTTCCAAATCCTTTTCGAACGACTGATAATATTGGCCGATAAGCAGCAATTCGTATTTTTTTAATGCATCGGCAATTTCATGGCACTCATCTGCATCGAAGGGGACCGGTGTTTCAACGCCGTCAAAACCCGCGGCCTTTACTTTAGCGCAGAAGTTATCCCAGGTTATATTATCAGAGCCCCACTTAGGGCAAAAGAATTTGATTTGCATGAGTGAATGATTTCGTCAAAAATCAAAATAAATAATGCGAAATACAATATGCAGACGGCACTTATCATTTATTCATATTATTTATAAAATTTATAGTTAACTCTCTGATTATAATGTGAATGATATATTTAAATAAATATCACATTTATCTTTTATCAGCCTTAGATTTAACTTGATTTTTCGTAATAATTTTCTGATGGCGAATTGTAATTCAATTTTACTTAAGAAAAAATAGATAAATTAATTTTATGGTGTTCATTTTTAATTATTATATAGTTATTGCTAATAATATTTTGTTAAATTTTTGAATTTTGGCAAAATATTTAGGTAATTAGTTTTATTTGGAATATGATGTGTGATTTTTTGGTAAAAAAATCATAATAGACGCTTGTAAAATCAAAACGTGACAGATTTTTAGTTTTTTTTTGAAAAAAAATTAAAAATTACAATTATGATTCTCATAATTATTTGAAAAATAATAAAATATCTTAAATTTATCATACTTATTTTTTAAAAAATGTTAATTTGACACTTAATATAAGCCTGTTTTTTCTCATTTAAGCAAATTTTTGTCAAGTATTGTAACAAGTTTTTTACGACACTACCTTGTGTTAACTATTAACTGACAAATTCTTAACACATGAAGAAACAACTACGTAACAGTATTTTTTTCCTTTTGCTGCTAATGGCATGCACGCATGCTGAGGCTCAAAATCGCACTGTAACAGGTACGGTTATTGCAAAAGACGACGGTTTACCCATGCCCGGGGTTTCCGTGGTGCCAAAAGGCACTACTTCAGGTACACAAACTAACGTACAGGGAAAATTCAGCGTAGGGGTTCCATCCGGAATCACTACATTAAAATTCACTTTTATCGGCTACAGAACACTTGAAGTGCCAATCCCGGCAAGTGGGGTAGTTGATGTTACCCTGGTATCGGATTTTAGGGAGCTGAACGAAGTAGTGGTAACAGGTTCGGGCGTTGCTGTAAGTAAAGCCAGGCTGGGTATCTCGGTAGAAGCAGTATCCGGTAAGGCGCTTACATCCTCTCCGCAGGCATCTATTGACCAAGGCCTGATAGGACAAGTCCCCGGTGCGCAAATATCTTCGGTGGACGGTACTCCCGGCGCCCGCGCAAACATTTTATTGCGGGGTATTAACACCGTACAAGGCAGCACATCGCCGATGGTACTGGTTGACGGCGTTGAATCGCGTACTACTGATATAAGCCAGATTGACCCTGCTACGGTGGACCATGTTGAAATTGTTCAGGGTGCTGCAGCCTCGTCAATTTATGGCGCCCAGGGTGCTAACGGCGTTATCCAGATTTTTACCAAAAAAGGTAAAGCCGGTAAAACCCGGATTGATGTGGTTTCCAATTTTAGTTCCAGTAATTACATTAACCAGGGCGATGTTCACCAGGCAAAACTGAGTAGCTTTAAGGTTGATGCTAACGGTATATTTATAGATGGCAGCGGCAACCCGATTGTACGCGACCAGGACGGCCGGTACCAGGGTATCCAGTGGGCCTATGGCGCCGATGCCGCTATAGGCGCCCCTACGGCCATGTCAAACCCTAACAATATCGCCCATCAGCAGTATGGCACCAACTTAAAGTATTACGACCACCTTGCGCAATTATTTAAAGCTGCCCATAACACAAATAACAGCGTCGCTTTTTCAGGTGCAACTGATAAATCGGATTTTAACTTTACTGTTTCCAATAATCACCAACAAAGCAATATCCGAAACAACGGCTATAATGACAGGAGCAACCTGACTTCAAATATTGGTTTCGAATTATTCAAAGGGTTTACCATCCGGTCGATAACGCAATTAATATATACCAAAAACACCTTGAACCCCAATTACGGTATTGGCAATGCAGGCGGTATATTTGATGTGTTAAACGCATCGCCTTATTATGATTTTAATCAAAAAAACACCGACGGAAGCTACCCGTTGTCGCTCAACTCTGGTACGATAAGCGTAAATGGCTCAAACCCTAATTATTACACGCAATGGGCCAGCCGAATATCAAACCGTGAAGACATTCTGCAAAATATACAAGCCGACTACAGGATAAACAAGTTTGTAACCTTAAGTGCTAAATATGGTATCAACTACCAGCATACTGATCAGAATCTAATCTTTAAAAATCAGTCGGCAACGTTAACAGCGCAAGATCTGGGGGCGTACTATGGCATTTTTGCCGCAGACCCTAATGGCGAGCTCGTTAAAAATACCAGCAGCACCGTTTTTCAGAATTTTAACGGTTCGGCTGTAATTAAAACCGACTTTAAAAACGATTTTCATATCAACCTGCCTATTACAACCAATACTTTATTGGCTTATGATTATCGTAAAAATGTTGATAAGCAATTTAACAGCTATGGCTTGGAGCTGCCGGTTTATGCCATCTACAACTTTAACCAAACGGCAACCCAGGCAGTATCTTATGACTATACAACGCCATTTATTACCTACGGATTTATAGTAAACCAAAAAATTGATTACGGCGATTATGGCGGTATAGCAGGCGGTTTCCGCAGTGATTACTCATCGGCATTCGGCGGCGGTTCAAAGCCGTTTACGTTCCCCAACGTTAATGGGTATATCAGGCCATCTTCGTTTAGTTTCTGGAAAAATTCGTTCATCGGGAATGCTATCCCTGAGTTTAAAATAAGAGGAGGTTTTGGCGAGGCCGGTACCCAGCCGTTTCCGTTTGACAGGTATCCAACCATCAACCCGCAAAACATCGGTACTGCGCTTACGTTTAATTTGCCTACCTCGCTGGCCAACCCCAACCTAAAAGTTGAGGTATCTAAGGAGTATGAAATAGGTGCAGATATGGGTTTAAAAGGCGCATCGGGCCCCTGGTTTAGCGAAATAAACATTAGTGGCACCTATTGGAGCCGCAAAGCCGGCAATGTAATTTATAGTATAAATACGGCGCCTTCAACCGGGGGGACTAAAATTCTGACCAATGCCATAGGCCTGTCATCGCACGGCTTCCAGGCGTCATTGAACCTTGGTATATTACACAACCGCGACTTTAACTGGGGCTTTACCACCAACTTCAGCAACCAAACCACCAAAATTACCAGCACCAGCGGCCCACCGATAATTTTGACGACGGCGGCAGGCAGCACACAGGAGACCCTGATAGCGGGCCAAAAAATTGGCCAGATATATGGCTTTAAAGCACTTACCAGTGTGAACCAGGTAAACAACGAGGGCGTGCCTTACATTTTACCGGCCGATTACAGTAAATACTCTATCGTAAACGGAAGGGTGGTAAGCAATGTAACAAAGGGTATACAATTTGAAAATGAGGTTTCGCCGATAGGAGATCCTAACCCTAAGTTTAACGCATCGTTTATCAATAACTTCACTTATAAAGGGCTTTCGTTCGGGTTACAGTTCGACTGGGTTTATGGCAGTCACCTGTATAATCAAACCAAGGAATGGCAGTACCGCGACGGCATAAGCGGTGATTATGATAAAGCTGTAGATATTGGCGGCACAAGCGGCGCCTACACAGCCTACTATCGCAGTGCTTATGCTGATATTATTGGCGCACGTAACGGCGCCAGGAACGGCACTAAAGATTACTTCTACGAAAGCGCCTCGTTCCTGAGGTTAAGGAATATTTACCTGGGGTATGACTTTTCGAAATACCTGGGCGGTAAAGTGTTTAAGAGAGCGGTGCTGACGTTTACGGGCCGCAACATACTGACCGTGACCAAATACACAGGCTTCGACCCGGAAACCAGCTCGGGTACGTCAAACTCGCCATTTGACAGAGGTGTTGACCATGACTCGACGCCTAACAGCAAATCATATCAAATCGGTTTAAATCTTGGATTTTAATTGAATTTAATCGAAAACAACATGAAAAAATATAAATATATAATAACATCGATGGCCATGGCTGTTATAGTTGTGTCATCATCGTGCAAAAAGGAACTGGATGTAAAAAATCCAAACTCGCCCACCCTGGAACAGGCAAAAACGGAAAGCGGTCTCACGTCGCTGGCTGCAGGCAGCATTTACATTAACGGTTTTGTAAACGGCGACGGTTGGTTAGGCGACAGCTTTTTTTCACTTTGCTATGGTTATCATGAATTGTTGGCCGATGACGTATCCGCACAGGCATCAAACCAAAACGTTAACCTTGTAAACGTACCGGACTATGCTTTGCTTGACGATGGAAGTAAACTGGCTAACACGCAGCCGCAAATAGCCAACCTGCGCCTGAATAACACCCGCGACAAACAAGGCACCAACATGTTTTACTATGAGTGGCAGAGCATGTATGGCTTAAATAACGCTGCCAACCAGGTACTGGCGCTTGTGGGCACCGTGGCCCTATCGGGCGACGCAGCAACCAAACAGGCTACCTACAAGGCGTGGTCTTACTGGTGGAAGGGCTATGCTTATGCAAGGCTGGGTTCGGTTTATTATGCCGGTATTATTAATGACGGCATCAGCACAACATCTGACAAGTATGTTAACAGCGCGGCCTTAATTGCCGAATCAAACAAGAATTTGGCCCAGGCGGCCAGTCTTTTAGGTTCAATATCAAATGAAGGGACCTATACAGACCTTATGAGTAAATTAATACCGGGCTTTTTCCAAAAAGCAAATGCGAAGGTGCCAACACCGGCAATGTTTGTACATAGCATAAACACCATGATGGCCCGCAACCTGTTGGCTAATACTAAAGCAAAGGAAATGACTGCCGCGAACTGGCAAACCATACTTACGCTAACAAATAATGGTATACAAGCTACAGACAATGTATTTGCCGGTTTTACAACTACTAATAATGGCGTATTTTCTGCCGGAGGCGGCTCGGTATATGCCAATACATCTGGCGATGAAACTGCAAGTTCATTTACCATAAGTGAGCGCCTGGTGCAGGATATTAAGGACGGCGACAAGCGCAAGGCAGAGAATTTTTTGCAGGTTAAGCCATTTTTGAACCAGGTAGGCGGCTTTACCTTTAGCACCAGGTGGCGTTTGCTTGATGCCAAGCTTGACGCAGTTCCAAATAATGGCGCTATACAAATTGCAGATAAAACGCCCGGCAACCAGGAGGTTTATATTGGCGGCAGCTATGAGGAGAATGAATTGATGAAAGCCGAGGCATTAATATACACAGGGCAAATTGACCTGGGTTTAGCCAGCGTTGATAACGTACGCACTTACCAGGGGGCGGGCCTTGCAAAAGTATCGGGCACCGGTTTGACCTTGCCGCAAGCGCTTGAGGAATTGCGCAAAGAACGCAGGCTTGCGCTGTTGTTTAGAGGGACCGCGTTTTACGATGCCCGCAGGTGGGGTATTATTTATGATATATCAAAAGGCGGCGGCCGCACAAATTGCGTGGTAGTAACCCCTGCCGGTGTACTGAATACTCACGTTACCATAAATTATAACTTTCTTGATTATTGGGATGTACCGGCAGACGAGTCTGTATTAAACCCTCCCGGTGCGGGCAGCGCACCTATTAAAAACCCTAATTAAAACGGGAATTATTTCCAAACATATGTAATAGTTAATTGGCTGTCCGGAGTGATACCGGGCAGCTTTTTTGTTTTAAAACTGATTGGCAGGCCTCCAGCTGTATAACAGAATGAAACAGCAAAGACTTACTGCAGTACTACATCAACGCTCGTTTTTATCTCGTTCTTCTTATTCTCCTTGTCGAAGAAGCGGGTGGTAATGTGGTATTTTTCGCCGCGTTTAAAGGGCTCATGTAAAGTAAGTGTGGCAGACAGGGTGGTAGCTTTATCCGGGTCGAGGCCGTTTTTGGCAAGTTCGGCCATTAAATCAGGCGCTGTTCCAAGCGATTTACCTGTTTTATCAAATATAGATAGTTCGCAGCCGGGATAAGCTTTGCCATTTTTTAAAGTATAATTTTCGACGCCCCGTACCTGGATAGCAAAGCCGGAATCGAGCGGTATTTTATTGGTATTTAGCGGTTTGTCTGATGAGTTTACCAGGTACGCATTATCAATCCTAAAGCCATTGTATGAAACAGAGAGACCTGTATTAAAATCCTTTTTTGTACCGATGCTGAAGTTGCACCCGGTTAATAAAGTAATCGCCATAAAGCAGGTAAGTACGTATGCAAAGAATGTTTTTTTCATGATTGAGGTTATCTGTTAGTGAAGTTAAGCTATTTATTGTGTGATAAGGAAAAAAATTTAACTTCAATAAACCTCTCACCCGTCGCCCGTTGAAGCGTCCATGCTTGAATGACTAAAAATGCAAGCGTCCACGCTTGCGAAATCACCGATGGTTACCTGGGCATTTTTCCTTTAAAGATTATACTAGCGTATGTATCGTGAGCGTGGACGCTCACAATCACTTGCAATCAAGCGTGGACGCTTGATTGAGCGGAGGGAGGATAGAATTGAAATAGTAAATTGGGCTTCCGACAACTAAGATAGTCAGCCGTGATTAGCACAATCCCCTTAAGCCACCATCGTTTTTTTCCACTCCCTTTGCAGCACCCTCGCCGTCTGTGTGCTGCCATCATGGCTCCATCCCGGCGGGTAAAAACAATATTGCAACTTGGTTTTTAACGTAGGTGCTTTCCTGATATCAGTTACCAGCGCTTTCCACTCGTGAAAAACCACATTAACCGGCCCCATATTTTCCGGCTGATGAGTAAGGCCGTATTTTATTGGCTCAGGCAGGTTTTCCTCGCGAAAAGTGCCAAAGATCCTGTCCCATATTATTAAAACCATACCCATATTTTTATCGAGATATGGGATGTTTGACGCGTGGTGCACCCTATGGTGAGATGGGATAACGAATATCAATCCGTACCACTTTGGCAGCGGTATGTTGTATTGCGTATGTACCAGGTTGCCGTAAAGCTGTGTAACCAGGTAAGCATACAGGATATCGACCGCGCTGAAGCCCATAAGCGCAAGGGGTAAGTAGAAAAACACACGGTAAAGCGGCTCGAAAACTGTGGAGCGGAACCCTGTGCTAAAATTAAAATGTTCGGATGAGTGATGGGTTACATGTATGGCCCAAAACAGGCGGCAGTAATGCCCGGTGTAGTGCAGTGCCCAGTATAAAAAATCCTGTACCAATACCAGCACTATCCAATAGACAACCAGGTTATGAATTTCAAAGAGCCGGAACTGCCACGTAAAATGAAGGATAAAAAAAGTAGTGCCGCCAACAGCCAGGTTAAGCAGGAATGCCAGTGCGGTTAAATAGATATTGGTAAGGGTGTCGCGCCTTTCGTAGTATTTCCGGTTTTCGCGGTGGCTGGCCCACATTTCGAGCAGGGTCATAGCTACCAGTAAACCTACCAGCGCCACTACGGTTTCCTGCCTGGCATTAGGGTGAAACATTTTGAATTCGGATTTTTCAGTTTTGTTTATTTTCAAAACCCTTCAAGAGGGCTTCGCCGTTTCGGAAGTTCGATTTCGGAACTAAGTTATCTTAATCAAAATAACTTGACCTAATCAATTTTCCTGTTTTACAAATTTGCGTAATACGATAAACTTTCCCAAAGTTCGGTCTCTGTACAAATATTGTCAAGAGAGCACTGGCCAATTCGAGTCAATAAAGTGCAATTTATTTTGCCGTTCTGGTTTTTCTTGTCCTTCAGCATAATGGCGCACTGTTGCTTGTAGTCGGTAGAGCCAAGATTGTACTTAGGATACAGGCCCAGGATAACCTTTACAATTTCATCCAGATCATCAACGCTTAAACCGGTTTTTTTGTGCGAGAGGTATGCTTCGCAAATCATTCCCAATGCAATCGCCTCGCCGTGAGTAAGCGGGTCTTTATCGTTTATCAGCGAATTGGTCTCTACTGCGTGGCCGATGGTATGCCCAAAATTCAACGCCTTGCGGATGCCTTTTTCCTTGGGGTCTTCAATAACTACCTCGTTCTTTATTTCAACCGAACGATGAATAAGCTCTGTCGAGGGCTTGCTAAGGTCGCTGTCTTTTAATGCTTGCCAATAAGCGGCATCCATTATTAACCCGTGTTTCAGCATTTCGGCTGTTCCGGATAATACTTGTCGGGGAGGGAGCGTTTTTAAAAATTCTTCAGAAATAAATACCGCCTTCGGTTGGGTAAACGTACCGATGATGTTTTTGATATTATCCATATCGATACCCGTTTTACCGCCAACGGACGCATCAACCTGCGATAACAGGGTTGTAGGTACCTGCACAAAATCAATCCCACGCTTAAAAGTCGAGGCAGCAAAGCCGCCCATGTCGGTAATTACACCGCCGCCCAGGTTTATCATTAAGGCTTTACGGTCGGCCTCAAAGTCGATTAACATTTTCCAGATGCCGATGCAGAAATCAATATTTTTATTCTCCTCACCCGAGTTAATTTCAATAATGTCGAAATTCTCCTCGCCGGCAAAAACGGCCTGTACCAGCGGAAGGCAATGTACAGAAGTATGCTCATCGGTGAGGATAAACGACCTTGAATAATTGCCTGCCTGCACAAATTTTTTCAATTCGGCAATGCTGTCTTCAAAAAAAATAGGGTAACTATCGCTGTGGATGGTCTTCATAATTATATCACTCTGATAACTTCACCGGCAAATTCAACGGTGTCGCCCGGGCGTACTTTCAGGCGTTTGCGGTAATCAACGTGGCCATTATACATTACTTGCCCCTCTGTTACAACTATTTGCGCCTCGCCGCCGGTTTGCACCAGGTTGGTAGCTTTTAATAATTGTATCATCGGGATATGGTCGCCGTCAACTTTAAATTCAATCATTGGGCAGCAAAAATAAACTATTCAACGAATAATGAGATATTTGGCTTGCAATTTATAATTTTGCAAACCGGTTCATGGTTCATAGTTCATGGTTCATAGTTTGTAGCTGCTTTGTTTTGCTATGAACTATGAACTATCATCTATGAACTATCTGCTGTACTAACTGACCCATGACTGAAAAAAATAATTTGTCTTTCGAGAATACGGAGATAGCTTTCCGACATGCCTCAAATTCTGACCTTAAACGTGCCTATTGGTTGTTTAAGGTAATTAACGTTAATTTCCTGGTGAAGATTGGTCCGCCTATTACCAATTTTGCTGTCAATATCGGGCTGCCGATAAAGGGACTGATAAAGGCTACCATATTTAAACATTTCTGCGGCGGCGAAACCATTGCCGAGTGCGACACGACAATTAAAAACCTGCATAATGGAGGCGTTGGTACCATCCTGGATTACTCGATAGAAGGGGAAGACGACGAACAGGTATTTGACAGTACCCGCGACGAAATCATTCGCACCATTGAAAGAGCGGCGGTTGATAAAGCGGTGCCGATTACCGTATTTAAGATTACAGGCGTAGGCCGTTTCTCGCTATTGGAAAAGCTTGACGCAGGTACAGTGCTCACCGCCGAAGAACAGGCCGAGTGGGAAAAAGTGCAAGCCCGCGTTTTGGCAATCTGCGAAAGAGCGCATAAGGAAAATATCCCGGTAATGATCGATGCCGAGGAAAGCTGGATACAGGAAACTATTGACGGCCTGGCACTGGATATGATGCAGCGCTTCAATAAAGAAAAGCCGATTGTTTACAATACCTACCAGTTATACCGTCATGATAAATTGCAGTCGATAAAAGACGACCACAAGGCGGCTTTAAAAGGCGGATTTATTTTAGGAGCTAAATTGGTACGCGGCGCTTATATGGAAAAAGAACGTAAACGCGCTGAGGAAAAAGGTTACCCATCACCTATACAGCCAGATAAGCAATCGTCAGATAGGGATTACGATCTATCTCTCGACTATTGTACTGATCACATCGACCAAATTGCATTTGTGGCGGGTACGCATAATGAAGAAAGCTGCCGCAAGCTTGCCGAGCTTTTAGATAAAAAGAATATCGACCATAAACACCCGCATGTTTATTTTTCGCAACTGCTGGGCATGAGCGACAACCTGAGCTTTAACCTGGCCAATGCTAATTACAATGTAGCCAAATATGTGCCTTACGGCCCTATAAAAGCAGTATTGCCTTACCTGTTCCGCCGTGCGCAGGAAAATACAGCGATAGCCGGACAGATGAGCAGGGAGCTTGGTTTGATAACTAAAGAGGTAAAAAGAAGAAAAGCAGCAAGGTGATTTTTTTGTAGAGACACAATACTTTGTGTCTCTGTACAAGGCTCTTTAAAATATACTCATCGCCCATTCAAGCGCGGACGCTTGCAATTTGCAGCTTTCAAGTGTGGACACTTGAAAGGGCGATAGGATTAATATTTAAAGTGCTGATAGCTTAAAATACCCCAAATTCACCACATCTTCCTTTAAATCACTTCCCGGTGTAATATCAATCCTATATGTTTCTTTTTGGGTCGATGACAGGATATCCTCAATCTGGTACAGGTCATCAACATCGATACCGTATTTGTCATCGATGTGCGAGTTGCCGCCATAATTATTCTCTTCAAAAAACAAGGTGCTTTTTGCTTCCTTAAAGGCTGATGCTTTGTCGTCCTTTACGGTAAGCACGATGTAATGCTGTTCGGCAAATTTGTTTTCCTGGTAGCCGCCAAGGTTTACGAAGAATAGTTTCTTTAAAAGCCCATCGCTTTCGGATTTATCTGCCGGAACTATTTTAACCTGGTATCCATCAACATTATTTACTTCCCGCCAGGCATCGATATGTATCTTCTCTGGTTCTGGCCAGAAAACTTGTATTTGAGGCACCAGGTCGCGAAGGTTAGCGGCTATGCCAAAAAATACGTCGTGCTGCTCGGTATGGCGGCCAGGGGGCTTGCAGCCAAGCAATAGCATAAATAATTTGAGTTGGGGCGACGGGTTTTCGTTTGCAGGCATGATTTCGTAATATGGCTTAAAATTAAAGAACTCCGGTGGTCGGGACGTTATCTGCCTGTTAATTGTTCAGAAAAAGTATTTTTTGAACATTGTGTAAGGTTTGTCACTATAGTGCGACAAAGCAACTAAAAATATGCCGTGTCGGTGAATTGATGCAATTTAGCTTTTGGTTGATAGCTGCTTTGTCATGCAGATATCAAATAGCCACGCTTGAAAATTCCCCCGGGGACCATTTACGTTATTAAGAGTATGAAAAAGATAATTTGTTTGTTAATGATTTTAAGTGCCGGTTACGGCGCCTTTGCCCTGTCACCCGTTAAAGAAAAATCTGCAAAGCCGAAATTGGATACCGCCACATTTGCAACAGGCTGCTTCTGGTGTACAGAATCGAAATTTCAGCAGCTGAATGGCGTTGTAAAAGTTACGTCAGGCTTCAGCGGCGGACATACCGTTAACCCCAGCTATGAACAGGTTTGCACCGGAACTACCGGACACGCCGAAGCCTGTAACATCATATTTGATCCATCAAAAATAACTTACGACGAGTTGATCGAAGCCTTCTTCGTAGCGCACGACCCTACACAGCTTAACCGCCAGGGGAATGACGTGGGCACTCAATACCGCTCAGCTATATTTTACCATAACACAGTGCAAAAGCAAAAAGCCGAGTATTACATTGCAAAGCTAAACCAGGAAAAAGCCTACAAAAGCAAAATAGTTACGCAGGTTGTACCTTATACCGTGTTTTATAAGGCCGAAGATTATCATCAGAATTATTATAATTTAAACAGCAGCCAGCCTTACTGCAAATACGTAATACAGCCCGAGCTGGAAGCGTTTAAAAAGGTATTTAAAGATAAACTGAAGAAATAATATCAGGCACGAATTCGAACGAATTGGTAGGGGAGTAGCTTTTCTCATAGCGATGGGTTTAAAACCTTGCGTGTTCGAAACGTGATTTTGTCTGCCGTTTTCGCGATGGGTGTTACCCATCGCTGACAGATGTAACCCTTACATGGTATTAAATTGGGTTCTATCTGAGATTTCTTTTCCCTGAAAGGGATACATCCGCCAGCGCAGAGCATTGCCCTGCGTCACCTGTTACGAATAGATATTCATTAGTGTAATTCGAATAAATCCGTTACCAATAGTGCTAATAAATAAGATATGAAACGAATATTAATCATCGCTGCTGTAATTGTAATCTCGGTTTCCGGGGTATATGCACAGCATTTAAAATCGGCTAAAGGACATGAGAATAACCCTTATTATTCCAATACCGATACAAAGCACCTCAATATCAGCAACGCTGAGTGGAAAAGGATTTTGCCGCCGGATTTGTATGCAACCGCCCGTGAAGCTGCTACCGAGCGCCCTTTTACGGGTAAATACTGGAACGCCGAGGCCAAAGGGACTTATTACTGTGCAGTTTGCGGCAACGAGCTTTTTTATTCGACAGCCAAGTTTTCAAGCGAATGCGGTTGGCCAAGCTTTTACCAACCTGTACGCAAAAACAGCGTGATCTATAAAACGGATAATTCTTACGGCATGCAGCGCACTGAAGTGCTTTGCGCAAGATGCGATTCGCACCTGGGGCATATTTTTGATGATGGTCCGCCGCCAACGCATAAACGTTTCTGCATGAATTCCATTTCCCTGGATTTCGACCCGGGAAAATTGGGGATATAATATTAGCACAAGGCTAATTGCATTAATTTTTCCCGAACATTATTGGATTTTATATTTAAGTATTTGATTGTCAGCTACTTATGTACAAATAAATATAGAAATATCTGATAATCAGTACGTCCCGCAGTGTTCGGGGTGTTCCGTGAGGAAAAACGGAACACTACAACTGTAAATTAGGGATTACTGGCAGTTGAATACCGCTAATTGCCTGGTATTTGAGCCGGAACGAATAGTTAAATGTCTTATTATTAGTTATTTATAAAGCTGCAAAAGTGAAACAATCTGATAATCAGTATATTTCATAGTGTTCGGGGTGTTCGAGCGAAAAAACCGAACGCTAATCTCAATCAGATTCTGACCAAACCGGTAACTCTTTACCTTCAATATCTTCTGCCTTTCCCGACTTTCGGACTAAAAACTTTGTATTATTGCCTGTAACCTTATAACTTGCTAAGCATTAATACCATCCCACTAATTTAATTATGGCTGCTGCTGAAATAGTTTACGCAAGAGAGTTAACGCTTCATCCCGAAGAATTTATAGACGTTTTAAAACGGAGCACCCTGGCCGCAAGGCGACCGGTTGACGATGCTGAACGGATGAAATGTATGTGCCAGAACGCAAACCTGATTGTTACCGCCCGCAAAGATGGTAAGTTGGTTGGCGTAGCCCGCTCATTAACCGACTTTATTTATTGCACCTATTTGTCGGACTTAGCGGTTGACGAAAGCCTGCAAAAGCAAGGGATAGGCACCAGGCTGATAGCCGAGACCAAGAAGCACAGTCCGCAGGCAAAGCTTATCCTGCTTTCGGCGCCGGCGGCTGTAGGTTATTATCCCAAAATTGGAATGACCAACCACCCGCATTGCTATATGCTGGACGACGTGAATGCTTTAAAGACGTCGGACTGAAAGTATTAACGAAAGCTCAATTGCGCCAAAAGGCGCCTAAATAATTAACCGGGTCCCCAATAATGAAGAAAGCATTTATCTTATTGCATTTAGCCGTAGTGCTTGCAGGCTTTACCGGCGTTTTCGGCAGGCTGATTACGCTTAATGCGGCATTAATCAGCTGGTACAGGTTAATGTTTTCGGGGTTGTTGTTGCTGGTTATATTGGCCGCAACGGGTAAGCTGGAAAAAATATCTTTTAAGAATATACGTCGCATTGCATTTGCCGGCGCGTTCCTGGGGCTGCACTGGGTTTTCTTTTATGCCAGTATCAAGTATGCCAATATCTCGGTAGGGGTGGTGTGCTTTTCGCTCACCAGCTTTTTTACTGCCATTTTCGCACCGCTGCTTAACCGTAAGAAATTTTCAGTGGCCGAACTGCTTTTAAGTGCGTTAACCTTATGCGGCATTGGTTTAATTTTCGGCCTCGACGCTACTTATCGTACAGGTATTATACTTGGAATCATATCTTCTATACTGGTTGCGTTTTACACCGTATTTAACGAGCGGATTGCTAAGGAATTTAAAAGCGAAACCATAACATTGTACACCATGTTTGGCGGTTTTATCGGCGTGGGTGTTGTATTACCGGTAAGTCTCTATTTATTTCCCGCAGCGGCATTTCTGCCTTCCGTTCCTGATTTGGCCTATCTGCTGATATTAGCATTGGTTTGCACTGTGTTATTATACCTGATGGTTACACAGGCACTAAGAAGCATTCCGGCATTTACAGTTAACCTTTCGTTCAGTCTCGAGCCTTTGTACAGCATTATCCTGGCTATCTGGTTGTTTAAAGAGAACAGGGAATTATCGCCTGCTTTTTATTTTGGCCTGGGCTTAATTGTGCTTTCGGTGATACTGCAGATGTTCAGAGTGGCGACGCAGCACAAAAAAATAAATCTGACTGTACCCAATCTCTAGTAGTTCAGTGATTATTTCTTCAGGTACTTCTCGATAGCGGGCACTGAATTTCCCACCGCTTTTACAGCGCTTTTCAACTGTTCAGGGCTTACACCCAGCTTTGCAGCCCATATTTCAATCTCGTAATATTCGCTTGTATCGATGAGTTGTTGATTATATTTAAATAAAGTAATTGTTGTTTCCATTTCAAAGTTTTTAATTGCTTAACGTATAACAATTTAACGATTGTTTAGTTTGAATAGCGTGTTTGCAATAAAATATTTACCTTTCTAAACCAATTATATACTTATGAATTACGAGGTTAACAAGGAGCAAATCAAATTTTATAACGATAACGGGTTTGTGGTTATCGATGATTTTTTATCGCCGGACGAATTGACGCATTGGCGGGAAGCAGTTGACAACGCCGTCAGGAACAGGGCAGGGCAGAAGATGCCGGGAAAGGATATAAAAGTTGGTGAATCTGACGGTATAAATGAAGATGCCGCATACTATGGTAAGGTTTTCGATCAATTGCTTAACCTGTGGCAAACCGATGATGAAATAAAAAAACTAATGGTTGATGAACGCATAGGTAAAATGGCAGCACAGCTGGCTGACGCGGATGGCATCAGGATATGGCACGACCAGGCCTTAATAAAACGGCCCTGGGCCAACCCTACATCATGGCATTTGGATACGCCGTTCTGGTCATTCTCAGACAGGAAAGCTTTATCAATATGGATAGCATTGGATGACGCGACCCTGCAAAACGGCTGCCTGTTTTTTGTGCCCGGCTCGCATCGGGAAACTACATTCGAGAATAAAGGTATCGGCAAAAATATGGACAGCATATTCGAGGTTTACCCGCAGTTTCTAAAGACCAATGCCATAGCCGCACCTATGAAAGCCGGAAGCTGCTCCTTTCATAATGGCCTGACTATTCACGGCGCCAACGCCAATATGACAGCCGGTTTCCGCCGCGCCATGACCTGCGCCTATATGCCCGATGGAAATGCATTTAACGGTATTGCAAACATTTTACCGGAAGATTACCTGCAAACGCTGAAGGTTGGGGACTTATTAAATAGCAACGAGCAAAATCCGTTGATATATCATCGTGATAAGAGCAATTTATAGCATTTGGCTGTTCTTAATTTCCCCCTCGTGGGGGTATTGCAGGTCGGCGGTGAATACCTATGTTTGACTAAGGAAAAACAATACGGACGAGAGAATGGTTTAGTTAGAACGCCGGCTTAAACAGTAGCCATAAAATCGTTTAAATTGTTCTTCCGATTTTTACTTATATTTGATTAACCACTTATAAACAAAACAAACAAAATATGAAAAAGTATTTATTAGCATTTGCCCTGTTGTTTTCAATGGGTGCTTCATTTGCTGCCACCCGTGGCGACGAACATTTAAAAGGCTATATCGATGATTCAATGTGCGCTGGCAGCGCAACGCCTATGTGCACCGAAGCAACCCGCGCAACATGCGCCGCTAAATGCATCAAAGGCGGAGCCAAAGCTGTATTGGTTGTAGATGGCAAAGTTTACAAAATTGCCAACCAGAAATCGGTATCAAAATTTGCCGGTAAAAATGTAACCGTTGACGGTAAAGTAACCGACGACACCATCGAAATTACCAAGGTTACCGAAATTAAATCATAATTTAACCTTACGAGATTTGTAAAGCCCCGGGTTGAACGCCGGGGCTTTTTGTTTGGTATGAACTTTTTCGAATCTTTATTTCTTTTCCTCCGTTTGATTTACCGGTATGATAATGGTAAACTCGGTATACTCACCTTCTTTAGAATCGATGTTTAATTTGCCGCCATGCCCTTTTGAAATAATATCATAGCTTAATGACAAGCCGAGCCCGGTACCTTGCCCTGCCGGCTTGGTGGTAAAAAACGGCTGCATAATTTTTTCCCTTATACTGGCCGGGATACCGATACCGTTGTCCCTTATCCTTATTTCGATGGCGCCGCGTTTGTATAGGGTAATCAGCTGCACCTCTGGTTTGTAGCCTTCCGGGTTTTGCAGCTTTTTCTGGTGCACGGCATAAAATGCGTTATTGAATATATTCAAAAGCACGCGTCCAATATCCTGCGAAATTACGTTTGCCTTAGGCAGACTGGCATGCGGCCACGAGGTCATTTCGGAGTTGAACGACTTATCCTTTGCGCGCAAGCCATGGTAGGAGAGGCGCATATATTCATCTGCCAGCGCGTTGATATCTGTCAGCTGCCTTTCGCCGGTATTGGCGCGCGAATGCTGCAGCATGTTTTTTACAATGGCATCAGCACGTTTACCATGATGGTTTATTTTTTCGAGATTGAGGACGAGGCTTTCAATTAACTCCGTTTCCAGCTCATAATCACGCACCTCTTTTTCCTGTTCTTCTTTTAGTTCCTCAATCATCTCCATGCTTACCTCTGCAAAGTTATTTACAAAGTTTAGCGGGTTTTGTATTTCGTGGGCTATGCCGGCCGTTAGTTCACCAAGCGAGGCCAGCTTCTCCGTTTGTACCAATTGCGACTGCGCGTTTTGAAGCTGGTTTACCGCACTTTCTAAGCTGTCGCGCTGAGCTTCAATTTCTTCTTTTTGATGCACCATCTCTTCGGTGCGCTGCTGTATTTTTAGTTCCAACGCGCGCTTATCCCGCACCAGTTGCGCCGACCTGAAATACCCCACAAACCATATACTGCCTGCAAACGCACAAAAATAAAATGCATAAGCCCACCATGTTTGCCACCATGGCGGATTAATAACAAAGCTGAATTTTGCAGGCGCGCTCCATTCTGTATCCGTAGTTTTACTTACCACTTCAAACTCATACTTACCCGGTGAAAGGTTAAAATAATTCCGGCTTGCTGTAGCATTAACTACCTCGTGAGGCTCTTTTTCTGCGCCATGCAATATATACCGGTACCAGGTAGTATCGCGATGATTTAAGTTCATGTTGTTGAAATGGAACTGTATAAAGCTTTCGTCATGCGGTAATTCCAGGTTCAACGGTAAATTATATGGGCCTATAACGCCGTTCCAAACAGACGCTTTTTTCAATGGATCGCTAAGTGATATCGAGGTTTTCGCGGTTTTTTTCTTTACCGCTATCAACGTGTCGTCCCGTTCCCGCAAGGTATCACGGCCCCGGGTATCATATTGCTGGCCATCTATAAAATACTTCGGCTCATCCATAATACTGATGCCTGTAATGGCAACGGGCAGCATATATTCGTCATTTTCAGGCAGGTTGAGGAATGTTAAACCATCATCGCCCCAGCAATAAAGGCCGTTATTGGTAAAAATATTGGTGAACGATGTTCCTCTTTGCGTCTTTACAACCCCGTATAGCTGCCCAAACGATTTAAGTCGCCAACCTTTCGAATCATTCCTGTATGAAGAAATATTTAGAATTCCATTGTTTGTGCCGGCAAATACCTGCCCATTGTGTTTTGCGAGCGATGTTATCCCAGTCAACGAAAACGATATTAACCGGTTATTTTTCGATTCTATAACGTGCAGCCCTTTCGGTGTTCCTATCCACATATTATCCTTGTCGTCCGGAAGTAATATCTTGAGGCCATTATCTATATCCAGGCCCCAGATGTACTGTAAATTAGCATCGATCTTATTTACACCGGTTTCTCTTGTCGAAATCCAGGTACTGCCTTCGGTGTCACTCTTTATGTCGTCTATAAAATGCTCATCGCTTAAACCCTCATCTCTTCCCAGGTGTTTTACCGTTTTGGCAGCCGCATCGTACACATCAATACCGCTGTCGCCGCCGAGCCATATCCTGCCTGATTTATCAACCATAACAGATACTATCGTTCTGCTAACCAGGCCGCGGTTGTGGTCTATATGTGATATAGTTTTGCCATCAGGGTCGATGATATCAAAGCCATCATTGGTACACACAAAAACCTTCCGGTTAAGCCCGCTGATGGTTTGTATGCTATCGTGCCCAAGGCCCTGTGCCCTGCCTAAGTGCCGCGTTGTGCGGTTTTTAAGGTCGACAATGTCAAGCCCGCGCTCGCTGCCACGCCATATCAAGCCGTTTGCATCCTGGTAAACCGTGGTGATACGCCCCTTGCCGATATGTTCCTGTAAAATTTTGTTGTTCGGCGTTAAATTCAGCCCGTCATTGGCGCCTATCCACATCGTGCCGGAATTGTCTTCAACTATCTTATGTATAAACGAGCTGACAATGCCATCGGCTGTAGTAAGGATTCGCGTAAGGCGGGCTGAGGGGTCCAGTACCTGTACTCCCTTGTTGGTGCCCACCCAAATACGGTTTTTACTATCTTCAAAAAGATTTACAGCTGCCGCATTACGCTGGGCCACCTCCTTAATCGACTGGATTTTATTTTTATTGATGTCTACGGCATCCACCACGCCGCTGGCGTAACCAATCAGTAGTTTGCCCTCATGGTCGCTCATCATCGAAATTAATGAGTCTGACGAAAGTCCGTTTTCCCTGACAGCATGTTTTATCTTTTTATTTTTCAGGTCGATGATATTCAGGCCTTCGCCAAAGGTGGGTATGTAGATATTGCCATCGTTACCCTGCACGGCGGGTATGGTAGTTGCTTTGGTATACAGGCCGTTCTCTTTATCTAAAAGCTTAACGGTTTTATTCCTGACGTCGATAATATCTACGCCTCCTTTGTTATAGCTCACCCATACGCGCTGCTCATCGTCCAGCATCATACCGAACACCTTGTTGCTTTTAAGGCCGCCGCTTACTTTAAGCTTTTTCAGTATCCCTGCTTTAATATCAAGCACTTGGATGCCGCCGTTGTATTCGCTCACCCAGATGCGGCCCTGCTTGTCCTGCAGTATGGCGGATGTGCCGTTTTCCATTGGTCCGGCTACAAACTGCTGCAGGTTTTCACCATCGTAACGGTACAATGCCCGGAAAGTGGCAATCCACAAAAAGCCGTCTTTGTCTTTAAACAAGTAAGAGATGCCTGCCGATGCCAGTTCAGGTATTTCGCTCAGCTCATAAATCAGCTGGCTTGAATTTTTGGTGCGTGCCAGCACAGAACGGATAAGCTTTGGCTCCGGCAGTATAAAATCCTTAAAATTTAACGGCTGGATAGATAATTTCTCTATATCAAAATTGTTAGCCTGCAACGAATTGATATTGAATGATGCCTCAGTTACAGGTTTGGTAAACGGTCTGAAATCAACGGAATCGAAATGGTTTGCCGATAATTTACTGATGTCGAGGCTTTGTACGGTAGGGCTGGCCGTAACTGCCTTTATGGCTGCCCAGTTCAGCTTTTTGGGCTTGCTTAGGGCCAGCGTCGAGGTATCGGCATCCCCAAATTCTGCGCGCGCAGGCGCCAGGGACGTGGTAGACGAGTTTTTACAGGAGGCTATGGCGACCAAAACTATCGCCCAAACAAAATACTGTTTCAAGTTTAATTGCACCTAAATTCTATATTGATGCTGTCACAAACGGATTATTCAGGCCTTTGTGATAAGCGCTGCGTAAATATATGAATTAGTGTTTAAATGATGGTATGCGGTGATAACCTTCACGAAAGACGGCGATATTGATTTACCGGCTGGAGAACATCAATGCTAATGATGCTTTAAATTTATCTCCGTTTTTGTTGCTGTCACGGTTTCACGATGGGTGTTACCCATCGCTGACAGATGTAACCCCTTCGGGGTATTTTGTTCGTCCTTTTACGTAGGATTAATCTTAATTTGAGAACCCTGTAAGTGTTCCACCTGTCAGCACAGGGCAACGCCCTGCATCACCAGGACAGGTTTCGAATATGCATGGACAGCGCTCTGTGTAAGTGCAAGATATCCTATTTTACCGTTCTTGCCTGCCCCTTATCATCATAAATAACCACGCCCGCCATATCATCATCCACCTTAATAAACCTTCCTGATTGCGACAGAAACGATGAACCATAATAAAGCTCCTGCTTTTGGGTGTTGCCGTTTTTGTATTTGATAATTGCATAAGCATCGCCCGGTTTTGCAGCTATAGTTTTAGCCGGCTTGTTTAATTTGAAAACCTTAAGCGAATCCTTATGCTGACTGGCCGCTAACAAAATATTCCCGCTCTTATCCCTAAGCTTAACCAACGCTTTGCCATTTCCGGGGATATAAATACCGCTTTGCAAAATACTCAAGGCCTTAAAGTTGCCTTTGCCATCTCCTTTAAGCATCAACCCATTGAAGGCATCGTAACGGCCTATGCTAACATCGGTGCCATAGTCGTTGCCACTCAGGACTATATCAAGATTACCATCTCCGTCAAAATCACCGGTTTCCATACCGTCCAACGCAGATACCTGGGCTTCTATCGGCAGCGGAATCAAGGTGAATTTGCCATTCCCGTCGTTCCGCAAAAAGCACGACTGTAACGTATTAGCTCTTACCTTTTGCGCCATCTTTTTTTGCTCCGGCGATAAAATATCATCCATCGTTGCTGTTGCGAAAGACTTATAGTTGGTGAATTTTTTCTTCAGGCTTATCATTTGTTTGTTAAGGTCTTCGCGGCCTTGCACCGGGAACTCTTTCTTTTGCCCGCCTTCCTGGTCGGCAATAAAGAATGAGGGTATAGCATCGTAAGCGCCGTTCTTGTCGAAGTCGCCTGCGGTAACATAAACAGGGTATTGGTCTGTGGCTTTAAACAGCGTATTTAGCCCAACGTTACCCACAATATAATCCGTGCGACCGGTATGCCTGAAATCGCCGCCGGTGATTGAATTCCACCAGCCCAGCTTATCGCTCACGCCTGTAGTGGCAGTAACATTTGCAAATTTACCATGGTCATTTTTCAGGAAAGTAACCGGCATCCATTCGCCGGCTAAAATCAGGTCGGGCCAGCCGTCGTTGTCAAAGTCGGTAAATAGGGCATCGCAAACCAGGCCGGCATTAATCAGGGCAGGAGCAACCTGCGCTGTAACATCGGTGAATTTAGCGCGGCCGTCCTTGCTGTCATTTCTCAAGATAATACTCGATACCGGCTTTGGATAGTGCCATGGGTCAACGCGGCCGGATATGAATAAATCAAGCTTGCCGTCTTTGTTATAATCGCATGCCTTCACGCATAGTTTACTGGTGAAATTAGAGGGAAGGGCATCGCTGGCGAGCGCAAAATTCCCTTTGCCGTCGTTAATGTAAAGCCTGTCCTGGTAAGTTGGGCTGTTTGGTGCATCCTCGTAACCACCGCTGGCGGCATATAACTCCGGTTTACCGTCGCCATTGGCATCAAAAAGCAACAGGCCTTCATCGGTAACGTGCTTGTATGGGTCGCTTTTGGTGGGAAGTAAATCACGTTGTTTGAACTTGCCGTCGGCCAGCTGCAGAAATACCTGTGCCTGTATGTTATTGTCCCCACCGATAATTAAATCGTCAAGCCCGTTGCCATCTATATCGCCAACCGCAAGGGCGGGGGTGTATTCCGAAAATTTGTGCGGCAATAGCTTTTGTATATTAAAATCTACAAAGTCGGCTTTTTTGTTTTGGTAACGGATGCCCAGCGAGTCGGTTACCTCTTTAAACCATGCATTAAAAGCAGTTGTGGGCGATTTTATAGAATACCCGCTTTTTGCATCGGTAATATTTACTTTTAACTTTTGGTCGGCCTTTACATTTAGTAAGGTTTGTTTTTTGCCTCCCGGCCATTTTACCACTACGGAATCTACGGTATTTATCTTACCCAAACCGAAGTGCGCAATAGCCTGCATGGACGACAGGTAGCCGCGGTAGGGGTCGTTTTCAAAGTTCTGGTGTTTGTCTTTATCGTAATAAATATCCACCAACGCGCCGAAGCCGTTCACATTTTGCTTACCGCCTTTAAAAGTTACCTGCAGGTAATGGGTGTTTCCTTTAGTTTTTTCGTCGTCTCGTGAAGTGTTGCGATATACCAGCGCCTCGTCATCGATATTGCTGATGATCATATCCATGGCGCCGTCGTTATCCAAATCCGCATAAACAGCACCGTTAGAGAAGGTGGGAAGGTCCAGACCCCAGTTTTTGCTGACGTCTTCAAACGTCATGTTGCCGCTATTCAGGTAGGCGTAGTTATGCAGCTTAACTTCCGGTATCTGTTCAAGTACCTTTTGTTTAGATGTTACGGCATACGCATCCTTACGGTAAATCATAAAATCGTGGTCAGATACATCCTTGCGGTAGCCGTTAGTGATAACGATATCGCGGTAGCCATCATTATTAAAATCGGTCACTACGGGTGTCCAGCTCCAGTCAGTTTGCGAAATGCCACTTAAAAAGGCCGTTTCGCTGAAAGCCGGGCCGCCGATGCGGCCTAGTTGCCCCAGCTTCGGCCCCTGGTTAATTTGCAGCGTATTGCGTACGTATTGGTATTGATAATCGTAAAAATCAAAGCTCTGGAAGGTCTGGTAGCTGTTAGCCGTCATCATCATTTTTTTGCGGTAATTGTCCGGCGGGTTCATATCCAGCTCAATTACATCGGGCAGCCCGTCGTTATTAATATCCACCACATCCTGGCCCATCGAATTTAAGGAGGTATGCTTAAAATATTCTTTTGAGCGGTTGGTAAAAGTACCGTCGTGATTGTTGATGTAAAGCACATTGTTACCCACAAAGTCATTCGATACATAAATATCTTTCCATCCATCGCCGTTAAAATCTACGGTAGTTGCAGCGTGACTGTAGCCGCTATAGGTAATGCCTGCCTGTTTAGAAACATCATGAAATACCGGGTGGTTCAATTTTGCATCCCAATCATTCCGGTACAGGCGCCCGGTAAGCAACTCCGGGCCGGTGGCATTCTTCGAACCAAAAAGACTCGGATTGTAGCTGGCGCTGGCATTGTTAACCGATAGATACATATCCAGGTCACCATCGTTATCATAATCAAAAAAGCTCGCCATGGTCGATTCTGTGCCTGATTGCAGGCCATATTCGGCAGCCATGTCTTTAAAATGGGGGATGCCGTCTTTATCGGGCCCCTGGTTAATGTAAAGTATGTTTCTCCTTCGTAACGAATCTTTATATATGGTATTGCATATATAAATGTCGGGCAGGCCGTCATTGTTAATATCAACTACTGCCACGCCACGCGCCCAGCGCCCCATGCCGCCTACACCGGCCTTATCCGTAATATCCTCAAACTGGAAATCTCCTTTATTGAGATACAGCTTGCTGGAAACCATGTTGCCCGTAAAATAAATATCTTGTAAGCCATCGTTATTAAAATCGCCAACGCCAATACCACCGCCGTTATAAACGTTTACCAGGTCGAGCGGATTAATAGAATCCGACTCCGTTACCAGGTTATTGAAATGGATATTTGAATGCGATGAGGGTATCCTGTCAAACAGCGTGTTATGCTTTTTGCACGAGAATATGCATGCCGAAAAACAAGCAAACGCGGCAAAGTAGAATTTATTCATATGGGATTTTGAACTTACGGTAAAGTACTGCACCTGTTTTTTAAGCAGGCGTAAGCAAAAAAGGCTATCCCCAATTGGAGATAGCCAAACCAAGATAACTAATTATTAATCAACTCTCATTTATTAAACAAGACTTTTGTTCGTATTAATAACCCGGATTTTGTTTCAGGTTCGGGTTCAAACCTATAGCGCTTTGCGGAATCGGCAATATATCGCGTCCTGCCGGCAAGTCGTTTAGCCATACACCATGTGTTTTACCATCATGTGTTGGTCCGTAAGGATATATAACCTGGTTTATATTGTTATTTGCGGCTGCTGACGTATTGTATGCATTATGAATAAATTGCGCTGCCACGCCCGGGCCAGCCCTCCGTAAGTCATACATCAATGAAAACTCTGCAGTCAGCTCGTGCCTGTATTCGCTCAATACCATCTGCAATGGGTCGGTTATCGGGGCTGCAGGGCTGCCGTCAACACGGGCGCCATCCTGCATAACAGCAGGGGCAGTGCCGCCAAAGGCACGGTCGCGCACCAATTTAAGGTCGGCCATGGCGCCGGGGATATCGCCTGTACGTACTTTACATTCAGCGCGGTCAAGCAGAATTTCTGAATAGCGCAGCAATATCTGGTTTTGCGAACCGAAGATAGTCGAGTTGCCGTTAGCACCTGTAAGGTTGGGGTCCCTCCATTTTTTTGCGCAATAGTAGCCCGAACGGGGCGTACCATCGGTACCATACCATGGGTGCAATAATGTACCACAGGTATTAATGATTTTACCGTCATCACCTGTATATGTCGCACTGCCGGCTGCAAAGCCCGACTGTACAACAGCGTAGCCTTTTATACCACCCCATTTGGCAATTATGCCCGGGCTCTTGTTTTCGTCACCAGGGCCTATAATGGTAACAGCCTTGCGTAAATCACCGGGCTGGTATGAATACCAAAGACCAGGGTTGCCGTAATCATAACCAAAACCGCTTATTTCCTGTGGCCAGCTAAAGTCGTCAATCCAGGCAACTTCACCACCTGCTTGCCAGCCGCCGTCCCAGCTTTGCGAACCGCTAATTTCAAACTGGATCTCAAAAAGCGACTCGTCATTATTCTGGTGGTCAAATTCGCCTACATCTACAAAGTTTGGCATCAGGTGATAGTTGCTGGTAAGCTCTGTATTGTTAAATGCAGCAAGTGCAGCAGCGTAATCTTTCAGCCACATCTGCGCAGCGCCCTCAAAGCCGTAAGCCGCGCCTTTAGTGGCCCTGCCTAATTCGCTGGTGGGCAGGGTTGTTTTTGATAACAATAAGGTTTCGGCTTGTTTCATATCCGATACCACCTGCTTAAACACATCGTCCTGGCTGGCCCGTGGGGTTAAACCTGTGGTGATGGCATTCAATTCTAACGGAACGCCACCAAAGGTGCCTGCAAGGTAGTAGTAGGTCATTCCGCGTAAAAAATAAGCTTCACCGGTCAAACGGTCGGCAAGCGCCTGTGTAATTACACCCTTTTTTTGTGCATTTGCTATAATTGCGAAAGATGCATTTGCACGCGCTACACCGATGTATGCATTGTTCCAGAAAGCAGGCAACGCGCCAAAATCCGATGGGATTGCATAATAGTTCCAAACAATGTCCGCGCCGTTGTTAAACCAGTCGTGGGTAAGGAAGTTGGCATAATACCAAATCGATTTCTTCAGCAAGTCGGCGTTTTGGTAGGTATCATATATACTGTTTACCAGGTTTACCACATCCTGCGGCTTCTGGAAAGTAGCATCCGCCGTGGACGAAAAGGTATTCGTTTGCTTTAAAAAGTCCTTCTTGCAGCTCAGCGGGAACATCAGCACCGCAGAGACAGCTATAAGAATGATACTTAATTTTTTCATATTCATATCTTTAATTTTTTATCGTTCAATTATTTAAGGGTAACGTTAATGCCGATGGTATAAAATTTAGATGAAGGATAAGTACCGTTGTCTATACCATTTTGGGTTGCGTTGCCCCCTTGAATACCAATTTCAGGGTCCAGGCCTTTGTAGCCGGTTATTGTAAACAGGTTCTGAGTTGATAAATATATTCTCAGTTTGTTCAGGAATAAGCTGTTGGCTATGTTCGAAGGCAGTGTGTAGCCAACTGTAAAGTTTTTAAGCTTCAGGAAGCTGCCGTTCTGAATCCATGCGCTCGATGGCAGGTTACTGCCGATAGCGTCGTCATTCGATGTAGCCCTTGCGTAAGTGTTTGATGGGTTGCTTGTTGTCCAGCGGTTTTGGTAATAGTCTACACTAACGTTCTGTACGCCTACGAAACCGCGGTTCTGGAAGCTTTCCATAGCACTTTCCGTATAGTTCAATATCTTATTACCATACACACCATAGAAGTACGCATTGAAATCAAATGCTTTATAGGTTAGGTCCAGGTTGATGCCGCCGTAAAATTTAGGAAGCGGGCTGCCGAGGCTGGTCTGGTCAGTAGCGTCAACGCCGCCGTCGCCATTTGTATCAGCAAAATAACGGTCGCCTGGTTTGGTTACTGTTCTTTGGTAAAAACCTTTGCCTTTTGCCTGTGCTGAGGCGTTTAATGCATCTATTTGTGCCTGTGATTGAAATATGCCTAATGATTTATAACCATAAAACTCACCCACTGGTTGCCCTACGTGGGTTTCGGTAAAGGTCGACCATCCTATACCCTGCACGCTCAAACCACCAAAGTTGGTTACAAAGTCGGTTCCGGAAGTGATGCTGGTTAACTTGTTGCTAACCGTGGTAAAAGTTAAGCCAATGCCGTATTTCAGGTCGCTGCTGATGGTGTGGTTATAGTTCGCTGCAAATTCGAAGCCCTTGTTCTGCATGCTGCCCACGTTGCGGGTAATGTAGTTATAGCCTGATTGTGCAGGTGCTGCCAATAATAACAGGAAGTCTTTTGATTTACGGTTGAACCAATCAGCGGTGATGGTTAAATCGCCATGCATAAAGGCAAGGTCTGCGCCGATATCGGTAATGTAATCAGTTTCCCATTTCAAACTTGGGTTTGGCGGCTGGGTTGATGCAGTACCTTTTTGGTAGATTTTGTTGAATGGATACCCAAGGTTGCCGCTGCTGGCTGCAGGTAAACCGGTTGAGTATAACGCATCGTACTGAAAAGGGTTAATCGACCCCTGGTTACCAACTTCACCGTAGCTGCCCCTTATCTTCAAATCGTCAAGCCAGGGTGTATCTTTCAGGAAATCTTCCTGTTTGGCACGCCATGCTACCGAACCTGAGGGGAATACACCGTATTGATGGCCTTCATCAAACTTAGATGAACCATCACGGCGAACAGTACCATTGATGAAGTATTTATCGTCGAACTTATAAGTTAACCTTGCAAATTGCGATTCGAAAGAGTAAATATTCTGGCCGTTACCTGTGTTTGAACCAACCGGGTTGTTGGCATCCAACTGCAGGTTAGTAACCTGCGATAAATCGCGGATGATGCTGTTCGGCGGGATACCGCTGCCGCCCATACCATTCCAGGTGTTTTTCTGTTCAGAAACGCCACCAACGAAGTTGATGCCATGTTTGCCGAAAGTTTTATTGTATGATATGGTGTTTTCCCACAGCCACTCAAATGTTTGGTTTAGATGCTGGTTGTAAAAAGCGTTTTGGCTGGCGCCTGCCTGGCTGCCATATTGCTGAACCAGGCGATCATCTTCGGGCTGGAAGAAAGAGCCTGTGAATGTTGTAAGGTTGATGCCTACAAATGTTTTAATCTTCAGGCCGTCAATTACCTGTGCTTCCAGCGATGTATTGGCGAGTAAATAGTTGGTAATGTTCTGGTACCTGTCGTTACTCACAGTGTTAACAGGATTGCTGTATTTGGCTACATAGGTGTAAATTGGGTTGTAGAAACCATAATTCCCTTTACCGTCTGATGGCTGATTGGTAAACTTGTTACCGCCATCAAGCGTTGGCGGAAGTTCAGACAGCTGAACCAGCGACCCTGTACCGAATGGATTATTTGAATCCTGGTAGCTATATTTAACGCTGGTTGATGATTTTAACCATTTAACAGGCTGGTAGTCTGAGTTATTGCCCAAGGTTACCCTTTTAAAATAGGAACCAAGTACAATGCCCTTTTGGTCGTAGTAGCTAATTGATGTGGCCGACTGTACCTTGTCGGTACCGCCGCGCAAGGCAACACTGTAGTTTTGTGTGATACCAGTGCGGTACATCGCATTTTGCCAGTCCACATTGGTAAGCGAAGCAGGGTCTTTCCAGGCATCAAATGTCTGGAAGTTTCCGTTTGAGTTTGCCGCAACATCATTGGCCAGGGTGGCAAATTGCTGTGCATTAAGTACCTTATATTCTTTCGGCCTGCCCTGGAAGGCGGTATAAGCGGTTACGTCAACCTGTACGCCATCTTTCTTGCCTTTTTTAGTGGTAACAATAACCACACCGTTTGCTGCACGAACACCATAAATAGCTGTGGCCGATGCATCTTTCAACACGTCAATCGATTCGATATCGCTCGGGTTGATGTTATTGATACCTCCGCTGGTAGCGTAACCGTCAACTACGTACAACGGTCCGTTGCCATAGCTGGCCAAACTACCAATACCGCGAATCAGCACGCTCACGTTGGCGCCCGGAGCGCCGTCGTTGTTGGTTACCTGTACACCTGCCGCTCGGCCTTGTAAAGCCTGCTCAAGCGATGTAACCGGAACTTTTGCGATTGTTGCCGCATTAACCGAGGCTACCGAACCGGTAAGGTCTTTACGGGTAGACGTACCGTAACCAACCACAACCACTTCAGACAGGCTGCGGGTGTCGTTTGCAAGCCTGGCATTCACCACCGAATTGCCGTTTACAGCCACCTCGTAGGTAAGGAAACCGAGGTAGCTGAACTGTAAGGTACCGTTTGCGGGTGCATTGATAGAGTAAGCGCCATTAATGTCGGTAATGGAGGTTGCCTGGGTACCCTTGACTTTAACGGTTACTCCGGGTAATGGAGTTCCGTTGCTACCGTCGGTAACTGTACCGGTAACCTTTCCGCTTTGTGCATAACCAGACAGGCTCATCACCAGCAGCGATAAGCTTAATCCGATTATTGCTACAACATTTTTAATTTGTAGTTTTTTAATCATAACTTTTTATTGTAAGGTTGAAATTGGTTTGTGCTGAATAGCGGCTCCGTATGTAAACCGGAGAGGGTGCTATTCAATAAAGTAAATTTATCGGCCTTAAAGTGCCGCCTGTAACACAAATGTTAACGATTATGTCACAAATGTTAATCTGGGAATAAGTAATTGATTATTAAATATTTATGATGATTTTATGGCAAAAATACGGGCAGCGTACGCCTGTCTGGAAATTATTCCCGATAGTAATGTTAAAATAATACCACGTTGCGGTATAATAACACAAAGGGTATGGAGTACCCGAATTTTTGTTAATGCGAGGTCAGCGTGAGGTTGTTTATGCCGGTTGAATTAACTTTCAAAATGTTTCCTTCATGGTCGAATTTCATACTGTCCAGGCACAACTCCCTCAAAACATATTTTTCTTTTTGAGGATGGATACGGTGATATAGGATATAGTATTGCCCCTTTTCCTTAAACACGGTATGGTGGCCAGGGCCTATGATTGTACTGTCTGCCGATGATGAAATAATAGGGTCATACTTGCCTTCTATCCATGGGCCGAAAGGTGTCTTACTGACCGAATACCTTACCTGGTAAGTGGCGTCAATTGCCTTACCGTACGAATACATCAGGTAGTATAAGCCTTTTCGTTTTACCATATGCGGGGCTTCAAAATAATGAGGCGGGGTAATGTCAACGGGCTTGCCGTCAAAAGTTACCATGTCTTTTTTTAGTTTAACGGCCATACAATGCCCGTTAACCCAGTTAAAGCCCGAGCCCCAGTATAAATAGGCTTGCCCGTCATCATCGATAAAACAATCAGGGTCGATGTTGTGTACCTGCGGATAATCTTTTGCGGATATCAGCGGCGCATTATCAGCCTTGGCATTTTTCCACGGGCCAAGCGGCTTATCGCTTGCGCCAACCCACAACTCGCTGCCAACGGCCACATACAAATAAAATTTACCATTTGCTGCTTTCCTGATAGATGGCGCCCACACCATAGAATCGCCCGAAGTTGGGCTGGTACATTGCTTTTTGGTAGGCCAGTTGATATGTTTTACCGCGAATGTTTTAAAATCCTTTGTTTCCAGTACACCCAGTTCTTCGGCGCCCCATGGGTCTATAGTTGCGTATATATAATAAGTGTCCCCATCTTTAATAATGGTGGGGTCGGCGTAATAACCGTTAACAATAGGGTTTTTGATGAAACTGCCTTGGGCATAGCTTTTTTCGCCCGCACCCACAAGTATAACGCAGGTAAATAAGGTAGCAAGTAAATAACAGGTGCTTTTAAATATGCTTTTCATTTTAGGTAGATGATATATTATCGTATATCCGTTTTAACAAATTTTAGTTTCTTGCCCACTTGCTTTATCCATTCCCTCGCAATAAGTTCATGGCCTCCCGGCATGGGATGTATGCCATCCCAAATCCAATAATCGGCGGGTGCTCTTTTTAGTGCCTGGTTAAAAGTATCCTGCAGCGGCACAAAAATCGCATCAAATTCAGTCGCAAGGTCTTTTGCCGTTTTCCGGCGGGCTGATGTCTCCCGCTCAAATTCAGCCCAATTGTCTTTTACACGGCCAACGGGTAATATAAATGGTTCGCAAATAACCAGCTGAACTTCCGGCAGCGATTGTTTGGTTTGTGTTAACAGTGCCCGGTAGTCGTTTTCGTAGCTGGCTGCTGTGAAATCCTTATTTCCGTGTACGACTGCGTCCACATCATTAATACCAACCAAAATACTCAGCACATTTGGTTTTATGTCAAGGGTATCCGGTTGCCAGCGCTGTGCCAGGTCTGTTACCTTGTTGCCGCTTATCCCACGGTTGAAGAAATGAAACTTTTTCACAGGGAAATCAAACCAAAGCCTCGATGCAATTAAATAAGCATAACCATGGCCCATTACATGGTTCCAGTCGTTATTCCGGGTCCTGTTGCCGTCAGTTATCGAATCGCCCTGGAATAAAAACGTGCAATTATCGCCGCCTACTGTATCCGGACTTGTGGCTGCTGCATTTAAATCTGCCGGAACTGCAATGGCGGCAACCCCCAATAATGAAGACTGTTTGATGAAATCCCTTCTCGAGGTTTGTTTTAAATCTCCCATTTTGTTAACCCACTAATTAATCCGCCGCAGCCGTGATTGTATATTTCATTCCCTTTTTTGTAGCAAAGCTGATCACATAGCCATTATCGGTTTTTTTAGATTTGGCCGATATGCCTGCCACTATAACCGGCTGTGGCGTACGGATAGAACAAGGACCGCCAGCTATTGCCAGCACACTGGCTTTGGTTATCCTTTTATTTTTCCAGCTCATACTTATCTCAAAATTACCCCGTGCTTTTAAGCCGGAGATTTGTCCATCAGCCCATGCATCGGGCAGGGCAGGCAATAAGGCTATTTCGTTATTCTGGCTTTGCAGCAGCATTTCAATCATTCCGGCCAATCCACCAAAGTTGCCGTCAATCTGGAATGGGGGATGGGCATCAAACAAATTGATATATGCGCCGCCGCCGCCCTGGTAATTGGTGCCGGGCTGGTCGGTAACACGTAGCAGGTCGCGTATCATTTTGTAGCTGTGATTGCCATCCAGCAGTCGCGCCCAGAAGTTTATTTTCCAGGCAAGGCTCCAGCCGGTTCCTTCGTCGCCGCGTAATTCCAGTGTCTTTTTAGCGGCATCGGCCAGTACCGGCGTAGTTACCGGCGATATCTGGTTGCCGGGATATAGCCCAAACAGGTGCGACACGTGCCTGTGATGCGGTTCCGGGTCTTCCCAATCTTTATACCATTCCTGCAGATTTCCTTTTTTGCCAATATGGAATGGGTATAATTTTGACTGTTTGGCGATGATGTTATCGCGGAAAGCCTTGTCCTCGCCCAATTCGTTCGATGCTGCTATCAAGTTTGCAAACAGGTCGCGGATGATGGACATATCCATGGTGGTGGCTATCGAAACGCTTGCCCTTTTGCCATTATCATCAAAAAAAGCATTCTCCGGCGATACGGACGGTGCAGTTACCAGGTAGCCGTCCTTATCCTGTACCAGCCAGCCGATACAAAACTGAGCCGCGCCCTTCATCAGGGGATAGGCGAAGTTCCTCAAATAGTTTTTGTCTTTTGTAAACTGGTAATGCCACCACAAGTGCTGCGACAGCCATGGCGAGCCCATTGTCCAGTTGGCCCAGGTTGGGTCGCCGTTGCCTTTATCGCCCACGGGGTTTGATAATCCCCATATATCGCTGTTATGGTGAACCGCCCAGCCGTTCAGGTGGTAAAACTCCTTTGCCGTAACCTTTCCGGTAACCGAAAGATTTTTGATGAAAGAGAGTAAGGGTTGATGCATCTCAGAAAGGTTGGCTTCTTCGGCCGGCCAGTAATTCATCTGCACGTTAATATTCGTGGTGTAGTTGGAGCTCCATGGCGGTTGCAGCTCTTTGTTCCAGATTCCCTGCAGGTTGGCAGGTACGCCTTTGGTACGTGAGCTTGATATCAGCAGGTAACGCCCGTATTGAAAATATAAGGTTTCCAAGCCCGGGTCTTTTGCGCCACCGGTATAGCCAACTAAGCGTTCATCAGTTGGGAGCGATGCGTTGCTGTTATTCACCGGTTTGGCCAGGTTGAAGGAAACCCTGTTGAAGTAGTGATGATAGTCCGCCTGGTGAGCGGCTAACAATGTTTGCCAGCTTTTAGCAGAAGCCTTTTCTAAATAGTTGCCTGCTATCAGTTTTTCGTTCTTCCCATCGGACAGCGGGCATTTATCGAATCCGTTAAAGCTGGTTGCCGCCGAGAGATAAATAATTACATCAGTGGCGTTGGCCACGTCAATGCCTGTGGTATCGGCAGCTATCGCGCCGTCAGTGCTTTTTGCTTTTAGCATTATCGCAAACCGCATCCCACGGCAACCGGTGCTGTCATCCCATGTTATTGGGTTTGGCTTATTTACGTAGTTTGGCTCAATATGTGCAGGCGCGCGGCCCGTCAGCATAATCTCTTTCGTGCTTACCGCATTCGTTTTAAACCTTAATTGGCTTGTTGCACCTATTTTAAAACTCAACGCACCTTTTTTGCTGGCGGTTAAATGGATAACTATTACCTGGTCAGGAGCCGAACTGATAACCTGCCGTGTATATTCAACGCCGCCAACGGTAAACCGGGTGGTAGAGATGGCATCTTTAATATTTAAATCACGAAAGTAAGCTGTAGCTACGGTATCTTTCAAATCCTGATTGATGGTTAAATCCCCCAGCGGCAGGTACGATTCGGAATAATAGCCTTGCATGCCTTTTGCATAGTTGTAAGCGGCGGCATAATCCTGGTTTTTAAATAAAGCTTCCCTGGCCAGCTGTAAATTGGCATAAGCCCCCGGATTAACGTTGGTCCGCACGGGGCCGCCTGTCCAAAATGTAGCCTCGTTCAGCTGTATCAACTCCTTGTTAACGCGGCCAAAAACCATCGCACCAAGCCTGCCATTGCCCACAGGCAGTGCTTCCGTCCATTTACTGGCGGGCTTTTTATACCATAGCTTTAAGTTATCCTGGGAGAAGGAGTGGAAGGGGGTACATATCGCCAGTAATAAAATTAGTTTATTGTGATGCTTCATAGATATAATTGTTGAGCAATAAAGATTTTCGTGAGCTTTTCACAGCGACTGGTTTTAAAGTGTTCTAATGCGGTTTTGTCAGCCGTTTTCGCGATGGGTGTTACCCATCGCTGACAAATGTAACCCTTTCAGGGTATTAAAAAAGTTGCTTCTATGCAGCAATTCTTTCCCTCAAAGGGATACGTCCGTCAGCGCAGGGCATCGCCCTACGTCATCAGGACAGGTCGCAAACATACATGATTTTAGCCCCATCGCTATAGTGGCATTTTGCATAAGCGAAGGTAAATATTACCTTGTCGACAATCTCAACAATACCGCCCCATGCTTGTTTATCGTTTGCTGATAATCATTTTGGTAAACGCCGACATTTTGCTTTTTCCATAGGTCTCTGACTGTTACCCGTCCTTTCAATCCAACCGATGCAAGGTCAACCTTTATCGTATTAGCGGTTTCTGAAAGATTAAAAACCCCTACATAAATATCTTTCGAGCCGGGTATGGTGGAATACCAAACCATGCTGTCGCCATCTTTGATGTACAGTTGTTTCGGGTTTTGTCCATGCTGATTTACCTGCAAAACTTCGTTATTACTAAGCAGCTTTAAATCGATAGGCCTGTTTTCCGGCATGTTGCCGCCCATCATTAAAGGAGATTTGTAAATGCACCAAAAAGTCATGTGCGTATACAACTCATCTTCGCTAAAACGGCTATAGCGCTCCGGGCCAACGGGGCCGCGTTTAGAAAGCTTGCCTATCTGCAGCATATCGCAATCAGGCCAGTGCCCGGCGCCACCCTGTCCTTCCCAGGCTTTTGCATATTTAAACATGTGGAGCACCTGCTGCCAGTCGTCCCAAAAATCATCGGCCATGCGCCACATGTTGGCATTTTGTTTAACATGCTCCGCCTCACTAACCGGAGTCTCTCCCGGAGAGATGCTCAACACCACCGGCCTGCCGCATTGCTGTATCGCCTTTTTGTATCCTTCAATTTCTTCATTGCGATAGGGTCTTGCAATATCATCAACCTTAATAAAATCCACACCCCATGAGGCATACAGGTTTAAGATTGAATTGAGGTAAGCCTGCGCGCCCGGCTTTTTCATATCTAACCCATACATGTGGTTCATCCACGGGCAAGTTGATGAGGTGTCGGCAATCATATCAGCAGTTATACCTTTCGCGCCCCAAACAGGCGATTTACTCCAAACAGCCTGCCTCGGTATGCCACGCATAACATGTATGCCGAACTTCAGGCCCAGCGAATGTACGTAGGCCGCAAGGGGCTTAAATCCCCTGCCGCCAAAAGCTGATGGAAATTTATTAGGCTGTGGCGTTAACCGGCCCCATTTATCCATAGTAAGCCAAGGAATATAAGAGCCATCGTCCAGCCTTTTTTGAAACGGGTTGCCGATGTTGCTGCCCGCAGGATTGTCGTACGACCAAAGGAAATCTACCACAACATATTGCCAGCCAAGATTTTTAAGATGGGCAGCCATGTAAGCTGCATTAGCTTTTACTTCATCTTCGTGCACGGCGGAACCGAAACAATTATAGCTGTTCCAGCCCATCGGTGGAGTTGAGGCCACTGTTTGAGCCGTAACTGTGAAACTGCAGCCAATTAACGCTGCTAATAATAGATTAGAAAGGTGTTTTATCATTAGGGTAGAATTATTCAAATGCATTAGCCGGTTGCAACGACTCTTTTTCCTTTTTCCTGATTTCGTTTACGTATTCCGAAGGCAGGGTGCCATATTCCTCTTTAAACACTTTCGAGAAATACGTCGGGTTATTAAAACCTACTTCGTAAGCCACGCTGGCAATACTTAGCTTGCTTTTCTCCAGTAACTGCACGGCGCGTTTTAATCGGATGGTCCTGATACAATCCACAGGTGTTTTACCGGTAAGCGTCAGCAGGCGTTTATAAAGCGATACGCGGCTCAGCGACATCTGCCGGCTCAACTCTTCAACCGAGAAGTTGGGATTGGTAATGTTTTTCTCAATGCAAGCCAGCGCGTTCTTCAAAAATTTCTGGTCTTCAGATACAATTTCCAAATCCTGTGCCTGTATCTCTACCTGTTTTTGGTAAGTCTTTTTCAGTTTCTGCTGTATCATCAGCAGACTGTTAATTTTCGATAGCAGGATTTCGAAGCTGAATGGCTTAGTGATATAGTCGTTCGCACCGCTGGCTGTTCCAGCCAGCAGGTCTTTCTTCTCAGTTAGCGCTGTTAACAAAATTACCGGGATGTGGGCGGTACGCTCGTCATCGCGTATTTTGGTACAAAGCTCCAAACCGTTCATTTCCGGCATGCTTACATCGCTCACAATTAAATCAGGATGCAGGGCTAAAGCTTTTTGCCAGCCATCTTTACCATTAACCGCCTCTATAATATGGAATGTCTGTTTCAGGTTATCCTTTAGATAGAAACGCAAATCATCATTATCTTCAATCAGCAACACCACAGGCTTTTTCCCTGAATCAAGAATATGGCTTTTAGGTTTATCTTCTTCAACAACCACAGGTTTATTTAGCGGTGATGTCTTGCCGTTTTTGTGGGGCTCAACGCCAACCGGTAGCCGTATGGTAAAGCAGCTGCCCTCACCAGGCTCACTTTCTACGGTTATATCGCCGTGGTGCATTTTAATAAACTCCCGGCTTATCGAGAGGCCAATACCGCTGCCCTGGTTCAGCAGGTTTTCCGGCAAGGCATCCTCCTGGAAAAAGCGCTCGAATATCTTATCCTGTTTTTCTTTTTGGATACCAATACCGGTATCTAACACTCTTATCTCCAAAATTTGTTCGCCATCACTTTCTACGCCGCCGTTAGCAAGGCTCGTAAAAACGCTGATGTGGCCGCCCTGCGAAGTGAATTTAAAGGCGTTCGACAGCAAATTAAACAACACGCGCTCTATTTTGTCGTGGTCGAAGCTGGTAACCAGCGATTCTATCTCAGTGTCGTACAAGTAGCCGATGTGGTTTTGCCCGGCCATATCGTTAAACGATGCGCATGCTTCCCGTATAAAGTGGATGATATCGCCCTTTTTAAGTGAAAGCTGCAATTCTTTAAATTCCATCTTCCTGAAATCAAGCAGCTGGTTTACCAGGTTGAGCAGGCGCTTGCCATTGCGCTTTATCATTATCAGCTGCTGCTCGTGACCAGGATTGTTAATGCTCTTTACCAGGTTATCAATAGGGGAAATGATGAGTGATAACGGCGTGCGGAACTCGTGGCTTACATTGGTGAAGAATTTTATCTTCATCAAATCCAGCTCATGCATGCGGCGGGCCTCTTCGCGTTCTTTGGTAATCAAACGCTCTTCTTCCATTTTGGCGTGTTTCTGCTCAAACTCCTTCTTTAGCTTCATGATGCCCCTGTGGCGGATGTACAGCAGAATGCCTGCTATCAGTACTACATAAATCAGATAAGCAAAAGCAGATTTCCAAAACGGCGGCAGCACCTTGATGTTTAAAGTTGCCGTATTAGCTAGTTCGGGATGGTTAGCATTTACTACGCGTACTTTAAATACATAATCGCCTGCATCAAGGTTGGTATAGGTCGCCTTTCGCGCTTCTTTTGATGATGTAAGCCATTGTTTATCAAAGTTCTCCAGCTTGTATTGATAGGTTGTCTTATTAGGATTGAAATAATCGCAGGCAGCAAACTCAATGGTAAATACATTTTGGTCGTGATGCAGGGTAAGCTCTTTGGTTTGCCCTATCGATTTTGTGAGCACTATGTTGCCGTTAACTGTATCGCCCACTTTAACGCTTTTATTAAACAGTAGTAAATCAGTAATTACCGGTTGCGGCTTTGGTAAAGAAGTATGAATATTTTGCGGGTCGAACAAGTTGAAGCCGTGCGCCCCGCCGAATATCATTTCGCCGTTTTTAAGCTTAGCGGAAGCATTGATATTGTATTCCTTGGCCTGCAACCCGTCAAACTCATCGTATTTATATAGCTGGTATTTGTAGTCTGCCCCGGTTTTTGTCAGCTTAATGCTAGCCAGCCCGTTAGCGGTGCTTATCCATATCAGGCCGTTTTTATCTTCCAGTATATTCGATACGTTATTGTTAGGCAGCCCTTTATTATCATCAATGTTGATGAATTTGCCGGTTTGGGTGTTAAGAATACTCAAGCCATCCTTAGTGCCTATCCAGAACAAGCCATTTTTATCCTGCAAAACACGATTGACATCGTTCGCAATAAGGCTGTTAGTATTGCCCGGCTGATTAAAATAATGCTTTACCTTCTGGGTTTTATTGATGACGACATCAACGCCCCGGTCGCGGCCTATCCAAATGTTTTTGTCCCTGTCCTCGTAAATTATCGAAGTGTACTCCGAACTCATGATATAACTCGGATGGATAAAGTTATTTGTCGCCGGGTTATAAATATTCAGCGCACCGGCAAAAGTGCCGAACCATAATTGGTGTTTTGAATCTTCTGTAATGGTATAGACCCTGTCGTCCGAAAGGCTGTTCGGATTATTGTCGTTATGTTGATAATGAACAAACGAACTGCCCTCCATCCGGTTAACCCCGCCAAAATAGGTACCTATCCAAAATTTGTTTTCATGGTCAATAAAAAGACTGATAACCACGTCGTTCGAGAGGCTGTTCGGGTTTGCCGGGTTATGCTTGTACTGTGTATATTGTTTGGTTGTTTTATTGTAGCTGATAAGCCCGCCGCCATTGGTTCCTATCCACAAGTTGCCGGCCTTATCTTCTATAAAACAATTCACGTCCTCATAGGGTAAGCTTGTCTTATCGGCAATGTAGTGCTTTACAATCGGAAACTGGATAATATCTTTATGATAATAGTTAACGCCATGCTTATAAGTGCCGGCCCAGATAATACCGTTGCTATCTTTATACAATACCACGCTGTTTTCGCTCAGCGCACGATTATCATCTTCCCTGGTTAAAATGTAGTTTATTTGACGCGTTACCGGGTTTATAAGGTTAATGCCGCCATGGTCGGTTCCCACCCATATGTTTTTATCATCATCCTGTACTATGGTATTGATAACGTTTGTGTTAAGGGTGATATCGCGTGTATCCTTATCGTAATGGTTTAACCGGTTGTTATGGGTATCGTAATTATAAATGCCCAGGAAACTTCCGGTAACATAAACCCACAGGTTATCAGCATTATCCAGCATCAGCGAATAGGGAAATAGCTTTTTGTTGTTAGCCTGTTGAAGGGCCGTATTACGCAGCAGAATGGTATTAGTTGCTGTATTCAATTTATCAATAGTGCCGTCTTCATAAATCAGCCAAAATGCTTTATCCCGGCCTTCAACCAGGTCGGCGGCCTTGTTGGAGTGCAGGATAATCTTAGAATCGGGGAGGGTGTTGTAAGTGCTGGTTGTTTTGTCCTTAGGGTGATAGCAATAAACGCCCCTGTCGTTGGTTAGGAACCAAAAATCGCCGCTGTCGTCTTTTCTTATCAGTGTCAGGCGGCTTGTTACAACCCTGTACTTAAGCAGCTCATCAGATACGTTATTGGAGAAGCTCTCGGTATTTGGGTCGTAAACACTAACGCCACTATGCGTAAAAACCCACATGGTGTTTTGCGGCCCTTCGCAAATGCTGGTAACATTATTGTCCAGTAACGATTTAGGGTCGTTACCATCGTGCTTAAACAGTTTGAATTTATAGCCCTCGTACCTGTTCAATCCGGAAGCTGTGCCAAACCACATAAAGCCGCCTGCGTCCTTATAAACACAGTTAACGCGGTTGTTTGATAAGCCATTAGTAATATCCAGGTGCGAAAATTGGTACCCCGTTTTTTGCGCACGCAAATAGGTATGCGTAAGCAGCAATAAAATTATTGATATAACAATTTTCGGGCGCATGGCTGGTAATTGGTTATTAGTATTTGTTGGGATTAAATACTACGCACTAAGATATTAATAAATGTTAAATATACACTAATTTTTATCTATAAAAAATGCCCCTGCATGATTTGAACCATTGCAGGGGCATGAAACGTTAAAAAAGTACTATATTTTTACAGAGAGTGATTTGCCGGAGTAAGTAAAAGTTTTGTCGAATTTAGCAGCGGTAACCTCGTCAGTACCGTGCTCGCCGTCTACTAGCACCACGTTAAATGTGCGCTGTTTCAGCATCCCTGGAAAGCTGCCTTTAGTATCGGAAATAGTAACTGTACGGGTTTTATCATTCCAGCTGATGTTGAATGTAGCATACTCACCTTTCTCATAATTATAGGTATCGTTCTCATCTTCATAAACCTTAAACTGACCGTTTGCGCCGGGGTAGATACGCAGCTCAATAACCTTGTTTGATTTCTGTGTAGCATACTCAACTTCGGGACCCATTGGCACAATTGAACCTGCACGAACATACAGCGGCATAGTAGCGATAGGTGCATCGGCCTGAAGGGTCTGCCCTCCGTTTAGCTTTTTACCTGTCCAAAAATCGTACCAGTCAGCTGCTTTTGGCAGATAGACATTGCGGCTTTTGTCGCCCTGTGTGGTTACCGGGTTCACCAAAAACGCCGGACCGAACATATATTGGTCCGGTATGCTTTGGATGTTTTCATCACCGCGGAAATCGAACGCCAGCGAGCGCATCATGGTATAGTTCTCCAAAGTGGTTTTTCCGGCCAACGAGTAGATGTAAGGTAGCAGGCGATAACGCAATTTGTCGTATTTTAGCAGGGTAGCTTTGGTATCAGCATCCCAATTGTTCGAGAACAGCGCACGCTCACCCTTGCCGTGGATACGGAAAATAGGGCAGAAGGTTCCGAACTGAAACCAGCGTGTAAACAGTTCCCTGAATTCAGGCTTCGACCAGTCCGGCGCCTTCCAGTTGTACTGATAGCCGCCGATGTCCGACGTCCAGTAAGGAATACCAGATGCACAAGCATTAATACCCTGCGGTACCTGGCTCTTGAAAGCTCCGAATCCGCAGAAAATATCCGACGACCATAGCGTAGCCGCATTGCGCTGCTCCCCGGCAAACGACTGCCTGATAAGGAAGAATGCCCGTTTATTCGGGATATCCCTGCGCCAGCCGCCATAAATACCTTTTGAATGTTCCAGCGAGTAAGTGTTAAAATAATCGATGCCTTTACCAATTGAGAAATTTGCCTTGCGGCGTTCGTCAAGTAGTGTGCCATTATCAGGCTCGCATTGGTCAACCCACCAGGCATCCCAGTCATAACGTTTTACAAGACTGTCGCGGGCCTGGTCCCAGTACATTTCACGGGCTTTGGGGTTATGGGCATCATAATAAGTATCGAAGGTATGTGTTACCACGTTGTCCCAGGTGATAGAGGTCAAGCCGCCAATTTTGTTCAGCGCATCATAATCTTTAGTGCCTTTTCCAAATACCGGCCAGATGGATATCATGCCCTTGATGTTGGCTTTGTGTAGTTCAGCCACCATTTTTTTAGGGTTAGGATAACGGTCGGGATTCATTACATGTACGCCGATAGGGAAGGGGTCCCAGTAATACCAGTCCTGTACAATTACGTCAACCGGGATATGGTTTTTGCGATAACCATCTTTTACCGAAAGGACTTCTTCCTGCGTCAAGTACCTGTCTTGCGACTGGAATAACCCGAATGCCCATTTAGGATACATAGGCGCTTTACCTGTTGCAACGCGGTACAGGTTAATGACTTTATCAAAATCAGGACCGTAAAAAAAATAGTAATCTACCTGTTTGCCGCTTTCAGATACATACTTAAACTGTGTATTATCCGCCTCTGCGCCGTAAAAGTTGGATGCCGAATAATTATCCCACATCAAACCGTAACCTTTCGTAGATAATAAAACAGGAATAGCCCCTGTCATATACTTAATGGCCATGTCCTGATTACGCCCTTTGTAATTAATAGATAGTGAATCGGTAGGGTGGCACCCCAACCCGTAAAGCGCCTCATCTTTTGGTGAGTTGAAAGAGGTGCTTATATTGTAAGTATTGATGCCGGCAATGGTTGCGGGTGTTATGGTTTTATTTGATGACTGTGTTTCTGACGCTATCTCTTTACCGCTAAGGTCAGTATAGGTGATGGCGTTGGTGGCTTTATTTACCAGTACCTTTAGTCTTGATGTCGAGATAATATACCCGGTTTTATTTTCGGCGATGCTATAGTTGGCGTAGGTCCATTTATTGTTTACCACCAGTGAAGGCTTGTCGTTAAATTGATTAAAGACGGTATACTTTACTTCGATGATATCGTCCTTACAGATAATTATTTTCATTAAGCCCTTATCAAGGGAAAACAGCACATAGCCCTTTTCTTTTTTGTATGATTTTATAGCTGCGTTGGCCGGATGAATATCAAGTGCCCCTATGAGCAAAGTAGATATTAAGCAAATGATAATTTGTTTTAGCTGTTTCCCTTTTTTGAACATGGTTATTATTTAGTACAGGTTTATGATAATTACAGATGCTGTAAAACTATCGATAGCATAGGTAACCCGGTGGCAATTATGTTAAAATATAACGAAGAAATGTTAATATCGTATATTTAGACTAAAATGAGGTAATTAAGTGAATTAGTTGGCGGTGGGCGGGACGTATGCAACCCCTTGAGGGTAGTCAGTTATGGTATTATCCAATGGCTTCTTTTCGTAAGGGATAAATCTGTCAGCGCAGGGCATCACTCTGCGTCACCAGGATAGGTTTCGAACACCCAAGGTTTTAAACCCATCGCTATGGTAATATCTGGTTCCAAGCCGTCTACATAAAATTCCTCCCCTTGTGAAACGGGTCATTCTTCTTTATAAGCTTATCCGCAGGGGTATTACGTTCATGGGAGATGGCGGCTGTAGTTTCGTCGCCGCGGGCTAAGGTGAGTACCGGCATATCTCCATTTTCATGAGGGGTAAGGCCGTGCAGTAATTTGGTGATATTGAAACATCGCTTCACCACTATGTGAATTACCTCGCCTTCTATCTGTACCTTACCTTCAGCCATCAGCAGGCGGCATTGTAAAATTTCCTTTCGGTAGGTAGTGAAAACCTGGTCCCAAACTACCAGGTTGCTGAAGCCGGTTTCATCTTCAATGGTGATAAACAAAACACCTTTTGCAGTGCCTGGCCGTTGCCTTACGGTAACCAAACCAGCCACCTTTACGCGGTCGCCATCTTTAAGTAAAGGTAGCTTGCCGTTTTCGGTAATGTTAAGCATGTTGAGCTGCTGCCGCACAAAACTTACCGGGTGAGCCTTCAGCGACAGCCCGATAGCTGCATAATCCTGCACCACATGTTCCGCAGGCGTCATAAACGGCAGGCTGATTTGGGCTTCTTTACTGCTTTCCGATGGCTGCCCGGCAAACAGGCCGATGGGCTTATCACTTAAGGCAGGCACTTCCCAAAGTGCGGCCCGCCGGTCGAGGTTCATAGAACGGAAGGCATCTGCATCGGTCAATTTTTCAATTGCGGCCTGTGGTACGCCTGCATCATTTATTTGATGGATACTGGCATAGCCTGTTCCGCGACCTTTTATTAAGGCCAGCATATCCTCTTCATTTAAACCCTTAACCTGCCTGAAGCCGAGACGGACAGAGCAATACCTGCCATCAGGTTCCTCTAAGGTATTATCCCACATCGAATGGTTTACATCAACCGGCCTTACCACTACGCCGTGTTTCTGTGCATCTATTACAATTTGTGCAGGCTGGTAAAACCCCATCGGCTGGCTGTTGAGCAACGAAGCCGCAAAAATATCAGGGTAATGGCATTTAAGCCAGCTCGAAATATACACCAAATAAGCAAAGCTGGTAGCGTGGCTTTCAGGGAAGCCGTAACTGCCGAACCCCTCCAGCTGTTTAAAAATACGTCTCGCAAAATCTTCCTCATATCCTTTGGCCATCATACCGCTAACCAGCTTATCCCTGAATTCGCTTACCAATCCTTTTGATTTAAAGGTGGCCATACTGCGGCGAAGCTGGTCGGCTTCTTCGGCTGTAAAATCGGCCGCCACCATGGCTATTTCCATCGCCTGTTCCTGGAATAACGGGACGCCCTTCGTACGATCCAACACCGGCCTTAATTCTTCTTTTGGATATTCAATCGGGTCTATACCATCGCGCCGCCGTAAATAGGGATGTACCATGTCTCCCTGTATCGGCCCGGGGCGTACAATGGCTACCTCGATAACTAAATCATAAAATATCCTTGGCCTTAAACGCGGCAGCATAGACATCTGCGCACGGCTTTCTATCTGAAAAACGCCCAGCGTATCGGCATGACATATCATATCGTAAACCTCGGGGTCGTCTTCCGGGACGTTGGCCAACGTAAGGTTTAGCCCATAATGTTGTTTTGCCATATCAAAAGCTTTTCGGATACAGGTGAGCATACCGAGGGCCAGCACATCTACCTTTAAAATACCTAAAGCTTCCAGGTCGTCCTTGTTCCATTCTAATTGGGTGCGGTCTTCCATGCGGGCATTCAGCACCGGGCAAATATCGCTGAGCTTGCACCGGGTGATAACAAAGCCGCCCGTATGCTGCCCCAACTGCCGCGGAAAACCCATCAACTCTTCAGTAAGTGTCAGTACTTTATGCAGGTAGCGGTCATCAGGGTTTAATCCCTGTGCAATGATACGCTCCCGGTCGAACGCTTCCTCCGAAAAATCCCAGATGGCGCCGGCCAGCCTTTTGATGGTATCTTCTGATAAGCCCATCGCCTTGCCCACATCGCGGATAGCGCCCTTGTGTCGTTCCTGCGTAACCGTGGCAACAATAGCTGCGTGCTCACGACCGTATTTTTCATATATCCACTGGATGATTTCTTCCCTGCGTTCATGCTCAAAATCCACATCCACATCAGGCCATTCTTCCCGGGCATCCGACATAAACCTTGCAAAAAGCAGTTCCGATTTTTCAGGGTTTACCGGCGTTATGCCCAGGCAATAACAAACTGTACAATTAGCCGCCGAGCCCCGGCCCTGGTGTAATATGCCGAGCTCTTCAGCCTTTTGTGTGTATTCATATATGCGTAGAAAGTAAGGGGCAAGTTCGCGCCGTTTAAAAAAAGCCAACTCAAATTCTATCTGTTTACGGGTTTTATCTTTCATTTTACCCTTGAACATTTTTTTTGCACCGGCCCAGGTGATTTCCGCCAAATGCTCATCGGCTGTACGTCCGTCGGGGCTAATCCATTCTGGTTCCAGGTATTTCAGGGTATCGAGCGAGAACTGGCAGGCATCGGCAATTTCCATCGTGCGTGTAATAGCATCCCGATAGTCCATAAACAAGCGCTCCATTTCTCCTTTAGCTTTTAAATGTCGTTCGGCATTGGCATACAGCTTAAAACCGGCATTGGCAATGGTGCATTTTTCACGCACGCAGGTAACCACATCCTGCAACTCGCGGCGCAGGGCATCATGATAATATACATCATTAGTGGCCACCATCGGTACACCCAATTGCGAGATGCGATAGAAGCGCTTGGCATCATCTCCATTATATGAACGGCTGGCGGCTATGTATAGCTGATTGCCCAACGCTGCCTGGTATTCCTTTAAATCCTGCTTAAAATCGTCATCAAAATCAAACCGCTCATTTAATTTAACGGGCGGCACAACAATGAATTTTATACCTTCTGCATGTTCAAATACATCACTTTTATAAAGGTCGCATTTTCCTTTTTCGGTGCGGAGGTTGCCTTTGGTAAGCAATCCTGAGAGGCGGGTCCACGCGATAGCATCAGTAGGATAAGCCAGCAGGCTGGGGCCGTCCAGCAGGTCGAGGCGGCAGGCGGGGATGAATTTTATGCCTTTAATTTTAGCTGCCTGGTGTGCACGGACAATGCCGGCCACGGTATTCCTGTCGGTTATGGCAATAGCATTGTACCCAAGCTTTACGGCTTGTTCTACCAATTCCTCGGGATGCGAACCACCGCGGAGGAAGCTGAAATTGCTGGTTACCTGTAGCTCTGCATATTCCATAACATCATGCAAAAAAACCGTGAATAAACCATTGTTTGCTTTGGTCGCCCTTATAATGCCCTAATCGGAACAGCCAGTACCGCTGCCCCTGTTCATCTTCTACCTGGTAATAGTCGCGATGTTCGCCTTCTTCCAGCCACCATTCGCGCTCGATACGTTCCGGGCCATCGGATTTTGCTATACGGTGAATTTTATTTTTGTAGATGAACAGTATGGGCGGATAATCCGGTTCACGGAACGTCACCTCGATATGTTCGGGCTGATTAAGCAATAGCGAAGGGCGTGGTCTGTCGGTACGCCAGGTGGTAGCAGGTTTCTCTTTGAGGGATATGGCCGGTTTGTATGAGCGTTCCGGCCAGTAATGCTCCTGTGGCAGGTAGCGATGAATGTTCCCTGCGCCTATTTTATTGGCCAACCTGTCTAACAGCTCAGCCAGGCTGGTGTCGGTAAGTCCGCAGCCATCCGGCGACCATAACACTTCCTGTTCCGGCGACACGTCCTCAAATTTTGGCACATCAAGCGTAAACAATTCGATACCCAAAGCAGGCTCAATTTCGGGTATTTTTAACTCAAACAGCTTGAACAGGTGGTTAACATTATGTGTTGGCTGGTTGGTGCCGATACCCGCCTGTATCACCTGCCCGTCAACCCGGTAGCATTTCAGTATGGCTGTGCGTACGCCTTTACCTTCCCCGCCCATTCTGCGGCACAGGTTTTCGAGCAATGTCTTTATAGCGATTTCGATAGCCGTAGCCGTACGCACAGCTTCGAGGCAAGGCAACCGTTCAGAATAAGGTTCAACAGGCAGCAGCAATTGTAAAGGTTCATCTTCAGTTCCCAGGGCCTGGTTGAGCCGAAGCAAAAAGCCTTCGCCGAAACGGCGCCGCAACACTGTACGGCCCATGTTAATGAAATTTTTAATGGTATAAAAACCAAGCTTTTGCAGACGTTCCAGCATTTCGGGTTCCAGGCGCAGGGCTGCCGGTGGCAGGTTGAGTAAAGCCGAGGCCTGTTCGCCGGGAGGGATGATAGGCTTAACCTTGCCAAAACGCGCAACGGCCCAGGCCGCTCCTGCGGTATCGGCCATTGCCCCGCGCACATCATAGCCTTTACTCCGCAGCCGGGTGACTATTTCTTTTAAATAATCGCGTTCGCTGCCCCACAGGTGCGCGCAGCCGGAAATATCCATCAGCAATCCATTGGGCATATCGATAGCAATCAATGGTGAGTAGCGGATGCACCACTCGCCCAGGGCTTTCAATAATTTATAAGCCTGGCCGGGAATGTCATCTATTACCTGTATCTCCGGCACCATGGCCTTAGCATCGGCTGAGGCCATGCCGGCCGTTATGCCTTGTGCCTCTGCAACGGGGTTAGCCGCCATAACCACAATACGGTTGCGGACGGGCGCCACCAAAATAAAAGGCACATCGCGCAGCTCCGGCCGCCGGAGCGTCAGCCAATCCGTCGTTAAGTGACGGAACCAAAGGGAGAGGAAGCGGGTTTTCATTTTTTTGTTGTTGAGTCGATACAATTATTGTAGTACAAGGGCGTATTGCATACGCCCTTGTACACATGTATTCACAATTTCGCACAGGCCTGCGACCTTGCGTGTTCGAAACCTGTCCCGGTGACGCAGGGCGATGCCCTGCGCTGACATATTTATCCCTTTCAGGGAATAAAAATATATTTTAAACCGGCATTCCAAGCCCTGAAAGGGTGCCAACCTGCCAGCGATGGGCATCGCCCATCGTGAAACGGCAGACAAAATGTTTCGATCATGCACAGGCCTGCGACCTGTGCGGACGAATGTCGCCCCTTTGGGGCTTTAGATTTAGGGTTTACCTTAATCTGATTTCCCCAAAAGGGGGATACATATGTCGGAGTATGCCTTTTGTAGGGGCGTATCGCATACGCCCTTGTAAACATGCATCTGTACTACAGGCTGCCATTGCACATCGACGAGGGCGTATGCAATACGCCCCTACAATAAATCATCCTGCCATCCTTTCTTCAAACACATATTCATCAGCATAAATCTTACCTGATTTATAATGTGTTCCTGTTGAAACCAATGTTTCCTCAATTTCAACCGGTACAAATTGCCCGCCATCCCATTCCAGTTGCCAGCTGCCGGGGTTGCCGTTACGTACCCTCAATAAATCCACCTGCCAGCGGGGAAAGCCTATGCCGGGCAGCCCTGCTTCCGGCATGCTTGGCAAGGACGTTATCTCCCAACGTGCTACGCAGGTATTGGCTGTAAGCTTCTTCGGGTCGTTGCGGAGCAGGAAACCTGTTACTTTGCTGCTCTCTACCGCCAGTTGTAAACGGCGCGACTGCATAAAGCTGATTTCACGCACCTCGGCAATAACCGCTGCCAGGCCTTCGCATTTAAGGGCTTCTTCTGTTGCCCAAAGCACATCCCGTTCGCGCTGCAGGTCGATGAAGATTACGCGGTCGGCATCAACGTTAAATGAAGCCAGGGCGGATGGGAAAAGCCTGCGCGACGTGCCTATCCATAAACATGCACCGCCCTGCTGCATCAGGATGGCCATTATGCCGCTCATCAAGCCGCCGGTTGCTGCGTTTTGCTCCGGTGTGGGGCATACCATTTCGTGAATGGCCCCGGTTGGGAAAACCCCATTTGGAAAGGCTGATTCCAGCGGGCCAAGCCCTATACCCTTAGCCTTGCCTGCCGGTGGAGGGATAAAGCCCTGCCATAGCAAAATATCCTTTTGCAGCTTGCTGATGATATCTTTTTGGGCTTCGACCATGCTTACTCAATTTCCGGACTGTAAAGATATGCTAATATTTTTAGCAATTTATATAAATAATTACAAAATATTTTCCACTTTTGTTTTATCATGACGAACAATTCCTTACTACTAACGGAAAGCAAGGTCTGGATAAAGCGCAAAGACGCCCCCGGCGAAGTGGTACGTGTGATACCCGATATGGAAAGCAACGGCAGGGTAACCGCATACCAGTTGTACACGGCTTTTGAGCAAAACCCGGATTATCTCGGCCAGATTTTATTTGACAACGAAGGGTATTGGATATATGACGGCGATATACTCACCGTTGCCGAGCAGGAGCAGGTGGCGAGGTTTATTTTGAAGGGGGAGGGGTGAGAAGGCTACCTAAGAAAGCTTATTTTTACCGAGTAGGTAGCTCTTAATAAAAAGCGCCAGGTTATCTTTAAACCAAAGGGGGCTATCGTCCATAATATTCAAAGTGCCTGTTTCCTTATCATACTCTGCAACAGGAATAAGTTCATCAGGGCGCTTTGCATTTAACAATATGAGGTGATCGACAGCATCAAAGTTTGTTTTAAGTAGCGGTAATGTATTGTTATACATCGTCTCAATTGTTTCAGGTTCTACCAGGTGTCTGCCGCTTTCGTGACGTTCTTTTGCACGATCTTTACATAATTGGAGATCATCCGTAAAAAAGAGTACAACATTCAATTTATTCTCATAATTGAAGCGCTTTATCGATAAGGTGTATTCAAATTGATGTGCGAAGCCGAGATTTAATTCTAGTGCGAAATCCTCGTTTTTAATCAGGTTTCTACGAATGGTTTCCCGTACACGATGAATAGAATATTCATTGTAATCAGCATAACCCTGAGCCTTATATTTAAAACGCACTTCATCCTCGTTGAGGATATCCATATCAGGAGGAATAAATCGAAATCCAAGTGTGCTTTTACCAATCCCGGGAGGGCCGGCAATAATATAAATATCCGCCATTAATGCAATTCTTTAATCCGCCCATCTGCGAATTCTGCAATCATGCGGCCATTTTTTTCATAAACCAATGGCTGACCTATGGAGAACAAGTATTTTCTGGCCTCATCTTTATTTTCCTGGTGCCAAACTTTTAACTCCTCAGGCGTCATTTTAAATGGAGATTTCACCATAGCGCCTTTTCTTACCATTTCTTCTAAAGGAATATCGTGCTGCATACCGGCTGTATTGATATATTCAAAGATAATAAAAATAAACGGATACGTTTTTAAGGGGCGACAGCATAAAATCCATTAAATGCCAATTAATTATTAACACCAGCATTTAATGGATGTCTTGTAATAACAGTGTGTTCCCGCTCCTTTCACGGCACCACAACCAACCTTTTCCCCTCCAAATCCGTCCGCTGCCAGGCTTTCACTATATCTGCAAGCGGCACCACCTCAATGTTAACATAAAATTTATTCTCTCTTATCCATTCCCAAACCTGTTCCAATGCCTGCGGGATGGCTTCATGCGGAATATTACTGGCGCCATAAAGCTCAAGTCCGGAGGTTCTCAGCATTTCGCCAGATAAAGATACCATCGACCCGGCCTTTTCGCCGATATGCACATATCGTACCCTTTTGCCGGGAAAGCCGATTTTTGTAGGCACGAAAGATTGCATGATGATTTCGGCCGGGCGTCCCCATATAAAATCAATTACCACGTCGATCCCTGTATCGGCCTTTGCGTCCTGGATATCGGCCAGCACTTTATCGTCGGTTTGCTTTAAATCGATAACTACATCGGCGCCGAGGGTTTTTAATAATTGTAAGGAGTTGTCGTTCCTGCCGGTGGCGATTACCCTTTTAGCGCCAAGCAATTTAGCCAGCTGTACCGCTATCTTCCCGGAAACGCCGGTAGCCCCGTTTACCAGAACGGTTTCGCCCGCCTGGAACTTTGCGGAATGTATTAACGGGAGATAGGAGGTAAGTACAGATGCCGGCACGCATGCGGCGACTATCGGGTCGACATCATCCGGCACAGGCATCACGCGGCTGGCCACCGTTTTTTCGGCAAAAGCGCCATAAGGCGCACGCGGCATGCCAAAGCCAACCAGGCGGCCATCGGCTGTTGTGCCGATGCCGCTGTGCCCCGTTATCGCCGGAAATGCGGGAAATAATTGCTTGCTGGAATAATGTATCCCGGCCGCTACCATTTTGTCGAAATTCTCTAATACCGAAGCTTTAATATTGATGAGTGTTTCGCCTTCTCCGGCAATTGGTTCAGGGAAATCGATGCATTGCGGCACATCGCCAAATTGTTGTATTACTGCTGCTTTCATATCTTTTTTTGATAAAAGTCAGCAACCGCAAGCGGCCTTGCATTAACAATTGTTAAGAAATCATTTGCCTACTCTTTTTCTTATCCGGCTTAACGAAACGGGCGTTATACCCAGGTAGGTAGCCACATAATGGTGAGGCACACGCTGAATGATGTGAGGTTTTTCCTTTAAAAGTTCGAGGTAGCGCTGCATCGGCGTGTCCCTGATAAAGGAAAGAAAATGCCGCATATAGTGAAACTGTCGTTCAAAGGCAATGTCTATCATGTTGTTCCGGAGTTCGGGGATTTCACTGATGTCATTGAATATCTTATCGAGGTCTTTTTTATGTATCCAGTGTAAAACCGATGGCTCAATAGCTTCGATAGTAAAATAGCTCGGTATCTTTTTTCGGAAGCTTTCGCCGGAGGAAACTATCTCTCCCTCAAAAAAGAATTGAAAGGTGACATCCTTGCCGTTATTGTTGAACCAAACCCGCAGGCAGCCTTTATCTATTAAAAAAGCTTTCCTGGAAATTGTCCCTTCGCGCAGCAAAATCGTACCGGCGGGGACTTCCACCCGGTGGTAGTAGCTTTCATATTTGTCCCAGTCGAGTTTGGGGAATGATGCGCGGAATTTATCGAACATAGGGTTAATTTAAGAATTAGGAATTTTAACCGGTATGTGGATAGTGGTAATTATCTGTACGCAGACTTATTTAAATCAATAATATTCGATAACATAAAGCTTTCTCATTTGCAGCACCCCATTCAACGTATCCTCCGTTTTTATTAAATAGCCCTTATCGTCGTAATAATAGGTGGTTTCGTAAGTCATGGGCATTTTAGTGAGAGGGGTTGGACCAAAGATAAACCATTCGCGCGACAGCTTTGACCAGTTATTGGCTGTTACGGTTACTTTACTAAGATAAGGGCCGGCATATTCAAAGCTGGTCTGTCGATACAAAGTGTCTTCTTTTGACATTGCAGCCAATATCCTGTTATTTTTATCATAGGTATAGCTCACCGAAATATCTTTTTTAGGGTCAAGCCCGTCTTTATATTGCTCCGAAATTAATTTTTTATCCTCATAAAAATATAGGTGAGATAGCAGGGTGTCCCTGCCGTTTGGCCGCATGTAATATTTAGTTTGCGATACCGGCAGATGGTCTGCATTGTATTTATATAATACGCCGTTATAATTCGGGTTTCCACCCATTTTGGTTTCAGCATCCACCATGTCTTTACCGTTGTAGTTGTAGATTTTAGTCAGGTAAATTTTGCCGTACGCTATATCTTCCCGCAATACCAGCAAACTATCTTTATTATAAGTAAAGTTGACAACACCCCTGTCTATGGTATCGGCCTTTCTGAAATTTGCATTTTCAAAGCGCTTAATTTTATCATTTGAATAATACCAGGTCCTGTCCACCGTGCCTGCCTCGTGGTTATATTCAGGTCTGCGCCATATTCTTAGCTTTTGTTTTGGATAATATTCATATGTTATTTCGTACTCCTTTTTTCCGTGGGAAAATGCATGGTGTTTAATTTCGTTACCGATGATATCATAATCCTGGATGGTCATGGTGTCCCGGCTGTTGTTTTCCTTGATGTTGTAATCGATGATATATATCCTGCGTTTTACCGATTTATTATCCTGTTTACCCATATATCCCGAGACACGGTATGGGGTTGGATCGACCTTAACATCAAGGTTTTCCTGCCCGAAGCAATCAATTACGAATAGCAGGAGGGAAAAAATGAGGTATATAATTTTTATAGGCTTCATAAAATGAAAATTCTCAGGTAAAAATATAAAACTACCATAACACTGAAGCGGAGTTTTTCAGCGCAAAACGTCTTCTTGGAACCTTTTAATATCAACATAAGAATTTATTCTTATTTTATTTATCTATATATCAAATACTTATAAAATAGTTCAGTCAAATAATTTGCAACATAAGAAACTATTCTTATACTTGTTTTATGAAATCTTCTAAAAACCAAAATAGCGTACCCGTTGAGCCTACAAAATCAGAACTGGAGATACTCCAGGTGTTGTGGGAGTTCGGCCCGTCGACCGCGCGCTTCGTTAACGACCACCTGAATAAAGAAAAGCGGTCGGTAATTTATATGTCGACATTAAAGTTGATGCAGATAATGATTGACAAAGTTTTGCTGACCAAAGACGCCAGCCAGATGACACATATCTACTCCGCAGCGGTTGAAGAAAGTAAAACCAAAGGCCTGCTGCTGGATAAGGTGGTAGATAACCTTTTCGGCGGTTCGGCGGGCAGCCTGATGATGCAGCTGCTGGGCAATAAAAAAATATCGCCCGAAGAAATGGAAGAGTTTAAAGAACTGATTAAAAAAATCGACCAAAAATAATAGCCATGAAAACTTCATTGTGGACCCCCTATATTTCTGAACATACCATCAACGCCATCTGTTGGACGCTTATCCATTCACTCTGGATAGGTATGGGCATAGCGCTTTTATGCGGCCTGGTAATTGCCACCACGCGTAAGGCCAGCGCCAATTTACGTTACCGCCTGCTGTGCAGCTTGCTGCTACTTTTTGTGGCATCGGTAGGTGTTACATTTTATTTGGAAATGCAGTCGGCGTTGGGGAGCAGCGGTGTGTCGCCGGTTATAGGTACTGGCGCAGCTGTCCATCATGAGAATAATATTGTAATAACAGTGGCAAATGCGCCAGTTCATTTAAGCTTGTTTGAAACGGTTGTGAGTTTTTTGAATCGCTATACCGATGTAATATTTATTGCCTGGCTGCTATTTTTTGTGCTGAAAAGTTTAAAAATGGTAAGCGGGCTGTTGTACATCCAACGGATACGCAACTACAAAACGCAGGAGGTTGCCGAAGAATTTAAACAGAAGATTGAGATGTTTAGCAGGCAGATTGGCATCGGGCGTGCGGTGCGCCTGGTGCAATCTGAACTGGTTAAGGTACCGGTTGCCGTCGGCTGGCTGAAGCCGATGATATTGCTGCCTATAGGTATCATCTTCCAGCTATCAACCGAACAATTGGCAAGCATTTTATGGCACGAGCTGGCTCACATACGCCGCCGCGACTATTTGGTGAATATTTTACAGGGATTAGTGGAAACGGTATTCTTCTTTAATCCAGGGTTACTGTGGCTGTCGGCGCTTATCCGTGCGGAGCGTGAGGCCTGTTGCGATGACATGGTATTGAGCCGTATGGACCGCAAAGCCAATTACCTGGAAGCTTTACTGGCCTTTGGATTTGAAGATAATAGTAAAGCAAGCCTGGCTATGGGTATTGGTTCTGGTAACCAGCTGCGCGACCGGCTGAAACGAATGGTAAGCCAGGAAAACAAACGCCTGAGCGTAGCCGAAAAAGTTGTGCTAGGCGTTGGGTTGATATTACTGTCAGCATTTACCGGTATGCCTAAGGCCACTACTGAGGTGGTTAAGCATGTAGTGCACATCATCAGCAAAGAATCAAATACCACCATTCCGAAGGCGCCGGCTGTGACGACACAAAGCAAGCCTGTACGTACGCAGGTAACCGCCGATACCACACGCAGGCGGATAGACACAAGCACCCGGTTTACAAGTATTTTATTTAAAAGCGACGATGCCGACCTTGGTAACAGTGATATGCAAGCCAAAGATATTAAAGGTAACACCTACCACTTTGTTGTGGCTAACGGTAAGCTGGTACAAATGGAGTTAAACGGCAAAGAGTTAAAGGGAGATGAGCTTGTTGCACACCAGTACCTGGTAGATAATATAAGGGCTCAACTGGCTACCAAACGGCGCGCAAAGCCTGAAGACATACAGGCGTTTATACAGAAATACAAAAAAGACCAGGATGGCGATGGGGGTGATAACCCGGATGCCTGGAAGCAGCTTAAAATGATGGAGCGAAGGCTGCAGGAGCAAAAGAAAGGAGGTGCCGGCAAGTTTGATGAACACGGAATGAAGATATCGGGAGACGATGCGGAAGCTGCCCGGAACCGGAACCTGGAACTGATTAAAATACGAATGCAGGCAGATAGTATTAATTATACGCATGATTTAGACAGGGCGCGCGGTGTTATCAACGACCTGGTAAAAGACGGCGTTGTTAAAAATGCCGCCTCAGTGCAATGGTTTGGACTAAGCAACACCGAGTTTATAGTTAATGGACAGAACGAGCCGGCTGCGCTACTTGAAAAACTGAAGAAAAAATACGGCGTACACGAAGATTATGGACTATACTACGGCCCGGTTAAGATGACCGGAAGAGGCGTATTTATTGGCGATAGTGCCGATTGGGCGCAACGGAATAACAAGGAGAGGCAGCAGCGTGCACAGAAGCAGCCCCGGGAAAAGGAATTTGGGTCTGCTCCGCAACCCAAAGGAGCATGGCCGCTTGATAAGGAAATGGCAATGCAGCAGGAGTATCGTAAAGATCCCAATTACACCAAAACAGCTAAACCGGGCGTAGCAGTCGGGTTGATGATTGATGGCGTAATAACCGACCTGGTGAATGAAAATATTTTAAATGACAGAAGCACTTTATCCTCGTTTTACCTCACCAACAGCTCATTAATGGTAAATGGTGTGAAACAGCCGGAAAGCATCCACGACAAATTAAAAGTTAAATATCTTAAAAATAGTAAATTTCATTACGGGCAACAGATACTTGACGACCCTAACTTCGGCTTGCATTATGATGCGGTAAGGGGCGGTATGGGCCTGGGTATCACCGACGTTAAACCAAACTAAAAATCAATTTCGTTTTACCGATACTATTTATTTCAATAGCTCAAACTATCTGAAGGGGAATTTTATTGCATGATTTTCCCCTTCATCAGCCTAAAATAAAACACATATAATTTATCAAGTCTCCTTGAAATATGAGAAGCATAACCTTACTCTGCCTGTTCACCCTGTTTTTTTGTGTAGAGGCGCGGGCTCAAAATAACCATACAGTTAAAGGCTCGATAGCCGATAGCGTGGAGCATACAAAGCTCGGCACTTCATCGGTTGCTGTGCTGCGGGCGAAAGATTCCATTCTCATCAGCTTTACTTATGCAGCAAAAGATGGTTCATTCTTGATAAACGGCCTCGATAAAGGCAAATTTATCCTGCTGGTATCCTATCCGGAATATGCCGATTACACGGAGCCGTTTACCATCGATTCTGCAAATTTGGTTCATGATTTCGGGAGTGTCAGTATGAGCCTTAAGTCGAGATTGTTAAAGGAAGTCATCATTAAAGGCACGGCATCGCAAATGAAAATTAAAGGTGATACTACGGAGTTTAATGCGCATGCATTTGTTATTCAGCCCAATGCTAAAGTGGAAGACCTGTTGAAGCAACTGCCGGGTATTACTGTGGATAAAGATGGCAAAATAACTGCCGAGGGGCAAACGGTGAATAAGGTGCTGGTTGATGGAGAAGAATTTTTTGGCGACGACCCTACGCTGGTTACTAAAAACATCCGGGCCGATATGGTGGATAAAGTTCAGCTGTATGACAAAAAAAGCGACCAGGCATCTTTTACAGGTATAGACGATGGTAAGACGGACAAGACCATCAACATAAAATTAAGGGCCGATAAAAAGAACGGCGTTTTCGGTAAGATTGAGGCAGGGGATGGGCCGGGTGGTATTTGGCAGGGGCAAATGCTGTTCAATGCATTCCGCGCTAAGCAAAAGTTCTCGGCTTATGGCACCATTGCCAATAATGGCAAGGTAGGGCTTGGCTGGGAAGATAACCAAAAATACGGGTCGGGTGATGCGCTCGATATCAGTGAAAGCGGTATCAGCATAAATAATAGCAGTCCGGATGATTTGGATGCCTTTGGCGGCATGTATAACGGCCAGGGATTTCCGCTGGCCAAAAACGGCGGACTGCACTATGACAGCAAATGGAACGATGATAAGCAATCCATCAATGCCAATTATAAAATAGGGACGCTGAACATCAACGGCACCAATGAAAACCTCACACAAAATAACCTGCCCGGCGATATTTTGAACAACAGCTCGGGGCAAACTTATCATAACTACATGTTCAGGCAAAAGCTTGGGGCCATTTACCAGGTGAAGCTGGATACCACATCCAACCTGAAAATATCGATAGATGGTACACTAAAACACAGCACCACAGATAACAGCTATTTGTCGTCCGAAAAATTGAACGATACGCTGGTGAATAACAGCACGCGCAGGCTGTTGAATACGCTTCATCAAAGTGCACTGAATGCCAGCGCCTTTTATACCAAAAAGTTTAAGAAGCCCGGCAGAACATTATCATTCCTCGTGAACGAAGCGTACAGCCGAAGCCAGGCAAACGGGTTTCTGAAATCGGAGATTGATTTTTACAACAAGCAGAAACAGGTTGACAGCACGCAGCGCATTGATGAATCGAAAACCAATGATTTGAAAAGTTCCGTGTTGACGACGAATTTGACATGGTCGGAGCCGTTTTCAAAGACGTTCGCCTTGCTGTTAAATTACGGCATTGTGATTAATAACAGCAGTGCCGACAGGCGGACTTTTGTCGCCCCATCGCCGGGAATATATAACGAGCAGGTGGATTCGCTAAGCAGCGATTACAGGTTCAACCAATTTTCGAACCATGGCGGGGCTATATTGAGCTATAAGAAAAATAAGGTGCTTTTCAATTTCGGCACGCGTTTCAGCGATGTGCAGTTTCACCAGGCGGATGAATTTAACGGGGATGTATTGAACAGGAATTTTGTCAACTGGATGCCACAGGTGCGGTTCGAGTACCACTTTGCGCAACAGCGCTCATTCTTATTAACTTACAGCGGCGCCACCATACAACCAACTTTAGACCAGCTACAGCCGATAAGGACAAACACCGACCCACTGAACATTATATTAGGCAACCCCGGCCTGACGCCATCATTCAGCAATACTTTTTTTGTGAATTACCGGTCGTACAAAATACTCACCAACCAGTTTTTCCAAATAGCCGGTAATTATTCGTTTACTACTGACCCGATAGTAAACCATATTAACTATGATCCGGCTACCGGCCAAAGCAGCAGCCAGTATTTCAATTTGCCGGGTAAAGAAACAACCAATTACTTTTTTAGGGGGATTTTGACAAAAAAGATGCAAAGCCTCGGTGGCCTCAATGCTGGAATCGCTATGAACGGCAACGGCAATACCGGGTATAACTACACTAATAATGTGCTGAATAAGTCGACCAATTTTACCATTAACCCAACGCTGGTGGCTTCGATGTATAAGGAGAAAAAGTTCCAGTTTGGTATTAACGGGGGGCCTACCTATACCATCAGCCAATCGTCGTTACAACCGCAAATAAATAACAATGGCTGGGGCGCAAGGGGAAGTGCGGACGCGACTGTATTTCTTATTGCAAAGTTCCAGTTCGGTACTTATAGCGAATACCAGTACAATGGTAAGACCGCTTCCTTTAACCAGGACTTCAGCCGGACGATAATCAACCTGTTCCTGATAAAGAGCTTCCTTAAAAATGATAGCCTGAAGCTGACACTGTGGGCAAACGACCTGTTTAACCAAAACGCAGGCTTTACACGCACGGCTAACGCCAATATGATTACGCAAAACAGCTATACCAATATCAAGCGCTATTTTATGTTCACCATCAATTATGATTTTACAAGGATGGGTGGGGGCGCTTCAAAAAACTAATATTATGAAAAATATCATTATAACCATTGCCGGGCTTATATTATCGGGCAACGCCCTGGCGCAGCCGGCCCATTTTACCACGTCGGGCGTTATTGAGTTTGAACGGAGGATAAACATGTACGCCGTTATTCAGAAAATAATTAATAAAGATAATGAAGCTGTTAATGCCCCCTTGTTTGAGGCATACAAAAAAGCGCAGCCGCAATTTAAAACCTTTAAATCGACGCTCTCCTTCGCCGACAATAAAACGCTGTTTGTACCGGCTGAGGAAGAAATAACTACCGGCAGCAGCAGCTTCTTTGCCATTATGCCCAACACCCATCAGAATAATACCATCTATTCAGACCTTGCCAATAAAACCGCATCGTCAGAAAGAAAAATTTTGGAAGATATTTTTTTGGTGAAGGACAGCCTGCGAAAAATAACCTGGAAAATAACCGACGAAACCCGCGAAATTGCCGGGTACACCTGTCGCCGTGCAAATGCAATCATCCTCGATTCAATTTATGTGGTTGCCTTTTATACAACCAAAATCCCTGTCCCCGGCGGGCCGGAATCATTTCATGGATTGCCGGGAATGATATTGGGCTTGGCGCTGCCACATGAGAACGTAACCTGGTTTGCTACCAAAGTAACGGATGTGACATTACAGCCCAATGCCATTATCCCGCCAAAAAAAGGCAAATCAACCAATGAAAAAGATTTCAGGCAGATGCTATTTACTGCCAGCAAAGATTGGGGCGCGGTAGGGAAGAGCTATATCAAGGTGTTTTTATGGTGACGCGTTATCCATGATTTGATAACAGGCGTACCGGTATGTATTGGTTACCTGTTCGCCCTGTGTTTTACTTAATATTAAACAGCTTGTTCTTTCTCCATTTCTACCCAAACCACTTTCTGCTCACTTTTATGTGGCTGGCCAATAATATCGCGGTACAATTCGGGGCGGCGGGCTTTGGTGTAGCGGTAACCGCCGGCCTGGGTTAGTTTATCCGGCGTTATTTCGGCAATTACAAAGCTGTCTTCAAAGCTCCGGCACTCAGCCATAATGTTACCAAATGGGTCGATAATCATTGAGCAGCCGTTTTTAAGCTGGTCGTCGTCCATACCAATAGGGTTACTGAATATGGCATATACCGCATTATCATAAGCGCGGGCGGGCAGCCATTTCATCAGCCACTCGCGGCCTTTTGGGCCATCAAATTCGGCACGCAGGGTTGTGGCGTTAGCCTCTTTATCATTCCATAGCTCCGCATCCACAAAACCTGCCCCGGGCCGGGTCGACGGTGTGCACATCGTTATATGTGGCATAAAAATAATATCGGCTCCCAGCAAAGCAGTCGCCCTTACATTTTCAATGATGTTATTATCGTAACAGATTAATATACCGCATTTCCAGCCATGCAGGTCAAAAACGGTATAGCTATCCCCCGGGCTAATATGCGAATTTATAAAAGGATGCAGCTTGCGGTGCTTAGCTATTAAACCGGTTTTATCAACACATACCTGGGGCTTGTAAATATTACCATCCGCGCCCCTTTCAAAAAGGCCGGCAAGTATGGTTATATCAAATTCGGCGGCTATCTGCTGTAGCTCTTTAACGCTTGGCCCGGCGGGCACTTCTTCGGCAAGGTTCAGCATTTGTTCTTTTGAAAATTGGCGGGCGAAGGTGTAGCCCGTTATGCTGCATTCGTGAAAGGCGATGACCTGCGCACCGGCAGCACTCGCCTGCCCGGCCAGCTTTTTTATCACCGACAGATTGTAACTTTTATCATCGCTCTTGTTTTCAAACTGGGCGGTTGCAATTTTTAAGGTTTCCATGTGCTTTGTTTAATTTAATTCAAAGCTACCTGTTGCCGGGTTGGTGTGATTGGAAGAAACCGACGTTTTTGAGCTTTTTGATCGGGAGCAACGCTCAGGGGTTAGAATTTTCCGGCATTTGCATAAAATTGATAGCTAATAAATTGCCATTGTTGCGGTATTGCAGCGGGGTAATGCCTGCGCTTTTTTTAAACCAGTTATTTAGATGCGCCTGGTCGTAATAGCCGCTCTCGTAAGCAATCCGGGCCAGCTTGTCGTCGGGCGAGTGATTTTTCAGGAGCTTTAAAAAATGCTGCATCTTTATAACATCGGCAAACTTTTTTGGACTGATACCGATATAATGCTGAAATTTCCGCTGCAACTGCCGTTCGGTAACCGGAACGGCCTTTAGCAGGCCCTCGATAGTTACAATACCTTTTTGCTGATATACCAGGCTGATAGCCTGGTTAAATGCCGGATCGGCAGGTATGGTGACGCTTATCCTTTTTAGTAAAAATTTTTCAATGGCGGCTATTATCTCATGGCTTGTTTTAGTGCTGTATACCTGGTCTTCAACAGCATGTATCTCGCTGCCGTAGAAATCGCCAAGATCGACGGTTTTATTATTTAGTTCATCGGCAGCCACCTTAAATAGCAGGTTAGTGCTGTACGTGTGCAAAACGACAACAACCATACCAAGGCTGCCGGTTGTCGTTAAGTCGTAATAGTGGGTAATTTGTCCGTATACAAAGCTCCGGGGCTGTATTTGGGCAACAGCCTCCGTATGATAAAGTTGTTTAAACGGATCTTTATAGTGAAACACAATGCCGGGGTTGCCATCCGAAAACAAACGATAGCCTGAATTGACGTTCCGGTCACTCTCTAAAATCAGGTAGTGCTTTACAATGGATGACAATATTGCCGACGGTTGCAATTGCATATTAAGCGGTGCGCTTTGTAAAGGTAATTAACTTTAATAGGGTTGAATGAATTTTGTTCGATATTAAATACCGGTAAAGTTATTAATCAAATAGCAGCGGGCATTGGAAGAAACCGACAATTTTCTGGGATATGTAGGGTGCAAATCAAATTGTCGCATATCACCAGGTGTTCCTAACGGAACACAACCACGTCGTCTATTTTTTCTACCGACCAGCCGTCCCCAAGGGACGAAGCTGCAATGTGCTCCATAGGAGCACTTCGTCGGTAGAAAATTTGAGAATGAATTTTACGTTCCATAGGAACGTTTCGTGATTAAGCGACAATTCGATTTGCACACAGCATGGATATTAAAGAATCTCCACATACCCCTCCGTTCCGTTCAACCTAATACGCTGGCCATCTTTTATCAGCGTAGTTGCATTTTCCACACCTACAATAGCAGGCAAGCCATACTCCCGTGCGATGACGGCCCCGTGAGTCATTAGGCCGCCAACTTCGGTTACAAGGCCTTTCATGGAGATGAACAATGGCGTCCAGCTTGGGTCGGTAAACGGGGTGACGAGGATATCACCTTCCTCAATTTCGGCATCTTCCATTTTTAAAATTACGCGCGCACGGCCTTCTACAATTCCGGATGACACAGCCAGGCCGATGATAGCGTCAGCCGGCAGATTTTCACGTTTGTATTTACCATTGATGATTTCACCGTCGGATGTCATCACACGCGGCGGATTCAGCTTTTCGTAAAGTTTATATTCCTCTTTTCGCTTATTGATAGTATTGTAATCTACAGACTGCGTGCGTACCGCTTCCCTCAGCTCTTCAAAATCGAGGTAATAAATGTCTGCTGTTTCGCGTATAACATTAGCCTTTAACAACGCAGCTGCCTCTTTCAATAAAACCTGTCGGTACACAAAAAAGCGGTTAATCTTACCATATTTTGGATATTCACGATAGCCGGCGAAGTTCCTCAACCGGCTGATTTTTTCACGGGTTTCCTCGGTCTTTTGTTCGCCATCGGGCAATTGCTTTAGTCGCGTTAACAGTTCTTCTTCTTTTTGCAGGGCTTTCTGCAGGCAATGCTCAAATTTCCTGGCACCCTCGCCTGGTTCCAAATTTTTGATGTTGTTGAGAATAACCGGGATAAGGATTGCAGGCTTTTCGCTCCAGCGTGTGTTGGTAATGTCAATCTCGCCGGCGCAGCGCATGCCGTATCTGTCCAAATAAGCCTCGATAGCATGTCTGGATTCCTGACCACCTGTAAGCTTAACCAACTCGTTTAAAAAGGTATCGTTTTTTGTGTGCTGCAAATAATCAACTACTTCCGGATAATTGCGGATCACGTCTGCTACATCCGATAATGCCAGCCCCATTTCGGAAGTGATGTTATTGGCGACCGACTGCGACAGCGTGTCGGCCACATTTTTTTCGCCCAGCCACTCGTTCATTTTTTCGTTCAGCCATTGTGAATCATTTATCACGGCCATAATTATGGACATGCTTCTTTGGTCGAACAAAAACGTTCTCAACTGGCGGATATCTTCAGCGATAAAATCCAGTGCCTCGAGGCCTGATTTTGTGATGATGTTTTGTTTGAGCTCCGCTACGGAGGCTTCGTCGTTGCTAATCAGTTCAGCAACAATTGACGGGTCATTTTCAATTGCACTGTGGGCAACCAAAGGCGGTGCAGGTTTAGGGTTTTCGCCGTCGTTTTCCTCCGGCAATAATTTTATAAAGTCTCCCCGCTCAACCAGGGTTATTAATGCATCTTTTATGAGTGGATCATGCTGCCCCATTCCGGCTATCAACACCGCCCTGCTTGCTGCCGGAGCTAGTTGCTGTGCCACATCGACAAATAATCGTCCGGCGGCTACGTACATGGGGCGGACCGCAATTAACTGCCAGAATGATAAGCCTAACGGCCTCATCGGATCGGTCATCATTTGCTGATGACCGGTGGATAAGTACACATGGTTTTCCTGGTCCTTAGCCTCCGGGATTGGGTACAGGGTGGTAATGGGCCGGCTTTGAACGATATGAAAAATATCACCAGCTAAACACCATTCAATATCCTGCGGTGCACCAAAATGTTTTTCAATTTTTCTGCCGATAGTTTCCAATTGCAGAATTTGTACGTCAGTCAAAGCTTGCTTATTCTGGCTTTCAGCATCAATTTTCTGCGCTTTGGTACCGCCGTCATTTACAGCACAAATAGCCAGTTTTTTGGCAGATATTTTTTTATCGGCGATATGGCCATCGCGCACTTTATAATTATCCGCGTTAACCAGCCCGGAAACCAATGCCTCGCCCAGGCCGAAGCTGGCATCGATGGATAATACTTTCCTGTTCGAAGTTACCGGATCAGCCGTGAACATAATCCCGGCTGTATCCGGGGAAATCATTTTCTGCACTACTACGGATAGCCATACCTTGCTATGTTCAAATCCGTTTTGCAGGCGATAGATGATGGCCCTTTCGGTAAACAGTGACGCCCAGCATTTACTGACGTGCTTTAAAATAGCGTTCGTCCCGATAATATTCAAATAAGTATCCTGCTGACCCGCAAAAGAAGCGGTAGGTAAATCCTCCGCAGTGGCGCTGGATCGGACGGCATAAGCATCTTTATCTCCTGATTGTTTTAAATGCTTTTCAATCTCGCTTTCAAGGCTTTCGGGAATTGCTATTTCTTCTATTGTCTTGCGGATTTTTGCACTGACTTCAGTAATGTTTTTCCGATCATCAGCTTTCAAGCCGGACAGCTCGCCCAACAGCGAATTAACATCAAGGTTATCGCCGATAATCTCTGTATAAGCTTCGGTGGTAACGCAAAAGCCATCCGGTACATGTATGCCTTTAATCCGGCACAGTTCTCCCAGGTTGGCGCCTTTGCCGCCAACTAATAAAAATTTGGTTTTATCAATCTGCTGAAAATCAAGTATGCGTGAACCCGCATTTGCTGCTGTTTTATCCTGGTCAGAAATCATGAAAAATTAGTTTTAATGGGCCGTTTTATTCAAATTTATCCCTGTATTTTCATTTCTGATAACTTTTTGCTATATATTTTTACTGGCGTACTTTAGGCGGATTTTTTGCGTTTACCAAGTATACAATGGCTGGACATCTGTCCGAAAATAGCTGTATACGCTCCTTATCTCTCGTTATAGCCCTCCTTTTTGGGATGCAGTTATCGATCTCATTTTTATCGCTACTTTTCATATCGGCATTCATAAATGTTCATAGAAACATGTGCCCTTAAGAAAAACCCGGGATAATGTTTTTAAATTAGATGGCAGATATTTGCCAATCTTAATATTTTGCAAATACCGGCAGATGCACGTTTAACAAATGTCAGTATTAAATCAATATCAAATCTACAAGCCGTCAATCAGGCTCTCCGAAATAGTAGACCACTATTGGACACTTGATGGAGACTTATCGATTGACAAGCCAATTGTCCACAGGACGCTGGCCAATTTTAATCCTGAGCTTATATTTCATTATGGTGGTGCATTTAAAGAGATAGTTAAAAACGAAAGGATCGAAAATACATTCGTTGGCGGCTTGCATGGGCAAACTAATATGGTCAGGCGTTTTATTTATACTGAGCCCTGTGGAATATTCGGAATTATACTTCAGCCTCACGCCATCCCGGTATTATTTAATACGCCTTCATCAGCAGTAAAAAATCAATTGGTAGACTTTCACGATCTTTTAGGCACAGAAGGGCGGACTATCACGGAAATGATAGTTAACGCAAAAAATAATACGGAGCGTGTGCGGATTGCCAACGGTTTGCTGGAAAGTAAATTGAAGGAAAACGAGCGGCCTGAAATTTCTTTTGCAGTTCAGAAAATTTATGAAGCTAAAGGGATGATCGATATGAAATGGCTTGTATACCAATCCTGTTTATCTCAACGACAGTTTGAACGGAATTTTAAAGAATATGTGGGATTTTCAGCCAAATCATTTATGAATATCGTAAGATTTAAATCACTCATTTCTACTTATAAAAAAGGAGGAAAGAATCTTACCAGGTTAGCTTATGATTTTGGTTATTATGACCAGTCGCATTTTATTAAAGAATTCAGGATATTTTCGGGATATACGCCGGGTGATTATTTCGGCGGCCAAGCCGATGAAGTCTTTTATGCCCCATGATGAAAGTCGTTTTTTTACAATTTTAAGGTTGGGTTACAGGATACTTTTGTGATAAACATAAAGAATTATGAAAGTATTTGAATTAGAACATGACATCAAGGTATTTTACGTAACCCCAGCTTCTTTTCCCGAAGGCATAAAAGAGGCCACAGACGAGCTGCATAGCTTGGTTCCTTTTTCACCCGATCGAAAAATCTTTGGTCTTTCCCGCCCGGAAAATGGCGGCGGGATAATTTACAGGGCCGCCGCAGAAGAGCTGGAAATTGGAGAGGCCGGGAAGCTTAAGTGTGATACGCTTATCATCAAAAAAGGCAGCTATTACAGCATTACCATTAATGACTTCAGGAAAAACATTATGGCAATTGATGCTGCCTTTAAGGAGTTATTAAAACAACCCGATCTTGACCCGGAAGGATATTGTGTTGAATGGTATGCTACTAACGAGGAGTCCGTAAGATGTATGATAAGAATAAAAGAATAGTTTTATTCTGATTTTGGTTAGGATGCAAATGGTATCCAGCCTGACAAAAGGACCAGTAATCATCAGTTTGCCTCCGATATTCTCCACACAAGAAAAGAGCTTCGCAACATCTCCCAAAGCTCTTTTCTTGTGTAGGCGGGCTAACCGGAATAACACAAATCCATTGGCATGGAGATTTGAGGTGTATGGCATTTAGTTAGGCTAAAAATTCTACTTTAAAACCGTACAGCACTTCGTGCGGTTTCGGTACACTATCTATTTTAACTTATTTATTAATCTTCTATCTAATAATGTTTTATAGATTTGGAATAATGATTGAGCCGATCAACTTGTTTGAAATCATATACATTCCATATCACCCTTTATGATGCAGCATTCTTTGGGATGCTATTTGTATGCTTTACTTTTATCCTGCTTTTGTGGTTTGGGAAAATTAACCGTGTGGCAAACCGGTTCCTGGCCATCGCATTGGCTGTTGTTGCCTTGTGGATTACACGGATATTGGCTATCGATATACAACTTCAAAGCTACCTGCCGCACTGGGATAGCCTGCCGATACAGTTTTTGCTGGCGCTGGGGCCGCTCATCTATTTTTATGTACTTAAAATTACCCGGCCGGAATATAAATTCAGGTGGAAAGACCTGCTGCATTTTAGTCCGCTGCTGCTTGAACAGGCCGTCCTGCTATTGGAAATAAATGAAATCAATCGGACAGGAGCAGAAACTTATACAACGCATACCCATGCATTATCGAAGCCGGTATTGCAGCTACTTATTTTTATTTCGCTCATCACATACTTATACAGGTCTCACAAGCTCATCGAAAATTTTTACCGGCGACTACAGCCTGTACTAATGGACCGCTCCCGTTTGGAGTTCAGGTGGCTAAGGCGCTTACTGGCCGCCACGGCACTGTTGTGGCTGTTATGGTTAGCCTATACCGCCATAGACTATTTTGGCTACCGTAATCAATTGGGTATAGACGTTTATTATCCCGTTTATATTTTCTTTGCAGCGATAATGATATGGACCGCGGCGGCAGCATTTTTAAAACCGCAGGCTGCATTGCTAATCCAGCCCGTTCCGGCAGTTAAGCCACCGCCTTCAAACGAATTGAAGCAAAAAGGTATTTGGCTGAAGAACACTGTTAAACAAAACCATTATTACCAGGATCAGGAGCTAAGCCTGAATTCGCTTGCTGAAAAACTGGGCATGCATCCCCACGAATTATCCCGCATTATCAATATAGCGCTGAAGAAAAACTTCAATGATTTCATCAACGAATACCGGGTTCAGGATGTGGCGGCGAAAATGCAGGACCCGGCTTACGACCGGATTACATTGCTGGGCATGGCCTACGATGCCGGCTTTAATTCCAAAGCCACTTTTATCCGTGCTTTCAAACAATTAACCGGGAAAAACCCGGCAGAATATAAGCGCGAACTGGCAAAAGAGGTTGCAACTTATCATTTGCAACCTTATTCCCGTTCTGCAGCGATAATTTCGAATCAGCAAACCACACCTAAGTGGCCTGAGCAGAAATTAAATCGCAATATTATGTTTAAAAATTATTTTAAAATAGCCTGGCGCAGTATCAGCAGAAACAAGGTGTATACCTCCATAAACGTGCTTGGCTTATCACTTGGCGTGTGCGCCTGTTTAATTATTTACCTGATAACCAGCTTTGAACTAAGCTATGATACTTTCCATCCGGATAAGGAGCGGGTTTACCGGATAGTAACATCGATGCAAAACCCGCAGGGAAACACGAGTGAGGGAGCCTCCGGAGTAGTTGCGTTACCTATGGCTGTGAGAAATGAGCTGAGCGGTTTAGAAGATGTAACCGGATTTTACAATTATTTTGCAAAGGTTACTATACCGGGCGCTAATAACACCGCCAAAAAGTTTTTTGCGCCAAGAGAGGGTGAGCAAGCTTCGCCGGTTATCGTAGCAGAACCGCAGTACTTCAGGATATTTAAGTACAAGTGGCTGCACGGCGACCCTTCAACAGCTTTAAAAGAACCATTTAAGGTGGTGCTTTCCAGGCAGGAAGCAAACAAATATTTTGGCGCAGAGCCGTTGGAAAATGTTATGGGTAAAGAAGTTATCTACAACGATTCTTTACGGCTTACCGTGTCCGGCATTGTTGAGGACTGGGATAAGCATACCGATTTTGGTTTTAAGGATTTTATTTCATTTGCTACAGTTCGGCATAGCTTTCTGAAAAACGATATCGACCTGCAAAGCTGGAGCATGTGGGACTCTGACTCGCAGGGGTATGTAAAGCTGGCAAATGGGGTTACGGCGGCCCAGGTTGAAAAACAGTTTCCTCAATTTATTAAAGCTCACATCAAGGTACAGGAGGGGTCGAAAATTCAAATGTCGTTGCAACCATTATCCGATATTCATTTCAACAATCGTTACCAGGATTCCTATTCCAGGCAGGCGCACTTACCTACGCTTTACGGACTGATGGCTATCGCGGTTTTTATTTTGCTGATAGCAGCTATTAATTTTATCAATTTATCTACGGCACAGTCGCTGCGAAGGGCAAAAGAGGTTGGCGTGCGTAAGGTATTGGGCAGCAGTAAAACCAATTTAACTACCCAATTTTTAATTGAAACGTTTATTGTAACCGCCGTGTCTTTGATTATTGCTGTTGTCGCGGTTAATCCTATAATTTCAGTCTTTAATTCCATTATACCCCAGGGCGTGGCTTTAAACTTATTTAGCTTGCCGGTGCTTGGGTTTTTGGTTTCGATATTGATGATTACCTCCCTGCTAGCCGGTTTTTATCCTGCCCGGGTGCTGTCATCGTATTTACCGGTATTAAGTTTAAAAGGGCAAGGCTCTCCCCGGCTTAATAACAGGGGCAATCTCCGGAAAACGCTGATCGTATTTCAGTTCACCGTGTCGCTGGTGTTTATTATAGGTACGCTGGTGGTTGCAGACCAAATCCGTTTTGCTTTGAATAAAGATATGGGTTTTGATAAAGACGCTATTATTACCGTGCATACGGACTGGAATAATACGATTGATCAGCTTAGCGTGTTTTGCGACAAGTTAAGGGCATTGCCGAATGTGACAAAGGTGAGCCGGCATCAGCAAACGCCGGCAGCACAACGGCACGGCGGAACCATTATTGATTACAAAGGCGCCGGCGGAGCTAAAATAGACGCATCATTTGATTTTTGCGACGAAAATTATGTGCCGTTGTTTGGCTTGAAAATAGTAGCGGGGCGTAATCTTGCGCATTCTGATACATTGAAAGAATACCTGGTAAATGAAACCTGCGCTAAAGCGCTTGGATTCAGAAAGCCGGCAGATGCCGTTGGCAAAACTGTTGAAATTGGCATGTCCGACTCAAAGAGGCAAATAGTTGGCGTTGTGAAGGATTTTAACTCAAAATCATTGCACGAGGTTATAAGTCCTTTTTTTATGTGCTCGATAAAGGGAAGGGAAAGGGCTGTTAGCATAAAATTAGCAGGCAAGGACTTAAGCAACTTTAAAGCGACAATAGCGCAGATAGGGAGCGCGTGGAAAGAGGTGTATCCTAATGATAAATTTGAATATACCTTTTTCGATCAAACAATTGTCGGCTTTTATGATAAAGAGCAGAAAACCGCGCAGCTGATGAATACCGCAATGCTGATAGCTATATTTATTTCGTGTATGGGTTTATTTGGGCTTGCCACCTTTACCGCACAGCAAAGAGTAAAAGAAATTGGTATACGTAAGGTTTTGGGCGCCAGTGTTGCCCGCATCGTATCCATGTTAAGCAAAGATTTTTTATTGCTGATTGTAATTTCATTAGTCATCGCATCGCCCATTGCGTACTATTTTATGCATACCTGGCTGCAGGGTTTTGCTTATCGTATTACTATTAACTTGTGGATGTTTTTATTATCAGGATTAGCCGCCATTATGATTGCATTTGCTACCGTAAGCTTCCAGGCCATAAAGGCAGCATTGACTAATCCGGTGAAGAGCCTGAGGAATGAGTGAGGGGCGACAGAGATTAGAGATTAGTTAACGAGAGATTAGTAGCTGCAATTTTTTCCTAATCTCCGGTCTCTAACCTCTAATCTCTTTAACTAACTTGCGTTATACATTTAATTGAATACATACAACTTCCATATCAACGCTTATGACCCGGTTTTTATCGGGGCTATATTCATCGTGCTCAATTTTGCCTTATTGCTGTGGTTTAACAAAAAGATAAACCTTGCGGCGAACCGGTTTTTAGTATTGGCGCTGGCCGCAATCGTTCTATGGTTAGTTCAGGTAGTGGGGATTGATACCGGGCTGAGCAGCTATGCCTACCATTGGAACTGGCTGCCAACGCAATTTTCGTTAGTGCTCGGGCCACTCGTCTATTTTTATGTGCTCAAAACGACCACGCCTGATTTTCAATTCCGGTTTAAGCATTTGCTGCATTTTAGTCCGCTATTGCTGCAAATATGCACCCAGGTAGTAGCAGGGGGGCAGTTAAATCCGTTGTTGCAAACGCTGGCGATAATTTCAATTGGTGCCTACTTATATGCGTCACAAAGGCTAATTAAAGGCTTTTACCATCGCCAGGAGTTTATCGGGAGCGACAGGTATCGGCTGGGTTTGCTGTGGCTGCATAAACAACTAAATATTTTTTGCTTGTTATGGTTGTTGTGGGTGTTGTATGCAGCGGTGGCTTATATTTTCTTTCATAGCGGGTTCAGTATTTATACTTACCATCCATTATACCTGCTTTTATGTTTTGCGGCGGTATGGACGGCAGCCACTGCTTATCTAAGGCCGGGAGTTCGCGTGATTGAAGAGATGCCTGCCGCATTAAAAGTATTGCCTCAAACGGAACTGAAACAAAAAGGCGCCTGGCTGAAAAAGGTTATGAAGGCCAACCTGTACTACCAGGACCCGGAATTAACCCTAACCTCATTGGCAGAAAAGCTAAACCTGACCACGCATGAACTATCCCGCATTATTAACCAGGGCCTGAAAAAAAGCTTCAGCGATTTTATTAATGAGTACCGTGTTGCCGAGGTAATCCGCAAAATGAGCGACCCTGCTTATGACCGGATAACGCTCATCGGCATGGCCTACGATTCGGGGTTTAGTTCCAAGAGCACCTTTAACCGTATTTTTAAAGAAATAACAAGCGTAAGCCCGGCAGAATATAAGACTGGCAAGGGCAAAGAGCTCCCGAGTTATAATTTGAGACCTGGTTCTGCACCTGCTGCGATAATTTCACATCATCAAACCGCCTCAAAATGGTTTGGCATGAAATTAAATCGCAATTATATGTTTAGAAATTATTTAAAAATCGCCTGGCGCAACCTTACCCGCAACAAAAGTTACGCCGCTATCAATATCACCGGACTGGCTGTCGGCATTGCCGTTTGTATGATGATTTTTATCATTATTCAATATCAAACCAGCTATGATAATTTTCACGCAAATAAAGACCGCGCTTACCGCGTGTTAACAGAATACCATCACGCAGAAACCGGAAATACCACTTATGGGAAAGACATCCCTTTCCCGCTGCCACGCGGTTTGCAATCCGCTTTTCCGCAGATAGAACAAATCGCCCCAATCTTTGCAAGTCAGAATGATGTGCTGACGGTAGTTGACAATAGCGGAAATACCGAAAAGGCTTTTAAGGAACAGCGCGGATTATTCTACACAAACCCCGCGTTCTTTAAAATATTTGATTTTCCACTGTTAGCCGGTTCTTATGTATCGTTGAAAGACCCGAACAACGTTTTCCTGAGCAAAGAGACTGCGGAAAAATATTTCGGCGACTGGAAGGCGGCTATGGGCAAAACCATTAAGCTGCAAATGGGCGGCTATATGTTTGAGCATGGGGTTGATGTATTAAAAGTATCAGGGATTTTGGCCACTGTCCCGCCGAATTCAGACTTTCAGTTAAAAGTTGTCGTGAGCTTCGGAACCGGGTTTACTGGGGAATACCTGGCGCAATCAAAAGACTGGGACGGCACAGTAGTTAATTTCGGCTGTTATATTTTGCTGCCGCCCAATACATCTGCCGACAATTTTAACGAGCAGCTAAAGGCATATTCACGAAAAGTAGAGTCGCCCATAAATAAAGATAACCATATTATACAGCCCTTAAATGCAGTGCATTTTGATACCCAGGTGAGCAACTACAGTAATAAAACCATCAGTCACCAGTTGCTGAATGTATTGTGGCTTATTGCAGCATTTATCCTGCTGATTGCCTGTGTAAACTTTATCAATCTTTCCACCGCACAAGCCGTTAACCGGGCAAAGGAAGTTGGCGTACGGAAAGTATTAGGAGGCAATGTGTCGCAACTGCGTACGCAATTCATCGTCGAAACATTTTTGATAGTTATAAGCGCTGTAATGCTGGCGGCAGTTGTAACCTTTTTTGCATTGCCGTATGTAAACCAGTTGTTAGAGCTTTCGCTTACATTCAATATACTGAGTGATCCGAAAATTATTTTGTTCCTTTTAACGGTAACCATTATTGTAACGGCGCTTGCCGGTTTCTATCCCTCTATTGTATTGTCGCGTTTTAACCCGGTAAATGCCTTAAAGAGTAAGCTTACATCGGCCAGCCCCAAAGGCATTTCGTTGAGAAGGGGGTTGGTAGTATTTCAATTTATTATCGCACAGGCACTCATCATCGGCACGCTTATTATCGTGAGGCAGATGAATTATTTTATGGACCAACCCTTAGGCTTTGATAAGGATGCGATTGTTAATGTTCCGTTCCGCGTGGATAGTGTGCTGCATAGCCGGATGGATTATTTACGGCAAAAGCTATTATCGGTAAGCGGCGTGCAGGCGGTGAGCTACAGCTCGAATACCCCGATTGAAGAAGGCAGCGATACCTGGACTAACATCAGGTACAACCGTGCTATAAAACAATCAGACTTTAAGGCGATTGCCAAATTTGCCGACGAACAATATGTGCCGACTTATAAACTGACGATGGTGGCCGGGCGGAATTTGCTGCATTCTGATACTGTGCAGGGTTGTTTAGTGAACGAAAGCCTGGTGAAAAGTTTAGGTATTACTAATCCTAACGATATCATTAATAAAGAGATAAGCATGTGGAACGATCAAATAAAAATGCCTGTTGTTGGCGTGGTGAAGGATTTTAACAACCGGTCGTTTAAGTATGGCCTGGCCCCTCTGATTATTGCTTCAGACGTAGTGATGTACACCCAGGCTGGTATAAAACTCGATACAAAAAATCTTGCACCCACCATGCAAAATGTTAAAAGTATATGGCAGCAAACCTTCCCCGATTTTGTTTATGAATACAAATTCCTCGATAAAAAGATAGAGAACTTTTATAAGCAGGAAACGCAGCTATCGGCCTTGTATAAAGTCTTTGCCGCCATAGCTATTTTCCTCAGCTGCTTGGGCTTGTACGGCTTAGCCTCGTTTATGGCTGTGCAGCGAATTAAAGAAGTAGGCATTCGTAAAGTACTTGGCGCCAATGCTAGTAGTATAGTCTACCTGTTTTCGAAGGAATTTATCATACTTATTGCTGTGGCCTTTGCCATTGCTGCACCAATCGCATGGTATTATATGCACCAATGGCTACAGGCTTATGTTTTCCGCATTAACATCAGTTGGTGGTTAATTGCTATAGGCGGGTTCGCTGCTATCATTATTGCACTTGTAACCATAAGTTTTCAGGCCATAAAGGCAGCAAGGGCAAACCCGGTGAAGAGCCTTCGCTCAGAGTGAGCTATGGCTCTCGAAGAGAGCCTTGCAATCGGAGTAAACTCACATTTGGCGCGTAAAAAGCTTCAAACCGAAGGGGTTGGGGCTTTTTATATTTAAATCTTGCGTGTTCAAAGCCTGGCATGGTGACGCAGGGCGATGCCCTGCGCTGACGTATTTGTGCCCTTTCAGGGCGAGGCCTGATTTGGTAAAATAACATTTATCGATATTTTAAGCCCTGAAAGGGCGTCAATATGTCAGCGATGGGCATCGCCCATCGCGAAACCGGCAGCCAATGTCCGTGCTTTTTATCTATAACGGCCTTCTTGCTTAATTTCTCAATATGCTTAGCTTTGGTAAACAACATCTGTATATGAAAAAGCTGCTTATCCCTTTCCTGTTTTTATGCCTCGGCGCCGTCGCACAAAATAAAAAAGCCATTATTGTGCTTACTTATGATGATGCGCTGAATTCGCAGCTTGATATTGCCATTCCGCAATTGGATTCGGCTAAGCTTACGGGCACTTTTTTTCTTACCGGGAACATATCGCAGGAAACATTGCCACGGTGGCGGGCTGCTTTTAAAAAAGGTAATGAGCTGGCCAATCATACCCTTTATCATCCATGCCTAATAACGACTGTGAAGGGTAACCCGGCGAATAATTCGGCTAATTACACAGTATATACTATTCTTCGCGAAATAGGCATGATGAACAATTTTTTGCGTGCCATCGACAATGAGAATATGCACACCTATGCCTATCCGTGTACTGAGGATAAAGTTGGCGGTATAAATTATATCGACTCGCTGCGTAATACAGGAGTGGTGAAATATGCGCGCATGGGCGGCGACAAAAACGCCATTGTCACAGATTATAGCAAGCTCGACCCGCTGCTGGTACCATCATGGGCGGTGGTAGGAGATATTACAGGTGCCGACCTTATTGCTTTTGTGAAAAAGGTGCAGGAGCACGGCGGTCTGGGCGTGTTAATGTTTCATGGCGTCGGCGGCGACTACCTCACCACCACTGCAAAAGCACACCGCGAATTGTTAAAGTATTTGAGCGAACACCGCAGCGAAGTAAGGACAACCACCTTTAGGCAAGCGATGGATTACGTAACAACGAAGGGGAAGTAATTGGGGGGATTTGCTTATGTTTTAAGAAGCCGCCTGAATTTTAATAGGCGGCTTTTATTATATTACCGTTCGGCTTTAGCCAACGGTCAGCGCAAACAAAGCGACAAGGGCTTTAGCCAAACATTTCGCGATTTTTGGCTAAAGCCGAATGACTGCACCTCTGATGATCCGTTAGCTAAAGCCTAACGGTAATTATCTTTTATTCATCTCCAAAATTGATTCTGTTTTAGGCAGAGTTTATACCCCCCCCCAAAAAAAAAAAATTTTAACTCCCTGGTATTCAATAAAAGTTACTTTTTTGTTCGTAGGATACCGGATGGTGCGTACTTGTGCCGGTAAGTACAAACGGTTAATTTGCAATAATTTGCGGCAGTCGCCGCTTTGGTAATTATAGCAAAATGATATTAGCAGAAAAATCAGCCCAAAGTTCTCCCGGTTTGAATGTATTGCCGGACGGAACATTGACTATAACACCCTCGGCGACATCGTCGGTGCGGGATTTTGATTTTCTGGAAGGACGAACGTATGTACAACACCGTAAATTAAAGGAAAGATTGACCACCAGTAATGACTGGTTTGAATTTGATGGTGCTTACGAAATCAGGCCGATATTAAACGGGCTGGGAAACATTGAAAAGTATGAAATTATCACCAATGGCGGCCAATCGTTGGAAGGTATGAACCTGCGCCTCTTTAACCCCGATACAAAGCTTTGGAGCATTTACTGGGCTGATAGTATCTCCGGAACGCTTGAAGCGCCCCTTGTCGGCTCATTCGAAAATGGGGTCGGTAATTTTTATACGATTGATAAGCATAACGGGCGGTCGATCATAATTCAATTTAGGTATGACTCTACCGAAAAGGATAATCCAAACTGGCGACAGGCATTTTCGGCAGATGGCGGACAAACCTGGGAGTGGAACTGGTATATGAACTACCGATGATGAAATTAAGCTGAGAAAATATGCGAACTTCAATATCGAATATAAAACATCGCCCCGAACTTCATTATCCGGCATTCCTTTACCATGCTTATTTAAGTTAACGTTGGCGGAATAGGTTGGTCCGATAAATTAACGAGGTTGCCATAGCATATTTGCTGTATGCCACAGCCCTCATCGCGATAGCATAAAAAGCCCGCCCGCCGAGAGTAGTTTATTCATAATAATAGTTTAATGCAAATGTATGTTTGTGGATAAACCGGTAAAGCTGCGCAGTTTGTCATGTTGGGACGAAGCGGGACAAATTGGGACATGGGTGGTTTGAGTGAAAAAGCGGGGTGTTAGCGTGACGAAATTTGGCTAAAGCCCCGCCTGAGAACTCCATTATCCGTTAATAAACTGCCATGCACCCACATCTTTTTTACACTATATATTTATGCCCCGGTAGGGGCTACCGCGTTGTAGCCCTATTATAAGAGAGGGTTTTTGCCCCATCGGGGCTACCCTTAGTCGAGATGCACGGCTGGTGAGCAAAATATCCGGTCGCAGGGTAGCGTCTACGAGGCAATAGTCATTTTTATTATCGTTTTCTACAAAGCGGTAGACCCTATGGGTCATACATTTCTTTAACTTGTGAGTCACCGACGGGACAAAGAATGAGACAAGGGTCAAAAAAGATTGAATGTGATAATTTGATTATCATATGAAAAATTATCCTTGTGTGCCGTTAAATCCTTATTCAACAAAAAAGTTACAGAACTTTATTTCACTTTTAAAGGGATAATTTCAGCTGCACATGTGTATAGGTAATATGTAGTGTTATTGTAGAGTGTTTGGCTGGGAAATAAACGAATATTTCCTGCTAACTTGCTACCGCAATACGGAATTATCGTTCTTAGCTATTTGTATCCAGTATTAATTATCAAGTAAACGCCATTATAAACCAATGGCCGAAAATGCGATGTACGCCCGCCTGAAATTGAAAAGAAACGGTGAGCGTGCTCGAAGCAAACTTGTTGCCTGTTATACTTTTTAATTTTTATTAAAAAGTAGGCCTTGTTAGTTTATTTAATTAAATAAGTTGGATATATTAGAGCAATCATTCGATTTCCGTTAGACCAATTATTGTTTATATACATACATCTAAATGAACTCTACAAGTAGCACCCGAAGAGCTATTGCTGCGGCCTTGCGTTATTTTTATTCACATTCAACCAAAATTATTCTTGGCGGGGCTTTGCTCGCCGTAATGGGTTTTTCGTTGAGTAAAACAAGGTTAGCTGTTGACGCAAGCAATGGCGGTCTTTACCTGCCCGATGGTTTTAAAGCGATTGTTGTTGTGGACAGCTTAAAGGGGCAGGCCCGGCATATAGCTGTTAACTCCAACGGCGATATTTATGTAAAAGCACGGGACCCTCGTAGAAATGGGGGGTATGGCAATATAGCGCTTAGAGATACCAACGGCGATGGTAAAGCCGACATTATAACGCCTTTCGGTAAATACGATGGACACACTTACGGAACAGCCATGCGCGTTCATGACGGCTACCTGTATTTCAGCTCGGAGCTGATGGTATACCGGATGAAGCTTAAGCGCGGGCAATTGGTTCCGGATAGTAAAATGGATACCATAGTTATTGATAATCCGCCCTATCACGAACATCAAACCAAACCGATTGCATTTGATAACAGGGGGCATATTTTTGTAGGCTGGGGTGCAGGCTCAAACGCGGGACAGGAAAAAAACCGCCTGCCAGGTTCACCGGGTATTGGCGACCCTGCTACAGGTAAAGGTAATCCCTGGCTGGTTGACCATGGCGGCATCTGGAGGTTTGACGACAATAAAACCAGTCAGCATCAATCCGACGGAATAAAATATGCAACAGGGTTAAGAAGCCTGGTGGCCCTTGACTGGGACCCGAAAAGCAAATCGCTTTATACGGTTAGTCATGGCCGCGACGACTTGCGCATGCTCTGGCCTGACCTTTATTCTCCATGGCAAAGCGCCATGCAGCCGGCGGAGGAGTTTTTTAAGGTGAACGAAGGACTTGACGGCGGCTGGCCCTATTACTATTACGACGAGTTGAAGGATAAAAAGCTGCTCAACCCGGAATTCGGCGGCGATGGTACTAAAGAAGGCGCAGGCGCGAAGTTAACCAAGCCAATTGTAGCATTCCCCGCTCACTTTGCACCTAACGACCTGCTGTTCTATAAAGGAAAACAATTCCCGGCCCGTTATAAAAATGGAGCTTTCGTAGCCTTTCACGGGTCTACCGATCGCGCGCCATATCCGCAGGCTGGTTATTTTATTGCATTTGTTCCATTTAAAGATGGTAAGCCTTCCGGTCCCTGGGAGGTGTTTGCAGATGGTTTTGCAGGCGTTGACCCAGTTTTAAATGTAAGCAACGCCGTATATCGCCCAATGGGCCTGGCGGAAGGACCTGATGGATCGTTATATGTAAGCGATACCGAAAAAGGTAAGATATGGCGCGTTATATACCAGGGCGATAAAAAAGACTTCGGCACCGCGCAGCTGGCAGCGATGGCACAGCGCAAACTGACGGCATCGAACATAAAAACGCCTGATGAGGTGAAAGATAACCTATTTAAAGACATGCCGACTACCTCCGCAGTGTACACCACTTATTGCATAGCATGCCACCAAAGCGACGGCAAAGGGGATGGAAACCGTTTCCCTCCAATCGCGCAATCAGAATGGGTAAATTATAATACAAACAGGCTGATAAGTGTAGTACTTAATGGGCTTAAAGGGCCGGTGACGGTTAAGGGGCAGTCGTATAACGAAGTAATGCCCGGGCACGGCAGCTTTTTAACCGACGATCAGATAGCCGAAGTGCTCACCTATATCAAATCGAATTTTGCCAACATACCGGAAATTGTAACACCGGCACAGGTTAGTGCGGTAAGAAAGATGACCCCCAAAACAAACCCATGATCAGAACGAATATTATTTCAGTTTTTAAACCCGGCGGATTATTGTTGCCTGCATTGTTGACGGCGATTGCATTGAATTCAAACGCGCAATCGGCGGATACGTCCCTTTTCAAGTCCTCATTATTTACACCGGTTAAAAGCTTCACTACGGGAGTAGAAGGACCGGGCGTTGATAAAGATGGCAACATCTATGCCGTAAATTTTGACCATGATGGCACCATCGGCAAAATGACGCCCGACGGAAAAGCCAGCGTATTTATTGAATTGCCTAAAGGGAGCATCGGCAACGGTATCCGGTTTGACAGTCACGGCAATATGCTGATTGCAGATTACACCGGGCATAATATCATCAAAGTAAATATGGCTACCAAAGAGCAAAGCGTTTTTGCCCACGAAGACGGCATGAGCCAGCCAAACGATATCGCCATAGATAAAAAAGACAGGCTTTACGCCAGCGACCCAAACTGGAAAGCCGGAACAGGTAAAATCTGGCGGATTGATACCGATGGAAAAGTAACGCTTTTAGATACCATGGCTACCGTTAACGGCATTGACGTAAGCCCGGATAACCGTACCCTGTATGTAAACGAGAAACGTAAAATATGGGCTTATGATCTTTCAAAAAAAGGCGAAATAAGCCATAAAAGATTGGTGATAGAGTTTCCTGATTTTGGGATGGACGGACTACGGTGTGATGTAAAGGGCAATATTTACCAGGCACGCTTCGGAAAGGGAACAGTAGCCAAAGTATCGCCGGATGGGAAAATCCTGCAGGAAATAACGCTCACAGGTAAGCGGCCTACAAACGTTTGCTTCGGCGGCCCCGATGGCAAGACTATGTATGTTACCTTACAAGACCAGGGCAACCTGGAAACCTTTAGGGTTGATGAGCCCGGCCGTGAATGGAAAATGACTCAAAATCAGAAATAAGCATATGCAGATAAAACGAATAATAACTGTGGCCCTGTGCATTATCTTTATTGCACTTACAGGCAATGCATTGGCACAGGTTAAGAAAAAAGCTGTGGTAAAAAAGAAGGTGGCCCCGGTTGCTGCTGTAGTAGCGCCCCCGCCGCCGCCCTTTGCAACCGCCCCTGAAATTGAAGAGGGTAAGGCCCTTTTAGCTAAAGCTGACTGCCTTGCCTGCCATAAATTAGATACCAAACTGGTTGGGCCGGCATATACTGCAGTTGCTGAAAAATATCCGCAAAATCAAACCTCGTTAGATACGCTTACTAAAAAAATAATTAAAGGCGGCAAAGGTGTTTGGGGTCAGGTTCCGATGGCGCCTCATCCGTTAATTGCCCCTGACGATGCCGGCAAGATGATAAAATATATCCTGACATTAAATGCGAAGAGCGCTCCGGTTGCGTCAAAATAAACATTAATAAACTAAAACATCATACAAACTAAAACAACAACAATATGGAAAAGAGAAGATCAGTTTTGAAGAAAATGATAGCCTCAGTAGCAGGCCTGTCTGTATTTGGAATAAGCAAAGAAGCTTTAGCAGCGCCTGCTGCCGAAGAAAAGGTAGTTAACAATGTTACTACGTACCAGGATGTACCCCTGTTTTCAGGTTCTACTAAACTGGGCAATATGGTTTTTATAGCCGGTAAAGGCGCACATGTTGAGCCGTTTGAAATTAAAGCCCATACAGAGATAGTACTGAAAGAACTTGAAAAAGAGCTGATAAAAGCCGGTTCATCAATGGAGAAAGTGCTTAAAGTTGGCGTGTTCCTGAATGATATTGCCGATTACCAGGGTATGAACGAAGTTTATAAAGGCCGCTTCGGCAAAAATCCGCCGGTGCGTACCACGGTTGCTGTAGCCAAAGGCGGCGTACCGGGCAACTCGCTGGTTGAAATGGATTGCATTGCTTACATATAGACAACATTGAAATGAAACGCAGAGATATACTAAAAGGCCTTACGCTGCTGCCATTGGCAAGCGGCCTGGCAAGCAAGGCCGCTTCGATAGGGGTAGCCAAACCAACCAAGCCGGCAGCACCGGCGCGCGACTTTTTTAAAGAGCTCGGCGTTACCCCGGTAATAAATGCATCGGTAACCATGACTTTTTTATCAGGGTCGTTAATGCTTCCGGAAGTATTGGAGGCCATTAATTCAACCTCGCACGATTTTGCAAATATGTACGAGCTGCAGGATAAAGTAGGCGCTAAAATTGCCGAAATGCTGCATGTAGAGTCGGCAATGGTTACATCGGGTGCGGCATGTGCCATATTGCTGAGTACCGCCGCCTGTATAACCGGCACCGATGCAGAAAAGATAAAGCTGATTCCTAACCTGCCCGGCCCGCGGCCCGAAGTGATAATGCAAAAAACTCACCGCTATCTTTTTGACCAGGCCGTAACTACAACCGGCGCCAAAATTATTGAGGTTGAAGGTGCTGATGAGATGGAAAAAGCCATCAATGAGCACACGGTAATGGCATTGTTTTTTAATGCAGCCGGTAAAAGCAGCATTACACATGAGGATTTTGTAGCGGTAGCCAAAAAGCATAAAATCCCGACATTATTAGATGCTGCTGCAGATGTTCCTCCTGTAGAAAACCTGTTCAAGTACCAGAAAATAGGTTTCGACCTGGTGACTTTTTCGGGTGGGAAAATGATTCGCGGACCGCAAAGCGCCGGCTTGCTGTTTGGCCGTAAAGACCTGATTACCGCTGCCCGTTTGAACCACAGCCCCAACGAGGCGCCTATCGGCAGGCCGATGAAGGTTAATAAGGAAGAAATGTTCGGTATGTACGCAGCTCTCAAAGCTTATATTGAAAAAGACCATAAGAAGGAGTGGGAAGAATGGATTGCGCGCACCAAAACCATCGGTTCGCAACTGGAAGCCCTGCCGACAGTTAAAACCGAAGTTTGGGTGGATCCGGGACCTGCTAATAACTTCCCGAGCCTGAACGTTACCTGGGATCAAGCTAAAATTAAGATTAAACCTACGGATGTGGTAGCTGCTTTAAAGAGCGGCACGCCAAGTATTGTTGCAGGTGGAAGAAAGGAACATCTCACCATAGGCGTGGTGCTTTTACGCCCTGACCAGGTTGATGTGGTTGCGAAAAGAGTGAAATCGATATTGCAACAAGCTGTTTAAAGCAAGCCCCCTCTAAATCTCCCCCTGTTGGGGAGACTTTAGCTGCATCAACGCCATTTTTCAAGGCCTTTGTACTGGCGGGGATTTGGATGAGGTTTGTAAAAATATATTTTGAACTAACTATTACTAAAATGCTGAAAAAATACTTTTTGCTGCTCGTCCTTTCAGGGGCGTTCTGTCAGGCGTCTGTTGCGCAATCTTATGATATCGTGATAAAGGGTGGCCATGTTATCGACCCTAAAAATAACGTGGATGCAGTGATGGACATTGCTGTTACAGACGGTAAAATAGCGCTTGTGTCAAAAGATATCGACCCCAAACAAGGGATACAGGTAGTTGATGCAAAGGGAATGTATGTTACACCCGGATTGATTGACATTCACACGCATGATTTTTATGGCACGCAGCCCGATCACCAGTATGAAGACGGTAACCTGGGTATCTCGCCCGATGGATTTACCTTCAGAAACGGGGTAACCACTGTTGTGGATGCCGGTAGCTCAGGCTGGAGAACTTTCCCTACGTTTAAGAGCCAGACCATCGATGTTTCGAAGACCAGGGTGCTGGCGTTTTTAAATATAGTGGGCGAAGGCATGCGGGGCACTTACGAACAGAACCCTAACGACATGGATGCAAGGATGACCGCGATGGTCGCCCGGAAATACAGGGATATTGTGGTGGGTATTAAACTGGCCCATTACGAAGGTCATGACTGGACTCCGGCTGACCGGGCAGTTGAAGCCGGTACGTTGGCGGGCGGTATCCCGGCTATGATAGATTTTGGTGGAAGCAATCCACCGCTGTCTATCGAGGAATTGTTTATGAAACATTTGCGCCCGGGCGATATATTTACACATTGCTTTGGGCAACTGGGCACCCGTGAGTATATTGTAGACCTGCAAACCAATAAAGTAAAACCTTTTGTGTACGAGGCCAGGAAACGCGGGATATTTTTTGACGTAGGCTATGGCGGTATCAGCTTTGCCTATTCGCAGGCGATACCGGCAATAAAGGAGGGCTTTTTCCCTAATTCCATCAGCACGGATTTGCACGTAGGCAGTATGAATGATGCCATGAAGGATATGCTTACCTGTATGAATAAGTTTTTGGCGATGGGAATGCCCTTGCACGACGTGATACAGGCCAGCACTTCAAATCCAGCCAAGGAAATAAAGCATGAGGAGTTGGGTAATTTATCTGTTGGTTCCGGTGCGGACGTGGCTATATTAACGCTTCGCGATGGTAAATTCGGTTTTTTTGACTACACCGGCTATAAACTGACCACCGATAAAAAACTGGAGTGCGAAGTAACCATAAGGGCAGGAAAAATTGTTTACGATTTGAATGGATCGGCATCACCTGTTTATCCGCCAAGAAAAGTTGCTAAGAGTAAGGAAGCGGCTGCAAAGTCGGAAACCCATTAAATTTGAGTGCATTTGTTTTAATAACCATGAAATACTATAAACTTTTAATCCTAGTTCTTATCGCATCCATTGGTGGGTATCGCAAGGCTAAGGCGCAAACCATTTCGAAAGAGGAATTGATATTTTTAACATCGGAGTGGAAAGGTGAGCGGTTTGCTGATGGCAGACCTAAAATACCGGATGCCCTGGTTGAACGGGCAAAGAAAATCGGCATAGAGGAAGCCTGGCAGGTATTAAGAAACGAGGGTTACAACAACCAGTTTGAAGGCGGCTGGAAACTAGTAAATGATACTATCCCTGTTGTCGGCCGTGCGGTTACTGCCATGTTTATGCCAAGCCGGCCCGACATTGAAAAAAACATTAAAGCACGTGGCGCCAAAGACGGCCGGAAAGGTAATACCAACTCGTGGCCGATAGATGCGCTGGTTAAAGGCGATGTTTACGTGGCTGATGGGTTCGGGAAGGTGATGGGAGGTACGTTGATTGGCGACAACCTCGGTAACTCGATATTCGCCAAATCAGGCAATGGGGTAATCTTCGACGGTTCTGCCCGCGATTTGAGCGGATTGAAAGAGATCAAAGGTTTTAATGCTTTTGTACGTGATTTTGACCCATCTTACCTGGAAGAAATGGTATTGATGGGCTTGAATACGCCTATTCGCATAGGCCGCGCGGTAGTGCTGCCGGGCGACCTGGTGATATCAGAAAAAGAAGGCGTGCTTTTTATCCCGGCCCATCTGGCCGAAAAGGTAATTGCTACCGCAGAATTTATCGACGTTAAAGATAAATTCGGTCATGCTATGCTAAGATCAGGCAAGTTTGCTACCGGCGAGATCGACAGCCAATGGACCGAAAAAATCAAAGATGCCTTTATGAAATGGCTCGACGAAAACCCTAATGAGACAAAAATAACAAGGGCGCAATTAGATGCCTTTATGGAAAAACGCACCTGGTAAAAAACTATAACCTAAATTTAAACGATTGAAAAATATTGGGATTCATAAAATTGTTGCCGGCATAGCTATACTTTGCATTGCTGTTGCTGCCTGGTATATTTTTACGGGTGGCATTGCCCATGCCGGTCCGTTCATTATCGCTTTTTTTGTGCTGCTGGCCGTGGCCTCGCAAGGCGGAGCGACTACAAAGGGCTTTTCTTATACGCTGATTATTTTTGCTGCGGTAACAACAGCCCTCTATTTTCCGCAATATTTTATATCGGTAGGCGACTTTAAGTTATCCGGTTTGATTACTCCGTTGTTGCAACTTATTATGTTCGGGATGGGCACATCGATGGGGCTTAAGGATTTTGCCGGCGTTGTAAAAATGCCTAAAGGTGTTTTTATTGGCGTGGGCAGTCATTTTATAATAATGCCACTGCTTGGTTTTACTTTAGCCAAGCTGAGCGGCTTTCCGCCGGAAATTGCCGCCGGGATGATTTTGGTAGGCTGCTCGCCTAATGGGATGGCCTCCAATGTAATGTCGTACCTGGCTAAAGCCAACCTGGCGTTGTCGGTTACTATTACTGCTGTATCTACAATGCTGGCACCCATTTTTACACCAATGCTGATGAAGCTGCTCGGGGGAGAATTCATAAAAATTGATGCCCTTAGTATGATGTGGGATATTGTAAAAATAGTGATCATCCCGATAGGGGCAGGGATAATATTTAACCAGTACTTGCTTAAACGGGCCCGCTGGCTGGAAACGCTGATGCCATTGGTATCGATGTTCGGTATTGCATTTATTATCGTAATTATTACCGCTGCAGGCCGGGACAGCTTATTACATATCGGCGGTTTGCTGGTTTTGCTGGTGCTGATTCATAACTTGCTGGGATATACGCTGGGTTATTGGTCAGGGCGTTTATTTAAAATGTCTGAAAGGGATTGCCGTACAATGGCTATAGAAGTGGGGATGCAAAACGCCGGGCTGGCGTCAGGATTGGCAAAGGCCATGGGTAAAATAGCTACGGTTGGCCTTGCCCCGGCTGTATTCGGTCCGCTGATGAATACCACCGGCTCATTGCTCGCTAATTACTGGCATCGCAAACCGCTCAAAGAGGAATAAGCCAGAAAAAGTGTTTCCTGCAGGGGTTACTCCGCTGGAAACACTAAGTAATACAAAAACATTTTAAAGTTTATGTAAAATCGTTGTTATATTTAACTAAATATGCTATTTTCATTTTTTAAAAAGCATGTTGCGCTTATTAAATTATGTCGAAGAGTATAGTGAGTTTTAACGATGATAATACCGCAATATGGCTTGAATTTAAAGCAGGGGATTGGGACGCATACACTAAGCTGTATAACGACTACTTTAAAATGCTCAATAACTACGGGTACAAATTTACCCGTGATGTAAATGTTATTGAGGATGCCGTACATGACCTTTTTATTAAATTGTGGACCAACAGGGCCACTTTAGGTAATCCCGTATCGGTAAAAAATTACCTGTATAAATCCCTGCGAAATATCATCTTCCGCAAACTGCAATCCCAATCGCGGTTTGTTGACCTGGAAGATAATCCCGATTATAATTTCTCCTTTGAAATTTCATTTGATCACCAGATCATCGCGAACGAAGAAGAGCGCGAGTTGCAATTTAAGCTCAGAACCGTTATTAAAGATTTGCCGGCCCGGCAGCAGGAAATTATCTTTTTGCGTTTTTATGAAGGCTTAGGCTATGAAGAGATTGCCGATATTATGGAGATAAACACCAGTTCGGCATATAAGCTTATCTATAAGGCCTTCAGTAACCTACAAACCGCATTAAAAACATCTAAACTGGTTATTTTTTTAAGTCTTTACTCCTGTTTAAGCATCAATCTCCACATAAAATAATTTTTTTTGTTTTTTAAAGGGATAATTTAAATGTATCCGTGTATATAAGGTTTAAAATAAGAAACTTATATAGCATGGAGATTGCGAAATATCATACTTACACCCTTCCTGATTTTTTAAATGATGACGATTTTGCTCGTTTTGTAATAGATCCATCAGAAACAGATATAAATTTTTGGCGTTCGGTTGTTTTGGCTTACCCGGCCCAGCAGGAAGCTATTGATGAGGCTTCAAAAATTATACTTGCCTACCGCAAGCAGGACGCTTTTACAAATGAAGCTAACCACCAAAAAGTATGGGAAAATATAGGGGCCACTCTTCGGGCGCTGCCAGCTCCAAAACAAAAAATATTCAGGCTAAATCTTTTCATACGCGTTGCCGCTATGCTGATTTTGATTTCATCGGTAGGCATAGCATTGTGGCTGTTTAAACATAACAGAAAAACAGATATCAGCACCGGCTTTGGCGAAGTGCTTACCGTTACCCTGCCCGATAACTCGATAGTAGTTTTAAACGGCAATTCTAAACTGAGCTACGTGAATAACTGGGATAATAAGCCGAGGGAAGTTTGGATTAGCGGCGAAGGCTTTTTCAACGTTCGGCATCTAAACAAAAACCCGGCCTTTGTTAAGGCTACCGAAAGGTTTATTGTTCATTGCGACGATGTAAGCATAGAAGTATTAGGCACGTCGTTTAACGTGCGCAGCCGCCATAATAAAACCGATGTCGGCCTGATAAGCGGAAAAATCCGCCTGGAATACGTTGACAAAGACAAACCATCCGGAACTAAGCAAATGCTTGTTATGAAAAAGGGTGACTACGTGGAATACGCTCAAAAACACGTAGTTGAGCAGAAAAAACTTGCCGTGCCCGAAAAGCTTACCGGCTGGACCAGCCACCAGCTTTTATTTAGCAATGCCACACTGGCGCAGATTTGCGAAGTGCTGACCGATGATTACGGCTATCACGTCGACATTGCAAACCCAAAACTCAAAGACCTGAAAATTGAGGGAGACATAAGCGTATCAAATGTTGATGAGCTCCTGGAAACCATTACAACCACCTTGTCAGTGAAAGTGACCTACGCTGACAAAAATATAACCATAACAGAAAACTAACAAACTAACCTTTAAACAACTAAATTATGCGAAAACTTGACTTATCAGCTTTTTTTAAGTGTTGCTGTTTCATGTTTGCTTTGCTCGGCCTGTCGGTTTACGGCCTTGCACAAACAGCGTATGCCAGCAACAGCGCTCACTTAAAAGCACAGAATTTTACAACACAGGCTGTTGAAAATAAGGTGACGTTAAAAGATGCGCTCGACAACCTAAAAAAACAATTCAAAATCCAGATTGCTTACCACGAAGGCCTTTTGGATAATAAATTCGTGCCGGCAAGCTTAACCAACAATGCCCGGCTGTATAATCTTGATGATAATCTGAAACAGTTGTTATCTGCTTTTCAGCTCGGCTATCGCAGGATAAATGACAACCAGATCTCGATTTTTTCTTCGAAAGAATTAACTGAAGTCAAGGTTCCGGTTGCAGCGCTTATTACCGGTAAGGTAGTTGATGCAACCAATAATGAACCGGTTACTGACGCTACTGTTGTACTGAAAGCCGACCACCAGGTGGGCACATCTACAGACGCATCCGGTAATTTCAAGCTCACTATTCCGGATAAATATACCGATAAGCCGTTTACCCTGGAGGTAATTTATATTGGGTATGACAAGGAAGAAGTTCTTGTTACTAACCCATCGGCCCCTGTGCAGGTAAAACTGAAGAAAAGCACCAGTACGCTTAACGAAGTAGTAGTAACAGCACTGGGCATCAGCAAGCAAAAGAAATCGCTTGGTTATTCGGTATCTGAAGTAAAGGGCAGTGAATTTACCCAGGCCCGCGAAAATAACGTGGCTAACGGTTTATCAGGTAAAATTGCCGGTGTAAATGCCGCAGGTCTTTCAACTGGCCCTGGTGGCTCAAGCCGTATTGTTATCAGGGGTAACGGTGGCCTTGCCGGCGACAACCAGCCATTATATGTGGTAAACGGTATGCCTATTGATAACAGCGTACCCGGCGGTGCTCCAACTACAAATGGTACTACCAATAACGTTGACCGTGGCGATGGTATTGCTGCTATAAACCCTGATGATATTGAGTCGATCAGCGTGTTGAAGGGCGGTACGGCCGCTGCCTTGTACGGCTCACGTGCTGCAAATGGTGTAATACTCATCACCACCAAAAAAGGCCGTGCCCAAAAAGGCATAGGGATTGAATTTAACTCAACCGCAACCTATGATAACGTGGCTGTTTTTCCTGATTATCAATATGAATATGGCCAGGGAGACGGCGGTGTTAAACCGACTACTTTAGCCGCTGCACAGGCTAGCGGCAGACGTTCGTGGGGATCTAAAATTGACGGCTCTACAGATTACGTTGCTGTGGATGGTAAAACGCACCCCTATGTAGCGCAAAAAAATAACTTACAAAACTATTATCAAACAGGTACAACTTATACCAATAGCCTGGCTTTTGTAGGCGGCAGCGAAGGTATTAACTACCGTTTTTCGTTAGCTGATTTGAATAGCAAAGGTATTTTGCCGGGTACTACCTATGACCGTAAAACATTTAACCTTGCTTTAAACGCCAAATTAAGCAGTAAGATATCGGTCGAGGCCCTTGCCCAATATAATATAGAGACAGGTCATGACCGCACGGGCGCAGGTGATGCATTAGGTAACCCCAACTGGACACCGCTTGAAGTTGCCAATACGGTAGATATACGCTGGCTGAATCCGGGTTATGATTCCAGTGGCAAGGAAATAGTTTGGAATGACGCTTCCATCGCTTCAAACGGCTACTTTGTAATCAATAAATTTAAAGAGGACGATGTTAAAGACCGCTTTATCGGCCAGGGCTCCCTCATTTATACCCCTATAAAAGACCTGGTTTTCAAAGCAACATTAAGCCGCGATTTTTTTAACTACAACTATACAAACATTTTGCCAAGCGGTACGCTGTACATACTAAACGGCCAGTACCAGGCAATTCAATCAGACGTTTCGGAAACCAATGAGCTGGTAACTGCGAATTACAAAAAAACGATTGCAAAAGATTTTGGCTTTAATTTCTTAGCCGGGGTTAACGGTCGTCAGCATATTACCAATCAGACGACCACCAACGGTTCACAGTTTGTAATACCTTTTTTCTATAGTACAACCAACCTGGCAACCATATCAAACACGCCATACTACGCCAAAATAGTTACCAACTCGGTATTTGGCTCGGCCGATTTTGATTATAAGAGCATATTCTTCCTGTCATTCACAGGGCGTAAAGACTGGTTCTCGACACTTAGTCCGCAAAACAACAGCATCTTTTATCCGGGCATAGGCGGCAGCTTTATTCTGTCTGATGCTGTTAAATTGCCAGAGTTTTTCACACTGGCTAAGTTAAGAGCTTCATGGGCACAGGTAGGCGGTGGCGCACCTGATCCGTATGTAATCAATCTTGCATACAAAAGTATCCCAAGCGCCGGCCAACCGCTGCAAAATGTGGCCAGTAATGACATCACCAACAGTCATCTCAGGCCCTACACTTCTACCACAACTGAGGCAGGTATTGAATTACAGATGTTAAATAACAGGTTAGGTTTAGACGTTACCGTTTATAACCGTAAAACCACTAATGACATTGTTAACACTGCCATATCTCCTACATCGGGTTATAACAACGTGATATTGAACGTTGGCGAGGTTGATAATAAAGGTATTGAAGTGGCAATTAACGGCGCGCCGGTGAAGACCTCAAAATTCAGTTGGAATGTTAATTATAACATAGCTTATAATGACAACAAAGTAGTGAAACTGGCCAGCGGGTTATCAACCATACAGCTTGCCGCAACTGTAAATAACTACGGCATACTTAATAATACCGAAGGTATGTCGTTTGGTACCATATACGCTACACAAATGCTGAAAAATGCTAACGGGCAGGTAGTATTTAACTCTACCACCAATTTGCCGGTTGCTACAGGTTATGTTCCGCTTGGAAAAAGCGTTGCACCGGTAACTATGGGTTTAACCAACGAATTCAGGTACAAACGCTTTTCATTCAGCTTTTTGCTTGACGGAAAATTCGGCAACAAGGTATTCTCCGAAATGGAGGTATATGCCACACGTTTGGGTTTAACAAAAATGACGCTGCCAGGCCGCGAAAACGGACTGACGGTAACAGGTGTTGACCAAAAAGGAAACCCATATACCCACACTGTACCGGTAAGTGGCTTACGTTCGTATTATGACAATTATAAAATATATTCAGATTTGTTTTTACACGATGGAAGCTTTGTTAAACTACGCCAGGTGATTTTAACCTACAACCTTCCTGCAATTGATTTAAAGGCGGTGCATATTCAGTCGGCGAGCATTTCGCTGGTGTCTCGTAACTTGTGGACGCTGTACAAAAAGACGGACAATTTTGACCCTGAGCAAAGCTTTACCAATAGCAATAACCAGGGCTTTGAATCAATTGGTTTGCCGCGCACCCGTTCATTGGGTGTAAACCTTGCAGTTAAATTCTAATATTTAAAATTTGAATAAGATGAAAAAATATATCTATTGTACGCTGATGTTACTCGGCATTATTACAATACAATCATGTACTAAAAACTTTGATAAGTATAATACGGATCCCAATAGCTCGCCTAAACCGGTTCCCGGATATATATTCACCAAGGCTGAATACGATGGTGTTTCGGCTATGTTAAACCTGTTATTGGGTACTATGCAGTATACAACCAGCTTTAACGATGTAGCGGGCTTTGGCTCAAAATACATATTGGCCCAGGCCCAGCAGTCGGCAGGTACTTTTAACAGTTCATATACAAACCAGATAAATGAATTGGTGGAAGTGCTTAAGGCAACCAAAGGCGATGCCTCTCAAATAAACCTTGTTGCCGAGGCTCGTATATGGAGGGTGTATTGCTTTGCAAGGCTTACCGATTTGTACGGCGATATTCCTTACTCGCAGGCAGGCCAGGGTTATAACGGTGGAATATACAAGCCTGCCTATGATCCTCAAAAAGACATCTATGCTGATATGCTTAAAGAGCTTGACCAGGCAGCAACCAGCCTTGACGGATCAAAAGCTACCTTTGGTGATGCAGACCTTATTTATGGCGGAAAAACCGACAAATGGAAGAAATTTGCTTATTCGCTGATGCTGAGATATGCTATGCGTATGACAAAGGTTGATATTACATCAGCACAGTCATGGGCGGCAAAAGCCATTGCGGGCGGCGTTATTTTAGATGACGCTGACGTAGCCAAAGTACCTTACGTAGGTTCCGGCCAGGATATTAACAAAAACCCGCTTGCCAATAACCTTTGGAATAGTGATTATATTGCGCAGGATGGCATTACAAATACAGAAGGCGGCAAATACCAGGACGCATTTATAAGCCATCTTAAAGATAATAACGACCCACGCCTGGGCGTGATATCTATTGTGTACAATGGCGGCGTTGCCGACACTTCATTTGCTATACAAAAAGGGATGTCGGCTGGGTTAAATACAAAACCTGCCAATTTTGTAACCTATTCTGAACCTAACCCTAAAACGATATTGCTGTTAAACTCACCCCGCCTGGTATTTACCGCTGCCGAAAGCTACTTTCTGCTGGCAGAGGCTGCTTCAAGGGGTTGGTATAATGGCTTATCTGCATCAGCGGCTTACGAGAACGGTATTTCTGCTTCTATGCGTCAGTGGGCTGTAATTGGCGGCGCGCCCGGCACAATAACCACCAACCAGATTAATACTTACATAGCGCATCATAAATTTAATACGGCCGGCACACTTGACCAGCAAATGGGACAGATATACACAGAATTTTGGGTTGGGGTATTCCCTGATGCGGAGGAAGTTTACTCTACTTATCGTCGCACAGGCTACCCTGCGCTGGTACCTAATAACTATACAGGCAACGCTACAGGCGGTAAAATCTTCAGAAGAATGTTATACCCTATAAGCGAACAAAATTTAAATTCGGCATCCTACGCCGCTGCTATAAGCCGGCAAGGGCCTGACGATTTCCTGACCAGGATATGGTGGGATAAACAGTAAATTGAGTGAGTTGATTATTGTTAGTTCAGGAAGGGGGGACCCTTCCTGATTTTTTTGCCCTGTGCGAGGCTGTTGAAGAGCAGGCAGGGATGATTTTTAGCATACGAACCTTGTTGCGTAAAATCGTATATTCCCGCTCAAATTTTCTTAAAGGCTTGTTTGGCTTACATGAAAAATATCTTTTACGGCTGGTTTATGCTGGCGGCTTTAACCTTAATGTACGCCACCACAAATGGCGTGGGCGCTTACGCCTTAACAGTAATGCGACCCTTACAGATAAAGTCTTTCGGCCTCGATCCGCAGAGCGCGGCGCTCCTTCCTACGCTGCTGTTTTTTACAATAGCCGTTGCATCACCTTTTGTTGGCCGTCTTCTCGACCGGTTTAACCCGCGCAGGGTTATTGCAATTGGCGCTTTCGGGGCTACCGGTTTAATTTTTCTGCAGGCATATATAACCAGCTATACCGTTTTGTGCATCTTTTATGTATTGTATGGCATTTGCATGTCGCTTGCCGGTATTATCTCTTTTATGTACCTGGTTAACAAATGGTTCCATCACTACAAGGGAATAGCGACCGGCATAATGATACTTGGCTCCAGTTTGGGCGGTATTTTCTTCCCCCGAATTGCTGTAATAGCGGGCTCCGAATGGCAAAAATCCTGTATGTTTTTGGGGATTGCGTCGACAGTGCTTCTTCTGCCCCCTTTATTGTTGGTAAAATCGGAACCGGCTGTAATAGGGACTGTCCCCGATGGGGCATATTTTCCGGAAAGGCCTAATGTAAAACCTGGTAAAACCAGCCTTTCTCTTAATGATGCTTTGCGTTCGTATACCTTTTACCTGGTGCTTATAGTAACCGCCATATTGTGGTTTTGTATAAAGGGCTATCTTCAAAATCACGTATTTGTTATGAAGGATTTAGGACAAAGCCCCGCAGTGGCGGCCAAATTACTGGGGTATTTTTCCATGACGGCAATAGCCGGTAAGTTATTCTTCGGCTACCTGAGCGACCGCATTACTAAGGAGTATATCATGGTGTTTGCCATTTCCATTATGGCCGCCGGGTTTTTTATGCTGAATACTTTAAGCGCCAGCCCCCTGTTGTTAAATGCTTTTGCCCTGATTGCAGGATTTGGTTTTGGCGGGTCATTTACCCTTATACAGGTGTGGGTCGCCGGTATTTATTGCGGTAAAAGCTACGGTTCCGTTTTAGGTATTGTAATTATGGTTGACGAATTGGCCGGAAGCGCGGGAATGATAGTACTGGGCACCCTGAGAAAAGTAAGCGGAACCTTTAAGAGTGGTTTTGATTTAATGCTGATTTTATGCGCAGTGGCTATTTTATGCTCCGTAATGGTTCGACGCTCCAAAAGCCAATAGAAGCAAAAAGTTTATTTGCTTATTCCCGCCGGTTCAATGTATTTTTACAATAGCGTTAGCTGAACGTACTATTAAACCTTATTCGACAAAGAAATATGATCATCAACAATCTTTCCGGATTCTTTAAAGATCAGCGCTGGCTGGTTGCACACAATGCCTGGAACAACAACCAATACACCGGCAACAACCAAAGCAAAACTATAACCGAGCTGCTTAATTATGGCGTAAGGGGCTTTGCACTGGATATTTACGGCGACGCTTAAGATCTGCAACATGACCAGGGGTGCGCGAGCTTTTTTACCGGAGTTTCCCAGCGAGTGTGGACACTCGCAATTATTTTCGGTTAAGCGTGGACGCTTAACCGGACGGGGGGCTACAAAGCCTTTAGAGAAAGTTGAAAGCTTTCTTCGTTTTTATTGTAGACGGAGACTATGAGCGTAATCGTCCGAGGCCTCAAGCTTCGAACGGGTGGGGGCGCCAAACTCGCGCCGGGGATGGGGACTGTCTAATTTGCCAGCCTTAGCATCCTGCCCGCAATTATTGCAGAAGTTTCCGTTAAATTCAAATCCACAGTTCTTGCATTTGATCCTTCTATTGATTTTGGGTTTTCGCATATTACCGTGGATTTGATGTTGTTTTTATTTTACTACCACCCTTACTCTGTCCAGATTTTGAATACGGGTAAATACCGTATGGGCATTCCCTTGCCGCTGAGACGCAACTCTTAATGTTGGGAAGTAAGTTCCGGGTTTTGAAAACTTGTATGTTGTTGTTACTTTAACACTGGACCCTGATTTATTGATTGCGCTCCATTTGGCAGTAACCGGAAAAACTCCGGACGTTACAAAATTCCACCCATGAAAATCGCCGCCCTTTTGAAAGAAGTCCTCAGACAGCCCTTCAAAGTTCCATACAGCTTTGACCACCTTGCCCATATGTTCAGGTACATCCACAACTGCCGTAAACGTTACTGTTTGACCGACTTTTATTTCGGCGCGCTTACTCCCGTTGGCTTTTAACATTACTACCGGTTGTATTCCATGTCGTTTATTTGCTGCGGCTGGAACTATCACCTGCCCGTCAACTATTTTATAATTAGTACTGGCCGCCGGAGCTACTCCTTTTTCAACCCAGGCGCTCAAGTCAAGAAGCGCTTGTTGCAATACGCCGAGGTAACTAACAGTTTCGGTTGGATCATCTTCTAATGATATGTCGCCATGCAGGGCGCGATCGGTAAACCATACCCTATAGTTGCTATCCATATTTTCGCCAAGGTTTGCCTTCACCTTCGTGCGGTACCAATCCGCTTGCCACGGAAAAGCTTCACGATCCCACAAGGATTCCAGTAAGATCATTTTACCCTTGAACTTGCCCGTCGGTAGGATACCAGCCGCCCCTTTGGTAAACAACGGTCCCAACAAAAGAGGGCGTTGAGGGTATTTGGGGGTGCCGTCTGCATTGCGAAACTGATCCCATACATAATACTCCTTACCCGGCACCTGGTGCCGATGATAGGTTTGTATCGCGAGAAAGTTTGAATTGTCGACTATTACCGAATCGCCGACTTTAAGTTTTGCAATCACGGCGGGGTCGACCGGGCCAAAAACCACCTTGTCATCCATGATTTTAGTTATCGTCAGCACTTTTCCAGCGGCAAGGCCGCTTTTAATGACCAAATCGCCGCCCAGGAAATAAACGTCCTTAAGCTTGTTCTGTAATTGCAAAGCAACAGGCATACCCCCTTGTGCTCCTCCAACACTTTTCCAGGCAGCGTCTGCAGTACCGCGGTCTTGCGCCGATACCGGCTTTGCAAGTCCTAAACTCACCGCCTGGTCAATTTCAATCGGCGCCTTGATAATATTCGGTTGCTGAATTCGGCCTTTTATCAATGATGCAGGTGAATCA
>Ga0105239_10000046_pt1 | contig 181115 bp, 156 predicted proteins | sample KBSC44metaG_FD_92761 | JGI IMG/M metagenome (GOLD analysis project Ga0105239, IMG submission 92761) | Corn rhizosphere microbial communities from Kellogg Biological Station, Michigan, USA - KBS C4-4 metaG | ecosystem: Host-associated > Plants > Roots > Rhizosphere > Soil | place: Michigan... | reverse complement strand
TCGGTGACGATGACACGGCAGCCCGCACCTTTAAGGGAAGCGGCCGAGCCCTTGCCTACGTCGCCATAGCTGCCGACAACGGCAACCTTACCGGCCATCATGACGTCGGTGGCGCGGCGGATGGCATCCACGAGGGATTCCTTACAGCCATATTTGTTGTCGAACTTGGACTTGGTGACGGAGTCATTGACATTGATCGCCGGGATCGGAAGGGTGCCCTTTTCCATCCGCTCATAGAGACGGTGAACGCCGGTGGTGGTCTCTTCGCTGAGGCCCCGGATATGCTGAACCAGCTCGGGATATTTGTCGAAAACCATGTTGGTGAGGTCGCCGCCATCATCCAGGATCATGTTGCGGGGACGATCGGTGCTGCCGAAGAACAGGGTCTGCTCGATACACCAGTCGGCCTCTTCGAGGGTCTGGCCCTTCCAGGCGAATACCCCGATACCTGCGGCGGCGATGGCGGCTGCAGCCTGGTCCTGGGTAGAGAAGATGTTACAGGACGACCAACGTACTTCGGCGCCGAGGGCTACGAGAGTCTCGATCAGCACGGCCGTCTGGATCGTCATGTGCAGGCATCCGGCGACCCGGGCTCCTTTCAGGGGCTGCGACGGACCATATTCTGCACGAATAGCCATCAGGCCGGGCATCTCTGCTTCGGCGAGGCGGATCTCTTTGCGGCCCCATTCGGCGAGGCTCATATCTTTCACCTTATACGGGAGCTTCAGATCGATGCTCTGAGTTTTCGTTGACATGGAGATTTTTTTAAATTTTGGTCAAAGTTAACAATGCTAGAACAAAAATATAGCCATTGTTTGTAAATTTGGAACAGATAGCGATTTTTTAACCTTTTCGTAGAATAAAATACGGTATGGCGACAGAAAAAGACCCCCAAAAAGAAAAAGCGGCTGTAGGGCCGGTGGACCTCGATGAGAAAGACAGGGCCATCTTGCGCCTGTTGCAGGATAACGCCAAGATAACGGTTCGGGAGATCGCGGCAAAAGTTCACCTTAGTACGACACCGGTTCATGAACGGATCCGGCGGCTCGAGGAGACGGGGGTGATCCGGCAATATGCCACGCTACTGGATCACTCCAAGGTGCGAAAGGGGCTGCTGGCGATCTGTTATGTATCTCTTAAAGAGCATAACAAGCGCAGCGGGGCGAAATTCATCAAAACGATGCAGGAGATGAGCGAGGTGCTGGAATGTTATATCATTTCGGGGGAGTTCGATTTTATGCTAAAGGTGGCGGTGGAGAGCATGGACGCCTATTATGACTTTCATGTCAACAAGCTGGGACAGGTGGAGAACATAGGTCATGTACAAAGCACTTTTGTTATGGGTGTTGTCAAACAGACGCACCAACTTATTTCGTAAATTGCAGCGTTAAATATTCTTTTATGTATTCATACGATACGGTGGCGGAGGCCGTCAACGGGCTAAAGCAACGGGGGTTTACGATCGACTTCAATTTGGAAGCCGACAGGGTATATTGTCCGCAGAGGGCGCTTGCCCTGAGGCCGGTTGATTTTGAGATCACGGAGTTCTATCGTTTTGAAGGCGAGAGCGATCCGGCCGACGAGGCCGTCGTCTACGCTATCGAGTCAAAAGCCGGCAAGAAGGGATTGATCGTCACGGGTTTTGGGATTACAGCCGAAGGGATTGGGGAGGAGATGATCGAAAAATTAAGGGTGAAACGATGATAATTATTCGCGAGGCCCGCGAGGCCGACCTGCCCAAACTGCTGGCTATTTATAATCACGTTATCCTTAACACTACGGCCGTATATACGTACGAAGCGCAGACCTTGGAGGCGCGTGCCGCCTGGTACCGGGACAAGCTTGCCGCGGGTTATCCCGTATTTGTTGCTGAGGAAGCGGCGCAGGTGGTTGGGTTTAGTTCTTACGGACCCTTTCGCGCCTGGCCGGCTTACAAGTATACTATCGAGAATTCGGTGTATGTGACCGAGGGACAGCGGGGTAAGGGGATCGGCAAATTGCTGATCCGGCCGCTGATCGATTCAGCGAAGGCAAAGGGCTATCATGCCATAATTGCGGGTATCGACTCGGCCAACGATGCGAGCATCCGGCTACATGCGTCCTTTGGATTCCGGGAGGTGGCGCATTTCCGGGAGGTGGGTTATAAGTTTGGGCGCTGGCTCGACCTCAGCTTTATGGAGCTGCTGCTGGACACCCCAGCCCATCCTACAGAGGGATAAGCCTAATACAGGAACTCTATATTATTCATTTGGCCTACCAGCAGCCGGGCGACGACCTTGTCGATGGGGAGAGTAACGCTGTCTTCGTTGAACCGTGACCGGGGGATGAACCGGAATGTCTCGCATTCCTTTTTTTCGGCATAAATAGCCAGCTCGCGCTCATCGAAATCGAAGGGCTTTGTTCTTAAGGGAGCTTTGATCGGCTCGAGTGCGCGCACGAAATAATAGATGCTGATGATCTGGTGTTCAGGATTGAAGGCCGACATCTGAAAGAAATCCGTGGTATAGAGATGATCGGTGACCTCGACGTCGAGGTCCATCTCTTCTTTGAACTCGCGTTTGAGGCAGTCGCGTGTGCCTTCGCCGAACTCGAGGCCGCCGCCGGGGAACTTCGTGTAATAGTTACCGCGGATGTATTCGTCGCTGACGAGGATGTCGTTGTTGTCGCCGAGGAGAATGCCGTAAACGCGAAGGTTGAACATATTCGTGCGATTGGAGGGGTTTAGAACCATTTCTTTTTCATAAAATACCAACTGATGATGATGCTGATGCCCACGGACAGCAGGATCGGGATATAGAAGGCGTAGTGGGAGTCGGCGTAGGGTATGGGGACGTTCATCCCATAAATGCCGGTAACGAGGGCCGGCAGGGAGAGGATGATGGTGATGGAGGTGAGCCTTTTGAGCACATTGTTCATGTTATTGTTGATGATGCTGGCGAAGGCGTCGAGGGTGCTGCTGAGGATGTTGGTGTAGATGTTCGCCATTTCCAGCGCCTGGGACATGTCGACGGCGAGGTCATCGAGGAATTCTTTCTCCTCTTCGTTGAGGCCGAGGAAGTTGGTGCGGGCCAGCTTGAGAAGGAGCATCTCGTTGCTGCGGAGGGCCGTGACGAAGTACACCATGCTTTTCTGGATCTTCATGAGCTCCAGCAGCTCTTCATTGCGGTTGGACGCATAGAGCTTTTGTTCCATGAGATTGCGGCGCTGGTTGATCTCTTTGAGAAACTCCATATAGGTCTGGGTGATCTTTTCGAAGACCTTCAGGACCATCATACTCTTCTTGTCGGGGTGGCGATTTTGAAAGGTGTTGAGAAATTTCTTGATGGCGCCGTTCTCGAAGGAATTGACGGTGACGACTTGAGTATGGGTAAGGATGATACAGATCGGGATCGTGATATAGTAGGCGTCACTTTCGTTGAAGGAGTTGTTTTCGGTCGGCGTCTTGATGACGATGAGCTTGACATTGTCCTCTTCCTCGAAGCGAGGCCGTTCGTCGATGTCGAGGGAGTCGGTGAGGAAGTCGAGCGGGATGGCCATTTCTTCGGAGAGGCCGGTGAATTCCTGTTGTTTGAGAGGCGGGAGGATGTTGATCCAGTCGCCGTCCCTGGCCTGGTCGACCTCTACGGTTTGATGGTTGACGTTCTTGAAGTACTGGATCATGGTATCGGGTGGGGCTAGTTATCGATACTGCCTTCGAAAACGCGTGCGGCGGGTCCGCAGAGCCAGATGTTCTCATAAGCGCCGTCGGTGGTGCGATCGAAGCGGACCGTCAGTTTTCCTCCTTTTGTGATGACCTTGACATAATTATAGCCTGCCTCGTTGTGATAGCAGGCAAGGGCGCTGGCGGTGACGCCGGTGCCGCAGGACAGGGTCTCGTCCTCCACACCTCTTTCGTAGGTGCGGACGATGATCTCGTCGGGGCGGCGCTGCTCGACGAAATTGACGTTGACGCCCTCTTTGGCGAAGTCGCCGCTGTAGCGGATGTCCATCCCTTTATGATAGACATCGAACTCCATGACGTCGGTGACCATCTTGACATAGTGGGGCGAGCCGGTGTCGAGGAGGAAATCGCCGTGGAAGTCGTCGATCTCGCCGACGTTCTTCATTTTGAGGCTGACGACGCCGTCGTCGTCGATCTCGGCGAGGTGGGGGCCATCGGCGGCGATAAAGCTGTATTCGGTCTTTTTCAGACCGATGTCGTAGGCGAATTTGACCAGGCACCGGCCGCCGTTGCCGCACATGGTGCTTTCGCGGCCGTCGGAGTTGTAGTATTTCATTTCGAAATCGTAGCCGGTGTGGGGGTTGAGCAGCATCAGACCGTCGGCGCCGATGCCGAATCGGCGGTCGCAGAGGAATTTGATGCGTTCGGTGGTCAGGGCGGTATAGCTCCAGTTGCGGTTGTCCAGGATGATGAAGTCATTGCCGGTCCCTTGGTATTTGAAGAAGTGCATTTGGTTCATAGCTGGGGCGAAGATAGAAATTTCGGATGAGTCCGCCTAGCGGCGGACTCATCCGAGGGGTTCGACGATGCTTAGCGTTTCCCGGATCAGGCGGGCGACGGTGGCATCTCCATCCTTTGAGAATTCCTTTGTGATGCGGTTGGCGACGATGGCGCTGAGGCTGAGACAGGAGTGGCCGAGGAGTTTGCCGAGGCCGTAGATGCCGGCCGTCTCCATCTCGAAGTTGCTGATGCGGTGAGGGCCATAGGAGAAGCTGGTGAGGCGGTCGATCAGGTCGGGCTGGCTGAGGCCCAGGCGGAGGACCCGGCCCTGGGGGCCATAGAAGCCCGGGCAGGTGACGGTGATGCCATGGTGGAAGCCTTCGGTGAAGTGACGAAGCAGGGTGGCGCTGGCGCCGCTGAGGTAGGGTTGGGCGAGGCGCTGGTGGAGTTGGGTCTGGGTGGTGAAAGCCTGAAGGAGTTCGGTTTCGTCTACGGCCGGCTCGTTTCTATAGAAATTCAGCAGGTTGTCGATGCCAAGGCCGTGGGTGGAGGCGACGAAGCTGTCTGCGGGTATGTCTTTCTGTAAGGAGCCGGAAGTTCCGATCCGGATGATGGTAAGGGGGGTGAATTCCTTTTTGATGGTCCGGGTGGAAAAGTCGATATTGACGAGAGCGTCGAGCTCGTTGAGGACGATATCTATATTGTCGGTGCCGATACCGGTGGAGACGACGGTGAGCCTTTTTTTGCCGATCCGGCCGGTGTGGGAGACGAATTCGCGGTGCTGAAGGCGATGTTCGACGGTGTCGAAATGTTGACTAACTTTGGCTACGCGGTCGGGGTCGCCTACGGTCAGGATGGTGGGGGCGAGTTCTTCGGGGCGGAGGTTGAGGTGATAGACGGCGCCGCGGGTATTGATAAACAGTTCGCTTTCAGGGATTGGTTGCATATTTTGTGGGAGATATTTTTGAGTTTGTTGCGAAATTACCTTAATTTTGCAGCCACTCAAAAATTTTGCAGTTGGTGATAATTGGGTGATTTTGGTTCCGTGGCCGAGTGGCTAGGCAGAGCTCTGCAAAAGCTTCTACAGCAGTTCGAATCTGCTCGGAACCTCGCAATAAAAAAGGCCGCCATTTGGCGGTCTTTTTTGATTAACACCTATGCTGCAGTGTTATTGTATCTTATACATTCATCACATATACTAGCCGGCCTTATCAAATACGGTCTTCCAGGAACGCGGGCTGCCATATAAGGATGATTTTGCGTCAGTTTGAATAGCAATAGACTTGCCATCATTACTTAGTCTCCAAACCTCTGTCACGTAAACAGATGTTGGTTTTTGACCGATCATCAGGTTCACAACTGAGTAAACCGTCATCGTTCGTCTATCAGCTGACAAGTTTACGGTAAACTTCTTTCCTCTTCCCGGGCCATGGTTAATTTCGCTTGTTTTACCGTCGAAGGCCAGTTTCTCCTGGCTGGTAACAGGCGTTGTGCCGGGAAACGAGCTTGACACTTCTACGGTTAGAAAATTTGCCTGCTCTGTTATTTTCATTGTTTTAGCCAGCATACGATCACCCTGGTCATAGCAGCAGACAATATTTCCGCCCATACTTATCGACTCTTTGGATTTCCATTCGCCGGAAAAGTTAGCAGGATCAGTGCCATTTTTTTGCTGGCCCTGTACCAGAGAATAAATTGCTACAACCACGATAACAGGCAGGCTGTAAAAAACGATTCTTTTATTTTTCATATCCTATTAAAATTAATTCAGTAAATCTACCCTGACATCTTCAGCCTGAAGAATTTGCATTGTAAATTCAAGTGTAAACTTTGTAAATAAAATCTTGACATTGTTTGATAGCCGAATCGTCCTGACGGAAAGACGTAAGATGGAAAGTGTTCCATTTCAGAAGGAAAGGGCTAGTTTTCCGTATAAGATTGAAGATTGTTTTTTTGCGAATTCTTTGTGGTGAGGTGGCTTGACAAGGGAGTGTTTTTTTAAACGATTTGATAATCAGTTGATTATAATGTCGTGTCGGGCGGGATCGTTCTTTTTTGCCACAACCGGCGTCCGTTAGCAAATGCCGTTTTTTTTATTCTATATTTGTCCCATGCGAATGACGATATCCGGGCTACCGAAACATTTCGACAAATTTGATCTCCAGCGGCTTTTTAATCCCTTTGGTTGGGTTGATTATACCAAGATCCTTATCGATCCCATCACCGGTCTGAGCCGGGGAAAAGGCATTGTTGAGATGAAGAAGGATGATGATGCTCAGAAGGCCATGGCCGCCTTGCAGGGAAAGGTGTTGGGCTCCAATCCGCTGAGCATTAAGGAAGCAAAGGAGCGGCCGCCAAGGCCCTTGTAAACCTGTTGCGACCTCCTGACCCGTTACAGCCTTCTGACCCGCATATTCCGGAATCTTACTACGTCCCCATGGCCCAGGAAGCCCAGATGACCCGATGGATTCAGGAGTCCGGGATGTTCCTTATGGTCCATTGTTCCATTTTTTGACGCCTCTTTTATATCTCCATCGAGGATCACCGTTCCGTTGAGGGTGACCTTTATCTTATTCCCCCGGGCGACGATCTCTTCCTTGTTCCACTGGCCGACTGGCAGGAGAAAGCCCCGCTTTGCGGGGATGACGCCATAGACGGAACCGTGGAACTGATAAGGATGAAGTTCCTTGTACACCGGCGCCTCGTTGTCGAGCACCTGGATCTCCATCCCCACATAGGCCGCATCGCCCTCCAACGGGGCGCGGATACCGATGCCATTGTTGGCGCCGGGTGTCAACTGAAATTCGAAGCGATAGACGAAATTGGCAAATTCTTCTTTGGTGTATAAATTCCCGCCGCCCTTTTCGGGAGCCACCTCGACCACGCCGTCCCTGACGAGGTAGCCCGTCGTGTTGCCGGTCCACTGGCTCAGGTCTTGCCCATTGAACAAGGAAACAAAGCCTTGCTTTTTTTCTTCGGTGGTGAGCTCCATCGCGTCGTTCGGCGGTAGCTCGCGCAGATAGATGTTTCGATAGGCAACGTAGGTGCCGTGGGCCTGAAGTTCGATCTGTTCTTCGGGGAAGATCGGGATATTCCGATCCCAATAGTTCTCGAGCGTGATATTATCGGTGACGAGTACGCCATTCAGCCAGACGGTTACTTTGTCTCCTTTCATGACGATGTGAAACCGGTTCCACTCGCCGATTGTATTGTCCGCGACGGTCAGCGGCTTGCTTTCGTTCTTTTGGTTGTTGTACAACCCTCCCGATCCCACCTGTGCGCCGACCTCTCTTCTGCTCGTGTCCCAGATCTGTACCTGGGGCGAGCCTCTTAAATAGATGCCCGCGTCGCCTTTCCCGGTAATCTTCCAATCGACGTACATTTCGATGTCGCGATACTTCTTTTCCGTCACGAGATTTTCGCCATGCCCCGTAAAGATCAACAGACCGTCTTTTACGACCCAGTCGCCCTTTGTTTTTTCATCGGCCGCTTTTTGGGCGGCGGCGAGCCCGGCGTCGGTCATCTTCGATCGGGTGACCGGGTTGCCGACGAGGGCTTTCCAGCCGGTAAGATCGACTCCATTGAACAGACTGACGAAGCCATGGTCATAGGGCATTTTCCTTAACAGGGCGGTTAGCCGTGTCGCCAGGATGGCGCTGTCTTCGCCGTTGATCAGGGGCAGGGCCGTTTCGAGCGCCTGACGAACGATGGGTCCCTGGATGGTTTCATCGGTCAGCGCGAGACGGGCGAGGATCAGCGCGGCGTCTTTGTTCAGTTCCGGGTCGTTGATGGACTTGCTCACGAGGATGAAGCTGCTGAAGCCGGGGATCGTCGCGGCTTTTGCGAGGATGCGCTTTTTTTCGATCGGGTTCTTGGCGAGTGTCCTTTCGTCTTCCAACAACAGCAACTGCCGTTCGCCGGTGAGGGTAGGGGCTGTTGGCGGGTTATATGCAGGTAGTGCGGGCAGCGTTGCATTTTGCCGGTCGATGGTTGCCTTGTCGGTGAGCAGGTTCAGTTGCGACTGGATGAAGAGCTTCGCATATTGTGATCTGGCGGCGCCCCCGTATCTTTTTATCCAATCAACCGCAACCGCCTGGGCATTTTGGGCGGCATTTATATAGGCGCTTAACGCGTCGGCGGCGCTGGCTTTTAAAGAATCATCGTCGAGTAACCGGAATGCCGCCTTCCATTCGGACTTATCCCAGGTGTTCATGGTTGTCAGCGCGGCGTCGGCTTCCGACCGGTGCTGGTAGGGAAACATTCGGATCGTTTCGATCACTTTGTCCGGGGTTTTCTGGGCGCCGGCGTTGCGTGCCAATAAAACCAATGCGAGGAAGAGGATCGGAGCAATTTTCATGAAAGTTGTTTGGTGCGCATGGGCGGGTTGATCATATAGTTGGCTTCGGTGTCGTCGATGAAAACCATGTTCACCGGGTCGAATTTCAGGGGTCTTCCCAATTGCAGGGCGATCTTTCCCATGTTGATCATGGTACAGGACCTGAACCCATTCCTTTCATTCAGTGCGAAGGGTGTCCGGTATCTCACCGAGTCCAGGAAGTTCGTCACCTGGGGTTCCGGGTCGGGCAGCAACGCCAGTTTTTCCCGGAGATTGGGGATGTCGGATCGGAAGCCAGCGAACAATTTTCCTTTTGGCCCGACGATATAAGCGGCATCCGGGTCTTTGGCTTCGCCGTCCAAAATGATCTTACAGCCGTCCTCATAAGTAAAGGTGATCTTTCTGAAAGTTCCCACCGCATCCCAGTTCTGTTGTTCGGCATCCGGTTCGACGAGGATCGGGCTGGTATGATCTTTCCCGAGAAAATACTGGATCGGATCGATATAATGCTGCCCCATGTCGCCCAGGCCGCCGCCATCGTAATCCCAATAGCCCCGGAAGGTCTGGTGGACACGATGGGGATTATAGGGCTTGAAGGGCGCCGGACCCAGCCACCGGTCGTAGTCCAGCTCCGGCGGGACGGGCATCGTTTCCAGTTTTGTCCTTCCCACCCAGTAGAATTTCCAGTCAAAACCGGTGGTCTTACTCACGGTAACGGTGAGCGGCCATCCCAATAACCCCGAGTCCACCAATTTCCTGATAGGCTTTACGGTGGTATTCATGCCATAGAAATTGTCTTCAAACCGGAACCAGGTGTTCAACCGGAACATGCGTTTGTTCTGGCTAACGGCCTCTATCACCCGTTTGCCTTCGCCGATCGTCCTTGTCATGGGTTTTTCGCACCAGATGTCCTTGCCGGCGTTTGCCGCGTCGATGGCGATCAGTCCATGCCAATGCGGGGGTGTGGCGATGTGTACGATATCCACCTCCGGTAAGGCGATGAGTTCCCGGTGATCGTGAAAGGTTTTCACGCTGCCGCCAATCGAATTGGCCACTTCGGTGAGATGGTTCCTGTCGACATCGCAGATGGCCACGACCCTTGTACCGGCATAGGGGATGTGACCCCGGCCCATCCCGCCAACCCCGATGATCCCCTTGGTCAGCTGGTCGCTGGGAGCAAGATAACCCCTACCTAATACATGCCTGGGAACGATGAAAAAGCCTGCGCCGATGGCGGCGACCTGTTTCAGGAAACGGCGCCGGTCTTTTTGTTGGGATGACTGCATGAGTCAATATAGAAAGAAAAGGCGAATCACACCGTTTTAATCTGTTTTTCCGACAGCTTTTGGATCAGCAGGCGAAGGATCTCGCTTTTGATAGTTTGGATCTGGCCGATATTGGCCACCCAGACGACGACGGTCACGCTGACCGTCTTTTCGGAGGACGAGGTGAGGAGGATGCGGGGCGGCTCGGTCTTGCTGAGGTCCGGGTGATCCTTCAGGGTTTCCTGTACGACCGTTTTGATCTCTTCGTAGGAGTGGCCGGCCTGCACGGTAAGCGGCACTTCGACGCGGACCTGTCTGTCCCGGATGGTCCAGTTGATCACTTCGCCGCTGAGCAGGTCGCCGTTGGGCATGATGATCTCCATGCCTTCTTCCGTCACGAGCTTGCTGGCCCGTATCCCCATATCATGGACGATGCCCTTTTTGCCGTTGAGCTCGATATAGTCGCCGATCTGAAAGGGTTGTTCGAAGACCAGGATGATCCCCGAGACCAGGTTGTTGACGATGTTCTGGAGGCCGAGGCCGATGCCCACGCCCAGCGCGCCGAGCACGATCGTGATCTTATCCAGCGGCAGTCCCGAGGCGACGATGGCGAACAGGAAACCGCCGATGACCAGCACGAGGCGGATCATGACCATGCTGGAGCCTTTTTTCCCCGTCTGTTCCATTATTGCGCCTTCGCCGGCGCCGTAAAGGTAGCCTACATATTTCTGCAGCAGATGGGATAGGTAAACCAGAGCGACGAAGAGCAGGACGCTGCCAAGCTTGAATACCACGGAGCCGAGCTTTATGGGGTGTTCAAGGACACGGGAGATGCCTTCCAACAAGGAATCATACACATTCAGGTTGATCGAGAAGGCAATGAACCAGGCTACGGCGGCCACGAACACCAGCGTGCGGAAGAGGCCTTTTTGTAACCGTGTCAACAACTGGATCCTGGAAGCGCTTCTTTTTCGCAGCCGGGCGGCAGCCAGCTGCAGCTGAAAGGCGTCCATCACGCATTCGATGAATACCGACAGGAGGATGACCTGCAAGAGGCCGAAGATGGCGGTGATACTGCAAAGCCGGGCGATGGCCACCCGTCCCAGTCCGTTGGCGAGGATCGAGAGGGCGTTAAACCCGAGAAAGATCGCCAATACGAAGCGGATCGCCCGTGGATAGGGGAGATAGGGTTGTATCCTGCGGGTCGCGATGTAGCCGAGAATGATCGCGGCGGCGTTCATCAGGAGGAGCCATATCCGGCCCCGCGTGTCGGGCACCAGCAAGGCGCTGGTTGCCAGGAAGACCATATACAAGAGAAGGATCAGTCCCCAGAAGAGGAGCGCATGGCGGGGCCATTGCCGGCTGAACAGGATGCTGACCAACAGCAGTAGCAGGAGCTGACCGCATTGGGCCAGCAGGGGAGGCGCGTTGAAGTTGAAGAATGGAAGGGTGTTCAGCAGGATAACGAGACTTGAGAGAACGGGCGGATCGCGCAGGTGCCGGAGATGGAGCTGAGAGAGCGCTGTCTGGCTTTGCGTCGCCGGGTTGTCCTGGACGTGCTCGTCCGGTGCTTTTTTTATGATCCGAAAGCTGCGGCTTGCCCAGATGAAGAAGGCGATGCCGATGAGAAGCGCGAGGAAGTAATATCCCCAGTTATGGGCTATAAAATATTCCAGGATGCTTCGTTCGGACCGGAGGTTTGCCGATCGGGCGGGAGCAGCGGTAACGGCCGTGTCGAGTTCTTTACCCACGCGCCATAAATAGGGGTATTCCTGGCGGAACAGCCGGCCGGCGATCTGTTGCCGGGCGGCATTCACCTGGTTGAGCAGCTCGACCGTCTGAAAATAAGGTCCGGTAATGGCCGACTGAAGGGCGTTGATGCCGGCGAGGCTTTGTTCGGTACTCTTTCTTGCTCCGGCCCATTTTCGGATCAGCTGTACGATCTCCTCGCGGTACATTTCCCGGTAAGCGCTGTCCGTTACCAACTGTCTCAGGACTGAATCCTTTGTAAAGGCGGTGGTTTCGGCGTTCATCCGGATCAGGCTGTTATTATATGCGAAAAGCTGGGTCCGCCAGCCGGAGAGCTGGTTGCGGATGTCCTGGAGGATGAATTCATCCAGGAGAAGGTGTTTGTATTCCACCGTCTGGCCGCCGTCGAGCGATCGTTGAATGCCGGTGAGCGTGGCAACGATGTCCGTCAGCCGGTCGCGGAGATGGTTGGTGTCGAGATGCTTTTGTTGGAACAGGGAGATGTTGTTGAGGGTCTCCTGGATGTCGTCGATCCTTTGCATGACGGTGTCCAGCGAGTATTCTAAATGGGTCTTTGCGGGCGTCCTGCGCTCGTGCTTGTGTTGGGAGTAACCGGGACGGGTAAGTGCGATAAGTACGGATAGCGTGAGATATATTGCTCTGGTCATTGCCATTCTGAGGGGAAGTTATGATCCATGCGGACTTTCTGGGTCGGACAAAGGGGGACCGGGAGACTCCGGAATATCGGGATCGAAGTCCGGCTCGACCCGGGGCCTGTCCGGTTGAAACGGCGGGAGCGGGTCAGGCTCTCCGTCCGGTCCTGCCGGTTTGCCGGGAGGCTGTGCGGGACCAGGTTTCTTTTCCGGGGTCCGGTTGGGATCGCGTCGGGGTGATTTGGCCACGAGATGAAATTATAGGATAGCCAATGCAATCGCGGTGCCAGCGTGCCGGCGAGGCGTCATTGCCACAACCGGCAATTGGTTGAAGAAAACACGGGATTGGTCGAATTTTTTTGCGGGGATTGGGTGAAAGCGGGATTTTCACTGCATTTATAAAACACCTACCATGAATATTCTTTTTTCAGCGACGCGATGTTTCGCCTTGCTTCTTTTATCCCTCGCCGTACGCGGGCAGCAAGTAAAGACTACCCGCATGAGCAAGCTGGCCGCAGTCTCCGAGCAGATCGGCATTACCGATGTCACGGTCCACTATAGCCGGCCGGCGGTCGGCGGCCGGGAAGGGAAGATCTGGGGCGACCTGGTGCCCTATGGGTTTTTCGATTATCATTACGGGACGAGCAAAGCGGCGCCATGGCGGGCGGGAGCCAATGAGAATACGACGATGGAATTCTCGACGGACGTACTCATCGAAGGGAAGCCGCTGGCGGCGGGGAAATATGGGTTCTTTGTCGCCATGGGTGCTGAAAAGGCGACACTGGTGTTCTCGAAGGACAATAACGCCTGGGGATCGTTCTATTACAACCCCGTGCATGACGCGTTGCGGGTGGAGGTGCCCGTGACGGCGGCGCCGGAGAGCGTCGAGTGGTTGAAATATGAGTTCACGGGCGAAACCGATAGCAGCGCGGTGGCGGTGCTGGAATGGGAGAAGCGGAAGATCCCTTTTACCATTGGCGTGGACCTTCGCAAGACCCAGGTGGATGCCTACCGGTATGCCTTCAACAGCGGTGAATTCTATGAATACTGGCAAAATATGCAGCAGGCCGCGGATTTCTGCCTGATGAACGATGTGAACCTCGAGGAAGGGCTTAGCTGGGCGGACCGATCGATCAACACCTATTTTGGGGATGCCAATTTCCGGACACTGAGCACCTATGCGGGTCTGTTGGATCGGGCGGGCCGGAAGCATGAGGCGGACTCGCTGATGAAGCTGGCCTGGCCCAAGGGGACCAGGGATGATATCTATTATTTCGGCTATAAGCTACAGCGGATGAAGAAGTATATGGAGGCGATGGAGGCCTTCAAGGTGAATTATGATAAGGCGCCGAAGAATTGGTTGAGCAACCTGGGGATGGCGAAGGGATATGCGGGGTTGGGGGATAAGGCTGCGGCCCTTAAATATGCGGATGTGAGTTTGCAGCTGGTGGGTGATCCGGGCTCGAAGAGCTATGTCGAGCGGATGAAGCAGGCGATTGCGGAGGGGAAGGACGTATCGGCGTTCTAAGGGTTGTTTCGGATGGCATTTTCCAGGCGTATGGCGTGGCGTTGCCAGGCTTGTTCCAGCATCATTTCATCCCGCGGTTCCGTGGATCTCCATAGTTCGGCGAGGATCGCCAGCAGGGTTCGCAGCTGCCGATCGTGCTGTGTGAGCAACTGCAGCTGCTGTAGCTCTTTCGGGGACGCTTCGCCCGCCATTTTCCGGCTGATGAGCCGCCAGCGGTGTTGGTTAAGGTTCATATGGGATTGGTGCCAAATCTTATACCCTCCGTGTATATGGTTGACAGGTAGGATCTTGTGTTTGGGGTTGGGTTGTTCGATGTCCGGTTTTGATACATCCACTGTGCGCTATTCATTCTTTAGTACCCGGGCGGGGTTGGCGCGGACGATCTTGAGGGTTTGAATGCCGATCATGCCGGCGGCGATGCCACCGACGAAGAAGAGCCCGGTGAACAGATCGGTAAGCGTTATCGGTTGATGGTAGGCAAAGTTGGCCAACACCACTTTCTGGAAAAAGAGCCAGGTTAGGGGAAGGGCGATGCCAGCGGCAATCAGCAGAAGGAATAAGAAGCCTTTGCTCAGCAGGTAGACCAGCCCGCCCTTTTGGGCGCCGAGGACGCGGCGGATGCTGACCTCTTTCACGCGTTTCTCCATCGTGTAGATGACCATCCCGAACAGGCCGAGGGAGGAGATGCAGATGGCGAGCCCCGCGAAAAAGCCGATGACCTTCAGCGTGCCGGAAAACTGGCTATAGGCCTCTTCGATCTGGTCGTCATAGAAGTGAGCGTCGATCGGGTGGACCGGGTCCAACCGTTTCCACAAGGTTTCGACGGCCGTCATCGTAGCCGGCACATTGATGGGGCTGACCTTTATGTTCACATAACCGCCGGGGTCGGCGGAATACACGAGGGCCGTCGGGTTTATGGTGCGGTCCAGCGTGCCATAGTGAAAATCCTTCAATACGCCGACGATGGTTAGGTTCTTGCCTGACCTTGTCAGGACTTCCCCGATGGCTTTGGCGGGATCGCCATGGCCGATGTTGAAACGCCGGAGCAGCTGTTCGTTCACGATGATCTCCGTTTGGGGGGCGTCCTTTGGCCTTGGGAGAAAGTTACGGCCGGCCAAGAAGGTATATTGATGCAAGGGCAGATAATTCGCGTCGATACAATTCAGGTCGATGTCAGCAGAATCCGACTTATAACTCATTTGCGAGCCCGTTATCGATCCCAAGCTGCTGATGAGCAGGGATCGGGAGATGTTTTTTACCGCGGGGAGGCCGGCGAGCTCCTTTACGAACACCTCATCCCGGTTGCCCTGCATTTTTACATTTAGGATATTATCCGTCCGGAATCCCAGGTCGAAGCGCAAGAAGCTCTTGTACTGATGGTAGCCGATGACCGTTGTCGTTATGAAGATCAGGGAGAAGGTGTATTGGACCACGACTAGCGCCTTTCTTACCGTCAGATGGCGGAACACTTTCAGTGCGGATGCGTCTTTTAGCACCTGAACCGCATTTATCTTCGAGTAGAACAGGGCGGGTAGGAGACCGGCGACAACACCGACGACGATCGCCAGGACGAGAAATTCCAACACCAGGCGGGGCGAGAGGGCAAGCGAAAAACTTTTGGCGAGGTCGGGGTTGATCGCCAAAAACTGGGCGCGAAGCACCAGAAAGATCAGGAAGGCCAACAGGAGGGAGGCAAGGGATATGATGACCGACTCGGCGATGAACTGCCCGATGACCTGGATGCGCTGGGCGCCGATCACCTTGCGGATACCCACCTCACGGGAGCGACGCAGGGATCGGGCGATGGACAGGTTGGTGTAATTGAAACAAGCCGAGAGGAGGATGATCCCTGCGAGACCACACAGGACGTATAGCATTATAACGCTGAAGACCGGGCCGATCTCGTTGCCCATCCCGGTGCCGAAAGGGATCTTTTTCAGGGGTTGGGCAAGGAGGGTGACCTTTCGATCTGCTTTTTGCGATGCGTTCTCCCGGGTGGAGATCCTGTCCAGGGCCGCGCTGAAAGCGGCGGGGTCGGTGTTTGTTTTCAGAATGACATATACATAGTTGGAGAAGAAATTAGTCCAGTCCATATAGCTGCCGTCGGAAGTTTGAGGGCCGGAGAGGTCGATGGAAGACAGGGATACCAGCATTTCAAAATGGAGGTGTGACAGGGTTGGAAGATCAGTCAGGATGCCGGTGACGGTATAGTTGATGGTATCGAATTTCACCACCCTGCCCATCGGGTCGGTGTTGCCAAAGAGTTTTATTGCGGTGGTCTGGGTGAGCACCAGCGAGTGGGGAGCTTTCAGGGCGCTGGAGGCAACGCCTTTTGCGAGGGGAAAGCTGAAGACATCGAAGAATGTTTGGTTGGCGTAGATGCCGGTGACGGGAATTTTGCCCTCGCCGATCTGCGCGTCGCCTGTAAACCGGTTGCGCAGGATGGTAATCGATTCGATGCCGGGAACCTGTTGCTGGATCAGCGTTCCGGCTTTCCAGGAGGTGGAGGCCAGTCTTGCTTCGACCGGGCCGCCGCCGGGGTGGAAGGAAGAGATGACGCGATACATGCGATCTTTGTTCTTCAGGGTGCTGTCGAAGGAGAAGAGGTCGGACACATAAGCGATCACAAGCAGGCCGACGGAGAGGCTGACCGACATACCGATGATATTGATGCCGGAGAAGAGTTTGTTGCGGGTGATGATGCGGGTGGAGGTTTTTACATAACTGGCGACCATGAAATTGCTTGTGCGGAGGCGCGGCTTGCGGAGGGTGTAGGGCCTTATGAATTTGAGGACATCTATTATATAGATCAGGCGGGCGAGGAAGGCGCCTTTTGTTTGAAGGTTGCGTTGGAAGAATTCGTTGAGATCGCCTTCGAGGTCTTCGAGCAGCTCGGGGCGGCAGTAGGAGGATAGGAACCGGATGGCCCATTTTGGGGGTGCCGGAGTATTTTTCTTTTCGGTTGGTGTCCTTTTCTTTTTCATCAGATGCGGTTTAGGGTCAGGTTGCGAATTTTTTGCCAGAGCTGGTCGCGGATCTCTTTTGCGCGGATCAGCGATGCTTTGCCGGCGCCGGTGAGCGTGTAAAAGCGTTTGCGTTTGCCGCCGCGGGTCGCGGTGGCTTCGCCGAGCTCGCTTTTTACCAGGCCTTTTTCTTCGAGGCGATTGAGGACGGCATGGACGACGCCGAGCTTGACGGTGCGGTCAGCGTGTGTTGACAGTTCGTCGCAGATGGCTACGCTGTAGGCGTTGTTCACCAGGGTGGCGATAGTAAGCAGGACGAGCTCTTCGAATTCCCCGAGGTGGGTTCCTTTCATACGTTCTATTAATTCACTAAATGTATGTAATATGGAATGACCGGCCAAATTTTTTATTTTGCATTTTGCATAACCAGCATTTTATGAGCGACATTTTTATCGATCGGGAATTTGGCCGGCGGGCGTTTGGGGACGATCCGGCGCGTTATCATGCGGCGAGGCCGGCGTACCCGGATTGGGTGTTTGACCGGCTGGTGGAGCGTTGTAGTCTGGGTCCGGGGACCGCGAGCTTTGAGATAGGCGCGGGTACGGGCATCGCTACGCGGCGATTGCTGGAGCTGGGGGCTGATCCGCTGGTTGCTATCGAGCCGGATGCGCGAATGGCGGCCTTTCTGCGGGAATCATCAGGGGCGGGAGCTTGGGTTCGGAATTCAGGCGTGGCGGAGGAACTGCCGGGGGATCCGGGGGTAGGGACCGGCGCATTGCGGGTCGTTTGCTCTGCTTTCGAGGATGCTTCCCTGCCGGAGGGCGCGTTTCGGCTAGGGGTCAGCGCTACGGCTTTTCATTGGGTGGAGGAAGGGCCGGGGTTGGAGAAGGTGGCGCGGCTTTTATGTCCCGGGGGCTGGTGGGCCGTGATGTGGAATGTGTTCGGGGATATGGACAGGGCGGATGCGTTTCATGCCGCCACGAAGGAGCTGCTGGATGGCTATACGAATGTTTCCATGCTGGGAGGGGTGCCCTATGCATTGGATACGGCGGCCCGGCTGCGGGCGCTTGAGGAAACGGGCGCCTTTGATGTCATCGAGTGTGAGCACCGGCCCTGGGAGTTGGTGCTGGATACGGGGGCCGCCGTTGCGCTTTATTCTACCTATTCAAATATTCAGTTCCGGCCCGACTGCGAGGCGGTGCTTGCGGAATTGGAGCGGATGATCCGTGAGGAGTTCAATGGGACGATCACGCGCAATATGGTTACCAGCCTTTACCTGGGGCGACGGTTGGGGTAGCGGGCTTTGAACCAAAGACCCCGAAGGTGTGGCCGGCCGTGTGGAGGAACATCAGCACGGCGGCGATGCGAATAAGGAGGTTACGCTTCATCGGCTAAATTTTTATAGAGGTTTAAAATCAATTCCCATCCCTTGTTCATGTCGGCGATGATCTTTGCGCCGCCAGCCAGCTTTTCGAGGTCGCGGTGTTCCATCGTGACGCGGGTGCGGCCGGATTCTTCGGCGTGGAAGAGGAATTCCAGTTCGGAGATGAGATTGGGGTCATATTTGAAGTTGCCATCGACCTGCCAGGCGAGGAGGAGGCGGCCGAAGGGGTCCCAGACGAGGACCTTTCCCAGTTCGCACTCCGTGCCGTCCTCGTGGGTGGAATACCATCGACCCGCTTCCTTTTGTTCGATGATACTGTCTGTCGGCGGCGTCTTGCCGATATGATGGGATTTGGGCCACCAGTCACCCATCCGCTCGGTGAATACGCGGAAGGCTGTTTCCTGGGATGCGTTGATCAGCAGCTGTTTTTTGATGGATTCCATGTTATTTTTTGTTTTCTCTTTCGGTTTTTTCGGCCAGGGCTTTAAAGTTGGCCAACGCCTCGTCCCAGAATTTGTCGAGGAACTCCCGGATGGCGTTTATCCCTTCCTGTTGGACCCTGTACATGCTCCGGGTGCCCCTTTTTTCCATGGTCACGAGTTTCGCTTCGCAGAGGACTTTCAGGTGCTGCGATACGGCGGGTCGGCTGACGGGTAGTCCCGCCGCGAGATGGGCGACGGAGAGGGGGCCCGGTCCGAGGCGTTCGAATATCTCGCGCCGGGTGGGATCACCGAGGGCGTGGAGAGCGAGCTGATAGGTTTTGGCGGGTTTCATGGCTTATTAGTAAGTATTGACTTACCGTAAGTGCAAACTTACTTGTTGGATTGCATATTCACAAGCAAATTTGTTAAAAAGTAAATATTTATTGTTTTTCAATAAATATTTATTACTTTTGCTGTATCAAATGAAAAGCATTATGAAAATCACTACTCAGCAGATGCTGAAAATATTGTATGTCCTTTCCTGGATCATCTTTGTAGGGGTCTGCATCGAGGCGGGGGGCTTTATCGTCAACACTTTTTATACGTTGGTGATCAACCCGGTCGACGCAAAACATTTTTGGCCGGAAGTGGATCTGTCCGGTCTTTATGGGTGGGACCGCGGATACTTTATTATAGAGACCGTGCTGATGTGTATCGTCGCCGCCCTGCGCTGTTGGATCTTCTGGCTGATCGTAAAGATCCTGCATGATAAGAAACTGGATCTGTATCAGCCGTTCAATAAGGAGATCGGCCGCTTTATCACCTCGATCTCGTGGCTGGCCCTGCTGACGGGTTTGTTCTCCTGGTGGGGGGCCAAATACGTCGAGTGGTTTATCAAGCAGGGTGTGAAGATGCCGGAATTGCAGTATCTGCGGATCGGCGGGGCCGATGTGTGGCTGTTCATGGGGGTTGTCCTCTATGTGATCGCGCAGATCTTTAAAAGAGGGATCGAAATCCAAACTGAAAATGAATTAACCGTATAATATGCCGATCGTTGTCAACCTGGATGTCATGATGGCCAAGCGGAAGATGTCTTTGAACGAGCTTTCGGAGAGGGTAGGGCTGACGCTGTCCAATCTGTCCATTCTCAAGACCGGCAAGGCGAAGGCGATCCGGTTCAGTACCCTTGAAGCCATCTGCAAGGCGTTGGATTGCCAGCCTGCCGATATTCTTGAATACAAGGAGGAGTAATCAACACCATCGTCGATAAAAGCGTACCTATTTGCCGACCTCCAATACTATGACTGCGTCGGGATCGTCGACCGTGGGCAATTGGGCAGGGATCTGTGCTACACCCTCTTTTACGGTTACATTGACCGCGGTCTTGTCTTTCAGGCGGTATGCTTTTTTAACGGATTTGAATGGGAATTGCTCCAGGCGGATGTCGCCGGCGTTTTGCTGGAGGACATGCACATAGAGTTTGTCGCCGTTCTGCGTAAGGCAGCCCCATTTTTGGGGCCGGAGGTAACCGCTTTTGGTATCGTAGATCGACGGACCGTAGGTGTTCAACCAATTGCCCATCCAATGGAGGCGCTGGATGAATTCGGGCTGGATCTCGCCATTGGGCATGGGGCCGATGTTGAGGAGGAGATTGCCCCCGTTGCCGGCCGACTTGACCAGGAGGGCGACGATCTGCGCTGGGGTCTTATACGTCGTATCGGTGAGATTGAACCCCCAGGAATTATTGATGGTGGCACAGGTTTCCAGGGGGAGGGCCGATATCTTTTGGAAACTTAAGCCGCTGGTGTTCTCGCCGGGGACGTCCTGTTCGAACATCTGGAAGTCCTCGCCGGGGAGGGGTGTCATGTGGTGGTTGTTGCCGATGAGGCACTGGGGTTGGAGCCGATGGATGAGGTCGTAAATCTCGCGGGTATGCCAGTCTACCCGGACGTCATTGTCCTTCCGGTCTTTACTTTCTTCGGCCATCTGGTCCCAGTAGCCGTCGAACCAGATACCGCCGATGGAGCCATAATTGGTGAGGAGCTCGGTGAGCTGGTTCTTCATGAATTGGATATAGTCGTCCCAGTTGCCATGGACGGTCCGGCCAGCGCCTTTGCCGGTGCGGCCGGTCCACCAGGAGTAGTCATCCCGACGCCAGTCGAGCAGGGAATAGTAGAGGAAGAGTTTGATGCCCTGTTTGTGACATTCGTCGGCCAGGAGGCGGACGATGTCCTTTTTGTAGGGCGTGTGCATGATATTAAAATCCGAATATTTCGTGTCCCACATGCTGAAGCCGTCATGGTGGCGGGTGATGAGTGTGATGTACTTCATCCCGGCGGATTTTGCGAGGGCTACCCAGGCCTGGGCGTCGAAGTCGATGGGGTTGAAGAATTTTTCCAGGCGGGTGTAATTTTTTACCGTGATGTTGCGGTTGTTCATTACCCATTCGCCGTCGCCGGGGATGCTGAAGGGGCCCCAGTGGATGAAGAGGCCGAATTTGGCATCGGTGAACCATTGGCGGGCGGCCTCGTTTTGGGGGGAGGGGGTATAGGAGGCTTGTTGGGCGGAGGAGGAGAGGGCTGCCAGGTAGAGCAGAGCAGCAAGCAGGAGTGTTTTGTTCATGGTTTAAAGCTAAGGGTTTTACTTTTTAGCAACAAATGGAGGCGGTGTTATTGCAGATTTGGATGAATGAAAATGATCGCGGGTATGGTTTTTTCTGCGGTTTTTGCATGAAAAAACATAAGAAAAGACAACGATCTGTCCCGCCGATGGAGCGCGTGGCGACGGCGATCGGGGCCGGACTGATCGCCGGTCTGGCGGGGACGGCGGCGATGACGATCTCGCAAATGATCGAGATGAAGATCACACGACGGGAGCCAAGCACGGCGCCGGTGGACGCGGTGGAAAAGACGATCGGGGTGACGGCGGTACGTGAGGATGAGCGGCCGATGGTTGCGCAGGAGATACATTGGACATACGGCGCTACGTGGGGGATCTCGCGGGGGCTGCTTGCGCTGAGCGGGCTAAGGGGCTGGCCGGCTACGTTGGCGCATTTTTCGGCGGTGTGGGGCGCCTCGATGATCCTGATACCGTCGCTGGAGTTGGGACCTTCCGTCATGGACAGGCCGGCGAAGCCAGTGTTGATCGAGGGGTGGCATCACGCGGTGTATGCGGTGATGGCAGGGTTTGTTTACGACGCGATCACTACTCATACCATTTCAAGATCTGGTCGCCGATGGCGTCGATGAGCTTCTGGTCTTTGACGAGATCCATTTTCCAGCCGCTTTTCCCATAACGGATGATGCCGAGGGGTTCGTTGTTGAGATTGATATCGAGCTCGTAGCAAAATCCTTTGAGACAGGTCTGGGTGATGGGAACGCCTTCTCCCTTGTAGGTTTCATTCTTGTATTCGAATTCGATGAGGACCGGCTCTTTTTCCAACTGATCGATGAATTGTTTCAGGAAGGCCACCAGGTGCTTCCGCTGGGTGGCGCCGGAGCTGCTCCATTTCCCTTTGTCGGCGCGTTTGTGGGCAATCTTGAACTTGAGACCGGTCATTTTTGTGTCATAGTCATTTGCGTTCAGCTTGGTGGCCGTCTGGTGGGCGAGGATATACCAGTTGTATCCCGTCCCGACGGGGACGCCGGAGTCTTCGGGGGCGTGGCCGACGCGTCTTTTGGTCACGGCGTAGGAGATCTCCCAGAGGTCGGGGGTGATCTTGGTTTCTTTCCAGTCGCCCTTGTCATAGTTCCAGTGGTGGCCGCGGCCGATCTGAACGCCGGTATAGAGCTGGCCGTTGTAGGTTTTGAATTTGTTGAAGGACTCGTGGAGGTCTTTTTTCGTTGCCGGCTTTTTGGCGGCCGTTTTTTTTGCGGCGGGCCGTTTTTTGAGTCTTGCTGTCGTGGTTGCCATAAGTAAATAAATGACCGTTAGCCGACTGAAAAGATTGTGCCATCGCGGATCGTGGAGGTCAGGAATGTAAAAAAGGCCGCGGCAGTACCGTGGCCCTTTATCGGTTTCGACGAAATGGGGCTACATCGACGCGGTCAAAGCCTCACGGGTGGTGGCATACCATTTGTTGAGGGGGGTGAAAACGATCTATGAAGAATATCTATCCGTTGATGGATATCGAGGCCGTGAAGGAGCTGCTGGTGACCCAGAAGGCGACGATCGCGGTGGCGGAAAGCGTAACGGCGGGGCAGCTGCAGGCCGCCTTGTCGCAGGCCGACAACGCCAGGCAATTCTTCCAGGGCGGCATCACCGCTTACAACGTCGGCCAGAAGTGCCGGCTGTTGAGGGTAGAGCCGGTTCATGCGCTGGATTGCAATGGGGTATCGGAGCAGGTGGCCGAGGAGATGGCGAGGCACGTCGCGGACCTGTTTTGCAGTCATTTTGGCGTCGGCATCACCGGTTATGCGACGCCGGTGCCGGAGAAGGGGATCGTAAAGCCTTTTGCCTTTTATTCGGTGTATGGCCGGAAGGGGATTCTGCGGACGGCCAGGCTGGATGCACCGTCGGCCGAGGCGCTGGATGTGCAGCTTTTCTACGTGGAGAGGATCATCGCTGCTTTACGGACCGTATTGAGGCCGGAGGGTGGATCTGCGTGAAGAGGGGATTGCCGGTTTTCAAAGAAAAAGAAAATGCCTCAGGGGACTATTCATATCGGCACCTCGGGTTGGGTCTATCCGCACTGGCGGGGAGTCTTCTATCCGGAAGGATTGGCGCAGCGGTCCTGGCTTGAATACTATGCCCGGCATTTCGACTGTACAGAGATTAATGGCAGCTTTTACCGGCTGCCGTCGAAGGAAACGGTGGACAGATGGCAGGAAATGACGGCGTCCACGTTCCGTTTCTGTCCGAAGATCAGCCGGTTCATCACACATGCCAAGAAGTTGAACGATCCTGAACAGGCGGTACCACGGTTCTTCGATGTCTTCGACGGGATGGCCCGGCGGGCGGGCCCCGTGCTGATCCAGTTGCCGGCGATGCTGGGGTTCCAGGAAGAGAAGGCGAAGTTGTTTTTTGGGTATTTGCGCGATCATTACCGGGTCTTCCGGTTCTCCCTCGAGGCCCGGCATGCGGGTTGGACGGCGCCGGCGGCGATCGCCCTTCTTAAAAAATACCGGATCGGGTGGGTCATCGCCGATTCGGGTAGCCGGTTCGCTTCGGCGGAGGAGATAACGGCGAAGCATATCTATCTCCGGTTCCACGGGCCGGATGGGAGCTATGCGACGGGTTACTCACCAAAGTTCCTCCGGGCCCTGGCGCGGCGTTGTGAAGAATGGCGCAACGCGGGTCACACGCTTTGGGTCTTCTTCAATAATGATATCGGTGGTCATGCCATCCGGGATGCGTTATCGTTGAAGGCGTTGTTGGAGTGAAAAATACGGCAATGGGGGATTATTGGCACAGCCCTTTTTCCATGGCGTTTTTCAACTCTTCATAAGTGGCATAGCCTTGCAGGCAAATGGAGTTTTTCTGTCGGCTTTTGAATACAAGGGTTGGTGTCCGGCGGATGCCGAGGTAGAGGGCTTCCTGGTAGTCGCGGCGAAAGAGTTCCCTGCCGCGGGGGTTATAGAGCGTATCGCGGAATTCGAAGAGGTCGAAATTCCTTTCTTTCCGTGCGAGGCCTGCGGCCAGGTCGATCAGGACCGAGGTGTTGGCGATGTTGCGGCCGCGGGTCATCACCGCTTCGCGGAGAATGCGGAGATAGGCCGTGCCAATCGCCGGGGATTGATCTTCGGCGCATTTGACGGCAATGCAGGCCGGGAAGGAGGAGGCCGGAGGATCGTCGATCCAGATCCGGTCGGCGATCGGCATTCCCGATACCTGGCGGGCGTGCGCCCATTCGGGGCCCATATGGATGGGTCTGCGCAGGGAGTTAACGGCGTCGTGGAAGCGGTTCCAGGCCGGGAGGAGCCCGATCATTTTATAGGCAACCCGAAGGCGGCCCGGATGATCGGATTGCAGGCGTTGCCAGTGGGGTTCCATGGCCCAGCTCCAGCAGCAGAGCGGATCGGTATAGAAGATCACCTCTATACTGTCCGCTGCTGCCGGGTTTAACAGGTCATTGCTGATCTCTTCTTTGGCCGCTATGGCCTTTTTGGCCGGTGTGGCTTCCACGGTGTGCCTCCTGTTTTTTATGAGTTTTTGCCTTTTGACCGGTCATTTCTTCGACGTCCGGATCGTTCCATTGCATCATCCCGCCGGGCGCTGCAGCGCGATTCACCTCGGCGCTTTTCAGTTTGCTGGTTTGCCGGTTGGCTTGCTGTACTGCATCCTCCGTTCGACGGGTGCCTTTTGCCTCGTGTGAAAGAAGACCGTTGGTTTGAAGGATATAGTCGATAGGATCGTCGATCATCTGCATTTCTTCTTCGAGACGGCTGCTGGGCCCCTGGTTCCAGGGCCCGGTGTAGTCGTTGCCTACAGACATATTGAAATAGACGTTGCTGAAGCGGGGGTCAGTTTGGAGGACGCCGGGGGGGAAGTTGGGCTGGATGGTCGAAAGGGCTGCTTCGAACATCTGGAAGTGTGCCACCTCGCGAGTCATCAGGAAGCGGAGCGTCTCTTTCACATAGGGATCTTCTGTGAATTGCAGGAGGTATTCATACACCATTTTCGCCCGTGTTTCGGCGCCGATGTCCGACCGGAGATCACTGGTGAGATCGCCCTGGCAGTCGCCGTTGATATAGGCGGCGGTCCAGGGGACCCCCTGGCTGTTGGTATAGGCCGGTGTTCCCGCGCTGCCGACGAGGAATTGAGGGGCGGTCATTCCCTGATGGATCATTTCTTCTTTTGCGCCCTTGCCGTCGAGCATCTTCATGATCTCCGAATTGTCGGCGGCGTTCTTGAGGTCACCGTTAATGCCAGTGAGCAGGAGCTGGATGGTGGCGCCGACGATCTCGAGGTGGCTGAATTCTTCCGTGGCGATATCCATGAGAAGATCGTATTTGTCCGGATAGGGTTTTTTTGCGCCGAAGGCCTGGCCGAAATAACGAAGGGCGGCAGCGAGCTCGCCGTTGGCACCGCCGAATTGTTCGAGCAGCAGGGTCGCGAAGGCCGGGTCCGGCCTCGAGACCCGCACGTTGTACTGCAAATCTTTGACGTGATAGAACATGTAAGAAAAATTTTCAGGTTAGAAACTTTTTATTGAACGAATGGCGTATTTGTCTCTGCGTCGTTGCCGCGGTCTTGCTGATCGTGTCCTGCTACTTTTACCAGTTTGTTGTACACTCCCAGCAGGAGAAAGGGGGCGGCCCACTGGCCCACGAACAGGGCATCATGTTTTTTTCCGAAACATTTCAGCATACAGGAGACTCCCATGGAGCCCAATGCGGCCCAGAGAAATACGTCTGAAGGGACTTTGGCTGTCTTCTGCTCGATGTCTCGGGCAACGGGGCCTTCGCGATGGCTGTCCCTGTCTGAGGTGGAATACTGGTTGGATTGAAAATCGGTGTCCATAAGTTTTTCTTTTGCGGATCAAATAATCGTGCCGTTTGCGGCATGAGAGGCGTTGGGGTATGGATCACTCAGCGGGCTCGCCGGTGGGCAAACATCGTCGCTGATGGGGTGTGGCGGGTGTATCGGGTGGGATGGCATAATTTTTCCATATTCTGGTAAAAATTCAAATATGGCAACACAACAACAAAATCCAGCAAAAGCTGCACTGAATTCCAAACTGAAGGAATTTTTTATCGAACAGCTACAGGACATCTACTGGGCGGAAAAGAAACTGGTCAAGACGCTGCCGAAGCTGGCGGATGCGGCCCATTCGGAGGAACTGCGCGCGGCGTTCCAAAGTCATTTAAAGGAAACGGAGAATCATGTGACCCGGGTTGAACAGGTATTCGACCTACTAGGGGAAAAGGCGGAAGCCAAGGAGTGTCCCGCGTTGAAGGGGATCGCCGAGGAAGGGGAGGAGATCATCGATGAAACGGATACCGGCACTGCTCAGCGGGACGTCGGGCTGATCTTTGCGGGTCAGAAGGCGGAACATTATGAGATCGCCACGTATGGGGCGCTTGTTCAGCTCGCGAAGGATATGGGTAAGGAGGATATCGCCGATCTGCTGAGTCAGACGTTGAGTGAGGAGAAGGCGGCGGATGAGAAGCTGACCAGCCTGGCGACTGCCGGGATCAACCGGGAGGCTGCCATGGAAATGGCATAATCGCAGAAGATGAACCGGGGACATCGCTGATCGCGGTGTCCCCGGTTCATTTTTTAAAGTGTTCGATCAGGGCTTTTGCAACTATCTCGGGGGCTTCGCGGGAGGGAAAATGACCGATGCCTTCGAGGGTCAGCAATTCGTAGCCGGCGGTGAAGCTATGGTCCAACTCTTCGAAGGAGGAAGGAGGATCGCAGTTGTCCGAAGCGCCATTGATGACCAGGGTGGGTCTGCTCACCAGGGCGATGCCGCTCATCCGGCGCTGGAGATCGTCATAGCGGTGATCGATGGTTTCGGAGAGGAAGCGGCTGCGGTAGCCGTGGAGGGTAATGGCCGCCCAGTCGGGGTTGCGGAAGCTTTCCGCCGTTTTGAGGAATTCTTCCTCTTCATACCAGCCGGAGGGACTCCAGGTGTCCCATTGGAGTTTGGAAAAGCCGACGGGGTCCCTTCTTACTGCCGAGGCGCCGCCTTCGGTGCACATGAACCATTGGTACCAGAAGAGGCGCGCCTGGGGGAAAGAGGGGATCGGGAATTCGCCGCGGGGTTGGAAGGCCAGCGCCATGGCGGCAACCTTATTCACCCTTGAAGGGAATAAAGCGGCCAGTGCATAGGCCGCGCGTGCGCCCCAGTCGTGGCCGGCCACGAAGAAATCGCGGACTCCAAGGGCGTCGGCGAGATCGATGACGTCCTGGGCGAGGGCGATACCGCGGCCGTCGCGGATGGTGTCGGTTGCCAGGAACCGGGTGAGGCCGAAGCCGCGGAGGTAGGGGATGATGGTGCGGAAGCCGGCTGCGGCCAGGTGGGGCGCAACCTTGTTCCAGGCCCGGATGTCGTCGGGCCAGCCGTGTAAGAGGAAGACGACAGGCCCCTGTCGGGGGCCGACGTCAAGGAAGGAGATATCGAGGAGGGGGGTTCGTATGGCGGGCATGGCGGTGACTGTTCAAGATTCGTGCCGGAGGCTATGCGAGCCGCAGGCGAGTGCCGATGGCATAAAAATGGCGGTTTTGCTGCAAACCGAAATAATAATTTTTTATGGCACAGCTAGTCAGTGATTTTGTCGTCGGGCGGTTGATCGCCTGGGGGGTCAAACGGATCTATGGATATCCCGGGGACGGGATCAATGGGGTGATGGGAGCGCTGAACCGGGCGAAGGACCGGATCGATTTCATCCAGGCCCGGCATGAGGAGATGGCCGCCTTTATGGCCTGCAGTCATGCGAAATTCACCAATGAGGTGGGTGTCTGTATGTCTACATCGGGTCCCGGGGCCATTCACCTTTTGAACGGGCTTTATGACGCCAAGATGGATCATCAGCCCGTCGTGGCGATCGTGGGGCAGCAGGCGCGGATGTCGATGGGGGGTGATTACCAGCAGGAGGTGGACCTTGCCGCGTTGTTCAAGGACGTAGCGCATGAATATGTCCATACCTGTAACGAGCCTTCGCAGGCCAGGCACCTGATCGACCGGGCGATGCGCATCGCGCAGGTGAACCGGACGGTTACCTGTGTGATCCTGCCGAACGACGTGCAGGAGCTGGATTATGCCGAGCCGCCGCATCTGCATGGGAGCGTGCATACCGGGATGGGATATACGAGGCCGGAGATAGTTCCGGCCATTGCCGATCTGCAGGAGGCCGCCGATGTGCTCAATGCGGGCGAGAAGGTCGCGATGCTGATCGGCGCCGGCGCAGACGGCGCCGCGGATGAGGTGATCGAGGTTGCCGAGCTGTTGGGTGCGGGTGTGGCCAAGGCCTTGCTCGGCAAAGCGGTGCTGCCTGACACATTGCCCTTCGTTACAGGCAGCATCGGGTTGTTGGGAACGAAGCCGTCCTACGACCTGATGCAGGAATGTGATACGCTATTGATGGTAGGGACCTCTTTTCCGTATTCAGAATTCCTGCCCAAGGATGGGAAGGTGAAGGCCGTGCAGATAGACATCGACGGGCGGATGCTGGGGCTACGGTATCCCACCGATGTCAATTTACAGGGTGACAGCCGCAGGACGTTGCGGGCGTTGATCCCGTTGTTGCGTCGAAAGACCGACCGCGCCTGGCGGTCGACAATCGAGAAGGAGATCGTCCGATGGTGGAAGGTGCTGGAGGCGCGGGCGATGAAAAGCGCCCACCCCATCAACCCCCAGCGTTTCTTCTGGGAACTCAGCCCGTTGTTGCCGGACCGATGTATCCTGACCGCGGACAGCGGTTCTATCGCCTCGTGGTTCGCGATGGACCTTAAGATCCGGGATGGGATGATGGCGTCGTTGTCAGGCAACCTCGCTACGATGTGCCCGGGTGTCCCCTATGCGATCGCAGCTAAGTTCGCGTACCCCGACCGGATGCCGATCGCGCTTGTCGGCGACGGCGCGATGCAGATGATGGGCATCAACGAGCTGATCACGATCGCCAAATATTACAAACGATGGAGCGATCCCCGGTTGATGATCGTCGTCCTCAACAACCAGGACCTGAACATGGTCACCTGGGAGCAGCGGGTGATGGCCGGAGAACCTAAGTTCGAAGGCAGCCAGGACATCCCAGAGCTCAACTATGCCGCCTATGCGCAGATGCTGGGACTCGAAGGCATCCGGGTGGAGAAGGAGGACGAGATCGGGCCGGCGTTAAAGCAGGCTTTTGCCGCGGGCCGGCCGGTGGTGCTGGATGTGCTGAGCGATCCCAGCGTTCCGCCGTTGCCGCCGCATATCACGCTCAAGCAGGCGAAGGACTTTACGTCATCCATCCTGAAAGGGGATGTCAATGCCTGGGATATGATCAAAGAGACCTATAAAGAAGTTGTCGCAAACTTTCTGCGCCATAAATCATGAATAACCGAATCAGCGAGTTGAGGGTAGCCGTGTACACCATCCCTACCGATGCCGCGGAGTCGGACGGGACGCTGGAATGGACCGACACGACGATGGTGGTTGTCCGGGTTCGGGCGGGAGACCTCGAAGGAATAGGGTATACCTATGGCAACGCGGCGATCAAACCGTTCATCCTGTCGATGTTGGGACCCATGGTGATCGGCAGGAGCGCGACGGATGTGACGCTGCTGCAAACCGAGATGATCGCCCGCATCCGCAATGAGGGACAATGCGGAATGGCGATGATGGCCGTTTCGGCGGTGGATATCGCGCTTTGGGACCTGAAGGCAAAGGTGCTGGAACTACCGCTGTACCGGCTGTTGGGAGAGGTTCGGAGCAGCGTACCGATCTATGGAAGCGGTGGCTTCACTTCTTATACCGAGGATCAGATGCACGATCAGCTGCAGGGATGGGTGCAAGGGGGGATCAATGCCGTCAAGATCAAGGTCGGCCGGGACAGTGCGGCGGATTTCGTGCGGGTCAACGCCGCCCGGGAGGCGATCGGGAAGGATGCCGCGTTATTTGTGGACGCCAATGGAGCTTACAGTGTGAACGACGCCCTCCGGCAGGCCGAACGATTTTCCGTGTATGGCGTCAACTGGCTGGAGGAGCCTGTGGTTGCCACCAATCTTTTACAGCTGAAGTTCATTCGCGAGCAGCTGCCGGCCGCGATCAGGCTGGTGGCGGGCGAGTATTGTTATGGGCTGGATGACTTTCGCGGATTGCTCGAGGCGCATGCGGTTGACATTTTGCAAGCGGATGTCACGCGTTGCGGCGGCATCACGGGGTTTATCAAGGCGGGGCATCTGGCGGAGGCCTTTCATATTCCCCTGTCGAGCCATTGTGCGCCTTCTGCGCATCTTCATGCGGCAATGGCGTTATCTTCTTTTTCTATTGCCGAATATTTTCATGACCATGTACGGATCGAGGAGCAATTCTTCGATGGATTCTCCCGCCCACGGGAGGGTTGTCTTTATCCTGATGGGAACCGCAATGGGCTTGGACTTGTGTTTCGCGAGGCGGAGGCTGAAGCGTTTCGCGTGGCCTGATTCGCGCAGGAAGGAGAGTGCTCAACGGCGTTTTCGCGTTGCGAGCCAGAGGCCGGCCGTGGATGCGATACCTGCGGCTGCCAGCAGCAGGGAATCCCGATGCATTTGCATCCATAGGGTAATGCTGTTGTGGGCGGCCTTGTGTGAAAAACCTCCGTGCGTTCCCCGGTCCTCTTCTACCGGTTGCCATACATTGTTCTGGCGGTTGGGATCGTCGGGTTGGCTGGTCTGCTGGCCTTTGAAGGCGGTGTGTGCGAGGACGTGATCTGCGTAAGTGGGAGAGAGCTTGTTGCCGATGATCGCTTTATAGGTCGTATAGCCGACCCAAACGCTTCTGCGGTTATGCGCTGCCGCGAAGAGGATAGCCCGGGCCGCCACTTCGGGTTCGTAGATCTTTCCCATCGGTCTTGGTTTGTTGGGCAGGCGGCTGAGGACCCAGCCGAACTGAGTGGTATCCATTGCCGGCAACTGGACCATGCACGAATTAATATGGCTGCCTTCATGCAGCAGCTCGCAACGCAGCGAGTCGTAGAATCCTTCTATTCCGTGTTTGGCACCGCAGTAGGCCGACTGCAGGGGGATGCCGCGATAGGCGAGCGCCGAGCCCACCAGCACGATCGAGCCGCGGTCGCGGGGTCTCATGCGTTTCAACGCCGCCATCGTGCCATACACCTGGCCCAGATAAGTCACCTCCGTGACCCGCCGGAATTCGGCGGGGCTGATCTTCGCGATCGGCGCGAATACGCTGGCCATCGCATTGTTGACCCAGACATCGATGGGGCCGAGGGTTTTCTCCACTTCGTCGGCTGCGGCTTCCACCGCTTCGGCGTCGGCGACGTCGACGGCGATGCATAAGGCCGATCCGCCGAGCTCTTCGACCTCTTTGCGGGTTGCTTCCAGTTGTTGTTGTCCGCGCGCCAAGAGGGCGATGGTTGCGCCCTGTTTGGCAAATGCATGGGCGGTAGCCCTGCCGACCCCGCCTGTTGCGCCGGTGATCACGATCACCTTGTTCCTGTACTGATCCCTTTTCATAGTGTTAAAATCCTCAAGGGCTATGCCATGAAGGAGCAGAGTGGATGGCATAATATTTTCGGCGGGACTGTCGAAGCAATCCTACGATTGCAAACCATTTTTTCACCAATAAAATCTACAGGTATGAGTACGAGAAATTCAGGCAGACGCGGGTCCGGGGGTACAGCGGGAAGAGACCAGGACGAGCGCGGGTCGATGGGACGGCGTGGCGTAGAATCCTCATATGGGGGCCGAGGATATCGCCAGGGCGATGATGACTACGATGATCGTTATCGAAACGAGAACGAAGAGGACGAGTATGATCAGCCTTATTCGCGGTATGAGGAGGAAGGCGAGGACTACGAAGAGGATTATGATGAAGACGAAGGACGTTACCAGCGGCCTTATTCACGCTATGAGGAAGAGGAGGACGATTATGGCGAACGGGGCCGGTACCAGCAGGAACGGCGCGGTAGTTATCGCTCGGATGAAGGGGATTATCGCCGGGGACAGGGCGGCTATAACGAGCGCGAGCGTTCGTCTGGTGGCCAGGGACGGTCTTCTTCCGGTAGCCGCGGGCGGTCTTCTTCCGGTGACCGGAGGGGATTTGCGTCAATGGATCGCAACCGCGTGCGGGAGATCGGCAGTGAGGGTGGCCGGGCTTATCACGAGAAGAGGGGCGCGCATGGACATGATGAAGGCGGGCGGGGCCGGTCCTCATCGGAGCGTGGACGTTCCTCTTCCGAGCGTGGACGTTCCACTTCCGAGCGTGGATATTCCTCGGGCAGCAGCTCTTCCGGCCGGGGCCAGTCCGGTTCATCTTCGAGAAGCGGTAGCTCGGGCGGTCAGCGACGCAATGCCAGCGAGCAGTTCACCAGCCGCAGCGGAAAGTCCGGTCATGGTGGCCGTAGTTCTTCCAGCAGCCGCAGCTCGCGTGGGCGTTGAGCCGGGTCGCGGACGATGACCCAAATAATGATTGATCAAATAAAAATATCTTATGGCACAGACATCAACAAAATCGCGCGGTGGAAAGACGGCGAGCCGCAATTCAGGCGGTAGCCGGGCAGCCGGCAAACGTTCGACGAGCAAGACACAAGGCAACAGCAGGAATACCAGCCGGGCTCAGGCGTCAAACCGGTCAGAGGGACGAAGCAACATGCAAGGAGGCGGTGGCAACCGCCAGGGAAGCCAGTCCAACCGACAAGGAAGTGAGTCCAGCCGGCAGGGTGGCCAGGCTAACCGGCCGCAGCGGGTGACCGGGTCATCCGGGTCCGCGCAAATGGACGGGCAGCAGTATTTACATAAATTCTTTAGCGATCAGCTTAAGGATATCTATTATGCCGAGCAGAAGCTGGTTCAGGCGTTGGCCACGATGCGGGATGCGGCGACCACTGAGGAATTGAGGGACGCGTTCGAAGATCATCTTCATCAGACCGAGCGGCATGCGCGGAGGCTGGAGAGAGTATTCGAGAACCTGGACATGCGGCCGGAGGGCAAGCGATGCGAGGCGATCGAGGGGATCATCCGGGAGGTACAGCAGATCATCGAAGAAACGGAGGAGGGCAGCCTCACACGGGACGCCGCGCTGATCATGGGCGCTCAGAAGGCCGAGCATTACGAGATCGCCACCTATGGCGGCCTGGTCACCTTTGCCATCACGATGGGCTTGTATGAAGAGGCCGATCTGCTGGACAGGACGCTGGTCGAAGAGGAGATCACCGACAGCCTGCTGACCGATATTGCGGAGGAGTATATCAACATCGAGGCCGAACTGGAGAGCCTGGATACAATGGGAGAAGAAGAAGAGAGCGGTGAGGGGGAAGAAGAGGAAATGGGCGAAGAAAGCGGTATAGGGGCCGGGGCCGGGGAAACGGGGAACGAGGGGGATTAGGACGCACGGAAACAAACGCGACGATCCATTAAAGACCGTGAAAAATGCGATCAACGTTGTAACCAACAATACAACGATGATGTAGAGTTCACGGCCTTTTCTTATGTGCTGTTACGGATGATTGCCTACGACCTGCGTAATAATTGCCCTATGGAGGTAAGGGAATCCCCGAACTATGCGGTCCGGACTGTCCCGAGGGTGCATTTTTGGGTGCCAGCAGCGATGGTCCGGGTTTTGCCCAATAAGCATCGTCTCTTTATATAACAACCTGTTACCTATATGCCCGACCTAAGCTTTGAGATACGGGCCGTCTGGGTGCGGCCCTTTGCTGCGGTTCCCACGCTGGTTTTCGAGATCCGTGTCGTCAATGCCGTTGCAGGCGAGGAAATGTATGCGGCGGCGCTGCGTTGCCAGATCCATATTGAGGCGACGGCGCGGGAGTTATACTGGACGACCGTCGTCGTACCGGTCCCGCGTTTTACCGGTGAGATCCTTGTGGAAGTGCCGGTGCCCTGTTATGAGGATCATGTCAATGCCGCAGGCAAATATTTTCATGCATTGAGGGACGGGGGGATCCCATTGGCGTTCGTTTTCAGCGGAACCTTGTTCTACCCCGATGCCGAAGGGGGAGTGAAGGTGAGCCAGTTGGGCTGGGAGAAGGAGGCGGCCTTTTCGATGCCGGCCGGCCTGTGGCAGGTAATGATGGACCTATATTTCCCCAATATACGATGGCTTGCCCTGCGGCATGAACTCTTCGAAAAATTGAGGCTCCTGGCCATTAAGGGGTCCTATCCGTCGCTGGACGTTTGCCTGGAAGATCTTGTCGACAGGGCGTCAGTGTCAGCTAGTCAACCGATGCAACATGCATGAATGCCCCTCTCCGCCGCGAGCGGAGAGGGTATAAAACCGGGTTGCGCCGGATCACGATGAGGTGCATAAGACACCCTTTGCCGTGCTGGTGTCTTTGCAGAGCTCAAGCATCTGGCGGACGTATAACTTGCATTCGCTGGGCCGGGAAGGCGGTGGAAAGAAATAGACCTTTCCACTGTGGATCCACTTTTGGATCGCCTGGGCGTCCAGGGGCGAGAGCAGGAAGACGATCGGGATGTCGGCGTAAAGGACCTCTTTGCGGAGCGAGTCGATGATGCCGCCGATACTGGGCCTGACGGGAGGGTTGTCAAAGAGGATCAGATCGGGCAATCCCCTGGCACCGTTACGCGACAGGTATTGCAATACGTCGAGCTCGCTGGTAGCGAGATCGAGACGGATCTTTGGGTCCAGTTGCGTGAAGACCTCTTTCAGCAGTTCCTTGCCTGGATAGGAGCTGAAGGCCAGCAGTACTTTTTTTGCGTTGGAAGTCATACAGCATAGGTAGCAAGGCAGGTGCCTGTTTTACGCCGTGGGCGCCCGTTTTAATGCGAAAAAAAATAAGTGAGAACCCTTACCTTATTTTGAAGAGCCTAACGAACGGCGTGTAGCTAAGATGCCTGCGAATTGCTTTATAGTCATATATGTATGACTGTAGAACCTGTAATACGACGAAAAGCGGGAAGGCCGGCGGGCAACTGTTGTCGCCGGAAGGCGTGGCGACCCCTGCGCCAAAAATACCCGATTCGGTGAATATTTGTCCCATTGTGGCTATCGGTGCGTCCTAAAGTCATCCTTTACACCTTCATCGAGTCTTCGTTGAGTGATATCCTCTATTGACAGCACGAGACCGGGCCGGATATCCTTTATCCTTTCCAGGCGGACTGCGTTGATCGCGAGGATGCGGTCTCCCTGGCCGGGAATCTCCGTCGTTATCTCTATGACGGCGGTGGCTATTTGGTTTTCGGCCAGCTGCCGGAGGCCTATTCGTAAGGGCTCCCGGTCAAGGACACCGTTGGCGATGGAAAAGAGGCTGCGGTCGTTGAGATCGCCGGCAATGACGTTGAAGAGACGGCCGAAGGAGGCGTTTGCGGTCCGGATGCGGCTGTCGTCCTGTAATACGACGATGGGACAGGGAAGGGAGGCGACGATGGAATGGGCATATTCGGTGGAGCGCTCCAGTTCGCGATTGCGGCTTCGTAGGTCTTCGTTGATGGTGTTGAGCTCGAAGTTGTAAGACAGCAGCTGCTCATTGACGCTTTGCAGCTGTTCGCTGACAATCTGTAATTCTTCATTGTAGGCCATCAGCTCTTCGTTCGCCTCCTGCAGCGCCTGCTGCACCTGGTCGGCGTCCTGGTTGGCGGCCAGGAGGAGGCCGCGCATTTCTTTAAGCTGGTCATCGAGGGCGAGGATGCGAAGGTCCTTTGCGGAGAGTCCGCGTCCCTGCGACCGTTCGTTTGGATGGGGCGTAACAGCGGCCATTTCGCGGATGACGATCAGCCGCCATTTCCTTCCGGAGGAGAAGAGGGGCGCCACTTCCAGTGAGAGACTCGAGGCGTTCTCGTTCTGGCCCAGGGGGATATTGTCCTTTTTCAGGGCTCGCATCTGTTTATCGGATTGCTCGATGAGTTCGTTTAGTTCGAAGACCAGGTCGTCCCTGACCATGCGGAGGACGTGGAGGCTTGGCCGGTCGGTGGATTGGCGGATATAGGGCTCGAGATCGCCGTAGAGGCGGATCACCTTGTATTGTTCATCGATCAGCAGGGCAGCGGGCACGTAGCCGGCGAGCAGCAGCTTGTCCGCCTCTTTCTCTCCTTCGCGGAGGGATTGCAGCTGGAAAATGGGTTCGAAAGAGGCCGCCACTTCGCGGCGGACGAAGATGAAGGGTTGTTCGGACTGGAGCTGGAACAGGTCGTCGGGATAGTCCCTTGTTCGCATCCGGCCCGGCAGGAGGAAGCCTAGTGGGTTGAGTGCGTAGTGAAAGCTGCGGAAGGCCCGGTCGACAGAGCTGTTGTTGAGACTTACCAGGGTCGAGCAGCCTATGATGAGATCGACGTGGCAGAAAGGCGGGTCTTTGAGCAGGTTTTGGGTGGCGAAGACGCAGATGTCCCGAAGGGCCGGGTGGATATGATAGCCATCGGGTTTTTTTATGAAATAGCGTTTGAGGCGACGGAGGGAAAGACTGGCGATCTCCGCGGCATCGTATACGCCAATCCTGGCGCGGTCGATCGCCGCCCTATTGAGATCGGTAGCAAAGATCTGTACCGGGACGGTCTCATTGCGGGCTTGCAGGTAGTCCAGGAGGCGCATGGCGACTGCAAAGGCGGGCTGCCCCCCGATGCTGCGGGGGAGCCATATCCGTAGCGGGCTGTTGGCCCGGCGCCGGGTCAAGAGGGCGGGGAAGATGTCATTTTCCAGTGCGGTCTCCATTGCGGGCTCGAGGAAGAACCCAGAGAGGGTGGTGCACAGTTCGTCACATAGCAGGCTGAGCTCTTCAACGTCCTCTTTTAGCACGGTCGTGTAGGCGTCGAGCGTGTAGACGCCGTGGATGCTCATCCGGCGATGGAGGCATTGCCAAACGTCGAGAACGGGATACTGCGTGCTATCGAAGCCTTTCTCGTGGATGAGGATGCGCTGAATATTCTCGAAAGCCGCCTGGGTGGTTTCGGACCAGAGGACGGGTTGGCCGGCGAGACTGAAGCGAGATAGAATTGTCCGAAGGGTTGCCGCCGTCTTTGCCGCGGGCAGGATGAAATCGGCCAGGAAGCTGCCTGACCTTCGATGCAGGAAGGGCGGCTCGTCGGTGACGACGAAGCTGTAGCCGCCTTCGGAGCGGACCACTTGCAGGCCCGATGCGGCGCGGTCGGCCACGCCGGGTGAGAGCAGGACGGCATGCCGTCGCGGTGCGCCGGCGGCCAATGCGGCGAGGAAGCCGTCGACCGTATTGTCTGTTTTCGGGCTGACCACTGCACGGAAGATCAGTTGGCGCCTTACGAACTGCAGTGAGAAACCGGGTGAGACCCAATAGATATGGCCTGCCTCTACCAGGATGTCCTGTGCGGCTGCGATGACAGGGAGGACAGTGCGCTGACGGATGGCATCCATCCGGGCGACGGCCTGGTCCTTGTCGACGGCCTCTTCGTTGCCATATTCCATGACGATCCAGGCCAGCGCAGGATCGGGGTCTATCCGTTGCAGAAACAGCAGAGGGAAGCCGGCTTCGCCGGCGGGGTATGCTATTGCGACGATGGGTGGACCCGATGGTGTATATAGGGAGGTGTACCTGGTAAATTGACCTTGGGTAAGGATATCGTTGATGGCTGGTTGACGGGTAGAATACTTTTCCTGCATAATTTTGTTTTATACATAAAAGTTTACACTGCTGGTCGGGCTGGATAGAATTCTCAAAGGGAACTGAAGGAAACGCCGGTTTATAGCGGTACCGGCAATTTAGCATAAATAGTACAGAGGATCAGTATGGCGTAGCAAAAAATATCTGCAACTTGGTATGACAATTGCATGGCGGGTGAATTTTGCTCAGTTTTCCAGGATGGTTTTATACAGGCAGTGAGGGATGCGAGGCATGGGATTTTCGGCGGAAACCATAAAGAAAAGTTCTATGGCAGCGACTGAGATCGAGAAGAAGGCGAAGACGCAGGACCGGCAGCCCGGTTTGGAGAGCGAGATGGAGCCGAAGCCGGAGGTGATCAAGAAGACTTACCGGCCGGCGGGAAAGCTGGAAGGGAAGGTGGCGCTGATCACCGGTGGGGACAGCGGGATCGGGCGGGCGGTGAGCGTTCATTTCGCGAAGGAGGGCGCCGATGTCGCCATCGTCTACCTGGACGAGGAGGAGGATGCGCGGGAGACCCGGCGGCTGGTGGAAGCCGCGGGGCGGAAGTGTCTGTTGTTACCGGGGGATGTGCGGGTCGAGGCCTTCTGTAAGGAGGCGGTGGGCCAGACGGTGAAGGAGTACGGCAGGCTGAACATCCTTGTCAACAATGCGGGGATGCAGGTGCCGCAGAAGGATCTGAAGCAGATCAGCACCGAGCAGCTGACGGACACGTTTGCGACGAATATCTTTCCCTATTTTTATTTTGCGCAAGCGGCGCTGGACCATCTGCATGCGGGTGACAGCATCATCAATACCACCTCTGTGACGGCCTACCGGTCGTCACCCGGCCTTATCGACTATTCGGCGACCAAGGGCGCCATTACGACCTTTACGCGCAGTCTTGCCACCAATCTTGCCTCCAAGGGGATCCGGGTGAATGGGGTGGCGCCGGGGCCGGTGTGGACGCCGTTGATCGTATCGACGTTCGAGGAGGATAAGGTGAAGAGTTTTGGTAGGGAGACCGCGATGCAGCGGCCGGGTCAGCCGTCGGAGCTGGGACCGGCGTATGTGTTCCTCGCGTCCGACGATGCGTCGTATATTACGGGTCAGGTGGTGCATGTGAATGGGGGAGAGGTGGTGAATGGATAGCGGCTGGTTTTTTGTACCTTTCTCTTATGCAAAAAATATTTACCCGCCGCGAATTCCTTTTTTTGAGCGGCTCCGCTACGATGGCGGCGGCGTTGCCGTCTGCTGCTACCTGGCCTGTTGCCGGCGCGCCCAGGATCGCTGTTCAGCTTTACACTATACGTGACGAGATCGCGCGGGACATGCCGGGCGCCTTCCACCGGCTGGCCGCGCTTGGGGTGAAGACCGTCGAGACGGCTTTTTGGCCGAAGGGGGTATCGGTTTCGCAGGCTGCGAAGGCATTGAAGAATGCGGAGCTGCATGTTTGTTCGAGTCATGTCGAGATCCCGGTGGGGGATAAGAAGGCGGCGATGTTGGAGACGGCGGAGGCCTTTGAATGCCGGCGATTGATCTGGCATGGGTGGCCGGAGGATAAGCGGTATAGCAGTGTCGAAGGGACGAAGGAACTGATCCATATTTATAACGAGGCCGGCGCCTTTGCCAAATCGAAGGGTTTGCAATTCGGTCTGCACAATCATTGGTGGGAGTATAGGAATAAGGTTGGCGGCCGGTTTGTGTACGAATGGCTGCTGGAGGGTGTGAGCCCGGATGTCTTTTTTGAATTGGACACGTATTGGATCAAGGTGGCGGGGCATGATCCGGCGGCGATCATTTCCCGGTTTGGGGACCGGGCGAGGCTGTTGCATATGAAGGATGGGCCTGCTGTTTATAACGATGCGTTGATCAAGGACAAGCCTGATCCGATGGTGCCGCTGGGGAAGGGCGCGCAGGATGTGCCGGCGATCGCGAAGGCGGCGCGGGGCCACATCGAATGGATGGTGATCGAGATGGATGTAGTGGCGATGGATGTGTGGCGGGCGATCGGGGAGAGTAGGGATTACCTTTTGAAAAATCGTTTTGCTATTTAAAGTGTTGCCAATTCTTCACCATCATATCCTGGATCAGCGGTGTTGCCGGCACCAACTCCAGGCGTCTTACCATGGCTACCGTTGCCGATTTATATTTTAAAAAATGGGCCGTATGCAAATGCGCCCGGTATGCCGCTGAATCGGCGTATATTTCCAGGATCGTTATATGTGTCGGACGGTTTTTTTCCGTAACTGCATACAGCATGATAACACCGGGTTCCAACCTTAGCGCCGTCTCTATTCCTTCGGTTAAATTCGCTTTATAGGTTTCCAGTTTCGCTGAATCGATTTCCAGTTTGGCCAGTTGTATAACCCTTCCCTCCTGCGCGGTGGCTTTTGCTCCCGGTAATAAAAAACCAATCAGGATTGCTGCGCCCTGCAAGAACGATTTGTTGCTTTTCATTGTCCCGTATTTTCCCGCGGCCGCGGGCCTTATTTTTTGTACTGTGTATCCGAAACCTTTTCCATCCATTCCACCATTTTGCCGTCCAGGCCCTCCTGAATGGCGATATGGGTCATCGCCGTAATCGAGGATGCACCGTGCCAGTGCTTTTCACCCGGCTTAAACCACACCACGTCGCCTGGCCGGATCTCTTCTACCGGACCGCCGTCCCGTTGGACCCAACCCAGTCCTGCCGTCACGATCAGCGTTTGCCCCAGCGGATGGGTATGCCATGCCGTTCTTGCCCCCGGCTCGAACGTTACGGTATTACCGGCAGCCCGGGCGCCATCCGCAGGTTGAAATAAAGGGTCTATCCGTACTGTTCCCGTGAACCATTCCTCCGGGCCCTTACCAGAAGGCTGTGAGCCTACTCTTTTGATCTCCATTTTATTTTCGTTTGAATTGATGTACCTCTGCGACGCGTCTTACTTTGCTGCAACCGGAGGTGCCACCGCTCCCTTGTCGAGCCATAGTTTGAATTGGGTGGTGAAAGCCTCATAGCTCAACGGCGGCTTTGTCCTGCCTTCGCCTGGATGCCAGGCCCACTTCACCAGGCCGGTCTTCATGTGTTCGATGAGATCCTTCTTTGATTTACCTCCATTCCTCCTGGGATCCAACATCTGTTGCGCCAGGTCGTGGGCAGACCTTCCCTGGAACACCATTCGCATCGTGGGCGGCGGCAAATGCCAGTCAGGAACCCCAGGCGGCATATTCAACCCCGGGGTATTAGCCGACTGGTGGCAGTTGGAGCATTTCAACGCATATAACCCCTTCCCTTCGGGGCCGCGCTTTACTCCTTGCAAATGGAGGTGGCTGTCATCTCCCTGCAGAGGAATATCGCCGGAAGGGTGGCAATTCATGCAACGCGGGGACATCAGTACCGTATATACCTTCAGGAATGCTTTCTGCGAAATGACACTATCCTCTTTCGTGTAGGTCCCGGACCCACCTGGCCCAGGCCCATCCTCTTTGAAGGACAAGGTCAGCACACCAAAAAAGACAGTGATGCAAGCCGAAAGCAGCATCAACCGGTTAGACGGGATCGATCGGATTGGGCGCATTTTCATTGTTTGTAAATTCTTGTTTATTAGACTCGTTTACTTCAGACCTTTACAATCCCCGATGACTGTAGCGGTAACGACCTTACCCGTTTGCCCGTCGCGGCAAAGATGGCATTGGCGACCGCAGGAGCCAGCGGCGGCACACAAGGCTCGCCGGCGCCCCCCATCTTTTCCGTACTGTCCACGATATATACTTGCACTTCCGGCGATTCATTCATGCGAACCATCTTGTAATCGTGAAAATTCCGCTGTTTCACCCGCCCTTTCTCCAACGTCAGTTCGCCATATAGAAAGGCCGTCAGGGCGAAAATGATGCCGCCTTCCATCTGTGACTTTACCCCATCGGGATTTACCGCCAAACCACAATCAATAGCGCAGGTAACCTTGTGCACCCGCAGACGTCCATCTTCGATCGAGATCTCCGCCACCTGAGCGACATAACTGCCGAATGACTCATGCACGGCTACCCCACGATATCTGCCTGGCGGCGGCGGTGTTCCCCATCCCGATCTTTCCGCCACCAGGTTCAGCGCGGCGAGATGCCGCTTACTCTTTATCAGTCCCCGCCGGTACTCCACGGGGTCTTTTCCCGCAGCAACGGCCAGTTCGTCCGCTAACGTTTCCATGACAAAGCCGGTATGTGTATTGCCAACCGATCGCCACCAGAGTACGGGCACCGGTAACTCGGGGGAATGCAGGTCGACCCGATGGGCAGGTATGGCTTCCAGGTAGGGTGAGCCCTTTACGCCTTCCACCGACGTGCCGTCAACAGCATTTTTGTTCGGTGGCCCGAACAGGTTGGTTTGGTGCATGATCGACTGGCCTACGATCGTATGTTTCCAGGCGATGGGCCACCCATCGGCATCGGTGCCGATCGTCGCCTGATGGAGGAAGGCCGCACGGTAGTACCCTGCCCGCATGTCATCCTCCCGGGTCCAGATCATTTTGATGAACTTACCGCTGGCCTTTGCGATGTGCACGGCTTCCGCAACAAAATCCGACCCCCATGAAGCCCTTCGGCCAAAGGCGCCGCCGAGAAACATCGTATTCATCTTTACCTGATCGGGCTGGAGGCCGAGAATTTTGGCTGCTGCCTGCTGGTCTACGCCGGGCATCTGCGTACCCGTCCATATCTCGCAGCTGTCGCCACTGATCTTTACCGTACAATTGAGAGGTTCCATTGCTGCATGCGCGAGATAGGGAAAGGTATATTCCACGGATATTTGTTTTACTGCCTTTGAAAGCCCCTGGTCCACATTGCCCTGTTCGGACGCTACCAGCCCCCTGGTTCCTGCCAGCTTCCTATAGTCGTCAAACAGGGTACCGCTGTCGACGGCCTCACCGGGCCCCAGGTCCCATTCCACCTTGAGTCGATCACGCCCCATTCTGGCGGCCCAAAAGTTGTCGGCGATAACTGCCACGCCGGTCGGAACCTGTACCACGTCCCTGACACCGTGGACGGTCCGGGTGGCACCGGCATCGTAAGACTTGACCTTTCCCCCGAACACCGGCGCGTGGGCGATCACGGCGATCAACATTCCGGGGAAATGGACATCCATGCCAAAGGTCGCTTGTCCCGTTATCTTAGCCTTTGTATCCAACCGCTTTTTTGCCTTACCGATGTATTTCCATTCACCCGGAGCTTTCAGCTTAACGTCGGTGGGTACGGGAAGTTTTGCGGCGGCCCCGGCCAGTTCGCCATAGCTGACCTTTTGGTTGCCGGCGATCACGAAGCCATTTTCTGTCCTGCATTCATTTACTGGTACGCCGAACTTGCCGGCGGCTGCCTCCACCAGCATGACCCGGGCAGTTGCGCCCGCGTTCCGGTACCGGTCGAACTCTGTCCATGTGGTGGTAGAGCCACCCGTTATCTGTAGTTTATACACCGTATGGAGATAGGGCTCGCCAGGGGGAGCGTGCTCAATTTTTACTTTGTTCCAGTCGAAGTCCAACTCTTCGGCTATCAACATCGGCAAGGTTGTCCATATTCCCTGGCCCATTTCGACGTGGGCGAGCAGGATCGTTACCGTATTGTCCGCTCCGATGTTCAGGTAGGCATTTGGCACGAACAAAGCGGCCGGATCCCCGGCCGTCACCAAACGCTGTGCTCCGGCCGGTACAAAGAACGAAAGCAATAATCCTCCCCCGACCGCCCCTCCCGTTTTCAGGAACTCGCGCCGTGTATATGATGTAGTGCTCATTTCACACCTCCTTCTTTTTGGAGTCGGGCTGCAAGGTGGATGGCCTTTCTTATGCGCGGATAGGTGCCGCAACGGCAAATGTTGCCGCTCATTCCGTCGTCGATGTCCTGGTCGTTTGGCGATGGATTTTCCCGAAGAAGCACGGCAGCTGCCATGATCTGCCCGCTCTGACAATACCCGCACTGGGGTACATCCTCCTGTATCCAGGCTTCCTGCAACGGGTCTTTGACCTCGTGGGAAAGGCCTTCGATCGTGACCACCCGCTGATTCTCCGCCCGGTGCACCGGTGTCACGCAGGAGCGAACCGCATCCCCATTCAAATGCACGGTGCAGGCCCCGCAAAGAGCCATGCCGCAGCCATATTTGGTTCCTGTCAGATGCAACACATCCCGCAAGACCCATAGCAGCGGCATATCCGGGTCAACATCCACTGTTTGCGGTTGACCGTTGACGATTAGTTGGATCATAAATGGTTTATTTTAATTGGCATTCCTGTACTCAAACGGGGTCATACCCGTCTTTTGCTTGAACAGGCGTGTGAAATGCTGCTGATATTTAAATCCCAGGTCGAAGGAGACGTCATTGATGGATTTGGTCGTATCAAAAAGCCTTGTCTTGGCTTCATCGATCGTTCTGTTTTGAATGTAATCCAGGGCTGTGCTGCCGGTCTCTTTTTTTATGAGGTCGCCAAAATAGCTGGCTGAAAGATGCAATTGCTCCGCGCAATACGTAACGTTTGGCGTCCCCAGATCACGGGCCTTATCGGCGGTAAAATAGTCGTCCAACAGCCGTTCGAACTGCACCAGGATATCCTTGTTTGTGTTGTTCCTGGTAATAAACTGGCGGTCATAGAACCGGATACAATAGTTCAGCAGGAGTTGTATATTGGACGAGATGAGTGTTTTGCTGTGCTTATCGAGATTCAGCTGGATTTCCGAGGCAATTTTTTCCAGGCAGTCCGAGATGATATTCCTTTCCTTTTTCGACAAATGCAGCGCCTCCCTGACGGCATATGAAAAGAAGGTATAGTCCTTTATCTTCCGGCCGAGGTCTGTGCCTTTGATCAGATCGGGATGAAAAACAAGGGCATACCCCGAGGGCGCCATGGCCACGCCTTTGCTGTCGACCCCATAGAGTTGACCGGGGGAAATAAAAACCAACGTACCGTCTTCATAGTCATAGGGTTGGCAGCCATATATCATATCCCCGCACTTGATGTTCTTCAGAAACAAAGCATATATGCCCATGAACATCCGGAAGTAGATCACCTTTGGCACTTCATTAAAGTTGATCACGCTAACGAGCGGATGTAGTGTATCTACGCCGATGTAATCATTGTAGTTCCTCACCGTATCGATCCTGATGATCTGTTCCATAGCGGGTCGTTTGCTCTACAAAATTATCCCAAACTCCTGCGTTTTCGCCGGCTTTTGGCAAAAACAGCAAAAATGGTAAAATAATCCAGATCGTATATAAAAGCTGTGCCATCCCCGTGGCGAATTTTGTCCTGAAAAATACGATAACAAATGGAACCTTCCTTTACATCACCGGACATTTTTCAACGGCTGCGGTCAGGGCAGCCGATCAGAATGGATGATCCCGAATATCATAAAATAACGGATGGCGTAAAAAGGACGATGGGGCTGTCTCAACTGCTCAATACGGCAACCGACCTGGATGAAATCCGACGTTATCTGGGTGAGATCACCGGTACAACCATCGACCCCAGTACCACCTTGTTTTCTCCTTTTCATACCAACCTGGGCGCTTTTACCATTATCGGAAAGAACGTATTCATCAATCATGCGTGCTCTTTCCTGGATCTTGGCGGCATCACCATGGAGGACGACGTCCTGATCGGCCCCAGGGTGAATATTGTGACGGAGAGTCACCCCCTGGACCCTGAGGACCGGAAGGCATTGCTCACCAAACCCGTTGTCATAAAACGGAGGGCATGGATCGGCGCGGGAGCGACGATATTACCGGGGGTAACTGTCGGGGAAAAAGCCGTCGTGGCGGCCGGATCGGTTGTTTCCAGGGATGTCCCCGCGAACGCCGTTGTAGCCGGTGTTCCGGCTAAGGTCATCAGATCGTTCAACACTCAATCTGATTGAACTATTATACCCAAGTTGGGTCAGAAGTTCTGGGTTAGCCGTTGGCCCTGGTCTTACCTTCGTGTTAAAAGGTCAGGGTAGAGTCCCTCGATCTTATTCTTGAAAGTCTTATAGATATAAAGAGCGCGATGATGGCGGTCCGGGGGAATCTGAGCCCGGCAGATTTTGAGTGTTTAAAATTCTTGCTTACTAATATTTACGAGAGATGCGGAAGAAAAGGTGGAGAAGGAGATACGCCCGAACTTGTCAAGGGCAGGATCAGGGACCGACTAGAGGGTGGATGACCGAAAGCTGGAGTGCCGAACCTTAAAAGAGTCGGGGCGGCGGTTGTGAGCGATGCCTTTGCGGGCCGGCGCGGGAACGGGGTTATTCAGCGAGAAAACGTTGCCGTTGAGCGAAATTCCCGGAGGGCGTGGAAAAATCGGCTATTTTGATCAAAACTCCCGCTTATGGACAAACAATTCCTCTACGCATTTATCTGCCTCCTGGCTTTGCCGATGCCGCTTCCAACACCTTCCATCGTCGGTCACTGGCTCGCCGGCGGGCCGGATAACGGTAAAGTGTGGGTCGACTTCAACGCCGACGGCGGATTCAAGGTATATACTGCTACTTCTACCGAGAACCAGGGACGATATATTTTGAATGCGGATACGATCTCCCTGTATGATAATAACTGCGGAATGTCGACGGCCGGTCGGTATCTCCTGAAATTCTATGGCGAGGACTCGGTGTCGTTCTCGGTTGTGAACGATCCGTGTAAGGATCGGAGTGGCGAGGTCAATGGCGGGCGGCTGAGGCGGATAAAATAACCGGTGGACGTAGCGATTGCATGATCGGCGGTGGGGGAGTGAAGAATACTACCTTTGTATCTATGCAACTGACTATTACGGGTTATTCGACGGCGTTATTTTCCACCTGGTATTTTGTGGAGGAGTGGGGCATACTCTTCGATGCAGGGGACGGAGTGATCTCGGCGTTGCTGCAGAAGAGCCGGAAGATCGATCATGTCTTTATCTCGCATGCCGACCGGGATCATCTGACCGGACTGTTACAATTCAACCAGCTGAATGCGCGGCCGGGGTTTCCTGTCATGCACTATCCGAGGGATGCGAATTCTTTCCCCGTGCTGGAGGCCTTTTCCAGGCAATTTGACCGGCAGGTGGAGCGGACGGTATGGACGCCGGTGACTGAGGGCGACGAGATCGCTATTGCCAAGGATCTGCTGGTGCTGCCGATGCGTAACGGGCATGTGCCGGTGGATCTTTCTGTCATTAAGAGCCTTGGATATCTTGTCGTGCAGACGCGGAAGAAGCTGAAGCCGGAGCTGGCGCATCTTACCGGGGAGGAGCTGCGGCAGTTGGGGGAGCGGATCGGCCGGGAGAACCTGTCGATGGAATTGCGGGATAAGGTTCTTGCCTATTCGGGGGATACGCCGGTGGAGGACGGGTCGAAATGGAATGATACGTCTATTCTTATCCATGAGGCGACCTTTCTTGGGAACGGCGAGGAGATCAAACCGCGGACCTACGGGAATAAACATAGCACGCTGGAGGAGGTAATGGAGATGGTGAGCGGCTTGCGGATCGGGCAGCTGGTGCTGGGTCATTTCTCTTCCCGGTATTCGCCCGAGGAGATCGATGCGGCTATTTTACTGTTTTGTGAGAAGTATGCGATCAATATCCCGGTGCGCCGGGTGCTGCCGGGGCTGACGGTGACGGATATTCTGGGGCAGCCGCCGTTGAATCGGTGACGGTGGCGGATGCGGCTGCGGCGGTGAGCTCGCGGCGGTAGCGGCCGAAGGTCCAGGGATGGACGATGAGGTAGGGAAGGGTGACGCAGAGAAGGAGCGCGATGGTCTCGAGGTCGTCGGCGTCGACATATGTTCCGATATAGAGGAGCCAGATCATGGGAAGGAGACTCCAGGTCAGCAGGGAGATCAGGGGATTGCTCCAGACCTTCGGGTAGGCATTGAAGAAGAGTGGGGTGGCCAGTGCGGCCAGGATCAGGCCGTTGCCCAGGGATAGGAGGATGAGGAGGAGATCGAGTTGTTGGCCGCCCAATTGTTCGCGGGTGAAGCTGCTGAGTGAGCCCCAGCGATGGTCATAAAGCAGCCAGCCGGTGGTGGCCAGCAAGCTGATGATCAGGGGGAAGAGGGCGGTGCGGAGGTAGTATTTCCAGAGTTTTGGGGGCATGGGTCAGTATCGTTGACGTAATATACGGGTTTTGTGGAATCCGAGATCCGGAATGTCATATTGATACGCGGGCCGATGGCTTTGGACGTTTTTGGGATGTGGTGTTCGTAGAGGTCCTGCATGGTTGCATCCATCAGCAGGAAGCTGCCGTGGGTGAGGGGGATGTCCCATTGGCTGGTGTTGATCCGGGCATTGCGGGCGCGGTTTGCGGTGAGCTGTCCTGCGGACTTGGAGTTGACGGCGGCCTTGGGCCTTATCTTGAAGACCCGGGTTTCGCCGAAGGTGACGGAAGCGATGGGGTGATGTTTGCCATCGGCCGGCAGGGTATCGCTATGCCAGGCTACGGAATCGCCGCCATCCCGGTAAAAGTTCAACAGAACGCGGTTGAAGGCGATGCCGGACCCTTGCTCTACGCGGGCTTTTATGGCCAATAGCGCAGGTGTCCATTCGAGCCCGTTCGGACCGCCATACCAGGCGGTGAGGCGGGGATCGAGCACCCATTTGTCGTACATTTTACGGGTCCGTTGTTGCCAGGGAGTGGACTCTTTCAATAGCCGGAAGTAGTGGTCGGACTCGGATCTGTCGAAGAACTGCTCCCATAACCGAAGACCTGTTCCGGGGAGATCGAAGTTTGTGAACCGCTTTTTTCCTTCATCGAACAGTGCTGTCTCATCGAAAAGCATCATGAGGCAAAGATATGGAATTTTCGCCAAATGCTAATATTGTTAGTATTTTTGGAGGTGTTGCGACTTCGTATCTTTGCAGCACACAAAAAAACAAGGCCATGTTAAACTGGAACGATGTTGTCAATTTTGCGAGCAAGGGCAACCTGGCGCCGGATCGCCGGGTAGAGAAGACAGACGAGGAATGGAAGGCATTGCTGACGCCGGAGCAATACCGGATCACGCGGAGAAAAGGGACGGAAGCGCGGTTCTCGGGCGAGCTGTGCAGCCGGTATGACCCGGGTAAGTATGTTTGCGTCTGCTGCGGCACGGAGCTGTTCGACTCGACGATCAAGTTCGATTCGAAGACGGGCTGGCCGAGCTTTACGGAGCCGATCAGGAACAATGTGATCAACTATCATAAGGATACTTCCTTCGGAATGACGCGGATCGAAGTGGATTGCAGCACCTGCGATGCGCATCTGGGGCATGTGTTCCCCGACGGGCCGCCGCCGAGCGGTCTGCGGTTTTGCATCAACTCGGAATCGCTCCGGCTGGTGATGTCGGAGAAGGTCGCGGGTGAGTAAAATTGAAAATTTTGCCTTCCATATGAAAAAAAGAACATTTCTAAAACTATCCTCCGTTATGATGGCCGGCTCCGCTTTGTCTCCATTGGTCGACTGGGCCCAGGGTGAGCGAATCACCAATTGGGCCGGGAATCTTACCTACAGCACTTCTTTGCTACATAAGGCCGCCTCGGTCGAAGAGACCCGCGCGTGGGTCCGGAACCAACCGCATTTCAAGGTGCTGGGCACGCGGCATTGCTTTAACGATATCGCCGATTCGAAGGATCAATTCCTTTCCCTGGCCACGCTGAACAAGGTGGTGGCGCTGGACAAGGCCAATCATACGGTGACGGTGGAGGCGGGGATCCGCTATGGGGAGCTGGCCGTTTTTCTCAACGACAACGGCTATGCGCTGCATAACCTGGCCTCGCTGCCGCATATCTCTGTGGCCGGCGGGGTGGCCACGGCCACACATGGATCGGGAGTGCATAACGGTAATTTGTCGAGCGCGGTGGTGGGGATGGAATTTATCACGGCGGCGGGGGAGACGGTGAGTCTGTCGCGGCATCGGGATGGGGACCGGTTTTTAGCCGCGGTAGTGCATCTTGGCGGGATCGGGGTGGTGACCAAAGTAACGCTGTCGATCCAGCCGAGCTACCAGGTGCGGCAGTACGTCTATGAGAACCTGCCGATGACGCAGCTGGAGCATCATTTCGATGAGATACTATCCGCAGGGTATAGCGTGAGCCTGTTCACGGACTGGCGCAACCGCAATATCAACGAAGTATGGATCAAGAGCCGGGCGGGCGAGGACGGCCATTTTGCCACGAGGCCGGAATTCTTTGGCGCGCGCGCGGCGACAACGGATCTGCATCCGATCCGGGAGAATTCGGCGGAGAACTGTACGCCGCAGATGGGCGTGCCGGGTCCCTGGCATGAGCGGTTGCCGCATTTCAAAATGGGATTTACTCCGAGTAACGGCAAGGAGCTGCAGTCGGAGTTCTTTGTTCCGCGGGAGCATAGTTATGCCGCGATCATGGCGGTGGAGAAGCTGCACGAACATATCTCGCCCCATTTGTTTATTACGGAGGTACGTTGTATTGCGGCCGATGACTTCTGGATGAGCCCGTGCGGGCATCAAAACAGCACAGCCATACACTTTACGTGGAAGCCGGAGTGGGAAGCGGTGCACCGGCTGCTGCCGCAGATAGAACAAGCATTGGAGCCCTTTCATGTGAGGCCGCATTGGGGGAAGTTATTTACGATGCCGCATGCGCGGCTGGCGATGCGCTATCCGAGGTTGGGGGATTTTCAGCAACTGTTGCGGCATTATGATCCGGGCGGAAAGTTTCGGAATGCGTTCCTGAACCGGAACATATTTGGGGTCAGCGAGCGTGGGTGAAGGGTCAATTTATTTTTCTTCCAGTACTTGCTGGCTTTTCGATGCTTTTAAGGAGGCCTTCAGACGCTGGCGGTGGGCGAAGCCCCAGTCGCGGAGTTCGATCAGCACTTTCCGGAGAGAAGTGCTGTAATGGGTGAGGCTGTATTCCACCGTCACGGGGGTGGTGGGGTGCACGGTGCGTTTGACAAATTCGTTCAGCTCCAGTTCCTTCAATTCCTTCGACAACACCTTTGGAGTAATCGTCTCCAGCATTTTTTGTAATTCGCGGAAGCGTTGGGGGCCACCGGCCAGCGTCATGAGGATGGGAAGCTTCCATTTACCGCCGAGGACGTAGAGGGCGTCGCGAATGGCGTTGGCGGCTGCGGAACAGGTCTCTTTCGAGTGGGTGCCCTGGTCGTGAATTTGCATATTCTTTTGATTATTAAGGTGGTATCCTGTAGGAAACCAGTATCCTTTGGGATACTGCTATCTTATGGATAGCAAAGGTAGGTAGCTTTGCGGTATGAAAAAAATCTTACACATTGTATCGAGTCCCCGGGGCGGGGCTTCATACAGCATCCAATTGGGAGAAGCCATTATTGCGAAGTTACGGGCTGCTGAGCCGGGAAGTACGGTGAAGACGGTTGACCTTTCGCATCAGCATTATCCGCACCTGGAAGAGGCCCATCTGATCTCTTTTTTCACTCCTGCCGACAAGCACACGGCCCAGGAACGGGAGGCTGTTCAGCATTCCGAAGAGGCCATTGCCGATGTCCGGGAAGCGGATGTCCTGGTGATCGGCGCCCCCATGTGGAATTTCTCTATTCCTTCCGCGCTGAAGGCGTGGATCGATCATGTCGTTCGGGCGGGCATCACCTTCCGCTATGACGAAAAAGGTGTGGAGGGATTGGTAAAGGGCAAGAAAGTATACATCGCCGTGTCCTCCGGCGGGATCTATTCGGATGCCTCGATGAAACACATGGATTTTATCGAACCCTATCTGCGGCATATTCTCGGGTTTATCGGGTTGACGGATATTACTTTTTTCCGGGTGGAAGGGTTGTCGATCCCCGGCGTCCGGGACACGGCCCTGGAAAAGGCGATCGCCGGCATCCACTTGAACTAGCGTTTTGCTCTTTTGACCTGCGTCCTACTTTACCTTACGTTCTACTGCGGCAGCCAATCTCCCAGAGGGCCAGGGTTTTCCGCCCAATAAAAATGCATATAGCTTGCGAAGATGTTTTGCCGGTAAAAGACCGGTGCGGGTATCTCTTGTCCGCGGGCGTTATGGATGGCGATGTTTGCGGCGGCTTTTATGGTTCCGGCGGCTCCGGCGGCGGCGTTTGGGGCGATGCGTTGGTTTGGGGCCGGGTCGTGGGTGAATTGGGAGTAGTGGAATTCGTGGCCTTTTAGCGTTTGGTTGTTGAGCGTGAGCGTTCGGTAGCCGAGGGTGAGCTTTTTCTCTTTTATTGTCGTGGCCATGTCGAGCAGGCCGGCGACGGGCCATGATTGGCCCGACTCATCGGTGATGCTGTGACCAAGGACCATCATGCCCCCGCATTCGGCGAGGATGTGGCCGCCGTTGGCGGCAAAGGACCGGATATCCTGCCAGAGGGATCGGTTGTTGGAGAGCTGCTCAAGGTGCAGTTCGGGATAGCCGCCGGGAAGATAGAGGAGGTCGGCTGGTGGTAGTTGAGTGTCTTTTAGCGGACTGAAGAAGCTGATCCGGCCATAGGCTTCGAGACGGCGGAGGTTTTCGCGGTAGAGAAAAAGAAAAGCGGCGTCGCGGGCGACGAGGATGGTTTTGCGGCTGCGGCTTGCCGTTGCCGATGGGGGTGCTGCGGGTTCGGTTGACGCTAAGGCGCCGGCAGGGGCCAGACGGCTGGACCGGGTTGCGGCCAGGATCGCGTCGAGGTCGAGATATCGTTCGATGTGCCGCTCCGCGGCAGCGATCGCGTCGTTGGCGTCGGCGGTGTCGAGCCCGAGGTGCCGGGAGGGGATGTGCAGGTGGTTGTTGGTGGGCAGGTGGCCGAGGGCCGGGACCCCCACGTCATCGCAGGCTTCTTTTAGCAGATGGTAATGGGTTTCGGTATCCACGAAATTAAAGATGACGCCGGCGATGGGTAGGGCCGGATCAAAATTCTTCAATCCATAGAGAAGGGCAGCGGCGGAATAAGCCATGGCTTTGGCATTTAGGATGAGTATCACAGGAAGTTGCAGCAGGGCGGCCAGATCGGCGCTGCTGCCTTCTCTTTTTCGGGCCCCGTCGAAAAGGCCCATGACCCCTTCGGTTATGGCAACGTCTGCTTCGGCGGTGTGTCTTTGATACAGCTCGCGGATATGGGCCGGGCTCATCATGTACTGGTCGAGATTGATGCTGGGCGTTCCGGCGGCGGCAGTGTGATGCAGCGGATCGATAAAATCGGGTCCGCATTTGAAGGGCTGGACCCGGAGGCCGCGGTTGTGTAGCGCTCGCAGGAGGCCGAGAGTGACGGTGGTCTTGCCGGCGCCGCTGTGTGGGGCGGCGACGAGGAATTGCGCGAACGGAGCGTTGGTTTCCATTGCGGAAAGATAGGCATTCCCATAAAACTGCTATTTTGCAGCCTGTCAATGGAAACTTCCGTTAAAATATATGCCCGGATCGGGGAACTGATGCAGGGGACTTTGTCGGATGGCCGGGCGTTTATGGTGAGCGGCATTTCCTCGACCCGGTGGTATTCGGAGGCCTGGCTGGACGAGGAAGGTGGCGGTGAACCGTTGCCGCCGAAGGCCTGCCGGGCATTGTCGCTTCTTTTGGGCAAGACGGATAGGAGTTTGAACGGCACACGGGTTTGCCTCCATAGCAATATCCCGCGTGGGAAGGGGTTGTCCTCCAGCAGCACCGATGTCCTGAGTGTGCTTTCGCTTGTCAATGGCTACCTGGGAATGGGTTTGTCGCCGGAGGAGCTCTATTGCCTTGCCGCGCGGGTGGAACCTTCCGATCCCTGTCTTTCCGACGATATTCTCCTTTTTTATCAACAGGCCGGCATCGTTGGCCGGCGGATCGGGCTTCCCGCGATGACCCTGCTTTATTCTGATGCCGGGCCGGGTCGGGTGGTCGATACGGAGAGTGTTTGCCGGCCCTGGACGCCGGGACTGGGACGTTATTATGACTGGTTGCTTCGGAGCTTCCTGCGGGCCGCGGAGGCAGGCGATCACGAGGCGCTTTTCGATTGCATCACCGCCAGCGCCGAATATAACCAGACCGTCGTTCCGCTTCCGCGGTGGGAAGAGTGGCTTCGCCTGGCGACGGAGAGCCGGGCCGGGCTGATGGTGGCGCATTCCGGAACATTTGCCGGTCTACTGGTCCCGCCGGAACGGGCTGGCGGACTGAGGGCGAGACTGGAAGTTCTGAGCGGAGCGCCGGTGTTCGTCGAACAACCTTAATTTTGACTATGCGATCCCCTCTCCGGCCCCTGATGTTCGTTGGTACTGCTTCCGATGTCGGCAAGAGCGTCATCACCACGGGTTTTTGCCGCATCCTCGCGCAGGACGGCTGGCGGCCTGCGCCCTTCAAGGCGCAGAATATGTCCCTGAACAGCTATGTTACCCCCGAAGGACTGGAGATCGGCCGGGCACAGGCCGTGCAGGCCGAGGCCGCGGGCATCCCCTGTCACACCGATATGAACCCCGTGTTGTTAAAACCTACCGGCGACAGCCATGCGCAGCTGGTGTTGCATGGGAAACCGGCGGGAAGCCAATCTGCCTATGATTATTTCATGGGGCGGGACCGGGCGGCGTTGTGGGAAGAGGTAAGGCTGGCCTATGACCGGCTTGCCCGTCGCTTTAATCCCGTGGTGTTGGAGGGGGCCGGTAGTATTTCCGAACTTAACTTGCGGCAACGCGATATTACCAATATGCGAATGGCCCTGCACGCCGGGTCGGATGTCTATCTCATTGCCGATATCGATCGGGGTGGGGTGTTTGCCTCCATTTATGGAACGCTGGCCCTGCTGCCGCCCGAAGAAAAGGCCTTGGTCCGGGGAGTGATCATCAACAAATTTCGCGGTGACGCCCGATTGTTCGTCGACGGGCGACGACAGCTGGAGGAACTGACCGGGGTTCCTGTCGTGGGGGTCCTGCCCTATTACCGCGACATCCATATCGAAGAGGAGGATTCGGTGGTGCTGCGCCAGAAACATGTGGCGCATCAACCCGGCGCCGTCAACGTTGCGATCATCCGGCTACCGCATCTGTCGAATTTCACCGACTTCGCCGCACTGGAAAGAGCCGGGGGACTGCATGTCTATTATACCGATGACCCGGTCGAGCTGGCGAAGGCGTCGGTGATCGTGTTACCCGGGACGAAGAATACGATCGGCGATCTGCTGACCCTACGCGAGCTGGGTGTGGATAAGGCCGTCATCGCTGCGGCAGAAGCGGGGGTATCGGTGATCGGTATTTGCGGCGGCTACCAGATGATGGGCCTGACGGTTGCAGATCCGTATGGGGTAGAGGGAGAGGCGCAGACGGTGAGCGGGTTGGGCCTTTTGCCGGTGCATACGGTGTTGTCGAAGGACAAGACGACGGTGCGGAGGCGATTTCGGTTTGGGGAGGAGGGGCCGCTGTGCGAGGGGTATGAGATCCATATGGGGCAGACGTTTTTGGATGGGACCGGTGCGGATTTGCGGGCGGCGGGGTTTGATGCGGCGGACTGGCGGCGGACTGCCGGTTCCGGGGCGGCGGGACGGCCGGTGAACTTTCCCGCGGCGTTGGGTGAGTTGCCGGATGGATACCGGCAGTCCGACCGGTGCTGGGGCACGTATATGCACGGGATCCTGGACAACCAGGCCGTGGTGAAGCAGGTGCTGGGGGTGGACATTCCCGACTACCGGGCTTTCCGCGAACGGCAGTATGACCGGTTGGCGGAACATATCCGGGCGAATATCGACCTGGAGTACATTTATTCCAATTTACGCTTATGATCGAAGGACATGGCGATGACGGCTGGAAGTATGCGACTGCGTTGCGTGCCGATTTCAGTTCGAACGTGTATTATGGCGGGCTCGATGCAGGGTTGCGCGAGCATTTGCGTGGGGTGATCGATGCGGTGACGCATTACCCGGAGGCGGGGGCCGTCACGTTGCAGACGTGCGCTGCGGCCGCTTTTTCGGTTTCGCGCGATTCGGTGCTGGTGACGAATGGGGCGACGGAGGCGATCTATCTTATTGCGCAGGCTTTTCGGGGCAGGCTTCAAGGGATACGGGTGACCGTTGTGGGGCCGACGTTTGCCGAATATGAGGATGCTTGTCTGTTGCAGGGAATGGAGGTGCGACGGGTGGTATGGGAAGAGTTGAATGTCCTGGCAGTCGAGGGACTCGTATTTATTTGTAATCCGAATAACCCGACGGGTCGTGCGTTGGCGGTGGAAGAACTGGTCAGGCTGGCCGATCGGTGGCCGGGCGCGTTGTTTGTGGTGGATGAATCGTATATCGAGTTTACGTTGGCGGCGGGGAGTGTTTTTGGTGTGGGGCGGCCGAATATCCTGGTATTGCGATCGTTGACGAAGAGCTGCCGGATACCGGGTTTGAGAGTCGGGTTTTTGGTGGGGCCGGAACCGGTGATCAGCCAATTGAGGAAATATAGGATGCCGTGGTCGGTAAACAGGTTGGCGATCGAGGCGGGCCTCTATATCTTTCAACACCGCGAAAATTTTGTGGTGCCGGTAGAGTCACTGCTGGCCGCAGCGGCGGGGTGGCGGAGAGAGCTGGCGGAGGCGACGGGTTGGCGGGTATGGGATAGTGATACCCATTATTTTTTGATGGAGACGCCTGCTTTGTATACGGCGGCACAGTTGAAGCAGCATCTTGTTTCGCGATATGGATTGCTGATCCGCGATGCTGCGAATTTCAAAGGGCTCGGCCCGCATCACTTTCGGGTGGCCTGTCAGGCGCCGGAGCAAAATTTATTACTTACAAACGCTTTACGTCAATGGAGCCGCGATGGGATATGATCCTTCCGCTGGCGGCGGGATATGTGCTCGATCTGCTGTTGGGTGATCCGCGGTGGCTGCCGCACCCGGTGCGTGGGTTTGGGTGGTTGATCGCGTTGGGCGACCGGCTGCTTAACCGGGGAAGGGGGCGGTTTTGGAAAGGACTGTTACTGGTGATCTTGCTGTGTGGTGGTGTGTATAGCTGTTGCTGGCTTTTGCTTGCGTTTATGAAGGGTTGGTGGACGCCGGGTTATTATTTGCTTTCCACGATAATTGTATTCTTTTGCCTGGCGAACCGGAGCCTGTTGCAGGAGGGGCTGGCGGTGTTCGACGTGTTGGAAAAGGAGGGGATTGCCGCGGGGCGTAGGCGGCTTTCGTGGATCGTGGGCCGGGATACGGGGCAGCTGTCGGCGCAGCAGGTGCGGATCGCCGTGCTGGAGTCGATGTCGGAGAATCTCAGTGATGGGGTGGTGGCGCCGCTGCTGTTCTTTTTGATCGGCGGCGCTCCGGCGATGCTGCTATACAAGATGATCAACACGCTGGATTCGATGATCGGCTATAAGCGGGAGCCGTACCGGTTATTCGGGCGTGCCGCCGCGCGGCTGGATGATGTGGCGAATTTTATTCCTGCGCGGGTGACGGCGTTGTTGATGGCGATAGTGGCGTTTAGCGGGCGTGGGTTGCGCTTTGCGTTTCGTTACGGGGGCGCGCATGCGAGTCCGAACTCGGGTTGGCCGGAGGCGGCGCTGGCGGGGATATTGGATTGCAGGTTTGGGGGGCCTAATTTTTATAAGGGGGTGCTTGTGGAGAAACCGTATATCGGCGAGCGTGAAAGGGTTGTATCGCATGGGGAGTTTGCGCGGGTGAGATATGTGAATCAGGCGGTGACTTTTTTTGTTGTTCTTTTGGGAGTAATTTATTTTTTGTGTTAAAGCCTTGTTCAAATTCCTTCTATATTCGCTGTGGCAATTTTTTATGACTGAAGGAAAGCAATTTACGATGGCGGAGGCCGATGCTCTATGGGAGATCATCCGGCATCGGCGGGATGTCCGGGGGAACCGGTTTGTGGATAAGCCGTTGGAGGCGGAGGTGGTGGACCGGCTGCTGGATGCGGCACTGTATGCGCCGTCCGTGGGATTTTCGCAACCCTGGGAGTTTGTGCTGATTGAAGATCGGGTAACACGGGAAAAGGTCCGGGATAGTTTTGATGCCGCGAATGGGGCCGCTATGGCGATCTTTGCGGGGCGGGGGGAGGAATATGCGCGGCTGAAGCTGGAGGGTATCCTGGAGGCGCCGCTGAATATTGCCGTGTTCTATGTTCCGCCGGCCGGTCCGGTCCTTGGGCAAACGCAGATGGAAGAAGTGGGGCTGTACAGCGTCGTCTGTGCGGTTCAGAATATGTGGCTGATGGCAAGATCGTTGAATGTGGGTATCGGTTGGGTGAGCATCCTCGATGCGGAGCGCGTGCGTCAGCTGCTGGCCGCGCCCGAGGGGCATCGGCTGGTGGCCTATCTTTGTGTCGGTTATACTGACGGGTTCTATGATCGGCCGGAGCTGGAGTTGCTGGAGTGGGAGCGGCGGAAGGAGCGGGAAAAAGTAATCAGGAAAATATGAAGATCTATACAAAAAAAGGCGACAAGGGCCAGACTGCCCTGTTTGGCGGAAAACGCGTGGACAAGGACGATACGCGGGTGGAATGCGTGGGGACGCTGGATGAGGTGAACTCGACGATCGGGCTGCTGCGGACGAAGCTGGGCGCAGTGCATCCCTGGCAGGGGAACCTGCACCGCATCCAAAAGGATATGATGGATATGATGTCGCACCTGGCGCGGCCATCGGACTGCAAGAAGGAGAACAGCAATCCGCGGCCAACGGATGGAGCCGACTTTTGTGAGCGGTGGATTGATGAACTGGAGGCGGCGATGACCTCGCCCTCGGACTATTTCCTGCTTCCGGGCGGCAATGAGATCTCGGCGCTTTGTCATGTCGTACGTACGCAGATGCGGCGCGGCGAGCGGACGCTGGTAACCCTCATGAAGGAAGACGAAGTAGAGGAGTATATTCTTTCCTACATCAATCGTCTGTCCGATCTCTTCTTCACTTTGTCCCGGTCTGAGATGGACCAGGCGGGGGTGGCTGAAGAGAAGTGGCAGCTTTTTCTTTATAAGAAGGTGAAGCGCCCGGATTGAGCCGGGCGTCCCGGGGCGTCATTTGGCCGGAGGGGTAAGGGTCGGATAGGTGATCCCCAACTGCTCGAGATACGTTTTGTATTTCGAGGGGTCGTAATAATATTTCCGCATGGACTCGCGGTAACGTTCCATGATCTCCTTGTTCAGGTTGATGGCCGGGGGATCGTCCTTTGTGATAAATGGCTTGTATTTGACCTCTTTTGTCTGCACATTATTGAAATAATCCTTTGCATCGACGAGGACGCGGGGATTGGTGAACAGATCGATCAGGGTCATCGCGGTGACTTCGGCGCCATAGAGGCTGCCTTTGTGAGCGATCGGCGTGGCCATGGCGATGGCGTCGGCCCAGTGGTGGCCCTTAGTGCCGGGAATATTGGCGGGGTAATAGAGGTCGATGGTGGGGACGTTCCAGGAGATATCGGCGATGTCGTCTGAGCCGCCGCCCCAGGAGAAGGGTACCGATCCTTTGAGGGTGTCGAGATGGGTGGGCAGACCGTGGACCGGTTTGCCTTCGAGATCGGTCTTGGGAGCCTCGACGAGCTTTTGGACGGCCAGGGCCAGCTGCTGGTCGGCGTCTGTCCATTGGGGATAACCTACCTTCTTTATATTGGCATACATGGCCAGCGCCATCGCCTTGTTGAAGTGGCCCGGCCAGGCCGTGCCCTGGATCTGCCAGCTGGCCTTCGTATCGGTCATCAGAGCCGCCCCTTTGGCGATGTTGATCCCGGCGGCGTACATGCTGCTGATGTCGTCATAGTTCCTTTCCCGGAAATAGTACCAGACGGCCGCCTTTGAAGGCACGACATTGGGTTGATCTCCGCCGTCGGTGATGACGTAATGCGAGCGCTGTGTGGGTTTGAGGTGCTCCCGTTTGAAGTTCCAGCCGACATCCATCAGCTCCACCGCATCGAGGGCGCTCTTTCCGCGCCAGGGAGCGCCGGCGGCGTGGGCGGCATCGCCGTCAAAGGAGAATTTGACCGAGACCAGCCCGTTCATGCCGGGATCGCCATAGTTGCAGTTCCAGTCGTGCCCTACGTGGGTGAAGATACAGGCGTCGACATTCTTGAAATAGCCGTCGCGGATATACCAGGCCTTACTGCCTACCAGCTCTTCGGCTACGCCGGGCCAGATGACGAGGGTGCCGGGAATATGGTTCTTTTCCATCAGCTCTTTGACGGCGATGGCGGCGAAGATGATCACGGACTGACCGGAGTTATGACCTTCGCCGTGGCCGGGGGCGCCTTCGACGATCGGGTCTTTGAAGGCTTCGCCGGGTTTTTGCGAGGCCTTGGGGATGCAGTCGATATCGCTGCCGAGGGCGATGACGGGGCTACCGCTGCCCCAGCGGGCCATCCAGGCGGTAGGAATGCCGGCGACGCCCTTCTCGACGGAAAAGCCGTGTTTGGTGAGAAAGTCGGTTAGATAGCGGGAGGTCTCGATCTCCTGGAAGCCCAGCTCGCCATAGCTGAAGATCTGGTCGACCATTTCCTGTACGCCTTTTGGATTGGCGGCGACGGCGGCGCGAGCCTGTTCCTTGAGCTTGTCGATGGTGGAGGGGTCAAAGGTCTTTTGGGCGTGGAGGCTCACGGTGAGGAGGAGCCCGGCGAGGGCGGGGAGGAGCTTTGGCATGTGTAGTGTTAGTTTTGGTTTCATAAGATACGCGATATATGCGATATTCGCGGCATGAAAAATTCTCAATGGATCGGGATTGCGGCGGCGGTGCTGGTGATCGTCGCCAGCTTTATGCCCTGGGCCTATTTCCCCGTGCTGCAGAAGGAGTTCACGGGGTTTTTCTCAGAGCAGAACCGTTATGGGCGGCCGGGGAAAGTGCTGTTGTTCTTTAGCGTGGTCGAGATTGTGTTCTTTATCATCCCGAAGGTGTGGGCCAAGCGCGCCAATCTATTCGTGGCGGCGGTAGGGGTTGCCTGGGGATTCAAGTGCTATTATCTGTACACTGCCTGTTACCGGGGGGAATGTCCCGAGAAGCGATTGGGTTTGTTCCTGATGTTCGGCGGCACCATCCTTGCATTGGTGGCGACGTTGGTACCCGATATTAAAATAAAGAGAGATATCAGCTCTGAATAAGCCGGGCTACCGCGAAGGCGCAGCCGGCGGCCAGGGCGCCGATAACCATGACGCGGATGGCGCCGGCGATGGGGTTGACGTCGGTGAGCTTACTCTTGAAATATCCAAAGACGAACAGACAGCAAAGGGTGATGGCCGCCGAGATGCGCAGCCCGGTGATGCCGTCGGTGACGAAGAAATAGGGGCTTAGCGGGATGAGACCGCCGACGACATAGGAGAAGCCGATATTGAAGGCGCTTTTTCGGGCGCGCCGCGGATCGGGTTTGTCGAGACCCAGCTCGTATTTCATCATGAAGTCCACCCATTTCTCTTTGTCCCTCGTCATTTCGTCTACCGCCTGATCCTGCACTTCGCGGCTGAGGCCCAGGCCGGAGAAGAATTCGCGGACCTCTTCTTTTTCGCGGTCGGGAACCCTTTCCACCTCATCGTATTCTCTTTTCAGCTCGGAATTATAGTGATCGATCTCCGTTTTGCCGGCGAGGTAGCCGCCCAGGCCCATGGCGATGGAGCCGGCTGCGATCTCGGCGAGGCCGGCGATCCAGATGAGGTTGAGATGGGCCTGGCTGACGGCGCCGCTGAGACCGGCCGCCAGGGCGAAGGGAACGGTGAGACCATCGGACATGCCGATGACGATGTCCGTAAGTATCTCGCTGCTGCGCATGTGCTGCTCGGTATGGCTCTGGTGGATAGACGTGTCGATCTGGTGCATGCGGTAAAATTAGGGATTTCGCGCTGAGGCCGGGGGAATTTCGCGAGGCCGGGCGCGCTATTCGAGGACGCGCAGACTTGTCTTGACGATCTCCACGCATTCCAGCAGCTGTTCGCGGGTGATCACGAGCGGTGGGGCGAGGCGGATCTTGTCGCCATGCGTCGGCTTGACGAGCAGTCCATTCTCTTTGAGGGCCATGCAGAGTTCCCAGGCGGCGTCGGGGCGGGGATGGGCGATGACGATCGCGTTGAGCAGGCCCTTGCCCCGGACAACGGCGACGTAGGGAGAGTGGAAGTTGCGGACCTCGGTGCGGAACAGCTCGCCGAGCACCGCAGCATTTTCCGCCAGTTGCTCGTCCTTCAGCACGTCGAGCGCCGCCATGGCCACCTTACAGGCCAGCGGGTTGCCGCCGTAGGTGGAACCGTGCTCGCCGGGACGGATGGTGAGCATGATGGGATCGTCCGCCAGCACCGCGGACACGGGGAGAATGCCGCCGCTTAGCGCCTTTCCGAGGATGAGGATATCCGGCCGGACCGACTCATGGTCGCAGGCGAGCAGCCGGCCGGTGCGGCCGAGACCGGTCTGGATCTCGTCGCCGATGAACAGGACGTTCGCTGCTTCACAGAGGCGTTTGGCATCGCGGAGATATCCTTCGTCGGGAACGATGACGCCTGCCTCGCCCTGGATGGGCTCGACGAGGAAGCCGGCGACATTTGGATTGGCAAGCACCCTTGTGAGGGTGGAGGTATCGTTATATGGAATGACGAGGAAACCGGGCGTATAGGGGCCGAAGTCGCGGTTGGAATCGGGATCGGTGCTAAAAGAGATGACCGTGGTGGTGCGGCCATGGAAGTTGCCCGAGCAGACGACGATCAGGGCCTTGTCCGCCGGCACCCCTTTCACCTGGTAGGCCCAGCGGCGGCAGAGCTTCAGGGCTGTCTCTACCGCTTCCACACCCGTGTTCATGGGGAGGACCTTGTCATAACCAAAATACTCCGTGACGTACCGGGCATATTCGCCGAGGAGGTCACTGTGGAAAGCCCGGGAGGTGAGCGTCAGGCGGGCCGCCTGCTCCTGCAGGGCGGCAACGATCCTGGGATGACAGTGTCCCTGGTTGACGGCGGAATAGCCGCTGAGACAGTCATAATACCGGCGGCCGTCGATATCCCAGACATGGACTCCCGCACCGCGGTCGAGGACGACGGGGATGGGGTGATAGTTGTGGGCGCCATATTTTTCTTCCAGTTCCAGGTAATGGAGGGACCGGGCCGAGAGGGTGGTCGTTGCTTGCATAAAAAGTGTCGGTGAAATTGAGAAAGGATTTATAGCCAACTAGTTGCTGCGCTTCGCGCAGCCATTGTGAAGCGCTAATATTTGTCCTTCGGACACGCCGCTTCCAGCGGCTTTGGGATGATCGAGAAAGTCGAGATTTTTGCTAAGAAACGACATTTAGGGCAAGATACGATAATTCCAGGAAAGGGGCAAGGTAGGGGGGGTATTGGCCTTTTCGAAGAGGCCATAGAAGGAGGAGCCACTGCCGGTAAGGGAGGCATAGACGGCTCCCTGGGCGTAGAGGGTCTCTTTTATGCCGCGCAATTCGGGATGAAGGCGGAAAACGGGTTCTTCGAAGTCGTTGTGAAGATGCCCGGTCCAGGTGGGGACAGGAGCCTGGACGATGTCCCGGAGGGATGATCCCTCTTCCCGTGGCTTGCAGAGCGAGAAGGCCTGGGCGGTGCTGATATGGATGCCGGGATTGACGAGGACGAAACGGTAGGCGGACAGATCGAGGGTAATGGGCTCCAACTTTTCCCCGCGGCCGCCGCCGAGGCAGGGGGTATCGAGGATAAAGAAGGGGCAATCGCTCCCCAGCTTTGCGGCGTAGTCGAGGAGGCTGGGGGTATCGAGGCCGAGATGGAATTGCCGGTTGAGAGCCAGGAGGGTGAAGGCACCGTCGGCGGAGCCGCCGCCGAGGCCGGCGCCGATCGGAATATTCTTATAGAGATGGATGTGGATGTCGGGCAGGGTAGGGAAATCGGCTTTCAACAGCTGGTAGGCCTGCTCGCAAATGTTCCTGTTGCCGTTGCCGGGGATAGGGAGGCCGTAGGAGGTGAAAGCGGGAGCCGGTGAATGAAGGATCTCGAGAACGTCTTTTAGCGGAAGGGGGTAGAATACAGTAGACAGGTCATGGTAGCCATCGGCTCGCTTGCGAAGGATGCGAAGGCCGAGGTTTATTTTGCAGTTGGGAAAAGAAACCATCAGCGCGTTTTTCGCCGGCTGTTGATCTCGTCGCGGATAGCGATGGCGCGAATATAGTCTTCCTGTTCCAGCACTTCGTTCAGCAGGGAGGTGAGATCGTCCATGGAAAGGACTTTCAGGTCTTCGCGGGTGCCGCTTTCCGTTGTGGAGACCGTTGCCGTGGGACTCGACTTTTTCTTTTTGCTGTTGCTGTCCTCCATGAGGATGCCGGCGCTGTCGAGGATATGTTCGTAGGTGAAGATGGGGCAGCCGAAGCGAACGGCGAGGGCGAGGGCGTCGCTGGTGCGGGAGTCGATCTCGACGGTGTCGTGTTCGCTGACGCAGACCAACTTGGAGTAGAAGATGCCTTCTTGCAGATCGCAGATGATGATCTCCTGCAGGTCGATCGTGAAGGCGCTCATGAAATTCTTCATGAGGTCGTGGGTGAGGGGACGGCTGGGGTGCATTTTTTCCAGCGCTACGGCAATCGCCTGAGCCTCAAACCCTCCAATAACGATGGGAAGACGGCGCAAACCATTGACTTCCCCGAGCACGACTGCATAGGAGTGCGTTTGAGTGATGCTATGCGAAAGCGCCACTATTTCCAATTCGATCTTCTTCATAAGAATAATACGCGAAAGTAGGGATTTTTTTGCGTTATTTTCCCTTCAGTTTCTTCACAGCAGAAATCATTTTTGGTACCACTTCGAATGCGTCGCCTACGATTCCGTAGTCGGCGGCCTTGAAGAAGGGGGCTTCGGGGTCTTTGTTGATAACAACGATGACCTTGCTCCGGTTCACTCCAGCCAGGTGCTGGATAGCGCCGGAAATACCGATGGCAATATACAGATTGGGTGCAATAGCTATGCCGGTTTGGCCGACGTGTTCATTATGCGGGCGCCAGTGGGCGTCTGCGACAGGGCGGCTGCAGGCGGTGGCGGCGCCCAGCAGCGAGGCCAGTTCTTCGACCATGCCCCAGTTTTCCGGGCCTTTGAGGCCCCGGCCGCCGCTGACGACCAATTCGGCCTCGGTGAGGGGAACATGACCGCTAGCCGCGGTGGCGGAGACCACTTTGACCTTTGGTGCAGGGGATGAAACGGTGAGGGATACTATTTCGGCCTTGCCCTCGCCTTCCTTTACGGCGTAGGCATTCGGGTTGAGCGCGATGAGTTTTACAGTGGTATTTAAGGAGATGTTGGCGAAGGCTTTCCCCGAGAAGACGGTCTTCTTAACGACGAAGCCGTTGCTGGTATCGGGCAGGGCGATCGCGCCGGTGACGAGGCCCGCTTTGCAGCGGACGGCAACGCGGGGGGCGATGGCCTTACCGGTGGTGTTGTGCGAGAAGATAAGGACGCTGTCGCCGGCGGCGCCCATGAGGTCGGCGATGATCTTTGCATCCACCTGGGCGTCGAGGGCGTTTAGGCTTTCCTGTGCGGCGTGATGGATCTTTTTGATACCATACTTTCCCAGATCGGCCGGGTCGGTTGTTATCGTGCCCAGGAGGATGCCTTCGGCGGTGGTATTCATTTGCGCGGCCAATGCGGCGCCGTAGGAGAGGGCTTCGAGGGAGGCTTTTTTAACGTGACCTTCGGAGTGATCTATAAAGATGTATACCGGCATAACAATACAATGTTGAGTTAGTGTTTAAAATACACGGGCTTCTTCGTGGAGGAGGCGGATGAGTTCTTCGGGCTGATCGGGTGAGACCAGCTTGACGCCGGCCTTTGCGGGCGGCAGCTCGAAGGAGACGATGTGGGTGAGGGGCTGCGTGGCAACGGGCTCGACCACCTTGAGGGGTTTTGTGCGGGCGCCCATGATGCCTTTCATATTGGGGATGCGTTGTTCGGCTACGCCTTTCTGGCAGCTAACGACGAGGGGCAGGGTCGCTTCGTCGACCTCTTCGCCGCCATCGATCTCGCGGGTGACGGTGGCCGTGGTTCCGTTCAGCTCGAACTTGACCGCGAGGGAGATATAGGGAAGGTCGAGGAGTTCGGCAACCATGCCGCCGATAGCCGAGCCATTGTAGTCGATGGTCTCCTTGCCGGTGAGGACGAGATCGTAACTGCCCTGTTTGGCGACTTCCGCTATCTGCACCGCGACGGTATAGGGATCGGCGCTGTCGATATTGACCCGGATGGCTTCGTCCCCGCCGATGGCGAGGGCCTTGCGGATGATGGGCTCGACATCGGCTGTACCTACCGTTATCAGATGAATGGCCGTGGACGGATCTTTCTCTTTCAATTCGATCGCCCTTACAAGCGAGTACCATTCGTCGTAAGGGTTGATGATCCATTGAACCCCGTCCCCGGAAAAGGTCGTATTATTGTTCGAGAAAGCAATCTTTGCCGTGGTGTCCGGCGTTTTACTGATGCAGACTAATATCTTCATTGGTAAGTTGTTTATGCAACTAAAACAAAGATAATGAACCGGATCGAAAAATTGAAGGAATTCCTTGAAAAAGACCCGACCGACTCGTTCGTCCGGCATGCGCTGGCGCTGGAGTATGTAAAGGTCGGGGATGTCACGTTAGCGCGGCGGATCTGGGAAGATCTGCTGGCGAATGATCCTGCTGCAGTGGGCAGCTATTATCATTTGGGGAAGCTGCTGGAGGGGTTGGGGGAGGAGGAACTTGCGCTGGAATGGTACCGGAAAGGGATGGTAGCTGCCAAGGCTGCGGGTGAGAAGCGGGCTTATAATGAATTGCAAGGGGCTTATGATGAATTGAGCTAGATTTGCCGGAATGGAATTGCTGGAGAAATTCAACCAATTTATTGTGCGGGAGAAGTTGTTTGGTTCCCGGGAGAAGTTGTTGCTGGCCGTCAGTGGCGGGCTGGACTCGGTGGTGCTTGCAGAGCTCTGTCACCGTTGCAGATTCGATCTGCTGATCGTTCATTGTAATTTTCACCTGCGGGGAGCCGAGAGTGAGCGGGATGAGGAGTTTGTCCGGGGCCTCGGCGCGCGGTACGGCGAAGTGCGTGTGGAGCGATTCGACACGTCGGCCTATGCCGGGACGAACAAGGTATCCGTGCAGGTTGCCGCGAGGGAATTGCGTTACGGGTGGTTTGAATCGATGGTCCGGGAAGGGGCGGCGCGCTGGATCGTAACGGCGCATCACCTCGATGATAATATCGAAACGATGCTGATGCATTTTTTCAAGGGGACGGGGATCGCGGGAATGAGGGGGATGCTGCCGAAGCAGGGGAATATCGTTCGCCCGTTATTGTTTGCCCGCAAGGAGGAGCTGCGGGCCTTTGCCGTTGCGGCGGGATTGAAATGGGTGGAGGACAGCTCCAACGAATCCGATAAGTATACACGCAATTTTTTCCGTCACCAGCTGATCCCGCTGGTGGAGCAGGCGTATCCTGCGGCGGCGGGTAATTTGGCGGACAACCTTGAGCGATTCCGCGAGATCGAACTACTGTATCGCCAGGGAGTGGAGGGGTGGAAGAAAAAATTGATGGAGGTTCGGGGCGATGAGGTACATATTCCCGTGGAGAAACTGCGAAAGGCGGCGCCCCTGTTGACGCTGGTGTATGAGATGCTTGAACCCTTCGGGTTCTCGCCGCAGCAGGCGGGGGAGATCGTTGCGCTGATGGACAGTCCCACCGGGCGGTATGTGCGGTCTAAGACGCACCGGGTTCTAAAGAATCGAAACTGGTTTATCCTTGCGCCGTTGGCGCAGGAAGAGGCTGCCCATATTTTGATCGAGGAGCCCGGGGTAGTCTTTTTCGCCGAGGGTGAACTGAGGTTGAAGGAGGTGGGTGTGAAGGAGCCATTGGACCAGGGACCGAACGTGGCGTTGCTGGATGCGGGAAAGATCGGTTATCCTTTACTGCTGCGCCGGTGGAAGGCGGGGGATTATTTCTATCCGCTGGGACTGCGAAAAAAGAAGAAGGTTGCGCGGTTCCTGATCGACACGAAGGTGTCGATGGCCGAAAAGGAGCGGGTGTGGGTGCTCGAGATGGACAAGAAGCTGATCTGGGTAGTGGGCCGCCGGATCGACGATCGATGGAAGATCGGACCGGACACGAAGGACGTGTTGCGGATCGAATGGGTTAAAAATTCGGGTGACCGAGTGCGTTGATGAAGTTGCCAAGGGAGTCATGGTCGACAAGGATAGTAAAGACGACGCCGAAGATGGCTCCCCAGAGATGCGCATCGTGGTTGACATTGTCCCCGCCCCGTTTTGACATATATACGGAATATCCAATGAACAGAACGGCGAAAAGAAGGGAGGGCATGGGGATGCTGGCGTAGAGATAGAGTTTTTCCCATGGTCTGATCAGGATCACCGCGAACATGACAGCAGATACTGCGCCGGAAGCCCCCAGCGAACGGTAGTTGTAATCATCTTTTCTTTTGAGATAGGTGGGGATGTTGGAGAAAATGAGTGCAAGAAAATAGAGGATAAGAAAATAATAATGCTTCAGACCCAGTTCCCCCATATACAGATTCTCCAGTCCGCGGCCGAAGAAATAGAGGGTGAACATATTGAAGATCAGGTGCATGAAATCGGCGTGGATGAGCCCGCAGGTGATGAACCGCCAATACTGATGACGCATGCTCACGGCCGGCGGCCAGAAGATCAGCGTATCCATTAGCTTGATATTGTTGAACGAGATGAAGGAAATGATGGAGGTAATGACGACGATGATCACCGTGTAGCTTGTCATCTGGTTGCTTTTTGGGTGCGATTTTTAGCGGGTTAAAGATAGTGAAATTCCCTCACGGGTGGTGATATTTTTCATTCCGCAGGATGGTGCAGGCGCGGTACAGCTGTTCGGCGAGAACCAGCCGCACCAGTTGATGGGGCAGGGTCAACTGGGAGAGGGACCATCGATAGTCCGCGCGGGCCAGAACGGATTCGTCGAGGCCGTAAACGCCGCCGATGAGGAAGACGAGGTTCTTTCCGCCGCTGTTGGCGCGGGCCTGGATGAATTGGGCGAGCCCTTCGGAGGTGATCTGTTTTCCCCGCTCATCGAGCGCGACGAGGTAGTCGTCTTTAGTAAGCTGCTGAAGAATGAGTTCGGCCTCGTTCTTTTTCGTGGCGTTTTTTGGGGGCGCGATGAGATTCCATTCGCAGGGGAAATAGCGGGTAATGCGCCGGGTGAAATCGTCGATGCCTGGTTTTACGTAAGGGTCATTGTTCTTTCCGATCGACCAGAGTAGAATTTTCATCAGATGGTAATGTGAACGTGAAGGTACTGCCTTTGCGGGGGATGCTATCGATCGAGAGGGCGCCGCCGTTGCGGGCGACGAACTCTTTGCAAAGCATGAGGCCCAGCCCTGTGCCGGCTTCGCCCGCCGTGCCCTTCGTCGTATAGAAATTGCTTTGCTGGATCTTTTCCAGCGCGTCGGGTGGGATGCCCATGCCGGTGTCCTTTACGAAGATGGCAGTACCCGCGGTGTCGCGGCGGGCGCCGACCTCGATACAACCTTTTTCAGGCGTGTATTTGATGGCGTTGGAGAGCAGGTTACGCAGGACGAGGTTGATCATGTCTTTGTCGGCGAAGGCCGCGATGGAGACATCTTCTTTATAGGTGACGCTGATGTGTTTGGCGTCCGCCTGGAGGCGCAGGAGCCGCACCACTTCCGTGATGAGCTCGGAGACGGCGATCCGCTGCGGCTTGACGGTGTCGGCCTGCATCTGGCTTCGGGCCCAATGCAGAAGATTTTCCATCAGGCTTGTCGTATAGGTCAGCTCGTTGACGACCTCGGGCACCATTCCCTTTATCTCTTCGGCGGGCAGATCGTATTGTTGCATGTTGCGGAAGAGATTCCGCAGGGCATAGATGGGGGATTTGAGATCGTGGGCGATGATGGAGAAGAGGCGGTTCTTAAAGGCGTTGATGAGGGTCAGCTCGTCCGTCTGTCGCTGAAGCAGGCGGCCATTGGCGGCGATCTCTTCTTTTTGCTGGAGGATGCTGTGCTGATAACCCGCATTCTCTTTTTTGATGAGGAAGAGACCATAGAAGATGAAGCCGATGGCCAGCAGCTGATTGAACACATAGAAGAAGATATTGGCGGTGGCCAGTTGATAGGTATAATTCTTACACACCACGGCCAGGACGAAGTAGCTGACCATCGAGAGGCAGAGAGCGAAGAGCATTTGGCTGATGTCCTGGATAAAAAACACCCCGAGGATGCCGTAAAGGATGAAGGACAGCTCCACGCCCATGTTGATCCCCCAGATGTAGACGATGCTGGTGGCGATGGGGCAGCAGACAAAATAGGCGATCTGCGCCAGGTCGTAGCGGCGTCTTGTATTGAGTACGAGGACGGTGACGCTGATCAGGGCGGGGAGGGAGGCGACGATCCAGGCGATGAGGGGGAAGCGGCGGTTGCTGACGGCGCCGGCGACGGGGATGACGATGCCGGTGACGAGTTGGAAGAAATTGAGCTGGTTGAAGATGCCGAGCTTTCGCTTTTCGTAGTCATCCATGGCATCGGTGATGCCGATCGTCTTTATGCGTTCAAGAGAAGGGGTAACCCTCTCTGTGGTAATTGGCCTTTTTAGCTGCCAAATGGCGGCAAGGCTGGAGGGTCTGACCCTGCCGTGGAAGAACAGTGGTTTTTGCCGTAGGATCTTCATTCAGGTTGAATCTTAGGGTCGATGAGCGCCTCCTAAAGTAGAACATTATCCTGAGAATGGCAAGTGGGTGGCCGAGATTACTTTAAGTAAAGATCGAAGGTGTCGCCGCGGAGGCCGATCCGCATGGCTTCCAGCGCGATGACTTCGGCGGGATGGATATTACCGAGGTTGGCGTTGGCGCCGACGAGGGTCAGGAAGTACAGCTGCTGGTCCTTGCGGGGGGCTTCCCAAAGGATCTGTTCGGCGGGGATCTTTGTCAGGATCTCCTGTACCAGGCCTTCGCGGACCTCGCCGGAGTCGCGGTAGAGGCCGACGTTACCGGTTTCGCGGGCTTCGGCGACGATATAGGAGGCGCCGGCCTCGAGCTCGGCCTTCATGAGCTTTATCCACTGATAGGGTGGGGTGATATGTTCGCGGTCCTTGTCCTTGGACCCCACTTCGCTGAGGACGGTGCCGTATTTGGCCAGCTTTTCGATATAGCCGCATTTTTCGGGATGCGGGATCTCGATGGAGCCGTCGGAGACTTCGATGGTGGTAATGTTGTATTCTTTCAGGAGGGCAATGAAGTCATTGAACTGGTTACGGATAACGAAGGCTTCGAAGAGCAGGCCGCCGAAGTAGACGGGGATGCCGGCGTCCTGGAAGATGCGGATCTTCTCGTGAAGGCCGGCGGTGACCAGGGGGGTGCCAAAGGCAAGCTTTACCCAGTCGACATGGGGGCCGGCCCCTGAAACGAGGTTGCGGGCTTCGGCGACGCTTAATCCTTTGTCATTGACCATGGTCAGGCCGTGAGTACGGGGCTTTGCAGTGCGTTCGGGTATCTTCGTCAAATGGAAATTCATGGGTGCAATTTAAAGGAGAATTGCTTAACTTAGAGTAAATACGATTGACATATGCCGCAGATGGACGCGAAACAGGCGGAAAAGATCTCCAAGGCCCTTTCCGATCCAACCAGACTGAAAATCCTCAGTGAGATCCAGAAGAAACATGACTGGCTGTATTGTGTCGATCTTTACGATAACATCAATCTTGCGCAACCCTCCATTTGTCACCATCTCAAACAGCTTACCGAGACCTCGATCATCCTGCCCGAGAAAGAAGGACGAAATATCAAGTACACGATGAATAATGCCGTGATCGACGAGTACATCGGATTTCTTCAGGGTCTGAAGAAATAATTGATCGAAATATTTAAATGTTTTGTACATTTGCCATGGACTTGATAAATTGAAACATTTAAATGTATTGAAGATGAACCAGTTTTGCCTTAATTGTAAAGAAACCTTTAGTTCCCCCCTGCTGGAAGAAAGGAACAAGCGTCTCGGCCCGAATTTTTTGTATACCGTGCTGGTATTTGGCGCGCTTTGCGCCATCTCCTACCTGATGAGCCGGTAATTATCTTAATCATTTGGTAATCGGGGCTTCCCGCTTTCTTGTTAGATTCGCGGCATGCCTGAAACGAGAAGAAATTTCCTAAAAAAAACAGCCCTTTTGACGGGCGCCCTTGGGGCGTCGCAGTTATTACCTGAGTCGATCCAGCGGGCGCTGGCTATTGCGCCGGAAAGCGGCAGCAGTTGGCTTGACGCCGAGCATATCGTTATTTTGATGCAGGAGAACCGCTCGTTCGACCACGCACTCGGCACGCTTCGCGGGGTGCGTGGTTACAACGATCCCCGGGCGATCGACCTACCCAACGGGAATTCCGTTTGGTTGCAGACCAATGCCGGGGGGCAGACCTTTGCCCCTTTCCGGCTCGATATCCGGAATACGAGGGCCACCTGGATGCATTCGCTGCCGCATAGCTGGGCCAACCAGGTAGGGGCGCGGAATGACGGCAGGTATGACAAATGGCTGGATTGGAAAAAGAACAGCACCCCCGAATATTCAGCCATGCCCCTGACGATGGGGTATCACACGCGTGAAGACCTTCCCTTTTATTATGCGCTGGCGGATGCTTTTACCGTTTGCGATCAGAATTTCTGTTCCTCGCTGACGGGCACCAACCCCAATCGGCTGTTTTTCTGGACGGGCACGGTCCGGGCGGAGCAACAGGAGGGGTCGCGGGCGTTGGTCTGGAATGACGATATGGACTATGGGACGCTTGGGTGGACCACCTTCCCCGAGCGGTTGGAGGACCATGGCGTTTCCTGGAAGTGTTACCAGAACGAGGTGAGCATCGATACCGGGCTTCGCGGCGAGCAGGACCCCTGGTTGTCGAATTTCCAGGACAATCCCCTCGAGTTCTTTGGGCAATACCATATCTTTCTGCATCCGCCACATATCGAAGAGATGAAGAGGCAGAATAAGCCTGTGGATGGGCGGAGCCTCAAAGATCTTTCTTCCCGGGAGCAGGCCTTGCATCGAAAGGCGTTCGACACCAATCATGGAGACCCGCATTATCACACGCTGGAGGACCTGGAATATAAGGACGGGGAAGTCACGCGCTCGATGAAGGCCCCGAAGGGAGATGTGTTGCACCAGTTCCGTTCCGATGTTGTGGCGGGCAAGCTGCCGACCGTGTCGTGGTTGTCGGCGCCGGAGAACTTTTCGGACCATCCCAGTGCCCCCTGGTATGGGGCCTGGTATGTCTCGGAGGTACTGGATATCCTGACGCAGAATCCCGAAGTGTGGAAGAAGACGATCTTTATCCTGGCCTATGATGAGAATGATGGATACTATGATCATGTGCCGCCGTTCACGGCGGCGCACCCTCACAAGGCGGGGACGGGTAAGGTATCGGAGGGGATCGATACGCGGGTGGATTATATCACGCTCGAGCAGGAGAAGGCGCGGAACGGATTCCCGGAGAAATTCGAGATGGAATGTTCGATCGGGCTGGGCTTCCGGGTGCCGCTGATCATTGCCTCCCCGTGGAGCCGCGGCGGGTATGTGAACTCGCAGGTGTTCGATCATACGTCGACGTTGCAATTGCTGGAGCGATTCCTTTCGCACAAGCTGGGCAAGCCGGTGGTGGAACCGAATATCTCGGCCTGGCGGCGGACGGTCTGTGGGGATCTGACGTCGGTGTTCAGGCCTTATAACGGGGAAAAGATCGCTCAGGCGGACTTTCTGTCCAAGGATGCGTTCCTGGAGAGCATCCATAAGGCGCAGTTCCGGCCTTTGCCGAACGATTTCAAGGCGCTGACACCTGCGGAAGTTGCGGCTTATGACCGCGATCCCAAGGGTTCGCCCTACCGGGCGAAGCAGGAACCGGGAACGCGGCCCTCCTGTGCGTTGCCCTATCGCTTCGCGGTGGATGGCCGGCTGAATGCGGACAAGACGAAGTTCGAGATCCTCTTCCGGAATGATGACGCCTTCTTCGGCGGCCGGACGGCCGGTGCGCCTTTCAATGTATATGAGCCGGGTGAGGCCGGCCGGAACTGGGCCTATGCGGTGAAGGCCGGGGATGCGCTGTCGGACAGCTGGTCGCTGGCGGAGTCCGGTGGCAACTACCATTTGAGGGTATATGGACCGAATGGGTTTTTCCGCGAGTTCAGGGGCGGTGGGGCGGATGCGCTGGATGTCACCTTTGAATATGCCGGAGGCTTGCTGTTGCAGCATCGACAGCATCTAGCCTGTGTCGTGGAGATAGTCGATCATGCCTATGGGGCGGCGCCGATAACGAAAGAGCTGCCGGCGGGCGGTGAATGGCGGGTGCCGTTGTCCTTCGAGAAGAGCCATCAGTGGTATGACTTCAGTGTCCGGTTAAAGGGAGTGAAGGGTTTTGAACGGCGGTATGCCGGCAGGATAGAGACGGGCAGGGAAGGGATCAGCGACCCACAGATGGCGTAGCGTACAATAAGTGTATCGAAACAGGACAGGTTCCTTTGAATTGCGCGCATCTTAATCGATGGATTTATATGTGTTTATGGCTTTGGCATGGCCTTGGCGGACACGAGATCAACAAATCTCGTGTTGTATGTTGACCAACTTCTTAAAGGTTGCCTGGCGCAACTTAATGAAGAGTAAGATCTTCTCCTTTATCAATATTTTCGGGCTGGCAGCGGGGCTTACCTGCTGCATGCTTATTTCCATCTATTTATTGCATGAGACCAGCTATGACAGCTACCAGAAGGATGTCCACCACCTGTACCAGATGGAGACGGCTTTTTCCTTTCAGCATAGCAAGGAACAGGTTATGCCGGCCGCGCCCTGGCCGATGGCGCCGGCGATGAAACGGGATTTTCCCGAGATCGAACAATCGACGCGGCTGCTCCCGCTGTCCTTGTTCGAGGACAAGACGATGTTGCAATACCGGGAGGGGACGGCGATCCCCGTCTCCTTTTATGAGGACCGGGGATTTCTCGCGGATTCGAATTTCTTCCGGATGTTCACCTATCATTTTATCGAGGGAAAACCCAATACTGCGTTGGATCTGCCATCCTGTGTCGTCCTTTCCGAGGATATGGCTCATAAGCTGTTTGGTCCGGGACCGGCGGTAGGCAAGGTGATCCATGTCAGCAGCAACACCAATGGGGACCACGACCTGACGGTGAAGGGGGTATTCCGGCCGGTCGACGCGCCTACGCATCTCGAAGCCAATTTCTTCTTGAGCATGCATGGCGGGGACATGGATAAGTCGATGCGGCAGGCGGAGAACGACTATGCGACGAATAATATGTATACCATGTATGTGAAGCTGCGGCCGGGAGCGGACGCCGCGGCGCTGGAGGCGAAGTGGCCGGCGTGGATCGACAAGTATGCGGGCAAGGACCTCAAGTCTTACGGATATTCCCGGCGACAGTTCCTGATCCCTGTTCGCGAGCTTCACCTGCGTAGCGATATCCAGAGCGGCGTGATGCAAACGACCAGCAAGACCTATCTGTATATCCTGGGATCCATTGCCGTTTTTACGTTATTGATCGCGTGTATCAATTTTATGAACCTGGCGACGGCGCGCAGTGCGAAGCGGTCGTCTGAGGTCGGGGTAAGGAAGGTGCTTGGCGCCGTGAAGGGCGGACTGATCGCCCAATTCCTCGGGGAATCGGTTTTGATGAGCGTTATTTCCTTTGGCCTGGCCTGGGGGTTGACCGTGCTGCTGCTTCCGGCATTCAGCATGATGACCAACCGCCATCTGAATTTTGCTCTTTCGAGTCAACAGCCCCTGCTGACCTGTTTTTTTGGTCTGGCCATCTTTGCCGGGCTGATTGCGGGGGTGTATCCGGCCTTCTACCTTTCCTCGTTCCAGCCTGCAAAGGTGCTGAAAGGGAAATTCTCCAATTCGCTGGCCGCAGTATCCCTGCGGAAGGGACTGGTGATCTTCCAATTCATGATCTCGGTGACGCTGATCGTTTCGACCGTTGTCATCAACAGCCAGATGCGTTATCTGCGCAACCAGGACCTGGGCTTTAACAAGGCGGCGGAGATCGTTATCCCCTTGCGGGGGGCGGTGGCCAAGCAGCAATGTCAGGCCCTGGAGACCGAGTTCCGGCGTAACAGCCAGGTGGTGAATGCGGGAGCGGCTGCCTATTACCCGGGGATCATGAACCCTTCCGATAATATGTTGTATCGTCAGGGAGAGGACCCGCGCCTGGCCAAGCGGGTGCAGATCAACTTTGTGGACTTCGATTATGGCCCTACACTGGGGTTGCAACCGGTGGCGGGGAGACTGTTCTCGCGGGATTTTATGGCGGATACAGCCAATCGGCTCGTGCTGAATGAAGCTGCCGTAAAGGTGTTCGGGTTTAAGAATCCGCAGGACGCCATCGGCAAGAAGGTCCACGGCGATTTCCAGGGACAGACCAGCACGTCGGAGGTGATCGGGGTGGTGAAGGATTTCCACTTCAAGGATCTGCATTGGGCGGTAGAGCCTTATGCGATGCGATATGAGCGGATGCAGAACAGTTATTTGATCGTGCATACGAAGGCGGGTGACCCGGGGCCTGTTCTGGCTTCTTTGCAGGCCGCCTGGCATGCGCTGGATCCCAACGAACCCTTTGAATATTCCTATCTCGACGAGGATTTTCAGAAGAACTATGCGAGCGAGGAACGGTCGTCGGCGATGATCGGCTATTTTACGGTGATGGCCATCCTGATCTCCTGCCTGGGGCTTTTTGGGCTGGCGAGCTTCAGCGCGGAGCAGCGGATCCGGGAGATCGGCATCCGCAAGGTGCTGGGAGCGAGCGTGGGCGGGATCGTGATGCTGCTGTCCTGGGATTTTATGAAGCTGGTGGCCATTGCGATGCTGATCGCGTCGCCGCTGGCGTATCTGATCATGCATCGGTGGTTGCAGGATTTTGCCTACAAAGTGCCGATCGACTGGATGGTGTTTGCGATCACTTTTGTGTCTACTTTGTTGATCACGCTGGTGACCATTGGGGTGCAGGCGGTGCGGGCGGGGTTGGCCAATCCGGTCAAATCATTAAAGACCGAGTGAGGCGTAGAAGTATTGGTTACGGGCATACTGTACCGGGAAGTTGAGGGCCGGCGCGTACACCGTCTTGCAGTAATTGAAATCCACGAAGCCCTGGGCATGGTCATTGGCCCAGATCTTTGTCTCAGGTTGAATCTCATAGCGTTGCGCGACGACATGGTTGCCGGCGCAGGTGAACAGCAGCCGGGCCTCGAGGTATTCGGGCAGGCTGATCCGGACGACGATCGAGGTGGAACTCCCGTTTTGGGCGCTGTCCACGGTAACACGGCCGTCATGGATGCTTTCTATCCCGGCGATCAACTTGCTGCGGGTTAGCGTATCGGTGTAGAGCGTGTTCAGTGTGCGGAGAATATGGATCACCTGGTCGGTCTTGCGACGGCTGTATTTCGCTGGAAAGTCGAGTTGTCCCTTGCACCATATGGTGATGACCTCCATTTGCAAGGAGTCCATCATCCGCGCGTTGTGTTGTTGAACGGCGGTGAGTTGGGCATTGGCCGACCCTGTCAGACCGGCAAGCGCCATGATACAGCAAGCAAGGGTTATGGACCTCATAACCGTAGAGTTGTAACTAAATTTACGGATTTTTCTTTGCTTCTTCGTCTTCTTTTTTCTTTTCCTTTTCCTCCTGCTTCTTTTTTTCCTTCTCTTTCTTCTTAAAGAAGCCGCGGAGCAGGAAATTGTGCCGGGCGGCCTCCATATTCTCGTCCAGCTTCCTGCTGCTGGACTTCAGGTTCTTCATCGTAGTGCTGATGTTGTCCGAAAGGGTCGTATCCCGGAGGAGCCGGCCCAGGGCGCCGCGGCCGCTATTGATCCGGTTTGAGATATCCGCCAGGTTGCCGGTGATGATGGCCGCGTTGTCGGCGGAGGTCTTGAGGCTGGCCATGATGGCGTCGGTCTCGACCGGCTTGAGAGAGCCGAGGGTGTCCCGGTCGGCGATGGTGGGGGCGTCGGGGGTGCCGGCGGCGATGGTGATCACCTTATCGCCCATAAGCCCGTCGCTGCTGATGCTCGCTTTGGCGTCCCGGCGGATAAAGCGCTGGACCTTTTTCTGGATGATCATTCCTACCTGGACGGTGGTGTCGGTAGTGAGCTCGATGTCGTCCACGGTACCCACGTCGATGCCGCCGAGGCGGACATTGCTGCCGATCTTCAGGCCGCTGACGGAGCTGAACTGGGCCGAGATATGCAGGACGGGGCCGAACTTGTTCCTTTGTTTGCCGATATAATAGATGGCGGCGATGGCGATCACGAGTGCGGCGACCGCGAAGACCCCAAGCTTCCATTTATAGTTTCTTTCTTTTGGCATAGCGTATCGTTAAAAATTAAAGAAGGATTGGATCCATTCGTCTTTGGAGGATTCCAGATCGTTATAACTACCTTCTGCATAGACAATGCCATCCTTGAGAAGGATGATACGATCGGCGGTCATCCTGGCGCAGGACATGTCATGGGTGATCGTGATCGAGGAGATGTTGTATTTCTTTTTCATCTTGCAAATGAGCTCGTTGATCTCTTTGGCCGTACCGGTGTCGAGGCCGGTGGTAGGCTCGTCATAGAGCATGACCTCGGGGCGCAGGATCAGCGTACGGGCGAGGCCGACGCGTTTGCTTTGGCCGCCGGAGAGTTTCGAGGGCAGCTGGTCGATGCTGTCGGTGAGACCGACGTTATCCAGCATTTCCATGATCAGCGATTCCTTCTTTTCCTTTGACATTGTCTTTTTGTGCTGTCTTAAGGGGAAGGCGAGATTCTCGCGAACGGTCATGGAATCATAGAGAGCGGCGTTTTGGAACAAAAAGCCGACGCGGACCCGCAGCGCGTTCACTTCGTCGTATTTGAGCGTGTCGAGATCCTGGCCGAAGACGCTGATCTTGCCGCTGTCGGGCCATTCCAGTCGGACGAGACATTTTATGAGAACGGATTTTCCCGTTCCCGACTTACCCAGGATGACGAGGTTCTCGCCCTTGTTAACATGGAGGTCGATGCCACGGAGGACGGGATGGTCGCCAAAGGATTTGGTCAGCCCGCGGATGAGGATCACGGGCTCCTTGCCTTTTTGCTGCAGAGGTTCTTCCTGGGGCTGGACGTTTGGGTCCGGGGTGGGCTCTGGGGTGGGGAGAGGGGCTTTTTCTTCTTCCTGGGTGGCGGTTTCGCTGTCCTCTATGATCTCTTTTGTCATAACGAGTTGATTATTTTTCAATGGTGTTATGCAGTCGGGTTGCGCCTCGTGTCATATGTTCATTTTACAGCAGGTCGGTTATCTGGGCCGCGATCATATCGATGATGAAGACTGCGAGAGAGGACGCCACCACGGCGCTGTTGGCGGCGATGCCCACGCTTTCCGTTCCGCCGCGGGCGTGGTAGCCTTTATAGCAGCCGATGATGCCGATGACGTAGCCGAAGAAGAAGGTCTTTATGATGGCGGGAAAGATATCGATGAATTCGAGGTGGTGCATGGCTGCCATGAAGAAGTGCCGCATGGTGGTCGTGTCGTGAATATTCATCGCCAGGTAGGCGCCGTAGAAGGCGATGAGGTCGGCGATGATCGCCAGCAGGGGGACCATCAGCGTCGTGGCTACGGTGCGGGAGACGACGAGGTAGTGGAAGGGATTGATGGCGGAGACTTCCATGGCGTCGATCTGTTCGGTGACGCGCATTGAGCCCAGTTCGGCGCCCATTCTCGACCCGACCTTGCCGCAGCAGATGATGGCCGTGATGACGGGGCCGATCTCGCGGACGACGGAGACGGATACCATGCCGGGGATGAGCGAGATGGCGCCGAAGGCGGCCATGGAGGGGCGGGTCTGGATGGTGAGTACGGCACCCATGATAAAGGCGGTGAGGCCGATCAGGAAGGTGGATTTATAGCCCACCAGGTAGCATTGATAGAACACTTCCCGCCACTCGTAGGGCGGCCGGACCACTTCGCGGAAGAAGCGCATCATAAAAGCGGTAAGGTCGCCGGCGCGATAGAAGAATGCCTTTCCCTGTTGATATCGGCTAAGGATGGGTTGCATACCTATATGGATTCAATAATCAATCCCCAAGCTGGCACGCTATTTTTTTCCAAAATTGTAGAAATAGTTCCACAGCCGGCGACTGGACGGCGATCGGTTTATCGCTTATTTTTGAAAGATGATTCTCATCGTCGATGATAAACCGGAGAATATTTTTTCACTCAGGACCATCCTGGAGTTACATTCCTTTCCTACCGATACGGCATTGAGCGGAGAAGAGGCATTGAAAAAGGTTCTCCGGCAATCTTATGCGCTGATCATCCTCGATGTGCAGATGCCCGGCATGGATGGGTTCGAAGTGGCGGAGGCGATGAATGGGTACAGCAAGGCAAGGGATATCCCGATCCTTTTTCTCTCGGCCGCCAATACGGATAAGAAATGGATCACAAAAGGCTATTCTTCCGGTGGGATGGATTATATCACCAAGCCGATCGATCCGGATATCCTGCTGTTGAAGGTAAAGACCTTCTACCGGTTGTATGAGCAGAACCGGGAACTGAACCTTATCCAGGCCAGCCTGCGTAGCGAGATCGAGTTCCGGAAAAAGGTCGAGGCGGAGCTGCAGGAAGCCGTTCGGACGCGGGACGAATTCATCAGCATTGCCAGTCACGAGCTGAAGACGCCGCTGACTACCATCAAGGCTTATGTGCAGCTGCTGGATCGCGCCATCGGGCCGGAGGATGCGACGAAGCTCTATGTCGACCGGGCGCTGGCGCAGGTCGGCAAGCTGTATGAGCTGATCGTGGACCTGCTCGATCTGTCGAAGATCGAGAGCGGGAAGCTGAAGTTCAATAAGAAGCTGTTCTCTTTCGAGGCGACGTTGAACAGCGCGATCGAGATGATCCGGCAGACCTATCCGGATTACCGGATCACCCGGACCGGCGAGGCCGATATCGAACTGTACGGGGATGAGATGCGGATCGAGCAGGTGATCGTCAACTATCTCACGAATGCCGTGAAGTATTCGCCGGATCGGAAGGAGATCGAAATCGAGGCCAGCGTGCGGACAGACGGACGACTTTTCGTACAGGTGAGGGATCACGGGATCGGCATTGGAAAAGATCACCAGGCCAATATCTTCGGCAAGTTCTACCGGGTGGAAGAGACCGCCAACCGGTTCCAGGGACTGGGGATCGGGCTTTATATCTGCGCGGAGATCATCCGGCGGCATAACGGCGAATATGGTGTGCATAGTGAGCCGGGGCAGGGCGCGGCCTTTTATTTTTCGGTACCGCTGATGTCGGAGGAACCGGTCCAAAAAATTGCGGGGTGAACATTTGATAACTCTCTTTATTATACATGAACAAAACCATAAGACCCGGACTGCTGAGAAGCCTACAGATCGGATTTGGTCTTTCCCTGTTTCTTCTTGTCGTTACTTCGGTGGCTTCGTACAGCAGCATCCGCAACCTGATGGATGGTTATCAGCAGGTGGATCATACCGATTCGGTGATCAGCCTGCTGAATCAGACCTTTTCGACGCTCAAGGACGCCGAAACCGGTCAGCGGGGGTTTCTGCTGGCCAATGATACGGCCTTTCTGCGGCCTTATTACGGAGCACAGGACCGGGCACTGGGGACTATCGATCGTATCCAGGGCATGACGGCGGAGGATCCTGCGCAGCAGGAGAACCTGAAAGAACTGCGGGATATCGTGGCGCACCGGCTGAATATCCTTCAAGCAGTGATCGACCAGAAGCGCGCCGACAATATCTATAGTCTTGCCGACCTCCGCAAGGGACACGAGTACATGGAAGAGGTGCGCATGGTGGTTCAGCGGATGCAGGAGGAAGAGCATCGCCTGCTGGCGGCGCGAATTGCCCGCGTGCAGCGGTATTCGATGTATACCCCCATGTTGATCGCCGTAGCGGCGATGCTGTCGATCCTGATCGCGGTATTTTTTTACCGGAGGGTGCACGCCGATTTTCTCGAGCGGGCCGAATTGTATTCGGAGCTGCAGCAAAAGGAAGCCGGGATCGCCCGGCGGATCGAAGTCATCGGGGATCTAGCCGAGCAGGTGAGCGAGGGGAATTACCAGGTGCGGGTCCCGGACGAAGAGCAGGACAGTTTGGGGGAACTGGGCGGCTCGTTGAATAAGATGGCCGAGTCGCTGGAATATTCCTTTGGGCTGTTGTCGGAGAAAGAATGGTTGCAAACCGGCATTGTCCGGCTGAGCGACAACATTGTGGGGGAAACGGATATGAATGCCCTGGTAACGAATGTCATTTCCTTTGTTGCGGAATACACGCGGAGCGCGGTGGGGGCATTGTATGTGCTGGACGCGGCTTCGGGGGCGCTGGCCCTTGCGGGCGGCTTTGCGCTTGCCGCGGACCCCGGCCGGGAGCGATTCAAGCCTGGGGAAGGGCTGGTAGGTCAGGTGGCCAGGGACGGGAAGCGGGTCGTACTGAACGATATCAAGCTGGGGGAATGGGTGATCCGGCTGGCGAGCGGGGATATCACCCCGCGGACCGTTGCGGCCTTCCCTTTCTATCATGAGAAAAAGATCAAGGGGGTGATCGAGCTGGGTTCGCTGGACCGGTATTCCGGACGGGAACTGGAATTCTTCGACAGCATCGGAGGCCCGATCGGAACGGCAATATACGGTATCGAGAGCCGGCTGCGGCTGCAGCACCTGCTCGACGAGACCCAGGCGCAAGCCGAAGCGTTGCAGTCGCAGCATAGCGAGCTGGAGGGGCTCAATCTCGAGCTCGAGATGCAGGCCGAAAAGCTGCAGGTGTCCGAAGAGGAGCTGAAGGTACAGCAGGAGGAGCTGATGCAGACCAACCAGGAGCTGGAGGAGCGAAGCCGGACGCTGGAAGAGAAGAATCAGCTTATCCTTCTCCGCAACCTGGACATCCAGAAGAAAGCGGGGGAGCTGGCATTGACGACGAAATACAAATCGGAGTTTATGGCCAATATGTCGCACGAGCTGCGGACGCCGTTGAACTCTATCCTGCTGCTCTCGCGGTTGCTGGCGGAGAATGGAAGCGGGAACCTCTCCGACGAGCAGGCCGAATATGCCCGCGTGATCCAGCATTCGGGAAAGGGGCTGTTGCAGCTGATCGATGAGATACTCGATCTGTCGCGGATCGAATCCGGTAAGCTGCCGCTGGAGCATGGGGTGGTATTTGTGGCGGAGATGATTGACGATATGCGGAGCCTGTTCGCCCCCATTGCTAAGGACAAGAACCTTGCTTTTAACCTCTTTGTTGAAGAGGGGGTGCCGGAGCAACTGGAAACGGACAAGACGCGGCTTGAGCAAATATTGAAGAACCTATTGTCGAATGCGTTTAAATTCACGCATAAGGGATCGGTGAGTCTGCGGGTGCGGGGGTCTTCCATGCAGCAAAATTTTATTGACTTTGTCGTGACCGATTCGGGGATCGGCATTCCTGAGGACAAGCACCAGCTGATCTTCGAGGCGTTTCAGCAGGCGGATGGGTCTACGCGGCGGAAGTATGGGGGAACGGGTCTTGGGTTGTCGATCAGCCGGGAGTTGGCGAAGTTGTTGGGAGGGGATATACGGGTGGTGAGCCGGGTTGGGGAGGGGGCGGAGTTTACGATGAGCGTGCCTCAGTTTAAGGCGGAGCCTATGGCGGCGACGGGTGCGTTGCCGGGAGCCTTTGGGGCGACGAACGGGTTGACGGGGGGCTTTGGGACGGGCGCTTCCGGTGGTCTGGCGGGTGGACGGGAGGCGACCGGTTCGTTGCCTTCGGGCGCCGGCGCGCTCTTGACTCTTTCGGATGCGCCGCAGGAGATCCCGGACGACCGGGGGCAGATCGGATTGGGCGACAAGGTGCTGCTGATCGTGGAGGACGATACCTTCTTTGCGCATGAGCTGCTCGATGCCACCCGAAAGAAGGGGTTTAAGGGGATCGTTGCGGTGAGCGGCGATGTCGCGATCCGGATGGCGCGGCAGTACCTGCCGACGGGTATACTCCTCGATATCCAGTTGCCGGTGAAGAACGGCTGGGAGGTGATGGACGAGCTGAAGAGGGACCCGCGGACGCGGGGTATTCCCGTGCATATCCTATCTTCTTTCGAGGTGAAGAACGAAAGCCTGATGAAGGGCGCGGTCGATTTCCTGTTCAAGCCGATGGCGCTGGAGCATATGGACGAGGCCTTCGAGAAGATCGAAGCGTTCCTGAACCGCAACGCGAGAAAGGTCATCATTGTCGAAGACAATATCCGGCATGCGCAGGCGCTCGCCTTTTTCCTGGGCACGCATCATCTCCACCTGGAGATCGGGTCTACCATTGCGCAGAGTGAGGCTATCCTGCAAAAAGAGGACGTACACGGCGTCATTCTCAGCCGGGATGGGAGTAACGAAACCGTCGAACCGCTGGAGGCGGTCCGGAAGAATCCTGCCTTCGAGAATATCCCGCTGATCGTCTTTACGGGGATGAATATTTCCAAGGCCGAAGAGGCGCGGTTGCGGCAGTATGCCGACTCCATCATTGTCAAGACGGCCCATTCTTATCAGCGGGTGCTGGATGAGATAGCGCTGTTCCTGCATGTCGTCGGCGAAGGCAGGGACCTACCCGCCAATAACGGGACCGGCCGGCTGGGGGCGTTGGAAGAGGTGCTGACGGGTAAGTCCGTGTTGGTGGCCGATGACGACGTACGAAATATATTCTCGCTTACCAAGGCGCTGGAGCAGCATAAGATGCGGGTGGTGACCGCGATGGACGGCCAGGAAGCCTTGTCGCTGGCGGAGGGCGGCGGGATCGATATCGTGTTGATGGATATGATGATGCCGGAAATGGACGGTTTCGAGGCGATCACCCGTATCCGGCATGTTCCGCGGTTACGGCGGCTGCCGATCATCGCGGTGACCGCTAAGGCGATGTCGGGAGACCGGGAGCGATGTATCCAGGCGGGCGCCTCCGACTATATCTCCAAGCCCGTCGATATCGATCAGCTGTTGTCGTTATTGCGTATCTGGCTTTATGAGAAATAAACTGCGCATGTGCGCTTTTTGAATGGAAGGCTACCAACTACGGAACGAAGAAGTGCAGCTGCTGTTGAATGATATCCATACTCAGTATGGATATGATTTTACGGAGTATTCCAAGGCGTCGTTGCAGCGGCGGATACAGCGGCTCTTTGCACTGGACCATTTTCCTTCTTTTGCGGAGTTCCGCTACCGGTTGCTGAATGACGGGCCCTATTTCCGGCGGTTTGTGGAGGAGATAACGGTCAATGTGACCGAGATGCTGCGGGACCCTTCCTTTTACCGGGCGATCCGGACGACGATATTTCCCGTGCTGGCGACCTATCCGTTCATTCGTATCTGGCATGCGGGATGTTCGACGGGGGAGGAGGTGTATTCGATGGCGATCTTATTAAAAGAGGCGGAGTTGCTGCATAAGTCGCTGCTGTATGCCACGGATATCAACCCGCAGGTGATCGAGAGGGCGCGGAAGGGGATCTTCCCGGTGAGCCAGATGCAGAAATATTCCGAGAATTATATCCAGGCCGGGGGGGTGAAGGATTTTTCATCCTACTATACGGCGAACTATCATCTGGCGAAGTTTGATTCCACGTTGCAGGGGAAGATGATCTTTTCGACGCATAATCTGGTAACGGACTTTTCGTTCAATGAGTTCCAGCTGATCCTTTGCCGGAATGTGCTGATCTATTTTGAGCGGGAGCTGCAGACGAAAGTGTTCCGGCTGTTCGATCAAAGCCTGGAGAATTTCGGTTACCTGGCGCTGGGCGCGAAAGAGTCATTGCGGTTTGCCCCGATGGCCGACCGATACCGGCAGATCGGCCGTGAGAAGATATGGAGGAAGGTACATGAACAAGGATAGATTGTTGGTCATTGGGGGCTCGGCGGGGAGCCTGCAGTTGATCGTCGCCGTTTTGGCGGCGATGGGGAAGGATTACCCCATGCCGGTGCTGGTGGTGTTGCACCGGAACGCCGTTTTCGAGTCGAACCTGGAGGACCTGTTGTCGATCCGTACGGGCAGGACGATCCGGGAAGTGGAGGAGAAGGATCTTTTGCGGCCGGGGGGCGTCTATATTTGTCCGGCGGATTATCACGTGTTGCTGGAGCAGGACCGGAGCCTCTCGCTGGATTATTCGGAGCGGGTGAACTTTAGCCGGCCGAGCATCGATGTGACGTTCCGGTCGGCGGCGGATGTTTATGGGGAGGGGTTGGTGGCGTTGGTGTTGTCGGGGGGGAATGCAGATGGGGCCGAGGGGATGGCGTATGTGAAGGAACGGGGGGGCTTTACCATTGTGCAGGACCCGGCGACGGCAGAAGTGCCGTATATGCCGCAGCAGGTGTTGCTGCGGGTGGGGGTCGACGTGGTGGCGGGGACGGTGGAGTTGCCCGAGGTGGTGAAGGGGTTGGGACGCTAGGGCCCCTGCGGGTGTTTTGCGGCGAGCTTAGAGGTAGCTCAGCCATTTTTTTTGCGCCTGGTTGGCGCGTTTGTAGGCGTCAAAGCGTTTGCAGAGCGGATAAAGGGCGAGGACGACGGCGATCCACACGGCGTAAACTACTCCCAGACCGAAGCCATAGCCTTTGAGCTTGGGGTTCGCGGTGACCCAGTTGGTGAAGTTGGTCATGTCCGAGGCCGGGTGACCCTGGAGCATGGCGGCGAGGATGGCGAGGGCATGGAAGATATAGATATGCAGGATGTAGTAAAAGAAGGGGACGCGGCCGAAGACGGCGATCGGCGCCGTCCACCGGTTTAGCGGCTTCTCGGCGACGGCGAGGAAGAGGAGGCCGGGGCCGAGGGTCATGAGGATATAATCCAGGGAGGGTGGGTACTTGGTGACGTTGAGGAAAGACAGGACCGTGTAGATTGGGGTATGTTGGGTGGACCAGGGAACGGGATCGCCATAGATATTGATCGCGCGGATGAGGATGAAGGCTGCGATGGCGCCGAGGCCGAGGATGCGGAGCGTTCTTTTCCTGCGATGGGGGGCTACCGTCGGGGCGTAGAGGCTGCCCAGGCAGTAGCCAAGGCTGATGATGCCGAGCCAGGGGAGGATGGGGTAGCCGATGACGAAGCTGAAACCGTTGGTATACGAGAAGAACGTGAACTGGTGCAGGAAGGCCCAGCCGACAGTGGCGAGGCTGTTGCCGCTGGCGTGGATGCCATCGAAGAGGTTGTGACCTGCGATGAGGATCAGGGCGATGGTGAGCAGGGCGGGCCGGCTCAGGTGGACCAGGGCGGAGAGGGCGACCATGGCGACGCCAAAGGCCCAGATGACCTGCAGGATATAGAAGGTGAAGTGAAGGTTGAAGGTCCAGCCGACGGTGACAACAAAGAGTTCGCAGAAGATGAGCCAGGAGCCGCGGGTGAAGAGGAAAAAGGAGACGGCTTTGCGGCCGTTCTTGTTGCCATAGAGCCAGGCGGCGATCCCGGCCAGGAGCATGAAGATGGGGGCGCAGTAGTGGGTGATCCACCGGGTGAGGAAGAGGGCAGGGGAGGCCTGGGTAAGATCGGTGGGATCATATAAATAGGCGCTGCCGTTGAAATAGTCGCGGGCGTGGTCGAGGGCCATGATGATCATGACGATACCGCGCAGCAGGTCGATGGATTCTATGCGGGGGCGGCGGGCTGCCGTTTGCGAGGAAAGAGCGGCGGGGTTGGTCAAAGTAGCGGATGCTGATGCCATGACAGTGGTGTTTTAGCTCCGCAAAGATGAGATGAATATGGGAACGCGCAAGGGAATGTGGACTACCGGCGGAAAATAATGGCGGTAGTCCAGGGGATTAATGGTTAAGCGGCGCCAGGGCCATCTGGACGGTCGCTTCGAGTTCGGTGATATCGAAGGGTTTTTGGAGGAAGTAGTCGGCGTTGGCTTCGCGGGCCAGTTGGGTGACGTTGCTGTTGGCGCTGAAGAAGATGACGGGAATGTCCTGGGTCTCAGGGGCCCCTTTGAGAAGGCGGGTCGCTTCGATGCCGCCGGGACCGGGGATCCAGTTGTCCATGAGGATGACATCTGGCCGGTAGGCCATTACTTGGTTGACGACCTGGTTGGAGCTGTTGAGCGTTTGTACATCGAACCCTTTTTTACGGAGAACGATGGTACAGATCTGCAGGATATCCAGGTCATCGTCCAATATGAGCACCCTTTTATTCATACAGTACTATTATTGTAAATATCCTTGAAAATCTTGTGCCAACAAATAAGAGGCGCCCTTTGGGGCGCCTCGGACAGTGCTATTTGCGGATAAAGAGCGGCTTTAGCGTGTACCAGCCAAGGGCCGGGAAGAAATGCATGGGGATGACCATACCCGGGAACAGTTCCGGGGTATCGATCGGTGGGGAGAACCGGTGGCCGATCGGCAGCAGGAGGCTGGCGAAGCTGAGGAGGGTAAAGAGGAAGTTGAAAACGATCTCTCCTTTTGCCTTGAGCAGCTTGTCCAGGACCGTGTACCCGATGGCGGCGAGTACGCCGCCGAAGAGGCTCGAGGCGATGATGTTAACCGTGCCGGCCACTTTCGAAAAGTCGGCTTCGTTGGCCGAGTAATACACTTTTGCGTAGATGATCCCGGCAACGCCGGCCAGCAAGCCGGAGGCGATACCAAGGAATAGCGCTTTTTTAAACATGGATTATTATTTTGTCACCGGGACTTTGAGGTCTATCTTGATGGATTCCCCGACATCGCCACCCGGTTTACCGAGTTTGTAGTCGTTCCGGTTGACGGTGAAGGAACCTGTGAAGGCGCCGCCGGTGGGAGTCTTTATGAACGTGAACGGGAAGGTGATGGATTTCGTGACGCCGCGAAGGGTCAGATCTCCGGTCATCTGGTATCCGGCGGAGGTTTTATTGATGCTTTTGGAGACGAAGTGGATTTGGGGATATTTTGCAACATCGAACCATTCGTCGCTTTTGGCGTGTTTGTTCTGCAATCCGTTGCCGGTATTAATGGTGGCTGCGTCGATGGTTACGTCGAATTTCGATGCGGCCGGATTTTGTTCATCGAAGGCGATATTGCCTTTAAACCCCTTGAAGACGCCGCCGGCGTCATCGCTGCTGAAGGAGATGGAATAGTCATCGGCGATCTTCCAGTTCTGTGCGGCGATGAAGGCGAAGGCGCTACCGGTGAGGAGCAGGAATGCGGCGAGGGGAGCTATGTATCTTTTCATAATTTTCGAAATTAGTCCCTGTTGCATTTGCAACAGGGACGTTGTTTTTAGCCTTTTACGAATTCGGTGTTGGCGACGAGGGATACCTCATCGGTCAGCATGCCGGCGGGCATACCCATACCGATATTGAAATCGCTACGCCTGATGATACCCGTGACCTTGAAACCTGCAATGGTCTTTTTTTGCATGTTGGTGGCGGTACCGTTGAAGGTTGCATTGAGGGTAACGGATTTGGTAATCCCGTGAAGGGTCAGGTCGCCCGTGAGTTGGTAATTCTTGTCGCCTACTTTCTTGAAGCTGGTGCTTTTGAAAGTGAACGTTCCGAATTTCGCAGCGTCGAAGAATTGGTCGGTCTTCAGGTGGTTGTTCCGTTGTTCGTTGCCGGTATTGATGGAATTGACGTCGGCGGAAAGTTCGATCACTGCGTCGGAGAAATCGTCCTTGGTGGCCGTGAACTTCGCGGTGACGGAGCCGAAGGTACCGGCGATCTCGTTGATGCCCATGTGACCGATGACAAAATTGACCTGGGAGTGCGCTTTGTCCATGTTCCAATCCTGGGCGAACGTGGAGCCGGCGAGGATAAAGAGAGCTGCGGTGCTGAGAATGATCTTCTTCATTTTTTTGGGATTTTAAAGTGATTCTAAATTATAAATTGATGATTAATTCTTCTTTCGGCCGGCGTACCTTTTTCAGATGGACCAGCTTGTCGGCGGCGGGGTCGCGGACGCCAAGGGCCAGGAGGGCATAGCTGCGGAGGCCTTTTTCGGGCAGGCCGAGCAGTTGATCCAGTTCGGCATTGCGGAATCCTTCCATTGGAGCAGCATCGACCTTTTCGAGCGCGGCGGCTGTGATGGCGATGCCGAGGGCTAAGTAGGCCTGGCGGATCGCCCACTGGGCGCGGAATTCGGGTGTATAGCCCCCGAACCGGGTTTTCAATTTCTCTACATACTCTTTCTGGGCGCCGGGTGCGAGATTACGTTCCTGGGCGATGCGGTCGTATACGGCATCGATGTGTTGGGAGGTGACGTCTTCCCATGCTGCGAATACCAGCAGATCGGATGCTTCGGTGATCTGTGCCTGGTTGTTGGCGATGGGTTTTATCTTTTCCAGCAATTGCTTATCGGTGATATGCAGGATAGTGAACGGTTGGATACCGCTGGAGGTTGGCGCAAGGCGGACCGCTTCAAGGATGGTTTCGATCTTTTCGGTGGGGAGCTTTTCCCCGGTCATGCGTTTGGCGGCGTAGCGCCAGTGTAAGGCTTCTATGAGGTGCATATTTTTATATTGTTGTTCTGTCCTATGGGGATTATAATTTATAACAGGGCTGCTTCGATGCCCCGGATAAAGCTGCACATAACGTCTTCGAGGACCTTGAGGGGCAGGTTGGAGTGCTCGCTGCCGGTTTGGCCGGACTTGCCCAGGCTACTCATATTGATGGACACGAGACCGTGGAGCATAGACCAAAAAGATTGGTATTTCAGGAACGGATCGAAGGGGGGGGGCTGGCCGGCAGGCACCATTGCCACAATGCTGGTGGTGATGACCTCGTTGAAAGTGGCCATTGCCGGGATCTTGCTGACGGTTTCACAAGTCGGGATGCCGAGGCCGAACATCAGCTGGTAATACTCTTTGTTCTGGAAGGCAAAGTCCCAGTAAGCGTGCCCCATGGCCCGGATCTGGTCCGCGGGAAGGGGTTTTCCGGCTTTTGCCTTTGCCAGTGAATCGGCCAACAATTGGAAACCTTTTCTATTGAATTCCAATAGGATAGCGTCTTTATTTTCAAAATGACTATAGATAACCGGGACACTGTATTCGATGGCATCGGCGATCTTGCGGATGGAAAAGGATTGCCACCCTTCGGTGACGACCATTTCCCAGGCCGTGTCCAGGATGCTGGCCCGGACCTCTTCTTTCTGCCTTAGTTTGCGATCGTTAATTCCCATTTGTCCTAGCCCTGTTACTTTTTGTAACAGCGTTAGGCAAAATTACACCCTTTTTGAATTCTACCAAATTTTTTTGTGAGCAGGGCTTGTTGAGGGCTTTTGCAGGGGGTGCGGGGTGCCGTCGGCCGATGGGGCCGGCGCGCGGTTGTGGATAACTGATTTCCGGCCCTGTTGTTGCTTAAGGGAGCCAGACCCTATGCCGGAGAATGGATTAAAATTCCTACCATTATGATGAAAAAGATCTCCGGTTTGGCTGCCGCCACGGCATTGGCCTGTTCCTTTGTTACGGGCGTCAGAGGACAAATTTCAACACCATTACCCAAATGGGAAATAGGGCTCAGCGCGGGTCCATTCATCTACCAGGGAGATCTTGCGCCTGGCATTGCCGGTTCTTTCAAGGAGGTGAGCGTCGGTGGGATGGTATCGGCGAGCCGGTTCCTGGATCGTTCTTTTGCCCTTCGGACGGGCCTTACTTTGGGAGAGTTGCGGGGTGACGACCGGAGATACGGCAAGGAGGCCTGGCGGCAGGCGCGGGCGTTGCGGTTCCGGACGACGACCTTCGAGGTGTCGGAGACGGTGGTCTATGACATTTTTGGCAACAACGACAATCATTTGCGATTGTCGCCTTATGTGTTCGGGGGCATCGGGTATAGTTTTCTGACGGTGCGGAGGGATGCGAGCCGGTTTGATTCGACGTATTTCGCGGCGAACCAGGGGACGAGGATCATTAATGGGCTAAGGGCCGACCTGGTGCGAAATCCGCCCCGCGGGGTCCTGGTGTTCCCGGTCGGCGTGGGGGTGCGGTATGTGCTGGGGCGGGCCTGGTCGGTGAATCTCGAGGGTAATTACCGGTTCAGCAAGACGGATTATCTCGATGGGTTCAGCCGGGTGGGGAATGATGGGCGGAATGATCACTATTACAGTATCATGCTGGGGGTTTTGTTCAAGATCTTGCCAAGTAAGGAGATGAAGTGTCCGGAGGAGTCGAGAGTGCGATGGGGTGGGTTGTGAACCCGCTCCCAAGCTGGCGGGAGCGGGTTCGAGCGACCTATTTCCTCACGGCGGTTGCCGGTTTAGCGGCGGCTACGGGTGGGAGTGAGGCGGCCGGCGGCGCGGGCGGGCCGGTTTGGGTTTTGAGCCAGGCGTCGGCAAACCAGGAGCGGAGGGTGTCGGGGATATGCGCGGCGAGGGTATTATAGAGATCGTGGACGCCGGGGTAGGGGCCGGTGGGATGGAGGGACCATTCGTCATAGAAGGCGCGGAGCGCATTGTTGAGGCTGTCAGTGCCGATGGTTTTGGCGAGGGCGAAGAGCTGGAGGGCAGTGCCGGCGTCCCACTGATACCATTTGTTGGAATTGAGGAGCGGGCGTTCGCCGTCGAAGTTGGTGCGATGGCCCCAGCCGTAATCCCAGCCGAGGAATTCCAACGCCCGCCTGAGGTTGGCGCTATCGGGCTGTTGGGCGAGGAGCGCGAGAGCGGAATAATGCGAGATGCCGGCATCGATGGTCCGGGAGGCCAGTGTATTGTTGGGCACTACGGTATTGCCCCACCATTGGTGAGCGACCTGTTGTGCGACCACATAGTAAATATAGTCCCAGCTCTCCGGGGAATGCAGATCGGCGGCCCACCCTTCGGGTTCGCTGATATAAATGACACCTGGAGTGGACATGTCACGGTGGCTATAGGCCGGGGACTCGGCGAGGGTGAGCCGGTCATAGGGATAGGGACCAAAGGCATGGGAATAATAACGCAACCCTTCTTTCATTGCCCGTTGAAAATGTTGAAGATTGGCCGAATGGGCGGGATGATAATCGATCTCGAGCCGGACGACATGGCCGTTGTCCAATCGAACGGTATCGGTGAGTCTTGCGAAGCGGGCCGAGAGGATGGCGGCAGGCGGATAGAGCCCGGGGTCGTTCTGTGCAAAATGATAATAATGCCGATCGTTCTCGTTCCATTCGCGATCGATGCGGCCGGATGCTGCGATGGTCTGCCCGGCGCTGGTGCTGACGGTGAGGTCGTACGCCACCAGATCGGCATTCACCTGGGTTGCCTGGGTACGTTGATTGACGGAGTCATCCCAGGGAATGTCAACGTCATGCTTTTCGGATAGACCGTGACCCCGGCGGATCTCGTTGTTGCCCAACTCGTCATCTTCGTCATAGCCAAGACCGGGAAGGTTACCGGGGGTGAAGGTGCCGTTATGCAAGGCTCCAACCGCGTAAAGGCTGTTTCGGAAACCGTGGAAGGCGAGCGTTGACTGTACCTCAAACTGCATGGTGTCCCGGGGGTGAAGGGTGTGGGGCAGGATGTAGAGCCGGTAGTCGGAGGGTTCTTTCGACGGGCGGAAAAGGTTGAATTTTCCGCGGGGAAAATACAGGGGGCAGGTGTAAGCCAGGGTGTTTCCGTTCTGTTTGATCCCGAAGTCGAGGCCGTCCCCGTCGATCAGCAGCGTATCGATCGGCCGATCGGTCCGGTTCGTGACCGTTACCCAGGCATGGGTCTGTTCCACTTGTCTATCGGGAAATAGGTCGACGTCGAGCTTTAACCGCGTGATCCAGGGAATGGGCAGGGACGCGTAGTGCTTCAGGTTTTTTTCCACCAGTGCTTTTCGCTCGTTCCTTTCCCAGCGGGTCGTAAATTCATTGAGATAGCTGATGTTGTAGTAGGTGTAAGCGCCGACGGCGAGAAAGGCGGTCAGCAGCGCGAAAGCGCCGATCCGGGTGGCTCCGTGGAATCGTTGACGGGCCAGGCGAAGCCTTTCCCCGGCCGAGCGGGGGACGCCGCGTGCAAAGAAGAGTCCGCCGAGAAGGATCAGCAGACCACCGCCGAGGGTCCAGTAGGTGTTGAACCAAAGGATGGGCCGGACCATATGGCCGATGCCGTCCATATCGGAGGCCCAGACCTGCGGGGTGTAGGAATAGAGCAGCTGGATATAATCGAAATAACCGAAGATGTACAGGCAGAACATCGCGATCCATATGGTGATGGCGATGCCGTGGCCGGCGAATTTGTTGTTAACGATCAGCTGGACTGCATAACAGAAGAAGACCATGAGGACCAGCCTGGGCAGGATGATGACGACCGTAGAGGAGAGATATTGCGGGAAGTTGAAATGAGTATATCCTTTCAGCAGCTGGACGGGTAAGCCGATCAACATGGGCGTCAGCGCGAGGAAGGCCGCGAGGATACAGAGGCTGAGCAGCTTTGCCACATTGAGCAGCCAGTCGGGCGGGGGAAGGGCGTCATTGATCGATGAGAAGCGGGTGAGCTTTTCCCGGTGAACGGTTTCACCTGTATAGAACGCAATGATCAGGAAAATGAAGAAGATGAAGATGTCGGAAAAGGCGTCGACGAAGAACACGGTCCTGGGATAGTCGCGCACGGCATATTGGCCGGGGCCATGCCAGAAGACGAAGGAGAGGAAGATATAGCCGCCGGACAGGATGATCCAAAAATAGTTGTCGCGGATGATGTTGAGGAGTTCGATCCGGGTCAGGCTGGCGAGGGTGCGGCGATAATAGGCGCCTTGCAGCTGGACATGTGGGGCAAAGCCCGTGAGTATCGGGCGGGGAGCGGATTGAGTGGTGCTTTTATCCTTTGACGTCCTGCCGCTGAAGAACCGTTCGAAGTTGAAGCGCCACCACGTAAAGGCCAGGACCCCGGTTCCGACGCCGACCCAAAGCAGGCGATTGTACAAGACAAGACCACTGAGGCGAAGGACGTCATGGTTCAGCTGGTCGGCCGAACGACCTGAACCGGTCATGCGCATGGCATTCTGCAGGAAGGGGTCGGAGAGGTAGATGACCGTATTGTCATGGATGTTGTGCATGAAGAAATTGGCCAGGATATAGCCTAAAAAGAAAAAGATCCCGCTGCTGTAGATGACCTTGACATTGCGGAAGATGGCTACGAGGCCAAAGAACAAGGCGGAGGTGAAAAAGAGGGTGGGGAGGGTCAGGATGAGAAAGGGCGGGAGGTAGTAGGAAAGGTTGTTGGCGCCATAGCTGGCGGCGGGTGTCCAGCCGAAAAAGGGCCCGGCCCAGCAGCCAACCCGGGCGCCGAGGATCACGCCGGCGGCGATGGCGAGAACGAAGACAAAGGAACCGAGGAAGCGGCCCCAAAAGTAGCCGGCCTTCGTGATGGGGTAGGCCAGGTAATATTCCTTCGTGTTGTGTTCGAGATCGCGATATAAGGGGGTGCCCATGATGGCGGAGCTGACGAGCATGAGGAAGATGCTCATGGTCGCGCAGAAGTCTGCGAGTATATGCGGTGAATTGAGCACTTCTTTCTCGGCTACGCCGAAATTTCCCTGGGAAAAGGCGATTGCGGCCAAGCCAAAGACGATCAAAAAATAGATATAGAAGGCCGGCCGGCGCAGGCGGTACCGGATCTCGAACAGAAAGATCTGTGAGAACATAATTGTAAGTTTTTTGCAGTAATGATTGGGACCGGACACTGTCCGGGCCGGGAACTAGATCGTTAGGACATCCATTTTTGTGGCGATATGAGAGAAGTAGACATCTTCCAGGTTGGGGGGTGCGGGCCGGAAGCCGCTGCCGGGGTCGAGATCGGCGAGGATACGGATATGAAGGCCTCCGCCTTTCAGCTGGGTGGAGATGATCGGATAGACGGCGCGGTATTCCCCGATGGCATCGCGGGGGATGAGTTTGCTGTATACTTTGCCTTCGAGTTCTGCAACGGCGGCGTCGGGCTCGCCGTGGTAAAGCACTTCGCCGAGACAGATGATGGCGAAGCGGGAGCAGAGCGTGCTGACGTCTTCGACGATATGGGTGGACAGGATGACGATAGTTTGTTCGCCGAGATGGCTCAGCAGGTTGTAAAAGCGGTTGCGTTCGGCGGGGTCGAGGCCGGCGGTGGGTTCGTCGACGATGATGAGCCTGGGGTTGCCGATCAGCGCCTGGGCGATGCCCCAGCGTTGTTTCATCCCCCCTGAGTAGGTGCCGAGGCGTTTTTTGCGATCCTTATAGAGATTCACCTTGTTGAGGAGCCCGTCGACGAGGTCTTTGCGTTCACCGGGGCGGTCGACGCCTTTGAGGCGGGCGACGTGGTCGAGCATCTGTTCGGCGGAGATGCGGGGATAGACGCCGAATTCCTGCGGGAGGTAGCCGAGCAGTTGACGAACGCGCGTCTTTTCCCGCAGGACGTCGATGTCATCGAGGGTGACGGACCCGCTGTCGGCCTCCTGCAAGGTGGCGATGGTGCGCATGAGGGAGGATTTGCCGGCGCCGTTGGGACCGAGGAGACCGAACATGCCGGTGTCGAGGGTGAGGGAGACGTCGTGGATGGCCCGGACGCCGTTGGGATAGGTCTTGGAAAGATTGCGGATGGTGAGCTGCATAGGAAGCTGTTTAACGGATGATGAGTTGATTGTTTTTGAGATTGTTGCCGCTGAGATCGACCCGGGAGTCGCGACTCGACTGGATGACCGAGGAATTGATCCTGGCATATTGATCGCTAACCGCCGAACTATCCGTTTCGGTCATTTGAAGATGGTTGATGTCGGCGGCCGTGTTGATAATGGTAATGCTATTGGCCGAATGGATATCGAGGCTGTCGAAGAACTCGGTGGGACCGCGGTGGCCATTGTCGTATTGCATCCCCAGCCAGAGGGTCGAGTTGCTGACCGTCAGCCTGGCGGATCGTTTGGCGGTAGCGGCGGCGGTTCCCTGCAGGTACAACTGGCCGTTGTTGAGCAGGACCTCGTCAACAGACGGGCCGAGGATATTCACCTGGGGTATTGCGCGCCGGTAGTACCAGTCGGACCAGGGGCGATGGAGAGGGCGGTCGATATTTCCTTTTACGAAGAGCGTGTCGCCGGCCTGCCGCCAGGTGATGGCGGGGGCTTCGACTGTATTCATTTTTAGCCGGATGGCAGGATCTGATTGAAAGAGACCGGCATCGGGGCTTTTGTTGATGCGGGGAAGCTCGAGGGCGAAGCTGTCCGCGGGGACGAGGTTGACCCAGACGGTGCCGTCGAAGGAAATAACGCGGGGTTTGCGGATGGCTTGCTTTATGAATGCCTCCTCATGCATCTGCGCCGCCGTGACGAAATGGCCTTTGCGATACTCGCTGTAAAGCAACTCGTACGTTCCCAGGCAGAAGAAAAGTACCGCGAGGATAAAGCCCAGGAGCCATTTATTACTTGCTTTCATCGGCTAACTGTTTTTGGTGCGCATTTGTTTTTTGAACTGTAGATAGAGGGGTTTCAATTCTTCCGGGTCCATGCCGAGGAGGAACAGGCTGCGGAATACCTGGGGAAGGTCTTTTTCGACGAACCAGTCGCGCCGGTAGCGGGTAGCCTGTTGGATCGCGTCCTGGGCGGCGAAGAAGCCGATGCCCCGCTGGTTGAAAATGATCTTTTCCTGCTGCAGGAGCTCGTAGGTCTTCATGATCGTATTGGGATTTACTTCCAACTGTACGGCCAGCTCGCGTACGGAGGGGATGCGGTCGCCCGGCGGCCATTCCTTCAAAAGGATCTTCTCGCAGACAAAGTCGGCGATCTGCAGATAGATGCTTTGGGTTTCTCTGAACTGCATGGCTTAGACCTCTTTTTCTTTTAACCGGAGATAGGTGACGAACCAAAAGAACAGCGGCAGTCCGAGCTGTCCCAGCGCGATGATGGCCTTTTCCAATGACCTGGGCAGGCGTACTTCGGTATCCGGGGGGCCCGTGTCATACGATTGCCTGGCCCAGGATAGAAATTCGTTTGTCCAGCCGTTTGGTAACAGGGGATAGATCACGGCCCGTTGCAGGATGACAAAGGCCAGCACGAAGAGAAGCGCGGCAATGGCGGTCTTTACAAAAGAATAGCGGGTAAAATAGACGGAGCCCAGCAGAAACGCGGCCTGAGCGGTGAAATACAGGGACGTAAAGAGATGGTAGTCCTTTTCGGGAACGGGGGCGCCCTCCGCGGAAAAGATATTGTAAAGAGTCACGGGCAGTACACGGATCTTGGTACCAGGAAAGAACCGCGGATGGCGCCAGGTGATGTTATTGGACCATTGCACCATGATGAGGTCTACGCAGTAAAATACCAGGTTGAAGGCGATGTAGAAGAGGATCACGCTATAAAGGATGGTGCAGAGCAGCTTCTCTAAATGGGAGGCGGGGAGAGACAGCCAGGGAAGGGCCTCTTTCTTTGTGCTCAGTTCGGCAAAAAGCATGCTGGAATAGAGGCAGCCAACGGAATAAAGTCCCATCATATAGGAGGCGAATTGCATATTCGCCGCCATGGGCGCATAGGGGTCCATCGCGATCATGAAGGCGAACCAGGCGGCGTACAGGCCGCCGATGGCCAGCAGGGAAAGAAGATACGGACGCCGGTGTTCCACCCAGTGTTTGGCTACGAGCAGGCGCCACCGGGAGAAGTGGAAGAGCTGGTTGGTCGTTGCGGTTGTCATGCGAAGAGCGCGTTTATCTTTTTGCCGTTGAGCAAGACGGCTTTGTAAAGCATTTCGAGATCGGGGCGGCTGTCCTGGCCATTCCGGTTGGGCAGCAGCAGCGCCTGGCCTTTCAGCGAGGATTCGCTGTAGAGGGCCTGTTCGGCTTCTTCGGGATCGAAGGAAAGCTTGAAGAGCAGGGTTTCGGCGATGCGGCTCATCGACTGGTGAAAGAGGATCTTTCCTTCTTCGAGGATGGTGACGTTGTCGATGAGGTTTTCGAGATCGTTCACCTGGTGGGTGCTGATCAGGATACATTTCTCGTCATCGATCGCGCCGGCGATGACTTTGCGGAACTGGCTTTTGCTGTGAATGTCGAGACCGTTGGTGGGTTCGTCCATCAGCAGGAGCGGGGCGTTGGTTGCGAGTGCGAGGCTGATCAGCGCTTTTTTCTGCTGGCCGTAGCTGAGCTCGCGCAGGCCTCCGAAGGCGGGAATGGCGAACTCCCGTGAATAATGGTCGAATTGCTGCCGGTTGAAATCGGGATAGAACGGCGCTATATATTGTATCCAGCGGCTGAGGGAAAGATCGGGCAGCTGAAAATCTTCCGGGACGTGGAAGTATTTGGCCAGGAAGGCGGGCTGGCGTTTGCCGGGCGTGAAGCCGAGTGCGTCGATCCGGCCCTGCTGCGGGAACAGGAAGCCGGCGATGTTGCGGAGCAGGGTCGATTTGCCGGTGCCGTTACGGCCGAAGAGGCCATAGATGTGGCCGGGTTGGAGCTCCAGGTCGAGGCCGGTGAAGACCGGCTGACGGCGGTAGGAGTAGTGGAGATTTTGGATGGTAACCATCTTTTGAATAGTGTACTAGTGAAATAGTACACTAAGGTGCGTAGATTTTTTGAGGTGGGCAAGTTTTTTTGGAAAAACTTTTATTGGGGAGTGATCTTCGACTGATACACCAACTGAGCGATGCGGGCGATGACCCATTCGCGGGTGGCTTCCGCGGCCCTGGCATCGGTGACGAAGACGGCGATGAGGAGGTGTTTTCCATTGGGGAGCGTGATGATGCCGACGTCGTTGGTAGCGGCGGCGATGCCTTCGGGGGAGACGTCGGAGGTGCCGGGTTTATGGGCGACCGGGGTGCCGGTGGGTAGAAGGCCTTTTATGCGGCCGCCGATGCGGGGCGATTCGGACATCCAGTTGACCAGCAGCCGGGTGCTTTGCGGGGAGAGCAGTTGGCCGGCGTCGAATTTCGCGAGCAGGGTGAGCATGGCGGAGGGTGTTGTCCAGTTGGAATATTGGACGGGCCAGGAGCGATGCATTTGGGCTTCGGTGGCTTTTATGGAAATATCGGTGATGCCGAGGTTGTGAATATAATCCTCTACTGTTTTGACCCCACCGGCCTTTTGGAAGAGGATATCACAGGCGACGTTGTCGCTGTTGACGATGATGGCAGCGAGGAGGTCTTTCAGGGGAAGGTTTGCCGGCGGCGTTTTGTATCGGTCCCGGAGGGGGCTCCATTCCTTGGGTTCCCAATCGGACTTACTGATGGGGATGGCCTGATCGATCGTGAGCTCGTTCTTGTCGACTTTGTTTAGGAAATAAAGTGCGAGATGGAATTTGAATACGCTCTGCATGGGCAGATGGTCGGAGGTGTTGATGCCTTCATAGGAGGCATCGCCGGTGATTTTGTATGCCACGCCGACGGTGCCTTTGGCTTCACGGGCGATGTTGCGGATCGTATCCTGCAATAGAGATTGCCCGCGGGTGATAAGTGTGGTGAGCAGGAAGGCGGCGATCCCAAGAAGTTTCATGAATTAAATGTAACATAAAAAAAGAGGTCGTGAGACCTCTTTTTTATCCTTACCGGGAGGCATAGTCCCGTTCGTGTCCGTTCTTGTCCATGTAGATGTTCTTCGTCATACCCCGCTGGGTGATCCTTACTTTATAGAGATCGCGTTTATGCGGGCGGTCGATCTTTGTAAAGGAGTGGGCGCGTTCGCCGGGATAGCGATCCCTCAGCCGGTGGATGACCTTGTCCGGAACGGCGGCCTGTGTCACGGGCATCCGGCTGTCTATCCGATGTCCTTTACCATCATAGCAGGCCGTGATCGAATTCCCATTGGTGCGAAAGTCGGCGTTCCATTTTCCATTGGTCCTATTCCAGCTTGTCGCCGAAGCGTAGGGATAGTCGCGGCGAAATTGATCTCTTACCTTGTTGGGCACTTGTGCAAAGAGCCAGGTCCCTGCGAACAGGAGGCCGAGGCCCAGAATGATCTTCTTCATATTCTTCATTTTTAGTGATAAAATTGGGTCAGATCAACAGTACCTGTTAAATAACCGTGCCATGGGGAAGGGAAGGGTCATTTTCTGCCGGCGAATGTTTAAGAAGTTGTTAATTTCCTTATATTCATACCTATTATGAGTACGACGCAAGCCTCCATTCAAACTAAACCCACCCAACGATTGTATTCGCTCGATGCGCTTCGCGGCTTTGATATGTTCTGGATCGCGGGTGGTGAGGAAATTTTTCACACTCTTGCCAAGATCACTGGCAGTCCTTTCTGGCGAACGCTTTCCGATCAATTCGAACACCCGGCCTGGAATGGATTCCATTTCTACGACCTGATCTTTCCATTGTTCCTGTTCATGTCGGGAGTGGCGACCCCTTATTCCGTGGGGAAAGAACTGGAGAGGGGAGCGTCACCGCAGAAATTATTCTGGCGGGTGGTCCGGCGCGGGTTGGTACTGGTGCTGCTGGGTCTCTATTATAACAACGGCGCCAAGCTGCATGCCTGGTCGGATGTCCGTTGGGGGAGCGTGCTCGGGCGGATCGGACTCGCCTATATGTTCGCAAACATCATCTATATATACACGAAACAACGAGGTCAGTGGATCTGGTTCGCGTGTTTACTTATCGGTTATTGGTTGCTGTTGGCCTTTACCTCGGCGCCGGGCTTCCCACATGGGGACCTGACCATGGAGGGAAATTTTGCCTCCTATATCGACCGGTCGATCATGCCGGGGCGGCTGTACCTGAAGATCCACGATCCGGAGGGCCTGATGAGCACCATCCCGGCGATCGGGACGGCGTTGTTGGGGATACAGGCGGGTTTGTTATTGAGGAACTCTCCCTTGTCCGGGGCTGCCAAGTCGGCGCGGCTGGCGTTAGCCGGGGTCGTCTCCCTTGTGCTGGCGCTGGCGTGGAATTTAGTTTTCCCCATCAATAAGAACCTCTGGACGAGCTCGTTTGTCCTTTGTGTCGGCGGGATCAGTCTTTTGCTGCTGGCCCTTTTCTATTATATCATCGACGTGCGGGGGTATAGGAAATGGGCTTTCGTTTTTTCGGTGATCGGGATGAATTCCATCTTCATCTATTTGTCGGGTCACTTTATCAACTGGAAATATATGACAGACGGGTTCTTTGCCTGGGTGGGGCAATGGATCGGCGAGCCATGGAATGCGTTTGCCATGGTGTGGTGCCTGCTGGCGATGAAGTGGGTTGTCCTTTATTTTCTATATAAGAAGAAAGTTTTTTTACGGGTTTAGCGTCTTGGGGCGACGAGCTCCGCCATTAAGGTGTCGCTGAACTCGCACATCTGCTCGAGCAGGGCGGCGAGCTCATCTCCTTTGTGGGTGAGGGAATACTCCACTTTTGGGGGGATCTCATCGAAGTCGGTGCGGGTGATGAGATTGTAGCGTTCGAGCAGTTTCAATCTATCGGAAAGGATGGTGTCGCTGATGTACTTGAGGTCGTCCTTGATGAGCTTAAAGCGGTTGTTCCCCTCCTGGATACAAAACAGGACATCGCTGAACCAGCGTTTGCTTACGAGGTCGAGCAATTCGTTCAGGCTGCATTTTTCTTCCAGGAAGGATTGGTTGCGGTAATTGGTGGAACTAGTTTTTCGCTCTGTCATTTGTTCATTTTTTTGAGTGAACGGAAGGGTCAGGCAGGCAATCAAAACAAGCACAAACTTAATTTTTTAGCCGGTTAGCATTTGTCCGATGGAGGGCGGATACGACCGGCTATACTAATTAATGCGCGAGCATGATAATAAGTTTAAACTGAGTGCCCATCAAAAAACGCTGTTTTTAACCCGTCGGTTGGCTGAATTTTCACTAAGGATCACCATATTTTAACCCTGGCGGGGGTGGGGGGCCTGCCCAGCAGTGGGCGGAAGGGGTGGGTTTTGAGGATGCGGATCAGCTCGGCGTCCAGGTCCTGCGGGGTGGATGCGGTGACATTGACCACGGCATAGGATGGGGCGCCGCGGAGGAGGTCCCAGCGCCAGTCGAAGGGCTGAATGGATCGGTGGGTACCATTGTCGTACCACCAGGCGGTGTGGAGGCATTGTTTATCGGGCGCTTGCATGACTGCTTTGAAGAGGTGGGTTCCGGCGACTACGGTGTCTTCAATGGCGCTGAAAGTATATCCGCTGCCCAACCAGCATATCGTTGGCGTATGATCCGTGTAATAAAAGCCGGGGATGGGCTTTATATACACCAGGGATCGGCCGTTGTCCAGCTGCACCACGGCGTCATCTCTTTCCTTTATCGTATATCCTGGGATCTGCCCGCCGGCGGCGAGGGGCGCGGCATGGGCCTTTTGAGAGCGGAAGCGGAGTCCGACGATCAGCAGGACGGCCGTGGCTATCGCGATATTGGTTAGCAGCAGGGTGCGGCTGCGGGCCGGGCGGGTCGTTGGTTCCGATCCGGGGATACCCCAACGCCGGATCGTCCACCGGATCAGGGGCAGCAGCGGCAGGAAGATATAGACCAGGAGAAAGAACAAGCCGAGCAGGTGGTGGAGGGGGTTGTCGGGAAGGATCACGAACACTACCAAACAAATGATCCGGAACAGGTTGGCGATGACATTGAATACGGTGGCCATTATCAGCAGAGAAAGGATGGGGATCGCGCGGAGCTTGCGCCGGTAATGGGTTTGATAGTAGTTGATCAGCAGTAGGGCGGCAAGCAGGGAGATGACGAGCATATGGAGCCCGTCGCAGGCATGGTCAACGGAGAAGGCATGGTCACGAACGGTGATCGCGTTGCCGGCGATGGACACGGGCAGACCGGCGAGGCCGATGAGCCGGCCGGCCGTTGCGGTTAGCTGGAGGCGGATGGGGAAGCTGAAGTTGTCTATATAATAGGCGGTGACCGGCGAAAGGAGCAACAGAATCAGGGGAAGGGTGATCGTTACGCGACGGTAGAAGGTTTCCAACAGGAGGCAGGCTGCGCAGCCAACCGCTCCGTAGAGCGTCGTCCTTAGCGGCATGACGAAGAACAGGGCAATAAAAAGCACCGCCGGCCAGCCAAAGCGGAAGCTTTCCGGTGGGTGTTTTTCTACCGCGGGGCTATAGAGAAGCGCCAGGATGCCGACGATAGTTGGCGGGGCGATCAGGATGATGTAGTCGTGGAGACCGGCGATGGCTGCGATGGCGTACACCATGGTGAGAATGCGGCGCCAGCGCCGCCATTGACCGCGGTTCATGGATGTTGTTTTCTAAGGCGATGAAAGCGAATGACTGCGAAGACAGCGAGGATGCTGATCAATATAGCCCATTCTCCCGGTTCGGGGACGGCGCCTTTCCCATTCAAACTGGCGTTCTTCAGCCCATTTTTATTATCCTGGATGTTGAACCGGTTGTAATCGGCCTGGGATTCCAGCACGACATAGCTGGAGACGGGGCTGACGATACCGGCTTCCTGCGCCATTTGGACCTGTGGGGTGCCGGCGTCGAGATCAGCCTCGGGCCAATTACCGGGCAGGTGGCCTTTTAGTTGTTGCAGGATGCGGCGGTAGGCAAAGAGGCGGAGGAGATGGTCGGGGGCGGAGGGGTTATTTATCCGGGAAGTAGTGTCGTCCGTGCGGCGGATGACCAGGGCCGCGGGTTCGATGAGGACCTCGTTGGCGGCGACGGCGTCTGCCGGAAAGTCGTTGTGATGGAGATGGCTTTGCAGGGTATACAGGTCGCCTTTTTCATACTGAATGGCTCCAGTTTCGCGGAGCGCCCGGAGATAGGGGGAGATCTCGTCGCCGATATTGTACAGCCTTACCTGACCGCCGTTGTCCAGCCACTGCTGCAGCTGCCGGGCGAAGGCGCTGCCATTGAGGTCCGAGAGGTTTGGCGAGTTGGGTGTGCTTTTGCTGATCAGCAATGCGTGGCCAGCGTCCGTGATGCGATGGAGGGGAAAGAGGCTGAAGGATCGTTTGGAGCTCGCGGCAAAGATCGCGTCCCGGTTGGCTGGGGTGACCTTGACGAGATCATCGCCGGCGAGGGACGTATATATGGGCATATTGGCGAGGGAGACCAGCAGGCTTGCGTATTCTTCGATCGTCCAGGAGCTGTTGAGATCGAGATAGGCCAGCCGGAAACCGGCGGGACCCGAGGTGTGGTCCGGGGTTGCCGTTACGTATTGTTTGCCGTCGAATTGGAAGGTAGTCGTTGCGATCCCCGGGTCGTCGCATTGCAGTGTCCAATGGAGAGGGTAGGTGGAAGGCCATTCGGGGTGGATCAGGGGCTGCATCGGCAGGATGTGGACGGTGGATTTTGCGGCGGTTGCCGGGGGACCGTCGAACCCAATGCTATGGTAGACCAGCTTCCGGCCTGTTTTTTCCAATGGCGCGGTGATGCCCAGCTTGAAACGGCGGCTTTCGGCCGTCACCGGGAAGACCCTGGCAACGACGGTGTTGCCCTCCTGCCAATGGACGACGGATGGGTCTCGGCGTTCCTTCCCGACGATGGTGGTGTAGGCGGAGTCCGCTTTTTGCCGGGTGCTGAGAATGGCTTTTTGTTCTTTGCCGTCGATGTACAGCGAAAGCGCGCTGACGACGGCGCCTTCGGGTAGATGGAAGGTGTAGAGCGCCTCCTCGGATGGGTTCCATCGGTCGCTGTCGGCCGCCGCGGGGTTGGCGACGGTGATGTTCGCTTCGGTGTAGCTGAGGTGCAGCTGTGGCCAGAGTTGGACGTCGGTGGTGATATCGGTCGTCACGAGATCGTCGCCTGACCATAGGCGGCGTTCGGTTTTGTGCCGGGCGTCGAAGAGAGCGTTCAGGATATGGAAGCGCTGGTCCCCTTCCAGATCCGTGGCGCCGGAAAAGGCGGCGGCGATGACGACGAGGGGGTCGTGCGCTTGTTTTTCATTGAAGTTGCGGCGGGGCAGCCAGCCGAACATACTCTCATAGCCGATGCCATCGGCGAAGACGGATTTCAGGATCGTTTCTTCCATGGGGGATGGAGGGCAGGATTGGGCGACGGAAATCCATTCGGGAAGGTTGTTGTTGGTGGCCTTGGCGGTGGAGAGGCTGGTATTGATCGCATTGACGCAAGAATGCCAGCGGATGGCGTACTGGGTGATGGAAATGACAGCGGCGAGGCCGCCTATAAAGAAGAAGAGCTTCAGGCGGCGGTTGATCCGGTTGGCGCGGACGACGAAGACGATGATATAGGTGGCATATACGGCCGGGACGAACAGATGAAGCGAAAGGCCTATGACGAAAGAGGCGAGGACGCCGATGAGGTAGCCCGGGGCCAGCAGGATTGCGAGGTACCCGAAAGCGATGAGCGAGACGCCGGCGATGAAGCTGACGATGCCTTGCAGCAGGAACGGCATTCGGGCGAAGAAGAGGGTGGCGGTAAAGTTTATCCCGGCGATGATCAGCAGCGTCGTCCACCAGGTAGTCGAGGGGGCGAACAGCTCCAACGCGTGATCGAGGGCATAGCAGCTAAGCAGGGCCAGGTTGAGCAGAAGGAAGAGGTGGGGGAGATTGTTGCTGCCGCGGCGGAGACGGTCGTTGATCCAGAGGATGAAGAGGTAGATGAGGACGAGGATATAGTTGACGAAGAAGAGGCCGTTGGCGATGAGGTCTTTTCCGTTTTCTTTCGGGATGAAAAAGATCAGCGAGGAGAGGAGTAGGACGGCGATGCCGGTGATCCAGAGTTTGTCGGGTTTTTGGGCTGTCATTTGATTTGAAAGTGCTTTGTGTTACAAAGTATATGGGTATTTAAAAAGCGCCGTTGAAAGCACTTTGAAATACAAAGTAAAAGGATTTTGTGGAGAATTGCAAGGGGAAGGGGATTTTTTTGGAGAGGGGGCAGTGGGGGGCGGGAGAGTAGAGTCGGGGTCTCGGGAGATTTGGGTCGGGAGCTTGGGGGGCTTCGGGGGCTAGAACTCGAGGCGGTGGGCTTGTTGGGGGAAGACCAGTTTTAAGTGGAGGGGATTGTTGGCGAGGAGCTGGCGGCGGATGGCCTCTTCCTGGTTGCCGACGGGTTTGCGGTGGGTGATGACGACGGATACCTTGTCGAGGGCTTGTGGGCCGGCAAGATTGGCGAGGGCGGTCATTTCCTGTAGGAAGAGGGCGGGGGTGAGGTGGCCGAAAAGAGATTTTATCGGTTGTTCATTGGGGAAGGAGACTTCGATGAAGATCGCGCGGAGCGTGCCGTTTTTGATCAGCGGGGCGGCGGCGGTCCACAGGGAATGGAGGTTTCCGGCCCCTTCGACGCTATCGGCGCCGGTGTCGCCCAGGTATAAGAGATAACGGGCGCCGGGGTCTGCGCCGGTGGTGGGACTGTGATTGCCGCCGTTGCGGACGAGGAAGGCGGCGCTTTCGAAGGGCTTGCCGTGACTTAACGGAAAGGCCTGTACGAAAAGCGGCGTATTGTCCGCGGGGATCTCGCGGCCGGGCTCCAGGGTCACATAGTGATATTTCTTCAACTGGGGTTTTTCGCCTTCGTCGCCGAAGTTGGCCCAGCTTTTCCAGCTGAAATATTTGTCCTGCAGGGTTGCCAGGCAGGCGGCGAGACCATAGATGTTCTTTGCGCTGTCGTCGGGGGAGTTGATGATCAGCCCGGCGACATGGTCGAGATGCGGGTGGGAGATGAAATAGCCTTTTACCCGGCTGCGGAGTACGGCCCCGGGCGGCTGGTGGAAGAGGCCGTTGTCGAAGGCCTTTTGCAGGCCGGTATAAAGCGTACCCGCGTCGAGGCTGATATAGTCGTCGCTTCCCTTTGCGGCGACGAGATACGCCGAGAGGTTGCTTTCGTCGAGGCCGCCGCGAACGCCGAGGGGGATAACGGTGAAGGCGGGTTTTGTCGCGGACTGAGCGGCGGCCTGGTCGGCTTGCGGGGATTGGGCGCCGGCGGTGCCGGCCTGGAAGAAGGACAGGGTGAGGAACAGGGAGAACGCGATGACCTTATTCATGGCGTAAAAATAGGGTATCTTTACGGGCCTATGGGAAAAGAACATCACTATCTCACCCAGTTGCGGTGGACCGGCAACCGGGGTGAAGGCACCACCAACTATCGCGCATATGACCGGGATCACGTCCTTTCCGCCGGCGGCAAGCCGGAGATCGCGGGTTCTTCCGATCCGTCCTTTCGCGGCAACCCGCTACGCTATAACCCGGAAGAGCTGCTGGTCGCTTCCTTATCCTCCTGTCATCTTCTCTGGTATCTGCATCTTTGTGCGGTGAACGGCGTGGTGGTGGTGGATTACCGGGATTCGGCCGAAGGGGTAATGGATGAGGCAGACAACGGTAGTGGCCGGTTTTTGTCTGTTGTGCTGCGGCCGGTGGTGACGGTCAGAGAGGCCGGCATGCGGGAGAAGGCGATGGAACTGCATCACGAAGCAAACAAGATGTGTTTTATCGCCAATTCGGTCAACTTTCCTGTTCTACATGAACCGGTGATCGCAGTGGCAGGCTGATTTCCGCGGCGGCAGGCGGTGGTGGCGGAATTTTGCGTAGGCGGATGATCCGCATCGAGTGCAGGAGCCGCATGATGGGCCAGGTGGGGTCGAATTCAAACCATTTGCGGGCGAAGTTGGCGTCGTTCGGGCTTTTGTGATGGTTGTTCTGGAACAGCTCACCCATCATCAGGAAGTCCAAGGGTAGCATGTTCTTGCTATGATCGTGGTTGTCGTAGTTGGAATAGCCATATTTATGCCCGCACCAGTTGACGATCGCTCCATGGATCGGTCCCATGAAATAATGTACCGGCAGAAGCAGAAAGAGCCACCAATGGGTGGCGAAGACCACGTAAAAGGCCGTGTAGCCGAGGCCGAAGGCGATGCGCGTGGCCCAGAGATCGCTGATGCGGTCGAGCGGCGCCCAGGTGGGGTAGCGATCGCGAAAGGCGGGTTCGGGTTCCAGTTTGTATTTCAGGTAGTCCAGATAGATATTCTTGGTCTTCATCGTCAGCCCCCAAACGTCTTTTATGAAATGCGGGGAGTGGGGATCCTTCTCGGTGTCGCTATAGGCGTGATGCATCCGGTGAAGGATGGCATAGGCCCGGGGATTGAGAAAGGAAGACCCCTGGGTGACAAAAGTGAAGGTGTAAAAGAATTTCTCCCAAAACTTATTCATCTTAAACATCTTGTGCGAAGCATAGCGGTGCAGGAAGAACGTTTGCGAAAATAGGGACAGAAACCAGTGACACAGAAAGAACACCAAAATAGCCATAAGTGAAAACGATAATGAGAACCTCTTAAAAAGGCACGAAATTAGGGCTTTTTCCGCATTTGAAGGCCCGCGACTATCAACAATACGTACAGCAGCAGACTGGCGATGATCTGGACGGTCCTGCCGTTGTAGTACGATGCCGGGTGGAACTCGAAGCGGATGCTATGGCTGCCCGCGGGCAAGGCCATGCCGCGCAGTACATAGTTGACGCGGTAGACCGGCGCTTCATTGTTGTCGATATAAGCCTTCCAACCCCGATCATAGTAGACCTCGCTGAAGACGGCGAAGCGGGGCGTGGCCGTCTTCGACTGGTAGGTCATTTCATCGTTGTCGTGTTTGGTGAGATAGATGGTGTCGCCGCTGGTGGCGGTCCCGGGAGCGGTCGTGGGGATCGTTTGGCGGTCGCTGTTGAAGAGGACGGCCGTGTCCTTTACATCGAGCGTGTTGAGTGCATTCATGACCGCGCGGGAGCTATCGGCGTAGCGGATGCCCTGGATGAGCCAAACGGGGCCGAGGGCGCCGGGATTGATCGCTGCGGAGTCCCGGCCGGCGCTGTTGGGCAGGAGGATGTACTTCGTATTGAGCATATCCAGCACCGGCTGGCAATTGGGATATTTATAGAGCTGGTTCTCGAGCAGATCCTGGTAGATGCTCAGCTTGGCCGGGTGGTAGCCGGCGATGGAATGATGGAAATAAGAGGATGGAACGTTGGTGATGGTCGGCCCGCCGCCATAGCGAAGATCGAAGACGCGGTAATAGGATTTGTCCGCCATGATCTGTTGATCGGCGGCCGTGGGCTGGAACGGCGTCTGCGCTTCTTCGTCGTCCACATATTTATCGGCGCTGAGGTATTGAACATCGATGGTGAACAGATCGATAACCGTCAGTGCGCCGATAATGCCGAGGGCAAGGAATGATTTGAGGCGGCCTTTGAGCCAGAAGAAGCCGATGGCCGCGGCGATGGCGACATAGAGCAGGCTCCGGAGAAGACTGTTGAGGAAAAGGCCTTGACGATCCTGCCGAAGGGCATGGACAAAGCCGCGGATGTATTCCTGTATCTGCTCGGGGGCGGAGGTGACCCGCTGCTGAAGGTTGCGGTCCATTTCGCCGGCGTAATCGAAGCTGCCGTAGAGGATGAAGAGGATGACGAAGACCGCGCCGGTGAGGTAGAGTCCTTTCTTGTATTGTTTCCAGGCCGTGGTGCGTTCGGCTGCCGTCAGGGTAACGAGCCGGTCGAGGGTCAGGGCCGCCAGCATGACCAGCAGGAGGGTCGGAACCACGATGATGACGCTGGGTGCGCGGAATTTGTTATAAGCCGGGAGCACTTTCAACAGGAAGCTGTTGAAGCCGAGGAAATACATCCCCCAGCTCATCATAAGGGTGACGATGCCCGCCGCGAGGATCCACCATTTGTGTTTGCCGTCGAGGAGGAAGAAGCCGATGAGGGCAAAGAGCACGATGACGGCGCCGGCATAGGCCGGGCCCGCCGTGGTACCGATCCCACCCCAATAGCTGGCGGGCGAGAGTTGTTGGGCGATCTGTTGCGGCATGCTTTGGAGGGCTGCCATCGTTTTTGAATCATCGGCGGTGATCTGTGAGTCGTAGTCGCTTCCGCCATAGATCTTCGGCACGAGGAGGGTGAAAGCCTCGGTCTTGTACATGCTATAGCTGAGCGCATAGTCCTGGCTGAGACCGGTCTTTGTGACGGCTCCGCCGGGTGTTGCCAGGTCGCTGCCGTTGCGCAGGGAGGCTTTGGCATAGTCGGCGGTGGTCAGGATCACGACGGCGTTGCAGGCGATGCCGATGATGGCGCCGGCGGCCCCAAGTACGACCACCTTTGCGAGATGGGCATAGTCTTTTGCCTTTATCCAGCGGATGAGATAAGCCAGGGTCATAAAGGCGGCGGCGATGAGGCCGTAGTAGACGATCTGCGGGTGATTGGCCGCGACATACAGGGCCGTGAACAGGCCGAGGGTGGCGGTGCCCAGCCAGTATCTTTTCTCATAGAGCCAGATCAGGGAGGCGAGGAAGGCGGGCATGACCGCAATCGCCTGCATCTTTGTCGAGTGTCCTACGACCAGGATGGCCGGGTTATAGGTAGAATAGGCGTAGGCCAGGGCCGTGACGATGCCTACATAGGGATTTAGCCCCAGGGCAAGGGCGAGGAGATAAAAGCAGACCGAGGCCAGGAAAAAGAGTGCGGCCGGGTTGGGCAGGCCGAGGGTAAAAATATTATAGATAATATATTGCGGGCTGAAGGTTGGGGCGTCCATGGCCACCTGGTAGCCGGGCATGCCGCTATGGAGGGTTTCGATCCATAAGGGGAAATGGCCATGGGTGGCCTTGTATTCGAAAGAGTTCTGGGCCATGGCCTTCCAGCCGGCGGTGTCGCCGGGAGCGAGGGTTTTGTGCTGCAGGATGGGGCTGCAATAAACGAGGGCTACGAGCACGAAAACGCCGATGGCGATGGCATGAGGGATCAGCGGACGAAACCAGGACTTTTGCATGCCCGCAATATTACGCAAAAAAGGGTATCTTAACAGTATGGCAAATGAATTCTATACCTTGTCTGCCAATACCTCCCAGGGGCGGCCGGTGAGCATGGCCGACTACCGGGGGAAGGTGGTGCTGGTGGTCAACACCGCGACGCAGTGCGGGTTTACGCCGCAGTTTGCAGGCCTGGAGCGGCTGCATCAGCAATATAAGGATGCGGGGCTGGTGGTGTTGGGTTTTCCCTGTAACCAGTTTGGGTCACAGGAGCCCTTATCGAATGAAGAAATGGAGCACACCTGCCTGGTCAATCACGGGGTGACGTTTCCGTTGTTCGAGAAGTCAGATGTGAATGGGCCGGCGACGAATCCTGTGTTCCTATACCTGAAAAGGCAACTGGGCGGATGGTTTGGGAGCCGGATCAAATGGAATTTTACGAAATTTTTGGTCGACCGGCAGGGACGGCCCATAAAGCGCTACGCGCCGGTGACAAAGCCCGAGGCGATGGAGGGGGAGATCCAGCGGCTGCTCAAGTAAGCTGTTCGAGCATCTCATCGGTGAGCTCGATGCTTTCGGCCGCGATATTCTCTTCGAGGTGCTGCACGCTGGACGTGCCGGGGATCAGCAGGTTGTTGGATGAATGATAGAGCAACCAGGCGAGGGCGACCTGGTGGGGAGTGGCGCCGATCTTTTGGGCGACCTTCTCTACCGAGGACATCCCGCTGAGGTTGCCCGCGTTGATCGGGTTCCAGGGAATGAAGGCTTTATCGGTGGTCTCGCAATATTGCAACACCGGTTCCCATTTACGATAGTCCTGGCTGTACTTATTCTGCACCGACACGATGTCGATGTATTCCTCCGCCTTCTTTATTTCGTCCACGCCGACCTCGGAGAGGCCGATGTGTTTTACAAGTCCTTCTTCTTGCACACCCTGCAGGAATTCGAGGGTCTCTTCGAAGGGGACGGTGGGATCGATGCGGTGCAGCTGATAGAGATCGATCCGGTCGACTTTCAGGCGGGCGAGGCTTCCTTCGAGGGCTTCCTTGAGATGGCCGGGGCCGGCGTTGACATGCCATTGGTTGGGGCCGCTGCGCAGGAAGCCGCCCTTGGTGGCGATGACCAGGCCTTTGGGATAGGGATAAAGGGCTTCGGCGATCAGCTCTTCGGAGATGTTGGGGCCATAGCTGTCGGCGGTGTCGATGAAATTGACGCCCAGCTCGACGGCGCGGCGGAGGACGCGGATGGCTTCGGCCTTGTCCTTTGGCGGACCCCAGATGCCGTTTCCGGTGATGCGCATGGCGCCAAAGCCCGTCCGGCGGACTTTCAGATCCCCGCCGAGCGTAAGTGTTTTTTGGAAGCTTTGTTTCGTGCTCATATTGCCACAACGTCTCAATCGGGGAATTTGTTTAAATTCGTTTCAACCAACGAATCTGCACATGAGAACCCGCTTTCTTGCACTGTTTTTTATTGTATCGGGCCTTGCGGCCCGGGCGCAGAAGCCGTCTTTGAATCCTTCCGTCTATGATAAATGGGAGAGCATCGGGGAGCGGATGTTGTCGCCGGATGGGAAATGGCTGGTCTATACGATCACGCCGCAGGAGGGCGATGCCCGTCTCGAAGTCCGGGGGACGTCCAATGCGTATGCAAAAGAGATACCGCGTGGGACCGAGGCCAACATTACCGAGGATGGGCGGTTTGTCGTTTTTTTGATCAAGCCATTTTTTAAGGATACGCGGGAGGCTCGCGTCCGCAAGCGGACGCCGGATCAGATGCCTAAGGATAGTTTGGGGATACTGGAACTGGGGACGGATAAGTTGAACAAGGTGCCAAGGGTGAAATCTTATAAATTGGCGGAGAACTGGCTGGCGTATCTGCTGGAGAAACCGGTGATCATGCCGGATTCGGCGACGCGACTCAAGGGACTACTGGCACGAGCGGATAGCCTGGCCCAATTGGCCGACAGCCTGAAGCGGCAGGCGGCTGAGGTCCGGGCGAAGGGGTGGAAGGCGGTGAGATCTTCGGGGGCTCATACGAGTGAACCCGAGGCGGGGACCGATCTTGTGTTGCTGAATTTGGGGACTGCGGTCGAGAGGCGATTTCCGTTGACGAGTGATTATGTGTTTAGTGCGAAGGGCAACACCCTGGTCGTAGAGACCGATACGCTGTCCAGGGCTCGTGTGCTTTGGGTCAATACGGGCAGCGGCAGGGTCGATACCGTGATGCGGGGCTTTAACGACGCGAAGAATTACGCGTTGGACGAGGCCGGCGGGCAGCTTGCCTTTGTGGCCGAGCGGGACAGTGCGGCCAAGGCGCTGATAAAATTCTATAAGGTGTGGTATTATACCCCGGGGATGGACAGCGCGGTGGTACGGGCCGATCGGAGCGGAATTGCCGCTGGATGGACGGTGAGCCCGGACTACAGCAACGTTTTCAGCAAGGATGGGGACCGGCTTTTTGTCGGGCTGGCGCCGGTCCGGCCGCCAAAGGACACGGCACTGGTGGATTTCGAGACGGCCCGACTGGACGTATGGAATTACAAGGACGATTACTTGTCGCCGCAGCAGCTGGTGCAGGTGAACACCGAACTCAAACGGAGCTACCTGGCGGTATTGCCGAAGGGAAGGGGTGCGCTGGTGCCATTGGCGGACGTGGATTGCGAGACGGTGATCCCCTCGCAGGAGGGGAACGGCCGCTTTGCCCTGGGGACGAGCTCCCGGGGATACCGCATCCAGCAACAATGGGAAGAAAGCGGACTGCAAAAGCTCTATCTCATCGATCTGCGCGACGGCAGCCGGAAGCTGGTACAGGACCGGGTTCGGGGCGGGGCCACCTTGTCCCCGGACGGCGACTATATCTTATGGTATGACTGGAAGGGACATAACTGGTACACCTATTCGACCGGCAACGGGAAGGTGACCAATATCACGGCCGGCATCCGGGTGCCCTTGTATGACGAGGAGGACGATCATCCCGACGACCCGCCGCCACATGGGTTGATGGGTTGGCTCGAAGGAGATCGATCGGTATATGTCTATGATAAATTCGATATCTGGCAGTGCGATCCCGCGGGGCGGGTCGCGCCCGTATGTCTGACCCGGGGGATCGGCCGGCGGCACCAGCTGACCTTTCGGAATGTGCGTCTGGACGGGGAGGAGAGAAGGGGGCGGGGGTTACGCCAGGATTCGGCGTTGCATGACCGGCAGCGGCTATTGCTGACGGTGTTCGATCAGCGGGAGATGACGGCTGGGCACTTGTTCTATGCGATTGGTGAGCCCTTTGCCCCGGATACGACCCGTTCGCTGACGGCCGCGCAAAGTTTTAATGGGTTCTTCAAGGCGAAGAAGGCGCTGGTGTATGGTTCGCTGCAGGGGAGCTTTGACCGATCGTACGATGTCTTTGTGGACGGCAGACCCTACAGCCATATCAACCCGCAGCAGGCGAACTACAACTGGATGACCGTCGAGCTGCATCGTTGGAAGATGCTTGATGGGAAGATGAGCGAAGGGCTTTTGTATAAACCGGAGAACTTTGACCCTTCGAAGAAGTACCCCATTATCTTTTATTTCTACGAACGGGATGCGCAGACCCGATACAATTATATTGCACCGCAGCCGGTGCGGGCGTCGATCAATGTCGCCTATTTCGTGAGCAACGGTTACCTGGTGTTCGATCCGGATATCTACTATAAGACGGGGCAGCCGGGGGAGGATGCTTACAATTCGGTGATGTCCGCGGCGAAGTACCTGTCGAAATTTTCATGGGTAGACTCGACCAAAATGGGTTTGCAGGGGCATAGCTGGGGTGGCTACCAGGTGGCATATCTCGTGACGCGGACGCACCAGTTTGCGGCGGCGGAGGCGGGTGCGCCGGTTGCGAATATGACCAGCGCGTATGGTGGGATCCGGTGGGAGACCGGGATCAGCCGGCAGTTCCAGTACGAGAAGTCCCAGAGCCGGATCGGCTCGACGTTGTGGCAGCGGCCGGACCTTTACCTGAAGAACTCGCCGCTTTTCCGGGCCGACAAGGTGACGACGCCGTTGCTGATGATGCACAATGATGCGGATGGGGCCGTACCCTGGTACCAGGGGATCGAATATTTCTCGGCGCTTCGGCGGCTGGGTAAGAAGGTTTGGCTGATCGAGTATAACGGCGAGGGGCATGGACTGACGGAGCGGCGCGACCGGAAGGACTGGTCGATCCGGCTATCGCAGTTCTTTGGCTACTACCTGAAGGGCGAACGGCCGCCGCGGTGGATGGTGGAGGGGGTGCCCGCGACGCTGAAAGGGATCGATTGGGGATTGGGGGCGGATTAGGGTCATGGCTTGCTAAATAAAATTGTCAACCTAAACGAATAGATCATGTTTCGCAACTACTGGAAGGTGGCTGTGCGCAGCCTGTTGAAAAGAAAGGGGTTCACCCTGATCAATATCCTGGGCCTGGCCACGGGGATGGCCGTTTGCCTGTTGATCGTGCTGTTTGTTCGGCACGAGCTGAGCTTTGACCGGTGGGAGGTCAACGGCGACCGGGTTTATCGCGTGGTACTCGAACGGAAATATCCCGGGCGGCTGACCTCTTATGCCATCATTCCCTTTTCCATCGGGCCGGCCATCCGCAAGGAATTTCCCGAGGTGGAAGAACAGACCGGGTTCGGGGACTTCACGGGGACTAATACGATGCTGGTGCGGATCGGCGATCAGCGGTTCGAGGAGCGAAATGTGCTTGTCGCCGACAGCACGTTCTTCCGGGTGTTCCCGATGCGGTTGCTGCAAGGGGACGTTGCCACGGCGCTGGATAAGCCGGGTATGGCGGTGGTGACCGAGAGTACGGCGAAGCGACTCTATGGATCGCCGGCCGCGGCCATCGGGAAGGAGTTCGAGATCGACCGGCAGCAGCGGTTCCGCGTCAGCGGGGTTTGCCGGGACCTGCCGGAGAATTCCCATATACGACTCAACATCCTGCTTTCGGTGACGAGCTTTCCGTTTGCGCGGAATGTCAACTACACCGGGTTCTCCACGTATACCTATCTTCTTTTGAAGCCGAATGCTTCGGCGGCCAGGCTGGAGGCACAGCTCCCGCAGATCGTCAAAAAGTATGTGTCGGGGGAGATCGAACGCAATTTTGGGATGACCTACGAGCAATTCATGGCGGCGGGCAACGGCTATCACTATTACCTGCAGCCGGTGCGGAACATTCATCTCGATTCGGACCTCGAAGCCGAGCTGAAGCCCAATGGCAGCCGGCGGGCCGTGACGATCTTCGGGATCATCGCCGTTTTCATCCTCGGGATCGCGGGGATCAATTTTATCAATCTCTCTACGGCGCGAAGCGTCGAGCGGGCCAAGGAGGTGGGGATCCGCAAGACCTTTGGCTCCGGTCAGCAAAGCCTCGTGTTGCAGTTCCTGCTGGAATCCGTCCTGGTGAGCGTACTGGGTATCCTGCTGGCCGTCGGGCTGGTGGCCGTAGCACTGCCCTTTTTCAACCGGCTTTCCGGCGAGACCTTTTCCCTGGCGATGCTGCTGACGCCCGTTACGATCCCGGTATTGCTGGCCTTTGGGGTGCTGGTCGGGTTGGTTGCGGGTCTTTATCCCGCCTTTGTGCTGTCCTCTTTTCAGCCGATCAAAGTGCTGAAAGGGAAATTCCAGTCCAATGCGTATGGAGTCGCGCTGCGGAACGGGCTTGTCATCTTCCAATTCGCGATCTCCATCGTGCTGATCATCTGCACCATCGTCGTCAACCGGCAGATGGGATATATGCTTGGCGATAAGCTGGGTTTTGTGAAGGATCATGTCCTCGAGATCGAGCGGACCGACCTGCTCGATACGAAGACGCTGGCTTTCCGAAATGAGCTGGCGGGGATCGCGGGGGTGGAGAAGATCGGCGGCGTGTCGAGTATGCCGGGACAAGGAAACTTTTTCGGTGTTTCCTGGCAGCCGGTGGGTTCAAAGGAATCGATGACGGGGAGAGGGATTGTCGCAGACGCCACGTTTGCCGAAACCCTTGGGCTCGCGATGAAAGAGGGCCGTTTTTTTAATAAGAGCTTCCCTACCGATTCGCTGGCTGTGGTGCTGAATGAGAAGGCTGTGGCGGCGCTGGGGCTGAAGGAGCCGGTGATCGGTGCTCGACTGACCACTACGAGTGAGTTCCTGAACCCGAAGCCGGACTCGTTCTATACCTACACCGTGATCGGCGTCGTTCGGGATTTCCATTACCAGAGTCTGCACCAGGCGATCAACCCGCTGGTGTTCAACTCTGCGGCGAAGTTCGGGGATGTGACGGGAGTGACGGCAGTGCGGATCAGGGGCGATGTTTTTGCGCCGGCGATCGCGGCGATCGAGCAGAAGTGGCGGCAGTTCGTGCCGGATCATCCATTTCATTATACTTTCCTGGACCAGACGCTGGCGGAGCAATACCGGCCGGAGCAGACTTTGCAGCGCATCTTTACGGTGTTCTCGGTGCTGGCCATCTTTATTGCGTGTATCGGGTTGCTGGGGCTTGCGGCGTATGCTACGCAGCAGCGTATCCGGGAGATCTGTATCCGGAAGGTGTTGGGTGCGAGGATTGGGACGATCGTGGGGCTGCTGTCGAGGGATTTTGTGAAATTGGTGACGATCTCGGCGCTGGTGGCGTTCCCGCTGGCCTATTGGGCCATGCATTCCTGGCTGGAGGGTTTTGCCTACCGCGTAGGCCTGAGTTGGTGGATCTTCGTGCTGGCCTGGGGGTTGTCGTTGGGGATCACGCTGCTGACCATCGGATTCCAGGCGCTGCGTGCGGCGGGTGTCAATCCAGTGAGTATCTTGCGGAGTGAATGATTTTCGCCTCCGGGCGAAACAGAGAAAATACGCCCGGGCGAAAATCGGCTAATGATGGGAGGCCTTCGTCGGAGCTGCTTCGCCACGCTCCTCCTCGGTCGGAACCTTCGCTAAGCTCGGTTCTGGCCATTGGCCTGTGGCCGTCTTTGAATAAAACAATAGTATTATGAAGAAAGGCCGGTTAGAAGCGTTCAGCGATGGGGTCATTGCGATCATCATTACGATCATGGTGTTGGAGCTGCATGTGCCGCATGGAGATGAATTGCGCGATCTGGGGCCACTGATCCCGGTGGCGCTGAGCTACATCCTGAGCTTTGTGCTGGTGGGAATATATTGGAACAACCACCATCACCTGTTGTATGCCTGCACCCGGGTGAATGGGGCGATCCTGTGGGGGAATCTGAACCTGTTGTTCTGGTTATCGCTGATGCCCTTTGGCACGGCGTGGATGGGGGAGAGTCATTTTGCGAAATGGCCGGTGGTGCTTTACGGCGGCATTCTTATCATGAACGGGGTTGCCTATACGATCCTTTGCGGCCTGCTGGTTAAGGAGGCGGGGCCGAACTCGCCGCTGGCGGTCGCGCTGGGCCGTGACTGGAAGGGGATGACTTCGATCGCCATCTATGCGGCGGCGATCGCGGTTGCCTTTCTGAATCCTTTATTGGCGTTTGGGATGTATGTAGCGGTGGCCATGCTCTGGCTGATACCGGATCGACGAATCGAGCGGACTGTGGCCACCGGAGATGGAGCGGAATAGCTGTTCCTGCTGAAAATGGGACAGCCAGTGTATCAAAAACGAACAGTTTCGTTTTTGGAAATGCTTGTAAATAGTTGATTGGTAACTGTTTAAAAAGGCGGTCGCCAATTTGTTGCAACCCATAAAATTCATTTCATGATCCGGAACTATCTGCTCACTGCCTGGCGGAATCTTCAGAAGAACAAGTTTAATGCGGCGATCAATATTATCGGGCTTTCGGTGGCCTTTACCTGCTGCATTCTGCTGTTCCTGATGGTGCGGCATGAGTTCTCCTACGATTCTTTCCACAAGAATGGTCCCCGGCTTTACCAGGTATATGAGAATACACGCACGGCGGATGGAGACAACCGGGGGGAGAGCATGGCCGTTCCTGCGGCGTCGACCTTTAAAAAAGAGGTCGCCGGAGTCATTGCAAGTACGGGCTTCGAGTCAGCAGGTGCTGGTATCCGGTATAAGGGGAAAGAGGTGTACCAGGGCCTGCAACTGGTGGACCCTGACTTTTTCAAGATGTTCTCCTTCCCGATCGTTGCCGGGAATGCGACGGCACCGCTGGCGAGCGTGAATGATGTTGTCCTCTCCGAGACTACGGCGAAGGCGCTTTTCGGCAATGAGGACCCGGTCGGCAAGTCCGTGGAGATAAGGGCGCTGGCGGAATGGAAGGCGGTGACCGTATCCGCCGTGGTCGCGGACCCGCCGTATAACTCTACCCTCAAGTACAATATCCTGGCGCGGACGGAGATCCGGCCCGATTACCCCGATCGGAAGAACAACTGGAATTCGCAGGATCATCCCGTCTTTGTGCAACTGGCGCCGACGGCATCGGTGATTGCGGCGGAAAAGGATTTCCGTGCGGTTGTCAAACGGCATGACCTGGCTGACAGTGCGTTTATGCACACCCGCGGATTCCTGAAGGATGAACATGGCGACTATTTTTCTCTAAGGCTGGAGCTGATGTCCGATGTGCATTTCGACCAGAACCTGGGCGGGAATGAATCCATCAACAAGACTTATCTGTATACACTGGTGCTGATCGCCATCGTCGTGATGGTCATCGCCTGTTTCAATTTTGTCAATCTCAATGTGGCGCGAAGCTTCACCCGGGCCAAGGAGGTGGGCATCCGAAAGACGATCGGCGCGGGTAGCCGGCAGATCTACTTCCAGCTGTGGGCGGAAAGTTTGTTGTTGTTCGTGGTCGCCGCGGCTATTGCGGTAGGCCTTGCCTCTTCGCTGTTGAAGCCTTTTAACGGCTTGTTTACGGAGAAGCTGCAGCTTTCGACGCTGCTTCAACCGGCGGTTTTGCTTGTCGCGCTGACAGGAGCTATGCTCGTATCGTTCCTGGCGGGTGGTTATCCCGCCTGGCTGGTATCGCGGTTCAACACCGTAGAGGTGCTGAAGGGAAAGGTGTCCGTCAAGCGGAGCAGCCTGCTGCGCAACGGGCTGATCACCTTTCAATTTGTGCTGGCCAGTGCGCTGATCAGTGGTACGCTGGTGATCTACCGGCAATTCACCCATCTGCGGACCGCGTCGCTGGGCTATACGACGGAGTCGGTCATCAGCGTCCCCGTCAGGAGCCCCGAGAATTCGCAGCGGTATGCCGACGAGTTGCGGATGGCCCTGGGCTCTCAACCCTGGATGGAAGCGATCACGGCCAGCTCGATCAATATCGGTATCGGCGAAGATCATAGCATGAGTCATAGCAATATGGGTTTTACCTATAAGGGCCAGGGTATCAGCACCACGATCCTGAACGTGGATTACGACTATCTTTCCGTGCTTGGGATGAAGCCGGTGGCGGGGCGCGATTTCAGCAGGGACTATGCGACGGACACCTCGAGCAAGGTCACCAATGTCATCGTGACCGAGAGCATGGCCCGGCAGTTCGGGATAAAGGATATGAAGGATGCGGTTGGCTTTAGCTTTTTAACCGATAGTTCCGCGCCGAGATGGAATATCGTCGGGGTCATTCCCAATTTCCATCTTTATTCGATGAATGAGCGGATGAATCCAACGACCTTGTTCCTCGAACGGCGGGGGGGGCTTTCCTATCTTTTTGTCAAGGTTCGGACCCAGAATCCCAGCGTGACGCTGGGGCTTGTGCAGGCGGCGTTCCACAAACTGGAGCCGGACAATACGAAGGCCGCCTCTTATCTCACGGAGAATACCCGGCGCTGGTATGAGAAGGAATCGCGGCTGTCTACTATCTTCTTCAGCTCGGCCTTTATTGCCGTGTTGCTCTCCTGTCTCGGGCTTTTTGCGATCGTTTCGCTGGTGATGGAACAGCGGCGGAAGGAGATCGGCGTGCGGAAAGTGCTGGGGGCTTCTCTTTCTTCCATCACCGGTCTGTTGTCGAAGGACTTCGTCGTGCTGGTGGCGATCGCCTTTGTGATCTCTACGCCGGTGGCGTGGTATTTCCTGCACCAATGGCTGCAGAATTTCGAATACCGGACGGATGCCTCGTGGTGGATCTTTGGGCTGGCGGGGGTGCTGACGCTGGCGATCGCTTTGCTGACGGTGGGGATACAGACGGTGCGGGCGGCGTTGTCGAATCCGGTGCAATCCTTGCGTAGCGAGTAGGCCCCTCCGGGGCCTTTGGCTTGCGTAGCAAATAAAACCTTTATTATATGAGAATGTATCTTTTGACGGCTATCCGCACTTTGCGGAAGCGGTTGGGCTATACCCTCCTGAATGTCCTGGGATTAACGCTCGGCATTGCCACGTGTTTGACGATCTTTTTGGTGGTACGATATGAATTTAATTATGATGCGTTCAACCATCTGGCGGACCGGACCTACAAGGTGACCCTGAATGCGGGCAGAGGATACAATCCCGCGATTTCGCTGGCTGTTGCGCCGGCGATGCGGGTGGATTTTCCTGAGTTACAGGAGGTGTCACAGGTGTGGTACCGGGATGGATCGAAGACGCTGGCGACGGTCAGGGTGGGGGACTCGAAGTATGAGGAGCGGCAGCTGGCTTTTGCGGACGGGCGGTGGCCGTTTGTATTTGATTACACCTGGCTGAAGGGCGACGCGCGGACGGCGTTGGTAGCGCCGGGGTCGGTAGTGCTGACGGAAGGTGTGGCGCGGAAATATTTTGGAGCCCGGGAAGCGATGGGACAGACGATCGTTGTCGACGACAATCCATTCAAGGTTACCGGGGTGATCCAGGATCTGCCGGGCAATACGCATCTGCCCGTAAAGTTTTTGTTCTCCTATTCGACGATTGCACAGAAGATCGGGACGAAGGAGTTCTGGAATATATGGAGCGCCGGTTTTCTCTATGTGGTATTGCCGCCGAATGTATCCGCGCGGCAGGTCCAGGCAAGGATGCATGCCTTTGTAGAAAAAAATTGGGGTAAAGACATCGCCAAGGATGCCAATCTGCTTTTGCAGCCGTTGCGGGATATCCATTTCGATCAGCGATATAGTCAGTCCGAGGTGTACACGACCACGTCCCGCCAGATATATTGGGCGCTGGGTGGTATTGCGATCTTTATCATTGTTATCGCCTGTATCAATTTTATCAATTTATCGACGGGGCTGGCCATTACCCGGGCGCGGGAAGTGGGGGTGCGAAAAGTGTTGGGCGCGGGGCGTTCGCAGCTGATCGCCCAGTTCATGGGGGAGACGTCGGTGCTTGTGTTGGTGTCGACGGGGTTGGGGTTGTTTGCGGCCAGTCTGTTGTTGCCTTCGGTGAACGGCTGGCTCGATATCCGGTTAAATGTTGCCGAACTATATGAGCCGCGGGTGTTGGGGTTGCTGGCGATCCTGGCGGTAGGTGTTATTTTTATGGCCGGGTTGTATCCTTCGTTCGTTCAGTCGGCGTTTCAACCGGCCCTTTCATTGAAAGGAGTGAGCGGGACTCGGCGGCGCGGATTTACCTTGCGGAAGGGGCTTGTAGTCGTGCAGTTTTCCATTTCGCAGTTGCTGATCATCGGGACGATCATCGTTGCGCGGCAGATGAACTTCTTCCAAAACCAGGAGTTGGGTTTCGACAAGGAGTCCGTCGTCAGCTTTTACTTACCCGACAAGAAAATGAACCTTCCCATGGAGCAGGCCATGGCATCCAACCCCGGAGTTTTGAGCTACTGCCTGGATGCTTCTTCGCCGGTGGATACCCGCTTTTATACCGGTTTTTCCTCGGCCGAACTGGGATTGCCTAAGGGAGATGTTGTCGAGATGAAGATCGTGGATGAACGGTATATCCGGATGTTCGGATTGACCATGCTGGCCGGAGATACGATCGCTCCACGACCGGGTGGTGATAGTGTAAGAAAAACGGTGATCAATGAGACGATGATGAAGGAGTTGCATCTACGGCCCGAAAATGCGATCGGTAAGCGATATATCTTCAACGGCGACGAGCGGGCCGAGATCGCCGGCGTCGTGGCCGATTTTCAAAGCGAGTCCAAGCATCAGAAGCGAAGAGCTATTGTGCTATTCTACGATTCTTCTATGTTTACCCAGATGTGTGTGAAGATGAGGCCGGGAGCAGTGAGGGGGACCTTGGCCTCCGTGAGGCAGGACTGGTCGGCATTGTATCCCGATGGCCTTTTTAAGTTCCAGTTTTTGGATGACCAGATCGCTGCCCGGTACCGGCAGGAGGAGAAACTGTATACGGCGATTCGCCTGTTTGCGGGGATTGCGATCCTGATCGGGTGCCTGGGATTGTATGGGCTGGTGGCGTTTGCGGCCGTACAGCGGACGAAAGAGGTTGGCGTACGAAAGGTATTGGGAGCGTCGATGGCGGATATCGTGTTCCTGTTCAGCCGGGAATTCGTAGGGTTGATCGGGATCGCGTTCTTTGTGGCGGCGCCGTTGGGGTGGTTGGTGATGAAGGGCTGGCTGGACAATTTTGCGTATCGCGTGGGGATCGGATGGGGGACCTTTGCCGTGGCGTTGGCGGTGTCGGTGGTTATAGCGGCGGTGACGATCTCGTGGGAGAGCGTAAAAGCGGCGGTGGTAAATCCTATTCGGTCCTTACGGACCGAATAGGATTTACCACGTGGTTTTCAGTGTGAAGCCCCAGGTGCGCGGGTCGCCGAGGTGGACCGCGCCGAAGTCGTAGGCGTATTCGATGTATTTGGTGTCGCCGAGGTTGCGCATCCAGAACCAGAGCTCGAGATGCGGGATGGTGACGCCGGCGCGGATATTGACGAGGCTGTGGGCCGATTGGGTGATATTGTTACCTAGATCGAAATACTCCCTTCCGAGCCAGAACCATTCACCTCTCAGCACGAGATCGAGGTGGCGGCGCTCATTGAGCGGGACGCTATACTGGGGGGCGAACATCGACGTGAATTCGGGAGTGAAGATCTGCTTTTTCCCGGCGAGGTCGACGGCCTGGCCGTTCTCCGAGACATTTAAGGACTCATAATGGGCGTCGGTGTAGCCGAAGCTATAGGTGAGCTGCAATCCTTTGACCGGGTTGGCGGCGGCTTCGAGCTCGACCCCCTTGCTGATCAGCTTGCCGGTGTTGCGGGTGACGGTGATGGCGCTGGGGAGGATCAGCGTAGGGACCTGGGCGTTGGTCACGTGGGTGAGGAAGGCCGTTGCGTTGAGCAGGATGCGACGATCCCAGAAGGTATTCTTTATCCCTATTTCGATGTTGTTGCTGTATTCCGGGTCATAGGGGTACAGCGGGGGCTGGGAGGGATCGGGTGAGAGCTGGGTCAGTCCGCCGGGGCGGTAGCCGCGGCTGTAGGTGGCGTAGATATCGGAAGTTTTTGCCAGCTCGTATTGGATCCCGGCCTTGGGCGAGAGCGCGCTGAAATGCAAGGCGGCGCTGGTATCGGGCGTGGTCGTGATAGCGGGTTGACCATCGGGCTGGAATTGTTCGGAGACGTCGAGGTAACGATGTTCGTAGTCGTAGCGAAGTCCCGCGATGAGTGTGAGTTTGTTCGTGGCCTTGTAATTCACCTGGCCATAATCGGCGACGCCGGTGTTCTTTCCTTTTGTGATATCGATACTGGAGAAATCGGTGATGGGCGAGCCGAGGAGGCCGGCGTCATCGCCGTAGTGGGTGGCTTGTTTGTTCGGGTTGTACTGGTGGAAGAAATAGGCGCCGGCGGTCCAGCTGAACGGCGAGCTTTGGCGGTCGGAGGAGGCGAAGCGCAGTTCCTGCGTGAAGACCTGTACGTTGTTCCAGGACTTTCCAAAGTCATTGACGATGGTGACCCCATCGATCGGCGAGAAGTCGCCATCGACGGAGGGTTGATAATAACGATGGTTGTTCTGCCAGGCCGTGATGGAACTGAAGTTGAGCGCCTGGCCGCTGTGGTTGATGGCCAGTGAGGCATTGAGCGTGTTGTCGATCATTTTCCCAAGGGCGTTCTGATCGAGGTGAAAGGGGTGGGTGAAGGCCTCGTCGACGCTGGTCGAGAGGGGGAAGGCGCCCCGGTTGCGGTTGTTCTCATGCTTGACGTTCAATGTGAGCGACCAGCCTGCACCGGGGAGATATTTTAAATAGTAGTTGCCGGTGAGGGCTGACTGTCTATCGAAGGAGTTGTTGTCGAAGTCATTTGTATAGTAGCCGTTTCTTTTGTTATAGGCTGCGGCTGCGCCGAAGAACAATTTGTTTCCTATTATCGGGGTGCGGATACCGGCGGCGTAGCGTTGCTGGCCATAGTTGCCTTCGTCTATTTGCGCGAATCCATGCGTATTGTTGTCAGGCTGTTTGGTGATGATATTGATCACGCCGCCCATGGCGTTGCGGCCATAGAGCGTTCCCTGGGGACCGCGGAGGATCTCGATGCGTTCGATGTCGTTCAGCTCGGGGATATAGGTATCGAGGCTGAATTGGTTTACTCCGTCGATATAGGTGGCGACAGCCGGATCATAGGACGTCGTCGTGACCCCGCGGATGGAGGTGACGTTGCGGCCGTCGCCGGAGTTGCCCGAATAGAGATTCGGGACGATGCCGGTGATGCCTTTTATATCCCAGAGGCGGAAGGCGTCCGCCTGTTTTGATCCAATGGCCGTTACGCTGATCGGGACCTTTTGCAGGGGCCCCTCGCGTTTTTCGGCGGTGACGGTGACGGAGTCGAGCTGGGTCTGGGCTGTGACGTGGATCAGGAGGATAAGCTGAAGGGCGAGGATAGGGGCGATGCGGCGGGTGAGGATCAGTGAAAGGCGTTTCATTCTTTAAGCACTCAGTATTTTGGTGAGGTTGTTATAGCTTGTCTGGATGCTGGCGTAAGCGTCCTTTGGCATGTCATGTTCTACGAAAAAATGCTTCATGCCGGCCGTGGCTGCATTGGCGAAGATACGTTTAAAGTCGACAACGCCCGTGCCTACGGGTACGGGACCTTCGCGTTTTTGATCGAGGTCTTTTACATGCCAGAGCGGGAAGCGGCCGGGATGGGCTTTGAAGAGCGCCACGGGGTCGATACCCGCTTTTGTCGCCCAACAGAGGTCGAGTTCCATTTTGATATCGGGATGGAGGTGGTTGAGGAAGACATCATAGGCGGTGGCGGTGGTGCTTCCGAGCTTTTCGAATTCTTCGGTGTGGTTATGGTAGCACAGGGTGATGCCGGCCTTTTTGCAGGCTTCACCGGTACTGTTGAGGATCTCGATGGAGGTTTTTACTTCATCGTTTGTGAGTGTCGGGATGTTGGCACAAACGAGGTAGGGGACGCCGCCTTCGGCCGCTTCGTCGACCAGCTGCTGTCTATTCTCCTTCAGGTTGTGCATCGGCGGGAATTTGATGGGCTGGCCTTTGGCGTCGAGCATCGGCTTGGCGTTGGCGGGCATTTTAAAAGGCGCGCCCAGCACGTGGTGGGATTGCCAGGACATGCCGCTGTCCTTTACCAGTTTTGCAAATTCCTTCGGCTTCATGCCGTAGTAACCGCCTTTCATGCTGAAGGCGGACTCGATCTCTTTATAGCCGATGGCGGCAATCTTTTTGAGGGTGCCGGGGACGTCCTGGTCGATGACGGGGAAGAAGGTGAAGAGCTGGAGGCCGATGGGGTGCATGGCGTTTGGGACTCCGGCGTTGTTGAAGAAGGCCTGGGCCTGCTTGCCGAGCGCGAAGGTGCCGAGAGCGGCGGCGCCGGTGTATTTGAGGAATTCTCTTCTGTTTGACATAGCGATTATTTTGAGTTGAAGGTAAGAGTGATGATGCCGCCGGAGATGGGTTCAACCCCCTTATAAATAAAGTAGAGGGTGTGATCGGCACCGTCGGTTACTTTATTGATGGGGATCGTTGCCATTGCCATCTGCAGGGCGCCTTTCGCTCCCGGGGCGGGGCTGATGGTCGCCTTGCCGATCGACTTGCCGCCGGGGCCGTCGAGTCTTGCCTCGAAGCTGAGCGGATTCTTTGGCGGCGCCTGCCAGCCACAGGCCAGGGTCACCGAGGAAACGCCGGTGAGATCGACGCTGTCGCTGGAGAGATAGCCTTCGCCTGCGGGAAAGATCATAACGTTATGACCATTGAATTTGAACGGCGTGAACCCTTTTGCTTTTTCGAGCCCGCTGAAGTAGAGCGTATTGCTGCGCAGGCTGACGGCGGTCTTGCCGGTAAGGGCCTTTATGTTATTGCCGCCCTTGTCGGTGTAGCTGGCGGAGATGACCATCGCCTGACCGGGTTTGAACTCCTTTGGAGGAACGATCGAGCCCATTTGGGGCAGGGACTTTTTGACGGCTTCTTTGTTCGCCAGCGAAAGGATCCAGGTGACGATGGAGTTTACATCGCTTTGAGAGATGCTAGGGTGTGCCGACATAGCTACGTCGCCCCATACGCCGCTACCGCCCTTGACGATCTTATTGGCGAGATAGCTGGCGGCTTTCGGGTCCTTCTGATATTTCTGCGCTACGAGCACGAAGGCGGGGCCGATGGATTTATCGGCTTCCTTGTGACAGGATTTACAGTCCAGGGTTTGGGTGAGCTGTTTGCCGGTGACGCTTGCGGCGCCCTGGTGGTGACCCATGGGGACGGCAGTTCTGTCATAGCCTTCGATATAGTCCACGGAGACGTAGAGGTTGGCCGGATCGATCTTTGCCGTATCGTTATCTTTTACGTCGACGGCATAGCCGACCGGAATGCCGGGCAGATAGAAGCTCCTGTTGCCGCCTTTCAGTTGGATGGCCAGCTTCGGCTCTTCGTTGCCGGCATAGACCGGCACTCCTTCGCTTTTTGCCGCGCCGCCCTGGTCATCCTTTACTTCGACGCTGATGGTGTAGTCGCCTGCCGTGTTATAAGTGTAATCGAGCGTGGGTTCGGTGGTTTCCTTCTTTGTACCGTTGCCGAGATCCCAGGTGTAGGTGAGCTTGCCTTTCTCCGGGTCGCGCGCTGATGTGCTGGCTTTGACGGTGAAGGGAAGGAGGCCGGAGGTCTTGTCGACATTGATCGCCGAAACAACGGGCGGCAGATTGCCTTTTATGTAATCGATCCGTGCCAGGCCGGCGTCGGGGTTCTGTGTGAACCAGCCTGTGCCGTATTCGAGGAGGTATAGGCGGCCGTCGGGGCCGACCTCCATGTCGATGTCGGAGTTCATTTTAACGCCGGGGGCGAAAGGTTCGAATTTGTCGAAGTCCCCGTTGGGCTGCAGGGTGACCGCTTTCATCCAGCCGCGCATCCATTCGTAGATGATCAGCTTGCCATTATAATAGTCCGGGTAGCGGGTCGAGTCGGGAAACAGATCCGTGTAGTATACCGGTCCGGCCATCGCATTGCGGCCGCCGGTGCCCACTTCGGGGAAGTCGGGGGAAGGGCTGTACGGATACCAGATAAAGGCCGGCTGTGCGGGGGGCAGGTCACGGAGGCCGGTGTTGTTGCGGGAGTCGTTGATGGGATGGGCGGGGTCGAAGGCCGCCCCGTACTTTCCCGTCGCATAGTCATATTCGTGATAGGCGTAGTTGTTGCCCACGAAAAGCGGCCAGCCGAAGAAGCCTGCCTTGCGGGCCTGGTTGACCTCGTCATAGCCGCGGGGACCGCGGGTATTCAGGCTGTCGTCGTTGGCGTCGGGGCCTACTTCTCCCCAATAGAGGTAGCTGTTCTTCTGGTCGACTGAGATGCGATAGGGATTGCGATCGCCCATGACATAGATCTCGGGACGGGTTTTGGGCGTTCCTTTTGGAAAGAGGTTGCCGGGGGGGATGTCATAGGTGGCGTCGGGGTTGACTTTTATCCGCATGATCTTGCCGCGGAGATCGTTCGTATTGCCCGCCGAACGCCTCGCATCATATTGTTGGTGACCGGGGATGTCGTTCAGCGGGGCGAAGCCGCTGTTGACGTGCTTTGCGCCTTTCTCGTCAAAGGGCGTTGAGTTGTCGCCGGCGGAGAAATAGAGCAGCTTGTCGGGGCCGAAGGCGATGGAGCCGCCGGTGTGACAGCAGATCTCCCGTTGGGCCTTTACCTCGAGGATGGTCTTTTCGGTGGATTTGTCGAGGGTATCGTTTGTGAAGGTGAATCTTGAGAGGCGATTGACGGAGCTGTCGGCGGGACTATAATAGATATAGACGTAGTGATTCGTTGTATAGTCGGGGTCTTTGGCGAGGCCGAGCATGCCTTCCTCGGCGTTGACACCGGGGGTATGGAGCGTCTTGTAATAGACGTCGAAGAAGCCCGCCTGTTTGACTTGTTTGGTAGCTTGCTTGTAGAGCTTGATCCCGCCGCGGCGTTCGATGATGAGGATATCGAGGTTGGGCAGGATGGTCATTTCGGTGGGTTCGAAGAGCTGGCCGGTGAAGAGCTGGGTCTTTACAAAGCGTTCTTCCTCGGGGGCGATGGGAGTCTTTGCCTTTGTGTAGTCGAGGCTGTTGTTGCCGCCGATGGCGTATTGGATGCCTGCGAGCAGGTGTTTGAGATAGTTCTCTTCGGTATAGCTTTCCTTGGTATGACCGAGCTCGGTGTAGAAGGCGCGGCCGCCATCGTACTCATGTTCCCAGGCCATGGGATGATCGCCCATCTTGTGACCGCCTTTATAACTGCTCTCGTCGATGGAGAGCAGGACGTGGACGTCCTTGTTCAGCTCTTTATAGCTGTAGAACTCGTCGGTGCGTTTCCAGGGTTTGGGCAGGAACCGGGTGGCGGGGTTGGCCGAGTCGACGACGTTGAGTACCCCTTCCTGCACATTGGGGAAGCTGTCGTGGATACCGGGGTGATCGAGGAAGTAGCCGCCGACCAGCCGGCCGTACCAATGCCAGTCGTATTCGGCATCGGCGGCTGCGTGGATCCCTACGAAGCCGCCGCCGGACTGGATATAGCGTTCGAGGGCTACGCGCTGACGGTAGCCGAGCATATCGCCGGTGGTGCTGAGGAAAACGACGGCAGAATATTTCTTCAGGCTGTCGTCATTGAACACTGTCGCATCGGTCGTGGTGTCGACGTCGAAATTGTTTGCGGCGCCCAGCTTTTGGATGGCGATATTGCCGTCGGCGATGGATTCGTGGTGGAAACCCATTGTTTTGCTGAAGACGAGGATGCGGGGTTTACCGTTGTTGTGGGAGCAGGAGATAAGGATCAACGTCAAAAAGGCCGTGAGGAACAGGCCTTTCGATGGCAGGCAATAACCGTTCATGCGTGTAGTTTATGGTTTTCTTTATGTCGGTATGACACAATAATAGGATTATTTTTCGAGACTGCCGCCCCGATGATGGCCTGAGGGAGCCATTGGTGGAATGCGGCGGGTTTTTGGCGGGTTTGATTGAGCAATTTTCGGGTTTTTGGAAAGGGGCGCCGGTGGTATTTTTGGGCATGCAAAATTTATTCAATACGAAGCCTGTGGTCAACCTGCTGCCCTTCGATGGTCGGGCCGACTATTATGGGACAGTAATTGGAACCGCCGAAGCGGGGCAATACATGGAGCGCCTGATGACGGGCATCGAGTGGCGGAACGACGAAGCCGTGATCTTTGGCCGGCATATCATTACCCGGCGCAAGGTAGCCTGGTATGGGGATAACCCTTATGGGTACAAATATTCGGGGATTATGCGGGAGGCCCTGCCCTGGACGGCCGATCTGCTGGCTTTGAAGGCGTTGACGGAGCAGCTGACGGGCGTGGCCTATAACAGCTGTCTGTTGAACCTATATCACGACGGGGAGGAGGGCATGGCCTGGCATAGCGATGACGAGAAGGAGCTGGCGCCGGGCGGGGCCATCGCTTCGTTGAGCTTTGGTGCGGAGCGGCGGTTCCTGTTCCGGCATAAGAAGACAAAGCAGATCGTCGAGCAGCTGCTGGCCCCGGGTAGTTTACTCGTCATGAGGGGGACTACCCAGGACCGATGGCTGCATTGTCTTCCGAAGATGAAGCGGGTGACGCGACCCCGGGTGAATCTTACCTTCCGGACGATGAACCGATGAGGTTTTTGGACGAGGAACCGATGAGGCCGGCGCCCATATGCACCAGCTGGAGGAGGGCGCTGCGGCGGGTCTCATCGGCGGTGGTAGCGCCGAGTGCCGGGTTGTCGATGTCGCAGGAGCCGGTGGCGTTGGGATCGAGGAGCACGGTGAGGTCCTTCATGATCGCTTCGCGGGCCGTGGTGGCGACGCAGCCATGCGTATAGAAGCCTACGATAAGGACGGTATCGATTTTTTGTTCTTCCAGCCATTGGCCGATGTTCGAGCCGGTAAAGGCGCCGTAGACATTCTTTTGGAATTCTTTTTCCGGCGAGGCCGTTTGCTGGGGGCCACAGCCGGGGGAGAATTCGGCGCCCCAGGTGTTGGGCCGGAAGGCGGGAGATTCGCCGGGGCGGTTGTGGTGTCTTACCCAGGCGATGGGCCGGCCATGGGTGCGGGCGTCAACCGCGTGGTGAAGGATCGCTTTCAGGATATTTGGATGGTTGGGGACGGGGCGTTGCCCTTCGCCCGAGAATTCGTTCTGGGCGTCGATGACGATCAATGCTTGCATATGCTTATTTGTTTATTTCGTTTGTTGGAGCTGCCATTTGCGGCGACTGGCTGGACTCCCAGCCGATCATAGTGATCTTGCGGACTTTGCCGTAATGGTATTCCCCCATGGACCCTTCTTTTGTGATGATGCGGTGGCAGGGGATGAGATAGAGGATGCTGTTGGCCTTGACGGCACCGCCTACGGCCCGCGTGGCCTCGGGCTGGCCGATGAGCCGGGCTATTTGTTGGAAAGTAGCCACCGAGCCAAAGGGTATGCGGACGAGGGCTTCCCATACCTTCAATTGGAATTCGGTGCCTTTTACCAACAATTGAAGCTGGGAGGGTCTGACCGGGGCGTCTGAGGTGTCGCGGCTGCCCGCCTGGGCTTTGAATATCTGCTGAATATAGGGTTGCGTGATCGCGGGATCGTGGATGAGCGTGGCCTGCTGCCATTGCCTGGAGAAGACGGCAAACTCATCTCTTGTTTGTTCCTCGTCGATGAATTTCAGGGCGCAGATGCTTTTCCCGGCAACCGCGATAAAACAAAGCCCAAAGGGGGAGGCGTGGTAGCCATAGGCGATCCCCAGGCCGGCGCCGCCGGTCTTATATTGTTGGGGGCTGACTCCTTCGATCTTTACAAATAGTTCGTTTACCCGTGACTGACTGGAAAGGCCGGCTTCTTCGGCGGCGGCGATCATATTTTCCGTGTTCCCGATATTTTGTTTCAGGTAGTCGAGCGTGAGGTACTGCACGAATTTTTTCGGGCTGATGCCGACCCAGTCGGTGAAGATCCGTTGGAAATGGTAGGGGCTCATGTGAACTTTCGCGGCGATGGTGTCGAGGTCGGGCTGTGCTCTGAAGTTGGCGGTCAGGTAGCCGATGGCTCGTTCGATGCGATAGTAATTGACTAGTTGGTCGGACATGACGATGTTTACAGGGCAAATTTAAGATTAGCCGGTGGGTGGGGCAATCCGAAAATTGCGAATTGTGAATTGGGAGATTTTTAACGACCCTTGTCTTACCAGGGCGTGAGTTTTTTCTTAGTTTGAGGGCCTAACTAATCCCCATCCATGCTAACTGTCCGGATCAAGGCCTGTTTGCATTATTGTAAAGAACTGCTACCCACCAATTTGCTTATCTCCTGCCTTATTTCTTTGTCGGGGATGGCCTATGGTCTTTCGTTTTGGAAAACATTTTCTGTTTCGCTTGTAACAGCCGGCGCTTTTTTATCGTCCTATTTCTACGAACGGCGACGCGGGCATCGATTTTACTTTTTTTATAACCTGGGAATGTCCAGGTGGGAGCTGTATGCCGGCGCCTTCCTGATCGATCTATTGCTGGCGGCCCTTGTGGTGCTGGTAAAAAACAATCTCCGATGAAAGAACATCTCCTGGAGGCCGATAGCATTCTTGTTGAGCTCGGGGGCAGAATGGTATTGTCGGATATTTACCTGCAATGCCGGACCGGCGAGGTGGTGGGACTGTTGGGACGCAACGGCACAGGTAAGTCGACCCTGTTGAAGGTGCTCTTCGGTACGCAGGATACGCCGGACCGGAGTATCCGCATCGATGGCCGGCACCGGCCGGCGCTGTCGCTTCGCGGCCGGTGGATCGCCTATCTGCCGCAACATTCTTTTCTGCCGGAGAATCTTTCGATCCGGCAGATGATCTCTTTGTATGTCCCCGATCGTCAGCTGGCGCGGCAAGTAATAGCCGATGATCGTGTCCGCCCCCTTTTACATAAGAGGCCTACGGCTTTGTCGGGTGGGGAGCTCCGTTATCTCGAGGTATTGTTGTTGTTGCATTTGCCGGCGCCCTTTGTCCTGCTGGACGAACCGTTCTCGGGTATCGAACCGCTGTTCCAGGAACGGCTTGTCCAATTGATCGACGAATACCGGGGCAGGAAGGGGTTTATCATCACCGATCATCTGTACCAGGGCATCCTGCAGGTAAGCGACCGGCTGCTGCTGCTCGAGGAGGGCCGGGCGATCGGTATCCGGCATAAGGAGGAGCTGGAGGTTCGGGGATATGTGCCGAAGGGGACCTTTGGCGGCGGCAGGGGGGATGTTGGCGGGGGAGTCTTTAGCGGCGGGGGCGCGGCCAAGTGGCCTTTTGCCGTTGGGGAAGGGGCAGCCGCCCTGATGCAGGCGCCGGGCATAGAATTCGAGGTGGACCGGCAGACCTGGAAGGACCTGGACCTTTTTGATCATGGCCGCCGCGGGCCGGTATTCGAACTGTTCAATAAGGTAAAGACGACGGGCGGCGGAGATGTGCTGGAGCGGTTGATGAGGAGCCCCAGTAACCAACGGTCCCTGCTAGAGGCCCGGCGGGATACGATCCGGTGGTTTGCGGAGAGCGGCGCCGAATTGCGGATCAATCGCGAGCAGCTAAAGACCGTGGAGCATTATCTATCCTGCGGCATCGGTCTGTTCCCCGGCGTTGTTTTCGACGCGGCATTGTACACCTTGCGAAACCTTGTCAAAGAATCCCCACAATATTATACTGTGACCCACGGTGTGCGACAAACGGTGAGCCTGTTGCGCCACCTGTTCCAGCAGACCCAGGAGTGGATGGAGGGCGGCGGTCCCGATCCGTTGGTCGGTACGGTGCTCGAGTTGGTTGAGCTTGTGTTCGACTCCCGGGTAAAGGCTATCCTTTTTGCACCCGAGCGGCCGCTGACGACGATGGAGTTGGCCCGGTGCGACCATTTTTTCCGGGATACCGGGAAGCATTCCCTGCGGCGGATGCTCGATATCCTGTACGAATGGGATGCCTATTTTGCGGTGGCGCAGGCCGCGAGACAGCATGAACTTTGTTTTCCTTTGTTTAACGACTCGGCCGTGCCGGCGGTGCGCGCGGAGGGGCTTTTTCATCCCCTGCTGACGAATCCAACGACCAACGATTACCAGATGAGCGGGGAGGCGAATTGTTGTTTTATCAGCGGGGCCAATATGGCGGGGAAGTCCACCTTTTTGAAATCGATGGGGCTGGCCGTCTATTTATCCCATGTGGGATTCCCCGTGCCGGCGGGCAGCTGGGAGACGAGTTTGTTCAACGGGCTGATCACGACCGTGAACCTGTCGGACAATATCAGTCAGGGGCATAGTCATTTTTATACCGAAGTCCGGCGGGTTCGCGAGGTGGTGCTGGCCATCCGTCGGAAGCAACGGATGGTGGTCATCTTCGACGAGCTGTTCCGCGGGACGAATGTCAAGGATGCGTCCGATGCGTCCCTGCAGGTGATCGACGGGCTGGCGGGAATCAGCGGGAGCCTGTTCCTGGTCTCGACGCATATCGTGGAGATCGCGGCGGGGCTGCAGCATAATCCGAACGTCTTTTTTGCATGTTTTGAATCGACGATGGAAGGTGGGGTGCCATGGTATAGTTATAAGCTGAAGCGTGGGATCTCCAACGAGCGGATGGGGATGGTAATCTTAAAAAATTCAGGTATATTAGAGTTGCTGAAGGAGATGAAAGAAAAATCATTCCCATGTTAAAAAGCATACTGCGGATCGCTCTCCGCCATCTGCGTAAACGCAAGGGGTACGCGGCATTGAATATCCTCGGGCTTACCGCGGGCATCGCCTGCTGTCTTTTGATCTTCGAGTATGTGGCGTATGAGCGAAGCTATGAGAACTTCAACCCCAGGGCGGACCGGGTCGTGCGGGTACAGGATGAGGAATACCAGCATGGTCGGATGGTAGTTCCCTGCGCGTCGGGCATGCCGGCGATCGCTCCTACGCTGAAGAAGGATTTTCCGGAAGTCGAGGATGCCTGCCGTCTGCGCCACTCCCCCATGATGCTGGGGAACGATATCCGCGGGGTGAGATTCCGGGAGACGCGGTTGTTCTATGCCGATCCAGCCGCCCTGTCCATTCTGGCCGTTCATCTGCGGGAGGGGAATTCCGCGACGGCCTTGTCCGCTCCGGGCAAGGTGCTGCTGTCCGTTGCGGCCGCAAGACGGTATTTTGGCCAGGAAGATGCGTTGGGCAAGGCACTGACCATCCACACGCGAGGGGACCGTTTGCCGCTGGAAGTGACGGGGGTATTCGATGAGGTGCCGGGCAATTCACATCTGCATTTCGATGTGCTGGTCTCCTACAAGACTTACAGCGTAATAAACGGTTCCTATGGAAAGCCCGACGATGAGTCGGAGACCAGTTGGAGCTGGACCGATTTTTATACTTATGTCCTGCTTCGTGAGGGTACGGACCGGGGGCAATTTGCCGCGAAGATGCCGGCATTCATTGACCGGTATTATAACCGGCTGCCTGAGAACCTTGCCGACAAGGACAGCTATCACCTGACGCTGTTCCCGCTGCGCAGCATTCACCTGGATTCTCACTATACCGAGGAAGCGGAGGCAAATGGGGATGGGCAGTCGGTGAATTTTCTTTTCCTGATCGGATTTTTCATCATCGGTATTGCCTGGATCAACTATATCAACCTATCTACGGCGCGTTCGTTGGAGCGGGCCCGGGAAGTGGGGGTCCGCAAGGTGTTGGGGGCGCTTCGGCGGGAGCTGGTGCGGCAGTTCATGATGGAAAGCCTGGTGCTTAATATGACTGCGCTGCTTCTTGCGGTACTGGCTGAGCTGGCCGTGAACCCGCTGTTCGGAAGGCTTACCGACCGGCCGATGAGCTCTCTTATCAGCCTGCCGGGCGGGTATTGGATATATTTTGCGGGTGTGTTCATCGCCGGTACGGTGCTTTCCGGCATCTATCCGGCATTGGTCCTGTCGCGTTATCAGCCGGTGGCGGTGCTGAAAGGGTTGTTCAAGAATGCTGCGGGAAGCCAGTGGCTGCGGAAGGGATTGATCGTAGGACAGTTTGCCGCATCGATCATTCTGATCGCGGGGACGATGATCGTCTACCGGCAGGTTTCCTTTATGCGTAACCAGCGCCTTGGGGCCGATATCGATCAGACCCTGGTGTTGAGGGGATCGGGCAGCGCGTTATCCGATTCAACCTACCAGGGCGTCTTTGATGCGTTTAAAAGCGAGGTCCTGCAGGTAAAAGGAATAAAGAGCCTGACGGCTTCTTCTTCCGTGATGGGAGAGGAGATACTTTGGTCTACGGGTTGGCGATGGCTGGGAAATCCGGCGGGAAAGCGGACGATCGAGACCTTCATGATCGGCGTGGATGAACATTTTGTCGGCAGCTATGGGATCCGGATGGTAGCCGGGCGGAATTTCTCCCGGGATTTTCCCAGTGATCGACGAGCGGTGCTGCTGAATCAGTCGGCGGTGAGAACCCTTGGCTTTCCGTCCGCGGAGGCTGCGTTGGGGCAACTGGTGACGGGGGGACAGTATAACATGGACTCCATGCATGTCGTGGGGGTGGTCGCAGACTATCATAACGAGGGATTGCAAAAAGCGATACAGCCCTTGGTATTCTTGCCGGACCGGGATCGCCGGGCGCATTATTCGGTAAAGATGACGGGCGGGGATGCGTCGGCGGCGGTGGCGGCGATAAAGACCGTCTGGGACCGGCATTTCCCGGGCGATCCTTACACTTATTTTTTCCTGGATGAATACTTTAACCGGCAGTATGCCGAGAACCAGCGGTTTGGGGCGGTGTTCGGATTTTTTGCGATGATCGCGATCGCGATCGCGTGCTTTGGATTGCTGGGACTTTCTGCTTATAACGTGTTGCAGCGGACCAAAGAGATCGGTATCCGTAAGGTGCTGGGGGCTTCGGTGAGCAGCCTGCTTTATTTGTTGTCGCGGGAGTTTTTGATCCTGGTGGGGGTGGCGTTTGTCGTCGCTGTGCCGGTGACCTGGGCGGTGATGGACAGCTGGCTGCAGAGCTTTGCCTATCGGATCGGGATATCCTGGTGGGTGTTTGGGCTGGCGGGACTGGTGGCCGTCGCGGTGGCATTTGTAACGGTGGGGGGGCAGGCCATGCGGGCGGCGAGGGCCAATCCGGTGCGGGCGTTGAGAAGTGAGTAGGGGCCTGGGGGTCGTTGCTGGGCTTTTGAGCGGCGAGCCTCACGCGAACGCCTCGTTGAGGGCTTTGTCGATCGGGCAGTTGCCGGTATAGGTCTTGTCGATGACCTCCTGCAGGCGGCCTTTGACGGTGGTCAGTTCCTGAATCTTTTGATCGATGCGATCGATCTTCCTTCTTACATAGCGGATGCCGCGTTCGGGTTCGAGGACGCCTTCTTCGAAGAGGATGAGCATGGCCAGGGTTTCCTGCAGGGTGAACCCATATTCCTTTATCTGCCGGATGGCCAGGAGGCGCTTTAGGACCGAATCGGGGTAATCCTTGAACTGATATCTGTCGCGGCCGGCGTCGGCGACGCGGATAAGGCCTTTCTTTTCGTAAAAACGGATGGTATCCCTGCTAAAACCCGATAACTTTGACAACTGGCCAATACGCATAATGGTGTTTTTTGACGGGTGCAAAATTTTTTTTACCGGTGGCGGCGACGGTGGAGTATACTCCAGCATCTATGTTTGCCCTACCAAATTACGAAATATGGAAAAAACGCCGGTTTCCTTTTATACGGTTCGATTCAATGACTGCGATCCGCTGGGACATCTCAACAACGGGCGATATATCGATTATTTTCTGAATGCGCGCGAGGATCATCTGCGGGAGCATTATGGCATCGATCTGCGGGAATGGGCGTCGAGGGGGATCGGTTTCGTCGTGAGTCATCATGAGATCCGCTATCTGCGGCCGGCGCTCTACAACGATCGGGTGGCGATCCAGTCATCGTTGATCGGGTGGGGGGAGAGCTGGCTGGCGGTGGAAATGTTGATGTATGACGAGGAGCGGCGGCAGCTGAAGGCCATCCTTTGGACACGGTTTACCCGCGTCGATCCGCGAACGGGGAAGCGGCTTGCCCATCCCGAAGACTTTATGGAATGGATCAACGGGACGTTGGTTGAGGGGATAGCCCTCGACGGGGGTGTGAATGGACGCGTGGAGGCGCTGCGGGCGATGGGGGTTTGACCGGCCTTCTTGTGAGCCGGGTTTGATCAGGGGTTGCTGGTGACTTCCTGGCTTTTCAGCAGAGCGTTGTCATTTTGTCTTTGGCGCAGCACGTTGACATAGCCCAGGGCAAGGCGGAGACCATAGACCTCATAGGCTTTCTGCGCCCACTGGATGGCGCCGTCGACATTACCATTGATCTCTGCGATGATGGCCATATTATAGCAGGCGCGGCCTGCGGCTTTACGGGAAGTGCTATTTGTTTCCTGCTGCCAGATCTTTCCGGCGCCATCCCAGTTGCCGGTTTGCGCCATTCTTTTGGCGATGATAAAGTTGCCGTTCCCTCTCACATAATAAAATCGGGAGACGCGGATGGAATAGGGTATGATGCGGGACGCATATACCTGGCCTGCGTCCATGCCGACCTGCTTGACGGCTTCTTTACGCGTGGCGATCGCGGTGCCGGTTCCGACAGGATCGAGCAGGCGCGTGCGGGTGGCGAGATTTTTCGACAAGACATATTCATCGAGGATGGTGTGGGAGGCCGGATCGTAGATACGCCAGCCAGTCTTCACCTGGGTATTCAGATTTACTTGTTGAGCGAGAGCGGGTGCGGTGGTGATGGTGGTGAGCAGTCCTACGGGGCCACCGCCGGGTCCGACACCTACGCTGGATTCTGCGTCGAAGAGTTCGAGGGAGAAGACGACATCGGCGTAGTTGTCGCGGCAAATCTTTTCCACGGTTTCCCAGGGCAGGGCATTGGGGAACACGCCGGCGCCGAAGGAGCGGAGGTCGAGATTATCCAGGGATCGCACGGAGGTGAAGCGGGTGTTCTTTTTCAATTCGTCGGCAAGGCCGTAGACGGATGATTTAGCGCCTTCGGCCTGGAGGGTCTTGCTTTCCATCGAAACGGCCTTATGGATCGCGTCGATGGTCCGGTTCTCATCGGCGGCACGGGTTCTATTGACGACGGCTGCGGACTTTATATTGGGAGGGAGGGTTACCGGGGCTGGTACATTTACGCTGAGGGACATCAGGTTGGTGGAGCTGCAGGAACAGGCCAATAGTGTTACTGCGAGGCAGATAGGGATGAGCTTCATGAGGTGCTGGTTAGGAGTGGACTTTGGGTTGGTTTTTCCTGCTTTAAAACGGATAGCGGATCGTTTTAGTATCAAAAGAAAAAGCACCTGGCGGCTAAATGCTTCCAGGTGCTTCATTTTCAGTGTCCCCGCACGGGCTCGAACCGTGGACCCGCTGATTAAGAGTCAGCTGCTCTACCAACTGAGCTACAGAGACATTTGATCTTCTTGAGATCGGGCTGCAAAGGTATGGAAAAAGAGAAAATCAAGAGCAAATTGGGGGAAATTTTTTTGCGCCGGTGCAGGCGGCTTCGACGTGGGTGAAGCTGTAACTTCAGGTTTAATACAATCAAGATAGATAATATGTCTGAATCGATCAACTATCTGCTGGACCTGATCGGGTTTATCCAATCCTCGTTGCGAACCCGCGAGAGCGCCCCGAGGCAGGGGTTCGAAGGCGCGCCGGATGCGTGGGTGGAATTGAAGGAGGCGTTTGTACCGGCGTTGCGTGGGGTAAGGGTTGGGGACGAGGTGATCGTGATTACCTGGTTTCATCGTTCGAAGAGGGACACGCTCGAAGTGCACCCACGCGGCGACCGGCGAAATCCGCTGACGGGTGTTTTTGGCACCCGGTCGCCGGATCGGCCGAATCCATTGGGGTTGCACCGGGTGACCGTGCTTGAGATCGCGGGTGCGCGACTGAAGATCGGGCCGATCGAGGCGTTGGATGGCACGCCGGTGGTGGACATCAAGCCGGTGCTGGAGGAGTCGGCGGATGGGTAGTGGGCGAGCTGTAGGGTTGGGTGGTTCGCCGGATTATTGCGGCGCGCCGGGGCATGGGTGGAGTGGCGGGTGCGGCGTGCGGTGGCCGTCAGACGGCGTGGCGCGAGCCATCACTCGCTACGCAGGCTGGTGACCGGGTTGCGGAGAGCGGCTTGCACCGCCTGGAAGCTGACGGTGAGCAGCGTGATAAGCAGGGCGCCGGCGCCGGCAAGGGCGAAGATCCACCAGGCGAGGGTGGTGCGATAGTCATAGCTCTGCAGCCATCGGTGCATGAAATAGAACGCGAGAGGAGCAGCGATTGCGATGGCGATGGCGACGAGGCGCACGAAATCGGTTGACAGCAGCCGCCATAAGCTGAAGACCGAGGCGCCGAGGACCTTTCGGATACCGACCTCTTTTATGCGCTGCTCGGCGATGAAGGAGGCCATGCCGAAAATGCCGAGGCAGGAGATGAAGACCGCGAGGATGGCGAAGAAGCCGGCGAGTCTTCCGATACGTTCTTCCATCGCGAATTTTCGGGCATATTCCTCGTCGACGAATTTGTATTCGAAGGGCTGACCGGGATTGTAGTGCGTATAGACCTGTTCGATCTTTTTCAACGCATCGTGAACGGCGGCTTGTGGCCGCAGCTTTATGTTCAGGATGCTTTGCCGCCAGGGCGCCATGAAGAAGATGGTCGGCTTCGCCGGTGTGAAGGGAGAGTTCATCACCATATCTTTTACGACCCCAATAATATTGAAGTCGTATCCATACCAATGGATGATCTGGCCGAGCGGCTCTTTGAAGCCAAGGAGCCTGACGGCCGATTCATTGACTACAAGGGCCAGATGGTCGGCGCCCTCCGGCCCCGTGCGGTAGTCTCTACCCTTTACGAATTGCCAGCCGATGGTCTTGCCGTAGTCGAGGGAAATGCCGATGGTGCCAAAGTCTTGGGTACCGGATTTGTCCCTGCCCGACCAGTCGAAATTCCCCTGGGACTGCCAGGCCTGCGTCGGAACGGTAGAGGACCAGGCCACGGAGGATACGGCGCCGGTGTTCACCAGATCATCGCGGAAGGCTTCGAAGTGATTGTAAATATCGGTGGTGGAAGATTCGACGGTGAGGAGCCCCTCCCGGGTATACCCAACGGGCCGGGCTTTTACGAACTGGATCTGGCGGAAGACGACAATAGTCCCGATGATCAGGGCGATCGAAGCGGTGAATTGCAATACTACCAGGACCTTGCGCGGGACTGCGGCAAAACGGCCCGCTTTGTAGACGCCCTTTAATACGGCGACCGGCCGGAAAGAAGAAAGATAGAGCGCGGGATAGCTGCCTGCGATGAGCCCGGCCACAAGGGTGAAGCCGAGGCCCGCAGCCCAGAATAGGGGATTGGTGACGGGGAGGGTCAGCTTTTTGTCGGCGATGGCATTGAAAAAGGGAAGAAGAAGGAGGATGAGCGCAAGCGAGAGGATGAAGCTCATGCCGGCCATCAACAACGATTCGCTAAAGAACTGAAGGATCAGCTGCTTTCTCCGGGAACCGATGGCCTTCCGGATGCCGACCTCTTTTGCCCTTTTTTCACTTTTTGCGGTAGCGAGGTTCATGAAATTTATGCAGGCCAAAAGGAGCACGATCCCTCCGATGACACCGATGAGCCAGCAGTATTGGATCCGGCCGCCGATGTTTATCCCGTTCTTAAACTCCGAATACAAATGCCATTTGCTCATGGGTTGGAGGAAGATAACGGGCTTGAAGCGCTGATCGCCGTTATCGGCTTTGGCATATTTGGCATCTTTGATGGTTGCCGAAGCCTTGTTCATATCTACGTTATCCGCCAGTTGGACGTAAATCTGCCAGCCGTTGTTGCCCCAGTTGTGGATGTTGTTTTTTATTGCCTTTGCCTGCAACTCCCAGGGGACGACGAATTCGAGATCGTGGAGGGTCGTGTTTGCCGGGAGGTCGGCATAAACGCCGGTGACCTTGAGGCTGGCGGTATCGTCGAATTTTATGAACCTGTTGATAGGGTCAGTCGTACCGAAGAGTGCGGTTGCCAGCGAGCGGCACAGCAGGATGGAGTAGGGTTCTTTTAGACCATTGGCGGAGCCGCCGATCATTTGCATTGAAAACAGGGAAGGCGCTTCCCTTTCCATGTAGTTTCCGGTGCGCGTAAATTTATTGTTCCCGAATGCCAGGATATGTCTTCCGGTAAAGGCTGACATCACCACGCGTTTGAAATTGCTGCCATAGGTGGTCCTGAGCTCTTCGCCCAAGGGCATGGGGATATTAGTTCCCGAGTAGACCTCATCGTTAAGGACCTGGCTTTGCATGACCTGGGCGATGCGGTCGTAGTTGCGGTGGTATTTGTCAAAAGAGAGCTCATCGTTGAGCCAGAGGGCGATGAGCATGGTAACGGCGAGGCCGGCCGAGAGACCCGCGACGTTTAAAAAGGAATGCAGCCGGTTCTTTGCCAGGTTGCGCAGTGCGGTTTTGATGAAATTCCTTATCATAAGACCCGTTATTTATAGGAATACTGCGGAACCGGGAAAAGGTTACAAGGCCTGCCGGAAATGTGCAGCCCACTCTTTTTTCACCTCCGCGAAATCCCGGAGGAATTGCTCATTTTGAAAGAGTTTGGTCACGAACTGCCGCGCAAATATCCGGGATACCTCGCAGTCGCTGGGATAATGGACGCCGATGATCTCACGGGCATGCGCCATAGCATAGGCCTTTTCGACGAAAATATCGGTGAAGTCCGGCGCCAGTTCCTGGTAGATGTAGGCGTGGACGTAGGCATAGGTGACATGACCGCTGGGATAGGAGGCAGCCCTGGATGTCTCCAGGTCCCGGATGTGTGAGTCGAGCATATACGGCCGCGGACGGCAAAATTTGAATTTTATCAACCATAGGAAATAATCCACGTCGTGGAATATTCTGGACATCAAGGAATCGGTGAGTGGAAGGTTTTGGGGGGCGGCCCAGTAACCGATCGACCGGCCGGCATCACTCGGGGTCTCGTGTACATTGGACATGTACAGGCTCGAGCGGATATCTTCCGGGGTGCGAGACTGTTGCAGTGCGAGGAGGTAGTTCAGCTCTGCGCGCGTCTGTTCCGAACTGTTGGCGGGAGGCGCCGGCAGCTGAAAATCATCCAGGGTGATGTTGCGCAGGTAGACGGGCTTGTCGCTGAGAACTTCGCCGGCCATCTTCTTGTCGATCGGATATTTAAGGCTGTCCAGGCTCCTGTTGAAAAATCCCGGCTGAGGATTTAGAGAAGCCAGTGTTTTGTAATGCCCACGGATAGGAGTGAGTGGCTGAGAAACCGCAGGAACAGTCATTTGCCCAAGGGAAAAAAGGCTGTAACCGGTAAGCAGGAGAAGAAAGGAAAGGTGTTTCATATGCCTGGTAATTTTGTTCCTAAAATTATCCAGACCGCGAAAACAAAACCTGTAAGATATGACTGACTTTATGGGCGGCGGGCAAAAGTTGTAAATAATGACTACTTTTCCCGAAACCTGTTATAATGAAACACAGCAGAAGCCCATATACATCCTCTTTTTACACCTGGGAGGGTGCTTCGGCGGTGTTCTATTCTTCCTGTCTCACTCCCTTTCATCAGCACAATGCGCTGCAATTGATCCTGGATACGCAGGATTGCTTCCGGCTGAGGACAAAGGCCGGCGGCTGGAACACGTACAGGAGCCTTCTTGTCCGGGAGAATGTGGTTCACCAGCTGGATACCAATAACAGTGTACAACTGATGATCTACCTGGATGCTGAAACGGAAATGGCCGAAGCGCTGCGGTCCGAATACCTGGGCAAGGATGAGATTTATGCTCCTGAAATGAATATATTTCATTTTGCCGACTCCCATCAGCTGCAGCGGGCGTTGTTACAGGCGGACCCCGTGCTGGTGGAAACGCTGATGCGCCGGATACTGACGTACATGACCCGTAAGACCGACGGCATACGGCAGGATGATCGGGTCTTGCGGGTCGAGCAGATGGTCTCGTCGATGATACCGACCGAGATATCCATAGGATCGCTTGCTGCCGAGGTCTGTCTGTCCGAGAGCCGGTTACGGGCCTTGTTCAGAAATACCACTGGTATTCCCTTGTATCGCTATATCCTCTGGAACAAGATACGATTTGCCACCAACCGCATCATGGCGGGGGATTCGGTGAACGACGCCGCGATGGAAGCCGGATTTGCGGACAGCAGCCACTTTCATAAGATGATGGTACAGGTGTTTGGAATGAGCCCGTCGAAATTCCTGAAAGAAAACCTGGCAAACGATTTCGTCGTGTGTGATTTAGTTACGTCAATGTGTAATAAAGCACTACCGCCAGGTCCTCCACATCCCCGTCCGTGATCGCCGGTCCCCCAGGCGCCGTCGTCACCTTCCAAAGGCCCGGAGCCTCGCGGCAGGCCAGAGTCCCGTATAACATCGTCCCAAAGTTCGGGTTCGGCCCCAGTGCGACGGGCTGGTGATTCAGTTTGGTCCCCGTCAGATAGAGCTGTGCCAGGCTACCCCCCGCCGAAGCAGGGACGTCCGCCAGCAGCGCTACCCCCGTGATCTTCACGGTCTGACCTTCGGTAAAGAAGGGCAGCCGCCGGGTGATATCCATATCCAACTCCTGCGGATCGGCGGGATTTGCCGGGTGCAGGAACTTATACCATTGGGTCGGGAAGTCCCGCCGCGCGCTGAAACTTCGCATCAGCACCCAATCGGGCGCCGACATCGCTCCCGCCAGCCGCTTCCTGAGGCTGTCCGAAGCCGAAGCCTGCAAGGCCGGACCGCCGTCCCGCGCCGTATAGCTGAAATGGACGATCAGATCCGTTATGCTTTCGGGGTCGAATTGTGAATAGACACTCGGCAGCTCCAGCTGCCAGGTGCTGATCGCCCCTGCCCGCTCGAAAGGCAGGTACCGCTCATCGTGCAGGTTGAGCTCGAACAGGCCGTTGTCATTCACCCCCGTGCTCGTCGCGATATACTGGATGGCCGCCACATTGTCGAGGAACCGCTTGTCGGTCGTCGGCGCCCCCGAGGCGTTCCGGTTCCGCGGGTAGTTATGGCCCGTGCCCGCCGCCGGATCGGTTCGCACCGAATTGTTCAGCAGCGTCATCTTCAGACAGACCGGCGTATAGGCCCCCACTATCCCGGGCAGGGTCACGCTGACATGCTTGATCCGCCGGAAATAATGCCCCGGGTAATCGAGATCGAACAGCTCCTCCGGAATGTTGATATAACAGCTCTTTGTCGACTTGAGCTGCATCAGCGCCACCGGGTCGAGCTGCGCCAGGGAGATCGACCGCGTCAGCTCATACTCCCGGACATCTCCATTCAGATAATCCGTCTCCATCTGCCGGAGACTTGCCATCAACATCTCCCCGCTCAGCAATCCCTTATGCAGGCTGTCCCAGTAACCGTAGGTGATATATGAAGCGCCTGTGATCCCCAGCTCATACCCGAAACAGACCTCCGCCTGTTTGGCCATCGCATAGGCCATTTGATAGCTGTGGAAATAGACGCCCGACAATTTGGAGACCATCCACGAATACAATTGCCGGTTGGTATACTTGTTCCGCAGGAAGCTGTCCACATTCTCCGCGTTGGCAATTATTTGCTGCTGGTTGGCCTCTTCCTGGTTGGCGATCGCGATCTTGTTCTGCGCGGCCTGGATCTGCGAGCTGTTCTGCGCCAGCTCGTCATTAGCCAGCTGCAGCTGGAAATTCCACTCCGCCAGCCGCCGCGAATAGCCCGCATTGGTCTTGGCCAGCTCACCCGATTTACCGGCGAACAGCGAGATGAAAGATAAATACGATACCACGGAGTCGGCGGCGGCGCCGACGGTAACCCCGCCGATAGTGAAAGTGGCGCATGGCGAGCCAAACGCCCCATTGATCCCGACCGTGGCGTTGGGCAACTGCTTTAAGGAATTGGCGATCTGCGTCCCGGCCTGTATTGGTCCCTGCATGGACAGCGAGAGTTGCTGCTGCGACAGCTCCTGCCGCTCGAGTGCGATGAAACCACCGTTTTGTACCAGTCCGCCGTAGTAGGATATCTTGTCCTGCAGGATCGTTTTGTAATCCTCGAGGTTCTGTAAGCCCAGCTCCGCATCTGTGATCTGCAGCTGCCTGACCTTGTCGACCGACTTTTGCAGCGCCAGATCCTGCGTGGAATGCAGCAGCGCCAGCCCCTCCGCATCCTGCTTCTCCAGCGCTGCCATCAGCGAGGCCCCGAGCGTCTTTACTTCGTTACAGAGCTCGACGGCCTTTTGCAATAGAACGGTAAAACGTCTTGGCGGCAACACGCCTCCGAAGTCCCCGGCGCCGGACCCGTCCGCACCGAACAGGCCCGGAATGTTGGGAAATGGTGACAAGGGCTGGAACTGTCCCTTTATGTTCATGCAATTCCGGATCTTGTTGAGTTGCGTCTCCACCTTGTTCCAGTAGGACAGGAACAGTTCGTTCGGCGGGATACAGAAGTACAGTCCCGGCACCATCTGGATCTTCTTCCCGCCACCGGAACCGCCCGATCCACCACCCGGCGCGGGTGGGAGCAGATTTTCGGCCAGCACGATCGGATCGCTCAGGTACCCGTTGGGGCCCTGGGCATTCATCTGGATTTCGAGGTTCAGCTCCACCTGGTAATAGTTGCATACCGGGACCTTAGAGACAGGCGGGATCGCCTGGGGCTTCGGCCCCAGCGCTTCCAATACGCTCATATAAAGCTGTATGGCGATATTCACGCTCTCCATCGTATACTGCGTATAATTTTGATCCGCCCAGGCGATCCGGTTGTCCATCCACCGCATAAAGGTGGTGATCATGTACGGGGTGATCCGCAGCTGCGCCAGCCGGTGCGGATCGTAGGGATCGTTGCGCCATAGTTTCACCGAATCCCAGAAATTCTTTTGGCTTGCCGGATCGAGCTCGTACAATAGCACCTGCTCATCCAGGGATAGCTGTTTGTCCGTATTCTCGAAGAAGGGCTTTGTGATCCAGAACTTCTGCGGCGCCTTGTGATTCGAACCGTCCGTCAGGTTCAGGATCGACTTCATGAAGTTGTCTGCCGCCTCGAACTGCTGGTTTTGCGTGAGCTGGATACAGGATAGGAGCGGCGCGTGGAAGAAGAACTCCCAGTTGTATTGCCCATAGGGCGACTTGAGATCAAAATCCATCTGCTCCAACGGATAGCCGTTTTCGATGCCTGACTTATCGAGGTCCTTTACCGATGGCGCGGGCGAATATCTAACCTTGAACGAAAAATTTTTGTACCCGGCGGCATGGATGCCGTTTTGCGTCACCTCTGCAATCCCCTTATACTTGTCGTCGCCGGTCAGCTGGATGGGGCGCGACAGGACAGCCGCCAGATCTTGCTGGACCAGGATCTTGAAGAAGTAGGACGCAAAGGGATGATAGAAGTTGATGAACTGATATGCCGGTCCGTTGTCCGGGCTTAGTGTCGAAGAAGCGTTGAAGAACTGCGCCAGCTTCGACGCGTTGCCGTTGGTCTGTTTGAACTTTGCCAGCGCCGCCGGGTAATCCAGTTTCTCTCCCGAAAGGGTCATCGCCTGGTTGACAAAAAAGGCGCGTGTCTTGTCCTGGTAAAAGAAAGGCATCAGGTTGCCCAGGTATTTCCAGTGCAGTTTCTGCCCGTTCAGATACGCGTATTTGGCCCAGATGCCCATTTGCAGCGACACGAGGTTGTGATAGACCGCTCCGGAGGGCGTCGACAGGATCGTATGTCCTTTGTTGTCGATCAGCGGATCGCGCCCGTCCAGCAGCATACTGTCGAAATTGCTGCCCGCAAACCAGAGATCGCCCACCTGCGGATCATAGGCGGCGAGATGGCTGAGGTCTACGGCGGTAGGAAAACCGCGGGCTGGGTCCAGCAGAAAGGCATTGTTGTTGCCCGGTAGCAGCGTGTTCAGCCTGTCCGATCCCACGGCAGAAAAGCTGATCGAATTCACCTTCGCCGTATAAAAAATGTTGTTGAATCCAATATTCAGAATTTCCTCGATGGTTGTAGCCAGGTCGCGGGATCGAAGGTCGAGTGTAACCACGAAGAACCCAGGAGCGGGCACCGGAAAACCGATGGTGGGAAGGAATGCCGTGACCTGTTGCAGGAGCTGCTTGTTTGAAAACAGGAAATTCTGCAGGTCCACTGTCATGGAAAAGACATGGGTGGTCTGGAACCCGAACGGGCCGTGGAAAGTGATCTTTATATTCATGGTCAGCTCGCCGTTGAGGAAACAGGCGATCGCCATCGTGTCGTTGGTTCGAGTGGCGGCTACCGTTCCCTCAAAGACATTTGCATTAGCCGAAGGAATATCCAGCGCGAGAAAGACAAAGTCATTCGTATCGGGGTACGGCGGGTTATGCGCGCCCGAGATGATCACCTGCTGGCAGGTCAGAAAGTCCGTCGACAGGTTCTTCCCCGACCATTTCCCGTTCCGGTATTCGCTGAATGCCAGCTGGACCTGCCAGTATTTGTCAGGGGGAGGTGTCGAAGTAGAAATATCTCCCTTCGAACTGCCCTGCGCCTTTTGGGTTTGTGTTTGCTTGTCCGCGTCTGTGGCCGAGGTGAAGACCGGCCAGTACAGATACAGCCGTCCGTTCTGCACCAGGGGGATTATCGTATCGCCGGAAATATCCGCCGACACCTTCTCCCAGGCGCTCCACCGGCCTCCGGCACCCAGGGTCCGGAAGTACCAGGTGGACGACGTGCCGCCGTAGGTCCGGGCGAAGACAAACAAAGTCCCGGTTGGTTCGTCATACCAGGTTCCCTTGATCTGCAACCGCGCCACTTCGTCGAGGTTTTCGAGATAGTTACTGAAAGCTGTCGTTACCAGATCGAGCGTGACCGGTCCCTGCGTGAGATCGTTCTGCAGGTCCTGGAAGAAGGGCGATTGACCCGGCAGCGTCTGTGGGAGGATCAGGTTCTCCGGGAAGAGGAAGGTATATCGTGCCTCGTACCAGCTCTTCGCCGTGCCCATCCATTCCCATTGCCGCCATTCGGGGTCGCCGGTGAACGGGTCGGTATTGACAGTGATCAGCGGCGCTTCGTTGTTCATCAGCACCCGCTGGACGAAGAGCTGGATCGAGCAGTATCCCTGGATGATCCGCGTCGTCGGCTGGCAGGCCGCCATCTCCGCGTCGATAAGGAAATTCCCATAGACCGCAAACTCATCCGGGAAGACATTGAACTTGTTCCCGGGGAGCCCATAGGAGAAAGGATTGCTGACGGAGTTAGACAAGAGGTAGGAGAGCACCGCATCGCGGCGTTGCATCCGCAACGTGTTCATCAGGGGAACGATTGCCGCGGTCCAGCTCTTTTCATCCGGGTACAATGCTTTTAAGGCTTGTTTGATGTCGATCGCGATCGTGTTCGTGATCGGATCGGCCGTCCAGGTCTCGCAGCGGGGGGGTGCGACCTTGAGCTGCGCGGCTGTCGTAAAGACCTCCGAAAGCCATCGCAGGTTGACAATATCCGCCAGATCGGTGATCGCCGGCAACAAACCGGTCAACGCAGAGCTGTCCCAGCCCGTGAGCCGGGTCAGATCATCGAGCAGCTGTCCCGGGTTTGGCGGGATCAGCGGTACGTGGGCGAGATCGTGGGCGACCGTCTGCGCCGCTGTAAGGATCGAATATACCGAGATCGAATCCACCGGCCTGTACCGTTGTTGAAACAAACGCATCGCGTCGAATGTCTGCCAGTCGCTGAAGGGTAGGGGAGCGGATGCCGAGGGCCAGGCATCCAGCGCCAGCGCTTTGAATGCCGTTGCATTTACCAGCATCCAGCTGACATCCGCCGCGGAGAGCGTGTAGGTTTCGACCAGGAAACCTATCCTCGCCAGCTTCATATACCACAGGGCTTGTGCCGACTGCAGGGGATCGGGGTTGACCGGTTTGTTGTTGGCGGCAAAAAGCGGATCTGTGAGCGTTGTAAAAAACGCCGGGAGCCCCTGCACCAAGGCTGTGGCGACAGCGGCGCTGACCCCAAAATTGCTCGCGACTTTGGACGCCAGCATTTCTGCCTCTACTAAGGGCTGGTACACCGGGCCGATCGCCGAGAGGAACCAGCCATAGAGTCCGGCGGCGTCCGTCGCCGTCGACATCTCCTCATCGATGCCGGCGAAGGGATTGGCAGCGGTCTGGACTGTTGCAAAAAGGGCTTCGATCGCCTGTTGCCAGGCGTAACTCTTTCCCAGTGATAATAAGGCGGCCTTGTCGGCATCGGTGATGACCCCCGCCAGTGTCAGTTCGCTTTTTGCCGCGTTCCAGGACAGCTGGGCCGAATACATCGCCGGGATTGAGATGGCCGGCAGGCCGATGGGTGCCGGCGTTGTTCCCAGGTACAGGTCCATCACTGCCTGTTGATACCTGGGATCGCCACTAAGGGACAGCAGACCCGCGCAATCCTCGAAGGCCATCGGCTTGACGATATTCAGCTGCCCGCCCTGGTATTGGATGCTGCCGGCCGCGAGTTTGACACTGGTGAAGGGCGTCAGCGGCGCGGGCGCATAGATCATGTACGAACCGGCGATTACCCCTGTCGCCGCCAGGGTGTCCAGCGCTGCCTGGTAATCCATCGCCGTGCTCAGCTGACGCAGCGTCGCGATCGATGCCGCGGGAATGGGCGTGACGTCGTTGTAATAGAGCACGCTGGTCTTTGGGTCGAATGCAAAGTGAAGTCCCGGCGGTATCGTCACCGGTGGCAGTGCGGCCAGAGAGGCAGTGCAGACCGTATCGGGCTTCGCTTTCGCGGACAATTGGCTGATCGCCGCCTGGTAGGCCGGATCGGGACTCAGTGCCTGCAGGGTCGCCTTATCGGCTGGGGACATTAGCCCCGTAAACGACAGCTCGCCACTTGCCCAGGCGATATTGATCCCCGACGACAGGCTGACCGGTGGCAATCCGTCCAATACGATCCCCAGGCAACCGGCAGGACTGAGCCCGCTATAGATGAACGCAATGGCATTGGTGTATTGTTCATCGGCATTCAGCAGCCCGAGATTGAACTCATCCATACACTTCGCGTTGGGCGTGCCGGTGAAGACGATCGCTCCCGGCGCATAGCTGACCGTTGAAAGCGCCGCGTCCGGTAAGGGCAAGGCGATGGAAGCCATAGGGTGTGGGATGGACGAAAGATCCGGCAGTTGCGACCATCCCGCGGGCAGTGACAGTAGCGGAACGGGCGAGACCTGTGTCCCCTGGCGCTGCACATAGAGTTGCCCGATAGCCGTCTGGAAACTCAGATCCGCGGACAGGGCCAGGAGGAACCGGAGATCGGCGAGACTCATGGTTCCGTTGAATGAGAGGGTTTGCGTCGTCGCATCATAGGCCAGGGACTCTACATTCTTATCCGGCGGTGCGATCGGCGGCAAAGCCGCGAGCCGGACATAGACGGTGGCCGCGACGCCCTGTGTCGACAAGAACAGCTGGCTTAGCGCCGCTCCATATCCGGGGTCATTGCTCTGCCCGAGCAACGCTTCATATACTGCCGCCGACATCGGGCCGGTAAAGCCCAGGGCGCCCGTCCCACCCGAGAAGGCCGGAATGTCCTGACGGCCCTGCGTTACCCAGGCGGGTGGCGAAGCGGGGATCGCCCCTGGCAACAGCACCGCTGCCATCGAACAACCTTGCGACCGCGTGTACAGCATGGACACGGCGGCCTGCGAGATCGCGTCGGGAGCCAGGCCGAGCAGGAATTGGCGGAAATCATCGCTCATCGTGCCGTCGTAGAAAAGAAAATATTGCGTGGTATCGAACCGGATCCCGGTGATCGTATTGTCCGGGAAGCTGATCACCGGCAGCCTGTCGAGCCAGGCCGTTGCGGAAGAGACCGGATATCTTGTTTGCAGTAGTTGCAGGAAGCGTCCATTCTCCTGCACCTGCTGTTGAAAATCCTCTTTGCCGACCGAGCCGAGGATCGCCAGCAGTTTGTTCGCGATACCCCTGTCCCAGCCCAGTACCGGATCGGCCAGCCATTTCTGCAATAACACTCCCTTGGGATCGGGAGTAGGTGTCGTCGCCGTCACGGCCGCCTGGACAGCGGAACGCAGGTCTTCAAGCCCCGTGATGACGGTGGTTGCATCCGGGATCAGGGAGGGAGTAGCGGTGGATTGATTCGTCAGCAGATAATTCAGATCGTCTACTTCCAGTCCGGCATTTTGCATCTCCCGGTAGGCGGTGATAAATTGGATCGTCGCTGCGGGGGTGGCTGCCGGTTTGCTGTTTAGGATAGTGTGCAGCGGATTGACCCCGAGTAGTTCCGTCAGGGTGAATAGCTGGTCGACCGTGCAGCCGAGCGTCTGGCATAGCAGACCGCAGGCATAGATAAAGGAAAGATCGGTGACCGACAGATCGGTATACGCGCCGTTGTCGCGGTTGAGGATCGCTGTCAGGTCATCCTGCGTGAGTCCGCAGGCCGTGAGGATCACCGGGATTGCCCCGGGATTGGTTGCTGTGTCCGCGATCTTCGTGACCTGCGGTCCCGAGGGCAGGGGGAGGTGGAATGCCGGGATGAGTGGATTGCTGATCTGCCGGTTCTGAAACAGCTGCTGATAGAGGCTGTTACTACCCGTCGTCGCCATATCCTGGTAAAGCACCAGCGCCTTCGTGGCATTTACTCCCAGCACCTCCATAACGCGCAAGAAACGGTACAGGTGGACGGCCATCGCCTCGTCCAGCTTTCCATCGCCCAGCGTCGTACCCATGATACAATCATCCAGCTCCTGCATGGTAAATGGCGCCAGCGTTTTCATCTTGTTCCACAGCCGGAGGAACCGGTTGATCCTGTCGAGCTTGTCGGTGGTCATCGCCGTGATCACCATCTTCGCCGTGTCGCAGGAGTTATCCGTGGTCGCGATGTAGCTGTCGCCCGTAGGATTGATGAACCTCATTTTGAGGAGGGTTTCCAGCTGTACAAAGCTCAGTCCGCTTGCCGTGAGGAACAGGTCCACCTCGGGCTGGCCGGCCGCGGCGATGGCCTGACCCCAGAATTTCCCTTGCTGACCGGGGGCGGCTTTAAAAATCATCGCCGCATCACCCATGGATATCCCCAGGTAGGCAAAAGCGATCTTGTCCGCCGGTTTTTGAAAGGTCGCCAGCAGCTCATGCCGTTTCTTTCCCATCTTCTCCAGGTAGGTATTCGCCTCGCTAAAATAGAGGTCGTATGGTAAGGTGATCGCGATCCGGTCGGGATAGAGGTTCCATTTGTTCTGCCCGGAGGTATTGAATGGATCGCTCATCGAGTCATACACGTTTGTATTCGTGTACTCCGGGTTTGTCGTGATCACCGCATTGTCCAGGTGTGTTTCATGGATCTCCTGTACGATGAGGGCAAAGCCGGCTATCCTTGCCCCGTCGGTCGACCCAAAGGTATCCTCATTGTAAACACTTCCCAGGATGCCCGGTCCGCTGTCCGGCGGGTTCAGCCCGGAGTCGATATCCTGAACGATCAGCTCGCTCCCGAAGATCTTTGGCAGCAGATCGAGCGTCCTTGGACTTACGGCCAGCGCTATTTTCAACGTAATATAGCGATCCCGGATGATCCATTGCGGGACCCATTGTTCGACGATCCAGGAGGGGAAATTCTCATTATCGCTATAGAAGACCCTCGAGACTTCCGCTTCCGGTGTCAGCAGGGAAATATTGCCAATCGGCGTCCTGGGGTCCTGGCCGATAGTCATCAGCAGCTTGTATAAGGCTGGCTTGATCTTTCCTGCGGCGAGTACAACGAGCACCCAGGTGATGAATAGATGATAGTTGGTTTTGGGATCCGGGCCGCCCAGGTTCAGCTGGATCGCTGCGATCGGCGGGATGATGTAGTCTTCCAGCAATTCGTTCACGATGTCGATATAGGGCAGCTCTGTATTCGTATTGTGGCAGGTGAGGTCGATATCCCCGAGGTCCGGCCGCCGCCGCCAGTGACGGCCTTTGGAAACATAGTCGTTCGCCAGCAGGACCGCCCGCGCATTGTTCGGCGAAGCCCCTGGCAGCTTGCGCTCAAACAGGAAATCCAGCAGGTCAGTAAGGTAGGCGGCCAGGGAGAGGAAGGAATGGCAGCTGCGGCACTCGCAATAGGAGGCGCCGATGCCGAATAACCCTGCCAGCTGCGGATGGTTTTTTCCGAATTGACTGTTCTTCAGCTGACCGGTATAATCCGGCAGCAGGTTGGTCGCCGGGTTATTCAGGGTCGACACCAGCCGGCCCGTCAGGTAGGCCGCTCCCGCATGCGCCGTTTCCGCCTGCTCGTAGACGGCTTCCGCCTTATCCGCACCTCCCAGTGTCCGTTGATACTGGTTGACAAAGCCGGACTTTCCCATGGCGTAGATCTGCCGCGCAGACTGGATATTTGCCGACAACAGCGCCAGGGATACATCCGCGCTTTGCACGGTCTTGTATATCCGCTGCAGGCCCATCAGCTTATAGGTGACTGTGTCGGGGTCCGCACCTGCCGGCAGCGGGTTCTTTTGGGTATAGGTACCCAGCCAGGCCGGAACGCTTGTTTTGAGGATGTCGAAGTCGCCTGCATGAAGAATACCGGTGAAATAGTCCTTGTTGTCAATAGGCAGGCCGGTCGCCTTTCCAAAGCGCGCTGCGAAGACCGGTGTCGGGTACAGCTTTTCGATACCCGCTGCAATCGTGGCGGCGGTTGTCTGCACATCGCCTCCGGCTCCTGTCGCGTTCAACATACTTATCCAATCGTTGGTGTCGTATGCCACCAGCTGGCGGAGATCTTCGGGTGTGGCGATCTTATGCTGTTGCATTATGGCGTTTACTGCTCCCGTATTGTTTGACGTCCAGTCCGATAGCTGCAATACCACCTTTAATTTATTCAGTGCGGCTGTGCCCGCCGTTCCCTGGAAGTTGGCGTCCGCCGCCAGTCCTGTCCAGAAATCATCATCGGTGGCGCCCGGCTGGTAGCTCTCCAGTACTGCGAGCGACTGGCCTTCCGACAGCCCTGCCCCCCCAAGCTGCTGGTAGATGGGCGGCAGCGCTGCTGTGGCGCCGGGGGGCGCCTGCTTCAATTTTTGTAACTGCGCCTGGATGCTGGTCCGGCTTGCCCACAACTTGTACGGAATAATATTGTCATCGGCCGCCTGCTGGATGGCCGCCATCATCGCCGGTACTGAATTGCCCCAGCAATCGATATAGGCCTGTTGCAGCGTCCCGTCGAGATCGGCCGGTAAGGTCGCCCCGACCTCTCCCAGCTGCCGCAACAACCCGTAGAAAACTCCCGCGTCTACGCCGGTCATTTTTCCGAACCGGTAGGCGGCGACCAGGGTTAACAGGACATCGGTCGCGATACCCGATTTCCCTATGAGGTAGCTGAGATGATGCACATCGGATGTCTCGTTCAGCTGGTCCATGGTCAGGGTTCCGAGAAAGGGTGTTACTTTTTTTATAGCCGCCGTAAACTCGGAGTCCCCGCGGTATGGGTGTGGCCCCAGGTCGATATCGGCCTGCAGCAGTGTTGGTGCGTCATAATAGACGGGGCTGGTGTATAATAGGCCTCCGTTGTTTCCATAAAGGCGCAGTACTATATCTGCAGCCTCTTTGTAATCGATGGTATACTTGCCGTTCCCATCCGTCACGGCTTCCCCCAGGAGCTGCTGGCTTTGCAGCCCTTGTCTGTAAGCCTTCACCGTCGACCGGGGCATGGGTTCGATCCATTCATCATATACCGTCCCCTGTATGCTATAGCTGACGGCCGGCGCCGGCGTTTTGGGGATCAGCCCATATTGTTCCAGCAGTCCGTTCAACACATTTGCCGTATCCTCGTCGACCACTCCCGACGGGGTCACTTTCATATAGATCACCTGGAAGGAACTGATCACCTGTCTCGTTCCCTGCCCATACACCTCTTCCTTTCGTTCCCCGAGCAACGTCGATATCAACTGCGGAGTATTGAACAGCTCCAGGAAGCCCTGGATATTCATTTTCGGTCCCAGCTCAGCGATCGCGTCATGGAGATTTTTTATCTCGGCGCCTTTATCTCCGGTCTGGAGAGGAAAAATGATCTTTTGCATAAGAGGTGTTTATTGAATGGGTTAAAAACCATAGCGTGCGAGGCCTTCGTGAAATATTTCCAATATTTTCTGATCGGGTTCCTCGTGACTGGCAATACCGGCGTTGACCGCCGCTCTTGCCCGTTGAAAATTCTTCCCGGTATCCCACAGCCATTTAAAATCAAAAAGATTCAACTCGGTGTCGTGCGACACGATACCTGTAGAATATTCTCTTCCTTGCCAGGTCCCGGCATAATCCAGCGTAAACGGCAGGTCCAACGCCTTTTGTGCTACAGCGGTCATTCTTACGTTTTCGCCTGCTTTGTCCTTTGGACCTACGTTATCATCAAGACCGAGTGCATTGTGGCCCATTTCATGTAGAATGACAAAGAGCGGCCCTTCGGCAATGACCTCCGGTGAATCTTTTGTAAGGATGTCCAGCGTGCCGGTTGTACGGCCTTTTGGATATAGGTCGTAGGCGTTGAAGAAATTTCTTGGCATGACGGTAACGCCGGGATTTTGATTTGTGCCCAAAGCGGCGATGCCGGTCGCAGCGGTCCGGCCGGAGAGGTAAACGGTGGTTTTCCGGCTTTCCGTATCCGTGTCCGGCAGCAGGCTTCGCAGAAGGATGTCCATCGCCTTTTTCGCATGGTCTTTGTCAATCTGTTTGGAGTCCTTGTCCTGGTCCACGGCGGCATTGAAACGGTTTCGGGCAATCTCGATGTCTTCCTGATCGACGACGCCGTCGTTATTGGTATCCGCAACGGTAAGCCGCTGGTTTTTTTCATCATAGCTCGTTTCCAACCCGAGCGCCATTTGGATATTCTGCTTGACAATTTCGACAAACATCTTCTCCTCCTCCTTGCTGACGCGGATCTCCGTGTTCCGCGTGAATTCAATGCTGGTCCCGGATGGATCACTGGCTCTTACCGGATTTCCCTTTACGTACACATACACGTTCAGCCCGTCTTTGATCCCAATCGGATCGCAGCTCACCCATCGGGAGAGCCAGGGCGCATAGTATCTCGCTCCATGATAGTACAGACCGCTTTCTTCATCGCGTTCCTTTCCTGTGTAACGGTACCGTTTCACGGGGACATCCAATCCGCCGTCGGCGGCCTGGAATGAGCTTGTGCCGAAGGGATGGTATTCCTCATAGGAGATGGTCTGTGCGTTCGCGTCCAGTTCGAAGGCCACGCTGTCGAGATGATTTCCATATTGGTAACGTGGATAGGCCATCCCTGTCGTCGTTGCATCTGCGGCCGCGGCGTCGAGCCTTTTGATATCGATCATCGCCACCCGGCGCTGGTCGTCCATGAGATGCAACGTGTCTCTTTGGAGGATGGGGTTCCCGGCGCCGTCATAGCTTTTATATATCTCCAGTGCTCCGAGATAGATCCGTTCGGCTGTTCTGATGCCGGTGGAGCCCTCGGTAACCTTTCGTACTCTCATCCCGGATACATCATAGTTGTAATACGTAGTTGCCTGCTGCGTTACACTGGTCAGCTGGTCCCTGAAATTCCACGCCATTGTCGGGAGATGCGGCAAATTGAGCATATTGCCGTGACCGTCATAGCCGTATTGCACGGGGTTCCCGTTCCCGACGGTCGTGGATACCAGTTGGTTCTTGTTATAGACAAAGTTTCGCGTATAGCTTCCGTTTCCCGCGACATGCTGCAACTGAGTCATGTTTCCTGCCGGATCATATTGGTACGTTTGCGTATAGTTGCGGAGAGCTTGTTGATCGGCCGGCGAGGGGAGTGGGGTCAGGGCTCCGAAGGGGAAATCGCGGTAATTGTTGCCGGCGGCGTTCTCGTTGACGGTGTTTTGCGCGATCTGCTCCCGGCCAGTCGCCCGGATCAGCCGGTAGAGGGCATCATAGGTGTAGTTTCCGTCGCTGAGTACCTGGTGATTGCTGTAGAAAACCGGAGGCTGCGCCTTGTCCTGCGCATAGGTTATATTACCGGCGGGATCATAGTAATAGTCAATGTCCTGCAGGATATCGGCTCCGTTGTTCCGCGTGCTTGTCAGCCGCGCCAGCCGGAAGGTCGCGGGGTCGTATTGAATATTTGTGACGGTGTTGTTGCCGTATCGAATATTCAGGCGTTGTCCTTTCTCGTTGTGACCGATCCGCATTACGATCGGCGCCTTTGGTCCACCGCCGTAATAGACGTCGACCGTGTTCAGCATCCCGGCCTCGCCATAGCCCTGAACGATGGTATCCGTTCCGTTGACCCACTGTAGTACCATTCGGTTCAGGGCATCGTATTCCATCTGCATTCCATATTCTTGTCCCAACAGGCTTTGGTCTGCGGCTTCGTCCCCACTCCAGGTATTTACCGGCAACAGAGCCTGTGCTGCCTTATACCGGAGCGCGAGGGTTCGGCCTCCTTTTACCGGATTTCCCTTGAAGTCATAGGCGTAGTTTGTCATCAATCCCGACTCGTCGAACTGGCGGTACGGTTTTGTCCGGAGGTTGTTCGCCAGGTCCCCTGGCGTCCCTTCGCCATAGATATTGTAGGCAAAGAGAACTTCTGTCGGTCCTACTTGTACATAACTCTTTTGCGGCCGGTGCAGCGCGTCATATTCGTATCGGTACCTATACGCATTTGGGCTGTTGAGATCCCATTGATAAAGCGGCTTGTCCATTGCATCATGCAGCACCCAGCGATCCCCGGAATCCATGCTGAGCTGATGGATGACCCGGTTCAACAGGTCGTAATCATATTGCATGACCGTATTTCCCAGCGGGTCGATGATCCGAAGCGGATTGTTCGTCAGATCGAGCACGGTCTGCGTCGCATAAAAGGCGTCCACGCCGTTGGTACGGTTATACGACACATTATAGATCCCCCTTCCCAGGCTGTCCAGGTGCTTTGCCGACGGAGTATTATCATGCGCGGCAGCTTTTGTCGCCGCATCGGCCTGCAGGGGATCGGCGGAGCCTATGGACTGTGTATACCATTGACCGGCTTTTACGTTATCGTTGGGATCATAAGCGATCTCTACCCAGCCGTCGAAGGTTGTGCTTGAAAAACTTCCGTCCGGAAAATCTGTCCGTACCACCCGGCCCAGGGGATCATAGTGCAGTATCGGCGTCACCCCGTTTGCCGGCGCTTCCTCGTATACCGGCGTGTTGCTGAACCATGGCTCGTATTGCATGACAGCCTTGCCCTTATTGTTATATACTTTCTTGCCGCTCCCGATCCACCGGTGCTGCCCTCCGCCGACGGGAAGGTCTGCCTGCACTTTCTTCATCGCCGGGCGGCCAAGGCCATCTGTATATTCGAAGACATATTGTCCGGCGGGGGTGGCGCTATTCACCCTGGGATCCATGACCAGGTTCGCATGGAGCCGGCGGGTAACTGTGCCTGAGGCGAATGGCTCTCCCGCCGATCCCGCGAATTGATACACATACCTTGTCGTCGCTCCCTGCAATATCGCGGGGCCATTTGCGATCGGATCGCTGAAGAATGCTGCTTTTGTGGCCGGCGCCAGGTCGGGGGTAAAATTACCGTCCAGCACATCGCCTTCTCCTTTTCCCCGTAATGCTATTGCGACCAGCAATCCCAGCCGGTCATAGCGCAGATCGGTGGCATTGTTGTTGGGGTCTTCGATGGTCGTCGCTGCCATGACCCGGTAATCTAATTCGCTGATCGTTGTCACATTGCCCAGCGCATCGGTGACGGACTTCATCAGCAGGAAATAGGGATCATAACCGGCGGTGGTTGCGAAACCATAGTTGTCCGTATATTGATATGGCATCAGGAACGGCAATGCCGAGCCGCCTTTTTTGTATTGGATGACTCCTGACGGCACCCACCACTCACCCGGCGCATCTTCTACATAGCGCCCTGTTGCCAGCAAGGCGGCTGTTGCCTTGCCAGACAACGCCGTTACATTGGCGTCGAAAGCCAGGTGAAGCCGTTGATACAATATTCCTTTTGAGCCCATTGTATAAAGGGGTAGGGGGCTCGCCAGGTCGTCGGCCATGAAGATGCTGCGTTGATGCTTTAACCGGGTCAGCACGGCTCCTGCCGGAGCGATCAGATCTGTGATGGTGAAGTACCCTCCGCCGGAGGGGTTGACTCCGTCGACCTGGTAGAAGATCGTCTCGCAGACCGCCGGCACCCGGTATGCACCGCCGTCGGCGACCAGGGGACCGGTATAGGCGTTTTTGGTGTATACCAGCCAGGTCTTCTGCTGCTCCTGCCAGACTGGGGCGGGTAAGGGCTGGCTCCCCGGTAAGGTCAGACCGCCAGGATGCGCGAGGTCGACCGGTTGCCGTGCGTAGGACACGGTGTAGGAGTCGAGGATATTCCCGTATGGATCGAAAGCCGTATTCAGCTTGTGGGCGATCCGTGGATCGGCGGGATTTCGTTCGTAGTTGTAGGTGATCTGCTCGCTTTCCGTCACCAGGAAGCATGCATACGGATTGCCTTCCCGCGGCTGTAGCAACACAATATTGTTATTGTGCTCCGCCGCAGAAAAAGGATAGGGGGATTGTTTTGGATTGGTGTCCGCATCGAGTGCATACACTTCCTGCCGCAAGACCATTCCCTTGCAGGCCCGCGACGCTTCCCGCGCCTCGTCGGCCGTCATTCCCGGCGGTAATCCCGGCTTTGGTAATTTGTGTTCGGCAAAAACCGGATTCTGAAAATACTCCTGTTCCAGCTGGTTTAGTATCCGGTCGACCCCGAACCAGGCGCCGGTGTGATACCAGGTCTTTGTCAAGACCGGTTTTTGATCCGCCGCTGCGTTCGTATCGAAGCTGTCCGTGTCCGTCTGCTCCACCCGGCCGAATCCTCGAAACTCCTTTTCGGCATGATCGTAATAGCCGTGGTGATAGGTGTAGCTGCATCCATACCGGCTCCCCGAAACGGCATCGGTAATTGCTGTCGTGACCACACAGTGCACAGGGAAAAAAAGCTTTGTGATCCAGGGGGTTCCGGAAAGTTTGTCTTGCAGATAGAACCCGGTCGAAGTGCGGAAGGTTAGGTCTACCTGCTTGCCCATCCCGTTGCTGTACCTGTTCAGCAGATACGGCTTTTTTCCGCCCATCAGATCGATATAGCGCAGGGGTGTATCCGTATTGTTTGGTAATGGGGAGGACCATACAAGGCAGGCCGTTCCATTCCCAAGCAGATCGGTTGTTGTGATCTGGTTGGGGGTGGCAGGATCGGGGAAGGCCTCCCACCCGAAGGGCTGACCCCAGGCATTCCCGCTGAGGTTCGGCCAGGCGCGGAACCTGTCCTGCCCGAGGTAAATAACATCCGTCGCGCCCGTGCCATTGATATCCGCGAGCCGGAGATGACGGGGATCGAACCCGCTGAGGTCATCGAATACCGGGGCAAAGCTCATATTCACCTTTGCACCAAACCGGCCATAGCCCTTGTTCGGCCAGTAAGAAATTTCGCCGTTGCGGATGCGAACGATATCGGTCAGGCCGTCGCCTGTCATATCGGCGAGATAAATACTCTCCACCGGGTCGGCGAAGACTACGGCAGGACCTACCTCTTCATCGAAGGGCTTTGCGGCAAGCTCCGGCGAGTCATAGCCGGCCGTTCCCAGGGAAGGATACCAGCAAAAGACGTCTTCCTCCGACAGCACGATCTCCGGTATGCCGTCGCCGTTCAGATCGATGAATTTTATATTCGGGTCGTTCAGATTTACGGCCGGGTATTGATCGAAGGCTTCGAACGGCAGCCATTTCCCCTCATCTGTCAGCGGAAAATACCCGCGGTCGGGTTGTGCATTGCTCACGACGAATTTTCGTCCGTCGCCCGTGAGGCTTTGCAACTGCAGGGCTCCATTGCTCAATCCATTCATCGAGGGCCGCGGGCTCACATCGCTGGCGGGCGAAAATACTCCCTCGCCGCAGTTGCTGTTGTAATACCAGCCTCCGCCTTGCTCGCTAAGGATACCGGCGATCCCTTCATTCCAGAGATCGGTGAACTGATACCGGTTGCTCAGCCCCTCCGGGATATTCGGGATATTCTCCGGTGGGATTGTTTGTAAGGTAGAGTTGTATTCGGGCAACTGGTAGGTGAAAATTAGCGGCGGGTAGCTCGTCGTCGCATAACCCATGCCTGGCGATCCACTCCATCCCGTTACGGTCATCGATACCGGGAAATCCGCTTCCGCATAGTCCGTCAGCCCGCGGTACAGTATGTCCAGCGACCGTACAACGACCGGCGAGGGGCCCAGTTCCGCAAAGTCATGGAACAATAGAAATCGGCGGCATTGGCGGTAACACCGCATGTCGAACCCGGGTTTATAATTGGAGAAGGCGTCCCAGCGGCAGGGCCAGGTAGTGGTTGGTTCTACTAACGGTGTAGTTGGATCGTGATCCCCGTAGTCCAGTACCAGCGAAAAAAAGTAGGCATTGGGGTCTGGCAGGAAGGCTGTGTACGGATCGGCTGGGTTTCCTGGCGCTGCCGGCCCCGCCGGATCATATGGCGCCTTATTGCCATAGCCGACCCGCTTGAGATAGTTGTTCGCTATCCGCTGATTTCCGTTCAGCCTGTTCCCTTCATGGAGGATATGGGGAACATTCGCCAGGTCTTCCGGGGCGTAGAAGAACTGATAGCTGTTTCCCTTATCGTCAAAGCTGATGTCGGGCCACCATTCGAATACGCGGCTTGTATCGTCCGGATCGGCTACGCGGCTCGCCGGTGTGAGGCCATAGAAAGTGATGATATTTTCTTTGGTAGTCGTTTTCCAATATATTCCCGTATTTGAACTGACGCGCTCGACCCGTGTGAAGGGTGCCTCCACCCGTGGCCGGTATCGTTTGATCCGGTAATGACCGACTTGCTTTTCGTCGGGCTGCCATGTGCCTATCGGGTCTTTTACCAGCGCCGGCACGAGGTCTTCCGCGCCCGACAGCTGATAGATGTCCCCGTTCCCGGCATCTTTATATTCCGGTAACCGTTTGTCCGTCCGGCGGCGGATCGCGGAAAGGCTAATATTCCACCCCAGCCCGAAGGGGGTGTTACCGCTGCCGGAATTATAATTGAGAGAAAGCCCGGGCAGGAATTCGTTCCGGGATTTTGCCTGGGGGAGGGGAATTTGGATCGTCGCCGTTCCGTTGGAGGCGTTGACCTGGAATTGTTCATCGATGGACTTAAGGGCGCCGCCGCCCTTCGGAGTATTGATCGAAGGGATCTGAAGCAGATTGTTCTTTGCAAAATCGTTATCCGATCCCGCCATCTCCTTCTTTCCGTCAGGGATGCCCTGGTTCATAAGACCCGGTTTAAGGTTACCGGAAAAGTAGGACAAATAAACGGCAACCCAATACCACCTTCAGGCCATTTTTTCCAAGGCGGAGGATGGCGATGTTTGGATGAGCGGCGAGCCTGGCCCGCCGGATTTTGTATTTTCGCGGGACATATGTCAAATGGCCATCTATTCCAACTTGAGCGATACCGACTTACTCCTGCTGATCAGGGATGGCCAGGAAGCTGCCTTTACGGAAATTTACAACCGGTACTGGGAGCGGCTGGTCGCTACCGGCTATTACTATACCCGGTCGAAAGAGGCCGCCGAAGAGGTCGTCAACGACGTCCTCATGGGGCTTTGGCTCCGGCGGACGAGCCTGGCGATCGATTGCCTTCCCGCCTACCTGGGTACGGCTGTTAAATTTGCCGTATTCAAGGTGATGGCCCGGAACAAAAGAAGGAGCCAGGTGCTGAGTGGGCAGCTGTCGGGCGAAGCCGACGCGGCGGCGCATAACGACACCGAGCAGCATCTGGATGCCTTATTTATGGATGAATGGCTCCGGGGCGTTGTGGAGCAACTGCCCGAGAAGGCCCGGCTGGTGTTTGTCTACAGCCGGGAGGAAGAGCTTTCGATCAGGGAGATCGCCGGGAAAATGGATCTGTCCCCCAAATCCGTTGAGTATCATATGACAAAAGCGCTGAAAGCCATTCGGGATTCCATCCGTAAGATGAGCATTTTCCTGCATTCTTTTCTTTCCTGAAAAAAAATCTTCGTCCTGGTTTAGGGGTGCGGTGTATGAAGGGGTACTATATGGTCAAACGATCGATCTATGAACCACGAGCGATTGGATGAGCTCATCGATAAATATGCTTTTGGAACGATCAGTCCCGAGGAACTGCAGGAGCTGCTGGATTGGTATCGTTCCGCGGAAATAGGTACGGTGGAATGGCCGGCGGAAAAGCTTGAGGAGAAGGATCATTTACAACAGCGGATGCTGATGCGATTGCAGGCGCAGATCCGGGCGGTGCCGGAGACCTCCGAGGCGCCCGCAAGGCCCGTGGTGCCCGTGGTGCCGACGAGACCCATGGCTCTGCCCCGGGGACGAATATTGCGACTGCGCGCCTGGCAGGTGGCTGCCTCTCTGGCTATACTATTTTCCTCCATCTGGATAGCCCGCCAATATCTGGGTCTTACCGGGAGTCCCGCATGGGTCGCGGTAAGGAATCCGACAGGTAAGATCCAGGCTATCCGGCTTCCGGACAGCAGCGAGGTGTGGCTGAATGCGGCCAGCGCTATCCGGTATTCCCCGGATCTTGGCAAAGGGCATGATGCGTCCCGGGAAGTCTATCTCGAAGGGGAAGGCTATTTTGATGTAACCGAAGACCCCGCTCATGCCTTTGTCGTACATGCCGGATCGCTGACGACTACGGTATTGGGTACTCGCTTCGACGTCAAGTCCTTTTCGGGCGAAAAGCTGGCTTCCATTTCCGTCATCACCGGGAAGGTGAGGGTGGGGGATAGCGCCCGCGTTCTCGATGTGCTTACTGCCGCCCGGCAATTGCAGGTCGATACCCGAACGGGGAATTCAACTACGGTAACGATCGATACCGGCCAGGTCCTTGGATGGCGGCAGGGGAGACTACAATTTTCCGGGCAGACGATGGAAGAGATCACCGAGAGTCTTGCCAGATGGTATAATATTCATTTTGTCTTTGCGGATCCGGCGATCAGCCGTTGCAGATATTATCTAAATTTTGAGAATACTATTTCCCTTCAACAACTGCTGGCGGCATTGAAGGAGACCACCGATCTGAGTTTCCAGGAAGACACCACTCATCACACGGTCACCATCTCGGGGAAAGCCTGTAATTGACCTTAAGTCCGTATCAATTCTTTATTATGCGCGTATCTATTTTCGTAGCCGGGCTACTTACACTGACAGCATCCTTATGGGCCAAATTGGGTTATACCCAGCGATTGGAAGATGTAAAGATCACCCTTCAACTGAATCACGCTTCCATGACAGAAGCCCTCCGGGCGATCGAATCGAAGACCCCTTTTAAATTTCTTGCCCGGGCGGAAGATGTAGAACCCTTGCAGGACATCACCCTTGCCGTAAAGGATCAGCCTGTCGCGGATGTCCTGCCAACTCTTTTCAAGGGGCGGCATTTGCAGTACAAACAGGTGGGGGTAAATATCATCCTGAAGAAGGCGACATCCAACAATGAAGGCCCCGACAACGCGATGCCCATCAAATTCAAACCACCGGCAAAATTTGCCGTCAGCGGCACTATTCGGTCGGCCGGGACCGGTGAGACCGTCCTGGGCGCCACGATCCATATCGAAGAGCCCTCCACCGGCACCGTGACCAACGAGTATGGGTTCTATTCGCTGACCGTTCCTGCCGGTGGCAGCTACCGGATGACGGTTAGCGCCGTAGGATTCAAAACCCAGAATGTAGAATTCACGCTGGCGGCCGATCTCGTGGAGAATATCAAGATGGAGGAAGAAGTCAAGGACCTTCAGCAGGTGACCGTTACCGCCACTTCGAGCAGCCGGAGCCTGCAAAGCCCCCAGATGGGTCTGGAAAAACTCAACATCAGGGAGGCCAACAAGATCCCGGTTATTTTTGGCGAAAAGGATATTCTCAAGACCATCCAGCTGCTACCGGGCATCAAGTCTGCCGGCGACGGGAATAGCGGTTTTTATGTCCGGGGCGGGGCGGCGGATCAGAACCTGATCCTTTTGGACGAAGCCGTTGTCTATAACCCTTCCCACCTGTTGGGATTCTTCTCTACCTTTAATTCCGACGCCATCAAAAATATCGATGTCTACAAGGGCGGGATGCCGGCTCAGTATGGCGGAAGGCTTTCTTCCGTTGTCGACGTAAAGATGAATGACGGGAACAATAAAGCGTACAATTTCAATGGCGGCATTGGTCTCATCTCCTCGCGGCTGACGGCAGAAGGGCCTATCCAGCCCGACAAATCATCCTTTCTTGTCTCCGGGCGGCGGACCTATGCCGATCTTTTTCTAAAGCTTTCCTCCGACTCCAACGTCAACAAGAGCCGGCTCTATTTTTATGACCTGAATGCCAAAGCCAATTATATTTTCGGCGACAAGGACCGGCTGTATCTTTCGGGCTATTTTGGCAGGGACGTTCTTGCCCAGGGTAATACGGTCGGCATCAATTGGGGCAATACCACGGCCACCCTCCGGTGGAACCACCTGTTCAATACGCGCCTGTTTTCCAATACGTCCCTTATCTATAGCAATTATGACTATAAGATCCACATCAACCAGGATGGGGACAATTTCGATATTTTTTCACAGATACGGGACTGGAATTGGAAAGAAGCGTTGCAGTGGTATGTCAGTTCGAAAAATACTGTGAGTGTCGGTCTCGACGCCATATTTCACACGATCCGTCCGGGGGAGATCACCGCCAACGGGAATGACGCCGGGATCAATTCCGTAGCTCTCCAGCGCCGGTATTCGCTGGAAAATGCCGTCTATGCCACCGACACCTGGAAGGCAAGCGACCGGTTCAGCCTTACCTATGGCATACGAGTCTCGGCATTTTCCGTCCTCGGGAAGGGAGATTACTATGACTTCAATGCCAATGGCCAGGTCATCGATACGCTTCATTACCGGTCCGGCCAGGTGGTAAAGACCTATGTCAATCCCGAGCCGCGGATCGCGGCCAGCTTCCAGCTGGATCCCACTACGTCTATCAAGGCGTCTTATGTCCGCAATACCCAGAACCTCCACCTTATTTCCAACAGCACCACCAATTCCCCAACGGATAAATGGGTCGCGAATACCAATGTGATCAAACCCGAGATCTCCGACCAGTGGGCCCTTGGATATTATAAGAACCTCGCCGAGAACAAATATGAGCTGACGGTAGAGACCTACTACAAAACCCTGCAGCACCAGATAGACTATCGGAATGGCGCCAATATCTTTACCAACCATCCCATTGAGTCCGAACTACTCTTTGGCCGTGGACGGGCGTACGGGATCGAATGGCTTTTGCGGAAAAAAACCGGCCGGCTCACGGGGTGGATCAGCTATACCCTCTCCAAGACAGAACGACAGATCGACGGGATCAATAACGATCGCTGGTATAATGCCCGGCAGGACCGGACCCACGACATTGCCATTGTAGCCGTCTACGAGATCAACAAGAAATGGTCCTTTTCTGCGGACTGGGTGTTCTATACAGGTGATGCCGTCACCTTCCCCAATGGGAAATACCAGGTCGGCGGCGATGTCTACTTCTATTACACCAATCGGAATGCCTACCGGATGCCCAATTATCACCGGCTGGACTTCAGCTTTACGAAACAGCTGAAAAAGACCCGGAGATTTTCCAGCGAGCTGGTCTTTGGGGTGTATAATGCTTATGGCCGGAAAAATGCGTACCAGATCGATTTCAGACAAGGCAAAACAGATCCCAATATCACCGAGGCCGTACAGACTTCCCTTTTCAGTTTTGTGCCCTCCATCTCTTATAATTTTAAATTCTAGACTTTACTTTATGCGTCCTATCGTTTTTATAATGATCTTTTCCCTTTTGCTCTGCGGCTGCCAGAAGGTCATCTCCGTACACCTGGACTCCGGCGCCACCCAATATGTTATCGAAGGGGTGGTCACCGATCAGCCGGGTGGTTCCAGCGTCTCCATCAGCCAGACCAAGGATTTTAGTGGCAACAATACTTTCGCCGGCGTCAGCGGGGCTATTGTGACGATTGACAATGGAGGGGCCAGCTATCTATTGACGGAATCGAGCCCCGGGTTCTATACTTGCGGAACGCTGACCGGGGTGCCCGGCGACACCTATCGTTTGAAAGTCGTTCTCGACGGCGTCACCTACACGGCCTCCTCCACGATGCCTACTCCCGTCATTGGGATGGACAGCATTTATGTAAGCACCGGCGTACTCACCGATAAGAGATATGTTACCGTTGTCTTTACTGATCCTGCCGGCATTCCCAATTACTATCGCTGGGTACAATATATCAACGGGCGGAAGGAGAAGACCAATTTCTTCGGCAATGATGAATTTACGGATGGGCTGAGGATCAAGAACCAATTGAATTTCAATAATGATACCGATGATCCGAATCGGGACATCAAGACAGGCGATTCGGTACGTATCGATATGATCAACATTGATTCCACCGTTTACCAGTATTGGTTTGCGTTGCAGCAGAATGCGGATGGGTCCGGCAGGAGCGCTTCACCGGCGAATCCCACGGGGAATATTGCGGGGGGGTGTTTGGGGTATTTTAGTGCGCAGGGGGTGAGGACACGGAGCCTGGTGGTGGGGAAGGAATAAGGTTAACCGAAATTTGAGATCGTAAAATCACACTTGCCTGAATTATCATTGCAGTATATCGCCCTTCGCAATTTTATCCTTGCTGTTTTTCATCGTTCTGCTTGGTTGAGCTATGTATTTGAAGTAAATTCAAAGACATTTGTTTTGCCAAACTAACTATGAAAGTAATCACCGTTATCAACGACCAGTACCACCGCGGATTTAATTTACTCCGGTTGTCCTGTTCTGCCAATAACCTGGACCTCCTGGTACTGGTATACGGTCAGAAGAATTTTTTCAGCAACCGGATAAAGGACAACTTGCTCCTGAACTATCTGGATCGCCATACGAAGGATGATGAGATCATTTTCTTTTCCGATGGGAATGATGCAATACTACTCTGCCCGGAAAGCGAGATATTAAGCAAGTATTATGGATTTGGGAAGGAGGTTGTCTTTTCGGCTGAACGCGTTTGCTGGCCGGATACGACTCTTGCCAAGCAATTTCCTGTCTCTACTTCCGCTTACCGCTACCTGAACTGCGGTGGATTTGTGGGGACAGCCGGTGTCATAAAGCAGTTATTAAGAGAGGAACTGCCATCTACTGGCAAGTTTGAGCATAGCAATCAATATTTGTGGGCAAGGAGGTTTTTAAAGCATGTCGATCTTATTGCATTGGATACAGCATGCGAAATATTTCACACCTTCTCGCCTGAGGTAGGAAAACGTTTTCAGCCGATCGATCTGCCGCACAACGTGGCCCCTTTTTATTCGTGCATGAAAAAATGGTTTACGGAGAACTTTGCAATCGATAAGGGCCGGCTTTTTAGTAAGATAACGGGTACATGGCCCTGCCACGCGCATTTTAACGGCGATGCCAAAGTGATCATGGACATTGATATAATAAATATGGTATTCAGCCAGATCGGCGATGGCCGGAAGGCCAGGTTCATAGAAGGAGTAACGAATGCACCTATTGCTTAATCATCAATAATCCTGGAAATGACCGACCTGTCCTTCCTCCCGAATGCTCTTTCGGCGGCCTCGCAGAAAATAGCAGATACGTATTGTCTGGGACTGCTTCAATCCCTGGTGACCGGCTATCCTTTTCTGCCTATTACAACCGCTTCGCTCAGACCACACGCGCTGGTGCATATCCTGAATGACATTGTCGTTAACGACAGGAAAAATATCATCGAGTTCGGTTCGGGTCTATCGACCATACTGATAGGCAGGCTGATCAAAAGGAATGCACTCGATTCAAGGATACTATCCGTCGAAAATGACGAAGGATGGGCAAAAACCGTGAGCCGCCTTGTGCGTAATGAGGGCATCGAGGATGCGATCGATGTCGTTCACGCGCCGTTGGTAGAGACGGGCCTTGCTCTCGACGGCAACCTTTGGTATGATGTGAGCGTGCTGGATGACCGGATCGCCGGCAGGCAGTTCGATATGGCGATCATTGACGGACCGAATGCCTGGCAAAAAGGCCATGAGAAGGCGAGGTATCCGGCTTTGCCCTATATATACGGGAAATTGAATTGTGGGTTCTGCGTCTATCTTGACGATGCAAACCGGCCGGGCGAGAACTCGATCATTCAGCTATGGGAGAAAAAGTATGGGACCGAGTTCTCGAAGGTGGGGGACACGCTGGCTTATTGTAAGACGGGAGGGGTGTTTCATTCGGCGGCGGTTTAGAGGTCATTTGGAGTTTTCAATGGCAAGAGGTATTGACAATAAAAAAAGCACCTGGCTTTTCGCCAGGTGCTTTTTTGGTGGGAGTTGACGGGTTCGAACCGCCGACCCTCTGCTTGTAAGGTTGGTTTGGTCTTTATTTTGTTTTTCTTCATTTTGCTTCGTTGTGCTTGAAACCTATGGCTGTTGTGGGTTTCGGCGGAATTACATATCTTCCCTTTAGCAGTTGAAATGCTGTTTAGCAGTCGTGTGTTAGGCAAATTGTTAGGCACAAAAAAAGCACCTAAAAATTAGTGAGGTATGTCAGTTACTACAGCGATCATCCTGGACAAACGGAAGAACAGGATGAATAAGAAAACGAAATGTTATCCGGTCAGTATCCGGGTGACGTTTGAAAGAGTCCCGAGAGCTTTTGATACGGGTGTTGAGATGGCTCCGGAGGAATTCGCCAAGTTGGGGTCGCCGAGGTTGGGCGAAAAGTTAAGGGAGATCAAAGAAAAACTGGAAAAGGAGGAGCAGCGGGCCAAGACGATTATCAAAAATCTTAACAGATTTTCTTTTGCGGCCTTTTCGGACCAATTTTCGGCATTCCAGCCTTTTCGAAGGAGGAGGCGAGCGCAGGGCAGGGAGGAGGCGGGGGTAGGTGGCTTGACGGAAGCGGCCGCGACAGGGGGAAAGGTAAGCGTGCCGATCAAAAGCGACGGGGAGCGCAATTTCGTGAACCAGTTCGGGAAGCGGAAATACCCGCGGGAAAAATCGGCGATAGATTTTCCGGCCTTAGGTGAGGTGGCGGTCTTCTACGGTCAGTATATCGCGAAGCTGGAAGCGAAGGAACAGGCGGGTACAGTAGGCATCTATATGTGCAGCCTGGTGAATTTGCTCGCTTATAAGCCTCAGTTGCGGTTTGCGGATGTGACGGACGTCTGGCTCTGCAAATATGAAAAAGATATGCGGGCTACGGGGCGGTCGGTAACGACGATCGGCATCTATTTGCGGTGCCTTCGTCGAATATTCAATATGGTGATCGCAAAACGAATCATCGATCGGGATCTATACCCATTTGGACGCGACCTATACGTGATCCCGGCGGCCCGGAAGAGGAAGAAGGCCTTGAATATGGGGCAGATTAAAGCCCTCTTCGAGTATCGATCGGAAGACAAGATTCGTCAGATGTGTAAAGACCTCTGGTTTTTCCTGTATGTAGCGAACGGAATGAATGTGAAGGACCTTTGTTTGTTAAAATTCAAGCAGATCAGTGGGGAGTTTTGCCGGTTCATTCGCGCGAAAACGGCCAACACGACGAAGGAGTGTCCGCAGGAGATCACGTTCTATTGCGATGATTTCATTTTGTCGGTGATTGCGCAATGGGGAAATGGGGATCAGTCGGCAGACAACTATATTTTTCCTTTCCTGGAACCCGATATGGACGGCTATGCTATTCGTCATAAAGTTCAACTGGTGACGCATCTAATAAATGAGCATATGAAGGCAATCGCGGAGGAGTTGGGGCTTGATTTTGTCCCGAAGTCAAATGATGCCAGGCATGCCTTCGCCACTCAGCTGAAACGTGCGGGGAAAAGCACCGAGTTCATCCGGGAGCTGATCGGACATGAACGGGCAACTACGACGCAGGATTACCTGGATGATTTCGAAGATGATACGAAAAAGGGGATCTCGGAGCAGTTGTTGCCGTTCCGGAAGAGACCGTGGGGTGAAGAAGGGTAGGGTCCGATAGTTTCGGTCGAACAAGCAGTAATGATCCTGGCTTTTTTGAGGATGTTGGCCGACATCGTTGTTTCGACCTATTCGGAGCAGGGGCCACCTTAAATCCGGGTGGCCCAATTCGGATAAACAGCCTGAGCAAACAGTTCAGGCTGTTTTTGATTTTTTCATTAACTTAACCAACATGAGTGCAGACAAAATATCATTACAAGAGATGGCTGAGGCCATAAATAAATCTGGTTATTTAATTGAACAAAGAATCGAATATTTGCTCCTACAAAATGGATACGATGTTCAAACGAGCGACGCATACTTTGACGAAGAAACCGAAAAAGGCCGTGAAATCGATTTGACCGCTGTCAAATATGGTTCACCCGACGCCTTAGAAAAACATTGTCTGATTCCTCATCTAATCATAGAATGCGAAAACAATGCTCAACCAATTGCATTTTTCAGAAATAATCAGAGTCCGACATTCAAGTATGAAGATATCAAAATTTCAGGCGTACCACTTACTGTCTCAGGAGTCTCAGATGATTATTACGAAAAGGTAGTGCCGGGCCCCATGCCGATTGATGAATATTTACATTTTATGGGATTTCATCACTATGGCTTTTCAAGTGAATATACCCAATATTGTTCCTTTCAGCTAACAAAAAGCAATCAATGGATTGCAAAGCATTTAGATAGTCAGCATGACACCTTTGATGGATTGATCAAATGTTTGGAGAAAAAATTGGACAACGACTTTTCCCAGTTTCTTCTGCCGCTTAAAGGAAAGGAGGAAAATATATTTTTCCACCTTTTTTATCCTATAATAGTGTTGCAAGGAGAATTATATGAGACTTATGAAGTAGACGGAGGGAGACAATTCAAACAAATGAAGTTGCTATCGTTCAGCAAGCAGGTTGCCACAAATTCAAAATCTAGATCGTATAAAATCGATATTGTCACGGAGAGCTACTTCAATGATTATTTAGTAATGATTGATAAGGAAATGGAAAATATAGGCCATGCAATTGATAACAACTTGGAAGTCATCAAAACGAGTATGTTAGAAAATACACGAAAAGCTAATGAAAAAGAAAAGAGTAGGCAAACATATGGCTTCCCCTATAATAGTACAAGAACTAGATAAATTTGTTGATGATGAAAATTGCAGATTTATACGTGCGTGTAAGTACCAATGAGCAGGCCGATAAAGGCTATTCTCAACACACTGGCGGCCTGGGTATGGTATTTCCTGGGATGGTTTGGGCGGTTTCGGCTAATATTAGGGACTTCTAACACCTCAAGGGTGCCAGTTAAATGTTCATTCAATGATTTCGCATGAGCAAAGGTCAAGCCGATACCAATTAATGTTACTTTTACTGACGTTGTCATATCATTTATCCTTAACTGTTACAAGGCGGAATGATAAAAGAAGGTGTGGACGGACGGGAAGAGTACGTATTTGCGCCCTGGTATTGGTTCGTGGAGCCGAGGGAGCATTTGAAAGGGCATGGGATCTGCGAGTACTTGCAGGTGGTGCCGGGAGAGGATCGGTGGTAGCAAGACTTTGAGCAAGGGCCATGTAAGGGAATTAATGCAAAAAGGAACGCCATAGAAGCGCCGCTGTCACCAAAATTAGGTAAATAGAGATAAATATCCAAGGTACACATAGCTCGATATTCGTGAAGGGCCAGTAGGATTTACGATTTTTTCCCCTGCCCAGGATATGCCATTCGGTATCATACAATGCAAGCGGCAGCCGGGCCTCAATCGCGTGTATAACCTTAAATTTAGCTTCGTTGAGCCCTTTATAGGATCGAACCATTCTGTACCACAGGTAACAGATCAGAACGCCGGATATGGAAGCCAATATGACAATGGGGACATGGTCGCCCTGGGTTTGCTTAGCTATGACAAATCCGAGGAGCGTCACCAGAGCGGTGTTTAAGGCCAAAAAGAATTCGTTTGCTTTTTGCCTTCGGTCGCTTATCTTTTCAATGCTTCCTATGAATATTTTGTATTGTTCAAGAAGGTGTTCGATGTATTTATCTCCATATTTGTCGCTGGCTGAGACAAATAGTATTTTCTCGATGTCTTCGGCTTGCATCTTGGGAACTAAAGGGAGTTCAAGAAATTAGTGATGTTCGACCAAGTCCAATGGTATATTCGCCTGCCGGTAAGTTCAGGTGGAACCCTTTTGACCCCTGAATCGTGAATGTACACTGGAAAGACTCGAAGCCCTTCGTCATACCCGCACCATATCTCCCAACGAGCTCCATCTGCGGTATAGGTATGGTCGCTGATAAATGCAATCATACCGTGGCATCTGCGGATTTGCTCCCGGCAATTTGTTTTCCATTGAAATTCCCATGGAGTCTTCACCGACATATCTGTGAACTCGAAGGGTGTATGATCCTGCTTGGCCTGGTGAACGAGGTTGTCCCTGGCGAAGCGGTCTTCAATGGCAAAGCTTATAAAAATTTTCTTCATCGCGTTAGTATTGGTTGATTATTGCACAAAAGACGAATATACAAAAACGGACCTGTAAAACGCAAAAAGTTCGACGTGTCGGAGAGGCTTGAGGCGTTCCTGTTATTTTTGAAGCTCAGATTGGTTAAAATATCGCCGGCGACGTATGCGAAGCAAATAGGGTGGCTGGAGGATGGCTTCGTGGGGTCGGAAGGAATGAGCAGGGGGGACGAAATATTTCCTTAAATCTGCATTTGAGGGCGCCAAGGGAGACGTACTTGTTCAGGCGGTAATATCCTTCCCGCGAAAGGATTAGCAGTAAGCCGAGGGAGCGGCTGCACTCACTATCCCGATCGCTCCGAATTCTCCAAAAATCGACGCTGATTTTCCCGAAGAGTTCGCGTTGCGAATGATCGAGGAACACCGGTTGCCCGTTGCCATAGTTTTAGTGTGCGGATTTACAAAGCATTATATTGTTGACTTGGTAAGCGCCGGTCGGGGGCGACAATCTCCGAAAGGGACGCCCTTTCGCCGAAAGTGCGGCGAAGCAATTGATATCGCGGAAAAATATGATTCATAACATCAGCTACGGTATTAAGTACCAGTTAAATAGAACGATTCTGCGACGTCCAGCGCTGCGTGGCCGAATTCTCCCACAAATAGTCGCCAATTCTCCGAAAAGTCTGGGTCGGGAAGCATTGGAGGTAAGGCAACCATATGGACAATTCGATTTCCTTGATTTTCTTCGATAAATCGCTTACCTCGATCACACTAGACGATGTCAAGCAATATTTTCAATCTCCGCAAAATGAATCGAATATTTTGGAGTTCAAGGCCTTTCATTCTCATCCGGCAGGATCTGGCAAAGAACAGGAAGAAGTGAAAAATATCCTGCGATCCATCCCAGCTTTTGCAAACTCGGATGGAGGACTTTTAATATGGGGATCGCCTAAAGGGGACGTACTGCCTGGGAAAAAGGAGAAAGTGTTTCAGGGTGCGTTGACCCTGGGAGATGTACTTTATGAAAAAGACGCATTTATGAGCAAAATGGCAAATCGAATCATGCCAGCAGCCCGCGATGTGCTTTTTCACCGCGTTGAAGACCAGGGAAAATATGCATACCTGTTGGAAATTGCTCCAAGTGAACATGCTCCCCATCAGTTCGAAAACGTATACTATATGCGAATGGACGGTCAAACGCTCGCCGCTCCACATCACTATATTGAAGCGATGTTCAAAAGAGTGTCGTTTCCCAAGATCGAGGCCTATTTACGGGTCGATGGTTACAAACTACAGGAAGACAGGAGTGTCCTTTGGAGCACTCTAATCTTCCGAAACCAGTCGCGCTACCAGAACGACGAGCAGTTACTTTGCCGAATAAGTACCGATCATGGCAGGGTCCAGGGATTGGATCATCCCGGGATGTATACAGAGCCATTTTTGAGGTCAGCATCACTTTATGACCCTGGGGTGATTGCCCCAAATATCTCCTATGGTAATTATTTGGATCATCGTTTTACGATCACCTTGTCTCGATCCATTCTCCAGCAAATGGAGTATCAAATAAAGACTCAGGTAGTATTCGGCGCTCGCTATGCGCCGATGAAGATCAACCGGTATACCTTTCTTGTCGGACCCTCTTTCCCAAAAGAGGTTAATGACGCAATTTTCGAAAAGAAAGAGAATGTCTTTTTCCATGAAGACGAAGCGGATAGAGGCCTTACCGACGCAGATATCTTAGCCCGAATCCTAAACGATCATAGCTACGATCCGAGTAAATAAATGGCAGAGCAATAATTCAATAAGGCAATCGGGGATATTATAAACACAGGTTGATTGGCTATGATGTTCGTCCCGGCGGAGAAGGAAGTGTAACACGTATAGCGCTCTCGGGTATCTTCCCAGGTGGCCTTGCTGATGATGGAGAATTTATCCAGCACTAATCGCCAATGAGAACCGCACATCCGCTGCAACTCATGTCCGTTCGTCGAGAAACCCTCTTGCGATAGTCGATTCGGAACTCTGCATGTAAGTACCAGAAAAGGAAATGCCTTCACCGTGGAAGTAACGACAAGGTTCTCCTTTTGTAAGGACAATTTGCAACTGGTCATGACTGATCCAATATCCGAAGAACCGAAGCAAGATCCAATCCCTTTGAAACCCAATTCCATACCGGAGAAACCACTCCAGTTCCTATTGAACATGTATAGTGAAAGTATTAGCCCGCTGTGAGTAACGGCGGGTTTTTCATGCTTATTCTTTGCTGATCTTTCAGAATTTGAAAGCTATGGAACCCGGCGCTGCAAAACAAGGAGTCTGGCGACAACGAATTTCCGGCATTGCGGGAAGCAGGCGCGGAAGCTGAGGGTTACACTTTGTGATTTTTATCGCCTTGGGTCTGGAGGCACAAATCTTAGTTTTACAGAGGGCCGGGGAAAAATCCTCGTTAAACTATGAGATTTCACGACAAAAATAACGCGCTTCATCTATTGATGGAGAAAAGTACGATTACGGTGGGAATCCCAACGGTGGCGGTTGGACTCCAGGAAGCGGTTTCTTTTATTAACAACGATTTTGAAGGTCTAAGGCCTTTATTTCGGCAGTCCATTCAATATTTATGTAAGCCTTTCATTGAAGCCCATAGAAAGGCGCAGACAGAGTTGGTGGAAGCCTTGCAGAGTGAACCTCTGCATAAGACCGGCACGCGGATATATACAGTAAGAGGAGATACCACTCTCACTACTTTCTATGATGTGGACACGAAACATAATGGTGAGGAAATGGTTGCAAATGGCCATATAGCTGTTTTTGCGATATTCCGAATGCCGCAAGTTCTGGTAGATGTACAAAAGTTTCGGCTTAACTGTCATAGAAGGATGGGAACTCTTTTATTAAGAGGCGATAATTGCCGTCATCCCTGGTTATTTTATATACGGGAATGCTTTTGGATGCCAGGATATTTTTCAGTTTTGAGACCATGTCAGGATCGTTGTTTTGGAAGCGATCACCAAGATATATGGCTTTCGGTGTTGGTACCGAAATTTGATTGGGTGTTCCCGTTTGGGTCGGCATTGCGGTTATCCTCCATTCCCGTTCATAGGACCATTCAGGTGATTTGTGAACAGAAGCCATTATTATTTTAAGCATAGTGAGATCTTCCAAGGTCGTGATCTTTGGCATTTCGGTAGTATAGAGAATTGGTTGGAGAATAGGTCTAATTGTATCGGTTTCTGAAAAGTTGTACGCGATACATATGCCCTTGTGGTTGTCTGCATAATGTGACCACATAGTTGTGGATTCGTTGGTTTCGCTGAAGCAGCATACACGAACGTTTCGTGCGCCTTCAGTTTTGATTTCCTGCCATCGGGCCATTACCCGTTGATAGAGTTGTTCGGACGTTTGCGGGATTTCCAGACCTTTCTTATGACATAGGAGCCTGTAAGTCTCATAGGGTGTGTTACTATTGATTATGGTTTGTATTTCGCCCTTGGCGAGGGATATCCCGCCTCTCCTTTTAAGTTGTGTTGCGAACACATCAGATGAAAAGAACACTTTTAGGCAGGCGTTATGATCAAGGGACATAGCGCTTTCAAACGGATCATTTAAATCTTCGATGGGGGAAAGATAAAGCTCGTTTCGTTCGAGGCTTTGGAGCGTGTATCCATTGATTTTCCTGTACCTGTAGAATGTTTCGGGGAAATGTTTTGTCTTTAGGAAAAGACCGCTTTCGGTATCGTCGGCAAGCATGTATTTTACATAGTCTTGCACCCAGCTTTGAGTGGAATTCATGATTTTTGATGAGAAATTAGACAGTTCTCGAAGAAATCGGCCAATTGTTGCCGGGCGTCTTGTTCGGAAATGTTTTTCATATAAGAAATTCAATTGTAACTCAGTTATATGAACTTTTTGGCTTTGACAGCAGTATTCCTTTAGCTGAACACTTTATAAAGATAGCCTCCCAAGCTTTTTTAGAAATTCATCTTTGCTGTCATCTTTCCTTCCCATGTCTGTCAATTCGTGAATATATACATTTTCCATGAGGGGATTGACCCAGTGTTGAATGTTTTGATCATGTCGTACTTCTATAACGTAATGCGAGAAGCGGACGGGTGAGAATCGGGCGCCGAAAGTTATGGTCAATTCGAATTTGCCGTCGTTTTGGTCAAGGATAGATTTGGATATAGAATTGATCCTAAAATGAAAATAGCTTGGTGCCCCATAAGAAATAACTTCTGTTATATTGGTAATCCCAATGTTAATTCCTTGCGTGCCGTGAGTAGGAATGAAGATAATTCCGTTGGTAGTTTGAATTTCGCAGTAGACATTTTCATCATTGATTAGCGGTGTGCAGTTGCGAAATAGAATTCTGCATCCCAAAATATATTCATTTTCGGGTGTCGGTCGAAATTCTGTAAGAGTTAAAAATGCTTCTAGGTGCGGATATCTAATTTTCATGAATAGTGCTTCTATGTAAGCGTGCGGTGCGGCAACGGTTTGCCCGTCCATTCGCATGTAGTAAATATTCTCAAATTGATGAGGGGCATGTTCACTTTGCGAAACGTCAAATATGTATATGTAATTCCCGTTATCTTCGATTCGATGGAACAGTACATTTTTAGGTGACGGCGTTATTCGATTAGCAAGCTTTGCAATGAAGGCATCTTTCTCGATTTTTTTGGTGACGGGTTCTAGCTTGCCTGACGCGAGTGATTCCTTAGATTCATTGTTTTTTTGAGTAGTTGGCGAACCCCATATCAATATGCCGCCTTGTGAATTGAGCAGCGCGCAAATAGTCTTGACGACGGCTTTTTCCCTTTTCTCAAAACTATCATATTTGTCAAGGGCCGAGGGGTAGCTTTTATATTCAACCTTGTCAGACTCAAACTTAGGGTCAGCGAAATACGCAATAAGGTCTTCTAATTTTAAGTCTGTCAACTGATTTTTCCCCAAAAGCAAAGGCGTATAGTGCATGTGATCGTCATTTAACATTGCGGGCTAGCGAATTTATCATATTTACGCCGAACCTAGATAAGGGGATTGATGGAGTCTGATAATAGTTATTCAAACTGATTTAGAACCCATGGGACCAAAGGGGGCGCCGATATTCGATCATCACGACTGGATGAGAGTCGGCTATGTAATGTATTCTTTTTCTGCGTATTGCAAACTGTAGTGAATTTTGTTCACCGAACTGTTTACTGTTCTTGGGATTGCAAAGAACTGCATCAAAAATAGTCAAATTATTTGAAGTCCATCTAACGATAATACACTTCACTATAGATAGCGCTTGCTGGCCCCCCTGTATATACTGTAACCGTGCCAATGACTGAATGCTTATAAGTCCCGGGAGGCACTCGGTTTGAACCAGGTTGAAGGGCAAATGTGCCACCAGTTCCGTCCAAAGTTGTATTGTTAATTGTGCCACCGCCTTCTATACGATGAATGATCTGAATATTGCTGTCTGTAATCGTGATTGTAGGTTTTGCTTGGCTAATATGTCCCTGATTGTCGTTCTTCAAGAAGCTGCTGCTTTCTTTGAAGCTCCTTTTGTCTTCAGAATCAAAGATTGCGAAATATGTTTTTATTCCATCCGACAGATAATAACCACTATCGGATTTTCTATCAATTGCAAGCCCTCGATTTATTACATTGAATTTGATCATTCCACCGTTTTTGAAGGTTAGTTCCAATTGACCGGTTAAAGTACCCATTGCATAAGTATCTTTCATGTCAAGGGCATCACTAACGAATACCTTTTCCATGAGTTGAGATGGGTTTTTTGCTGTAATTTTAAAACCTTTTTTTGGGGTTTTCAGAAAATAAGGAAATTCTTCGTAAACGGCACCTGTAATTTGTGAAGTGTCGTAAACTTGATCGCCGAGTTGAAACCATAGACCTCTTTTGGTGAGTGGATGAACAGATGGTGCCATAATAGCAACTGGCCTGTTAGTTGGAGTAGCAATTTGCATTTGTGTTCCGTTTTCCCACCATAATCCCCTTGCGCTATTTACATACAAATAACCGGTACCGGCCCGCACCGGCTTTCCTAGTCTTTTCGCCATGGCAAATAGCAAATCTGATCCGGCTTCACCTGCTCCAGTATGACAGGCCCAGATACTCATCATCGGAAAAGTAAGGTTAGCTAGGCGAGCTAGTTGCGGCCCCCAGTCGGATTCCGTCCATATTTCTATTATTTTAGGGAGATCATATGTAGTTTGTCCGTAAGCATTCGCCCAACCACATCTAGGTTCTAGCTTTCACAGGTGGTAGTTTTGAGGGATAAAATAAATGTCATGGAACTATCGAAGCAAGAACAGATGTTGGCTCTGGTGGCCTTAAAATCC